>ERZ650309.1097-NODE-1097-length-12895-cov-3.810670_pt1 | contig 12895 bp, 9 predicted proteins | sample MGYA00376245_ERZ650309 | MGnify/ENA primary metagenome ERZ650309 (study PRJEB26733, sample SAMN07839294) | wastewater metagenome | biome: urban; feature: wastewater treatment plant; material: waste water | place: USA: North Carolina | collected 2016-04-26 ...
AGCCTCATCCCAGTCTGGCCTACAAGGGGTGAGTGGGCTTAAGTTCGCAGCATTGCCGCAACGACCCCTCGCGCCAGCTGGCTGGCATGCGCTTGTGGACAGGAATGATCGGGAAGAACGCTCCACCCCACTGCGTGGAAGCCAAGCGGATCGCCTCGCGCACCTGAGGGGCACTGTTCGGGTCAACCATCAGCGCCAGCTTTAGCGGTCGGACTTTGATGTCTGCGGAACCGAGCATTTCTCCCCCTCTTCTTTCTACCCGATTCAGTTTAGTCGGGGACCTCAACTGCCAGTGGCCAGGAGTACGGCTATACGAGTCGCCTAGGCGCAGGCGACAAGCACAGACGAAGATGATGTTGCGACCTGACCGGCTGCTATTGGGCTAGCACTTTGGAGTGTGCTATGTCTGCTTGGGGTCGATTTCGGGCCCAGCCCGTCGCACCCTGCGCGACCGCTTAAGGTGCCAGGCAGTCCTTCGCCGTGATGGCCAGTTCATGGATTCGGCTGCGACCTGTACCGACCCGCGCGCCCCGCGCTATCGGCGCAGCACGGCGCCGTCAACGCCCGGCTTCCTCTATCACCTGCAGGAGCCCAAGGCGGAGTCGCGGACGGGAACACTCGGTGTTGGGCTAAGCTGACGCGCCGACTCGATCGTCTTGATCAGGGTCTCCTCACGGAGAGAGCCCCATGGCCCTTCGCTTGCGCCGATGGCTCGCCTGCCTCATGTTGTCCGGCCTGGGGGTGTCGGGCACGGGCTGGCTGGCGATGTGCCAGGCCGCCGAACCCGACACCGCGCCCAAGCCGGCGTGGGACGTCAACCATCCGCCCGGCGAGGCCCTGGTCGTCCCCATCGACACCCGCACCGGCACCTGGATGTCGGTCGACGTGAGCCCGGACGGGCAGCGCATCCTGTTCGACCTGCTGGGCGACCTGTACGAGTTGCCGATCGCCGGCGGCGAGGCGCGCGCGCTGACGCATTCGATGGCCTGGGAGATGCAGGCGCGCTACTCGCCGGATGGGCGGCACATCGCGTTCGTCAGCGACGCGGGCGGCGCCGACAACCTGTGGGTGATGAACGCCGACGGCAGCGGTGCCCGCGCGCTCACCCGCGAGGACCTGCGCACGCTGAACAACCCGGTCTGGCACCCGGGCGGCGAGTACATCGCGGCGCGCAAGCACTACACGGGCACACGGTCGCTCGGCTCGGGCGAGATCTGGCTGTACCACGTCGCCGGCGGCAAGGGTGTGGCCCTCAACGAGAAGCCGAACTGGCAGAAGGACCTGGGCGAGCCGGCCTTTGCGCCCGACGGGCGCCACCTCTACTTCTCGCAGGATGTGACGCCGGGCACCCGGTTCGAATACAACCGCAATTCGCGCGGCGAGATCTTCGCGATCCAGCGTCTGGACACGGCCGATGGCAGCATCGAAGCCTTCGTCACCGGGCCCGGCGGTGCCGTGCGGCCCGTGCCGTCGCCGGACGGCCAGCGGCTGGCCTTCGTGCGCCGGGTGTCCAACCGCAGCACGCTGTTCGTCAAGGACCTCGCCGACGGACGCGAGCGCCCGATCTGGAGCGGCCTGGACCGCGACCTGCAGGAAGCCTGGTCGGTGCAGGGCGTGTACCCGTCGTTCGCCTGGCTGCCGGGCAGCCGCGAGCTGGTGCTGTGGGCGCAGGGCCGGCTGTGGCGGGTCGACAGCGTGCGGCGCGACGCCGTCGAGATCCCGTTCCATGTGAAGGACACGCGCGAGATCCGCGCCGCGCTTCGCGTGCCGGTCGAGGTCGCGCCGGACCGCTTCGACGTGAAGCAGCTGCGCGGCGTGAACGTGGCGCCGCAGGGCGACAGGCTCGTGTACTCCGCGCTCGGCCACCTCTACCTCAGGCCGCTGCCCGACGGCGTGCCACGGCGCTTGGCGCCTCTGGCTGACCGCCTGGCGCCGCGGGCTGACCGCCTGACGCCGCAGGCTGACCGCTTCGAGTTCTTCCCGCGCTTCTCGCGCGACGGCCGCGCGCTGGTGTTCGTGACCTGGAACGACCAGGCGCAGGGCCGTGTCGTCAAGCTCGACCTCGCGACCGGCCGCGAGACCGTGCTCACGCCCGCGCCTGGCCTGTACCTGCAGCCGCAGTTCTCGCCCGACGGCCGCAGCGTGGTCTACGTGAAGGGCCGCGGCAGCTACCTGCTCAGCCCCTGGAACGGGCTGGACACCGGCATCTACCGCGTCACCGCCGACGGAAAGGGCCTGCCGGAGCGCCTGGCCAGGAGCGGCGAGGCGCCGCAGTTCGGCGCGCGCGACGACCAGCTCTACATCACCCGCCGCGGCGAGGAGAAGGAGACCGAGGTCTTTGCCAAGCTGCTGCGCATCGACCTGGCCGAGCACTTCCGCGAGGTCGAGGTCGCGCGCAGCGAATTTGCCACCGAATTCGCGGTGTCGCCGGACGGCCGCTGGCTCGGCTTTGCCGAGCGCTTCCATGCCCATGTCGCGCCCATGCCGCCGGCCGGCAAGCCGCTGGCCATCGGCGTGAAGATGGAGGCCATGCCGTTCGTGCGGCTCGACGTGAATGCCGGACGCGACCTGCACTGGTCGGGCGACAGCCGGCGCCTGCACTTTGCGCTGGGCGACGAGCTGTTCAGCGCCGATCCGGGCCCGGCCTTTGCGTTCGACCCGGCGGCGCGCCGCGACGCGCCCAAGCCTGTGGCGACGGGCCTGAAGATCGGCTTTGTGCAGGACGCCGACAAGCCCAGCGGCAGCCTGGCCCTCGTCGGCGCGCGCATCGTCACGATGAAGGGCGACGAGGTCATCGCGGACGGCACGCTGCTGGTCGAGGCCAACCGCATCGTCGCCGTCGGGCGCTCGGACGAGGTGGCCGTGCCGGCGCAGGCGCTGCGCATCGACGCGCGCGGCAAGACCGTGATCCCGGGCCTGGTAGACGTGCACTGGCACGGCCCGATGGGCGAGGGCGGCATCCTGCCGCAGCAAAGCTGGATCGACTACGCCTCGCTCGCCTTCGGCGTGACCACGCTGCACGACCCCTCGAACGACACGGCGATGACCTTCACCCGCGCCGAGATGCAGCGCGCCGGCCTCGTGGTGGCGCCGCGCATCTTCTCCACCGGCACCGTGCTCTACGGCGCCAAGTGGGACCAGGCGGCGCCGGTGGACAGCCTGGACGACGCGCTGACGCACCTCCAGCGCCAGAAGGCCGCCGGCGCGATCAGCGTGAAGAGCTACATGCAGCCGCGCCGCGAGCAGCGCCAGCAGATCCTGGAGGCGGCGCGCCGCACCGGCATGATGGTGGTGCCCGAGGGCGGCTCGCTGTTCCAGATGAACATGAGCATGGTCGTGGACGGCCACACCGGCATCGAACATGCAATCCCGCTGGCGCGCTCCTACGACGACGTGGCGCAGCTGTGGTCGCAGTCCCGCGTGGGCTACACGCCGACCCTCGGCGTGGCCTACGGCGGGCTGGACGGCGAGCACTACTGGTATGCGATGACCGATGTCTGGAAGCATCCGGTGCTCGCCCGCTACGTGCCGCGCAGCCTGCTGCAGGCGCGCGCGGTGCGCCGCGAGATCGCCCCGGTGGAGGACTACAACGTGCTCGACGTGGCACGCAATGCCACCGCGCTGCAGCGCGCCGGGGTCAACGTGAACATCGGCGCGCACGGCCAGCGCGAGGGCCTGGCCGCGCACTGGGAGATGTGGACGCTCGCGCTCGGCGGCATGACGCCGCTGGAGGCGATCCGCTGCGCCACGCTGAACGGCGCGCGCTACCTCGGCCTGGACCGCGACATCGGCTCGCTCGAACCCGGCAAGCTGGCGGACCTGGTGGTCCTCGACGGCAATCCGCTGGCCGACATCCGTCAGTCCGACAGCGTCAGCCGGGTCATGCTCAACGGGCGGCTCTACGCGCTGCCGACGATGGACGAGGTGGGCCGGCGGCCGAAGCCGCGCCAGCCGTTCTACTTCGACGGCGCCGAGGGTGCCGACAGCGCGGCCGTGCCGGTGAGCGCGCAGGGTCACGGCGCGGAGGTGGGACCGGCGGACTGAAGCCGATCGGGCGTGTGCGCGCCTGCCCGCGTCGGCGCACATGCCGGACGCAGGCTCAGCCGCGCTCGCTCGCCAGCCGCGGCAGTGCCGGCAGCAGCGCCTGGATGCGCGTGCCGCGCCCGTCGCCGCGCGGCCCGATCTCCAGCCGCCCGGCGTGCGACTCGACGCGCAGACGCATGCCGGCCAGGCCGTGGTGGCCCGGGCCGGTCGCGGCCTCGTCGAAGCCGATGCCGTCGTCCTCGACCGTCAGCTGCACCTGCTCACCCTGCAGCTGCAGCGAGACCCAGACCTGCTGCGCGCGGCTGTACTTGCGGGCGTTGGTCAGCGCCTCCTGCGCAATGCGGTAGATCGTCAGCTCCACTGCGGACGTCAGCCGGATCGGCGCGACCTCGGCGTGCGTGGGCACGTCCATCGCCGCGGCGTTCTCCCGGCACAGCATCGCCAGCGCCTGGGGCAGGCCCAGGTGATCGAGCACCGAAGGCCGCAGGTGCTCGATGACCTGGCGCTTCAGGTTCACGACCTCCGTCACGCGCCCGTCGATCGTGGTGCCGAGCGCGCGAGCCTTCTCGGGCAGGGCCGGGTCGCGGCGCAGTCGGGCCAGGTCGAGCTTGATCGCCGACAGCAGCGCGCCCATCTCGTCGTGCAGCTCGCGCGCCAGCCGTGCCCGCTCGTCCTCGCGGGTGGTGATCAGGTGGCCGGCCAGTTCGCGCAGCTGTGCGGTGCGTGCGGCCACCTCCTGGTGCAGCAGGTCGGCCTGCTGCCGGCGCGTCGCGTCGATCAGCTGCGTCTGGCGCAGCAGCGCGTAGGCGGCCAGTACCATCGCCGCGAGCAGCCCATGGACCACCCAGCGCAAGGTCCGCGTCGACGCCAGCAGCCGTGCGTCGGCCTCCACGCGATCGGCCTGCGCCAGCTCGACGGCCTGCCTCAGCGCGGTGCGCAGGGTGTTGCCGTGGCCCGCCGCGTCGCTCTCGCTCAGCGTGGCCAGCGCCTCGCCGGCCCGACCGGCCTGGGCATGCGCCCAGCCGCGCGCGAGGTCCGCGCTGCGCTGCGTGAAGGCCTCCGACAGGCGCTGGGCCGCAGCGCGGCCCGAGTCCTGGGGTCGCTGCGCCAGCGACGAGCCGATCACCGCGATCGACGCGCCGAGCCGGCCGTCGGCCTCCTGGTAGCGTGCGATCCAGCGCTCATGCGGCTCCAGCAGGTAGGCGCGCAGCGCGTTGACGCGGTCGAGCGCGTTGTAGTGCGCGTCGCTGACCTGCCGGATCACCTCGTCGGCGTTCTGGCTCTCCGCCAGTCTGACGAGTTCGTGGCGGTGGGACACCTCGTTGGCCACGATGCCGAACACGGCCATGACGATCACGACTCCGAATCCCCAGGGGGTGCGCATGATGCGATTGACCAGCGTCGGCATGGACCTGTCCTTCACGTCGGCGGCGGACCGCGGGGCCAGGCGCGGTCTGGCAGGTGTGGCCGGTGGCGAGTCGCTCAAGCGCGAATGCGCGGCCCCTGCGCCTGGCAGCCGAGGTGATTATCCGGTCGCCCCGACCGACGTCGGCCGGCGTCTCACGCAGACCTGTCCGACTGCTGGGGTGGGGGTCGGCATGACGCTTTGCTGCGGCTCGGCGAGGCGGACGGAGCGTCGGCTGTGCAGCGGTTGCGGTCGGTCGCCCGCTGGATCGCAAACGTCAGCTTCCACCTGGTGCCGACGTTCGACTCACCTAGAGTCGCCGGCAATGAAGTCTGAAGCCCGGAGACCCTCGAACCATTCCAATTCAAAGGCGTTCATCACGAACTCTCGCCGTTCGACGAAACCGTCGACGTCCCCCGTCTTCCACGCTTCGAGGCAGTCGTCGTCAACGAAGTGATTGCAGAGAACTGCTTGGTCGCCGGAATTCAAAGCAGCAATTAGTGAATCAATATCGTCCGAAGGCCAAATGAATCGGTTGCCGATTTGTGTCCCTCGTCCGGGGACGAGGGACACAATGGCTCGAGGGCCCCGTTCATGGAGGAGGTGAACCTGACCGCAACCGGCCGCATAGCCATCGGCGAAGTAGCGCGCGCGAGCATTGCGTAGGTCAAGATTCGGCAACGGCGCAGCCACATCACTGCTGAAGAGCAACTCCGGCCAGGGTTCGAACTTTCCGGCTATCCCCGCCCTGAGATGACGCAGCGCGGCTTGTACTCTGTGCGTCGCGGCACTGGCAAAACTTCCCCACGCCGTTGTAAGACCCCACCACCTCCGTAGCCACTCCTCGTCGAGCGCCTGACCTGGGACAAGATCATCCAAAGCAATAGCAGTAAGCGTCAGCTGCATTTGGTATGGAACGGCCACAGGCGTATGGGCGAAGTTAGCCGCCGCGAGCTTCATGGCGCGTGCCAAGAGCTCGACTGGCTTTGTCGCAAGCTCAGGCCGTTCCCGGATTCTTCGAACAAGTAGATCTCCAGGCGATCGAACCACGTCCATGCCCAGGAGGCCCTTTAGAACGTTCAGCGTCTGCTGCTCACTTGCTGGCCCCCAGCCCTCAGGCAAGGCGCATTTGCTCCACTCCCCTTCGAAGATGCTTCGAAGATCGAACTCATCCCCCCAGGTGAGCGCCGCCACCATATGGAATTCCGTCATCGGTACGCCTTGGCTGTTGACGCGATGGAATGTCCGAGTTGCGAGTTCCACGTCGTCCGTGCTTAGCGGAATCACCGGAATGCGGCACCACTGCATGGCGTAAAGCACTCCTTCGGCAATCTCCGGCAGGCGGTCGATTTCATCGGCCGAGACCACCCCCTCACGCTCCCTCGTGCGAAAGTGCTGACGAATCGCAACAGCATCGAGGAAGAGGTGAAGTGGCAGGCAGTACCATGCCTCGGTGTGATTTCCCACCACAAAGTCGTTCTGCTCCAGATCGAAGAAGATGGGCTCAGGCGTATCGTCGTCTTGCGGAACGGCCTTCTCTTTCTTCGAAGACGAGCTTGGGGCTAGAAATGCGGCAAACAATGTCGTCAACCGCTGGTGTCCATCTAACAGGTAGCTAATGGTCTGTCCCTTGCCCGGCCGCGGGATCTTGTGACCCGCGATAGCTTCGAAGCTTGGGAGTCTGTTCTGCGCGGTGCGCCACACTAAGAGGCTTCCAATCGGAATGCCGGCACGGAGCGACCGCAGCAGTTCTACCCGGCGCTCGTCCTCCCAAACGAATGGCCGTTGAAAGCGCGGTACTTGAATGTGCCCCGAACGAACATCGGCAAGCAACTTAGGCAGGTCGATGACCTGCGGCTGAGAAACATAGCTTGGCGTCTCGCTCATTGCAGTTCCTAGATTGCGTCTTGTAGGGCTTCAGCCAAGGCATCCATCTCGTGAAGAACATCTTCTGGCCATGCGTGTGCGCTCGGCACGTTGCGAAATTCGTCGGAGACATCGGTGCCGAAGCCAGACTCGAGCGAGGTGACCTCGGCGGCGGGCAGCGAGGACCAAAACCCTCTGCAACGGGTGGCACGGATCACCTTGTTGGGGTTGGGCGGCGAAACGCCGTCTCCCCTGAGTCCGCGCTTCATGTTAAAGAAGCGCGCCATCAGCCCGACGGAGGCTCCAAAGAGCGTTGACGTCGCCGTCGGGTTCACGTTTTGAAGTACCGCTTGGGGAATGTAGTTCTCGATCGATCGACGCTCGAGCCGATGCCAGCGTGCACGAGGAAGGCCCGTGCAGGCTACCTCAAAGTTGTGGCCCTGACAGCCATCTCCGCTTGGAGGCGTCCAGCCGACGGTCAACTCAGACGGGTGGAGTCGATCGCTATCGAATAGGTAGAAGGTCCTCCATTTCGCAACGACATCGGAAGTGGAAGCGGCGATGTCCTTCTCCATAGCCGACCCGCCGCCCATCGCCGGCGAAACCCAGCCATTCGAGCACCATCGAGAGAATGAAGGCACCGTTGACTCAACGAAGAGTCGATCGGACTGATCGTTCTCCAACACAAGCCGCAGCGGGCGATTCACCAGCTCACGCGCGGCACGTGCTGTGAGATTCCACGGTGGATTTCCCGCGACGGCATCTGCTCCTGTCGGGGAAACCTTGATCTTCAGTGAGTTCGTGCGACTCTGAGCCGAAGCAAGCCTTGTTCTGAAGTATTCATCATACAGTCGGAGATTCTCGGCACACCAAGCCAGCATTGCGTTGGGGCGAGCAAGGACGACATGCTGCTGATGTATCGCCAGCAATATCAGTACCTCCGTCAAACTCCGCTTCCAGACGTCGTCCTGCAACGACCAGCAATCGTCATCGAACGAGACAATCATTGAGCACCTCGCTGAGCCTCAAGCAATTCTCCCTTGAGTTGCAGGAGGTCACTGAACGCATCGATCGGCCAGCCGCCGCTCAGCTGCCCATACTCATCCAGCGGTGCACGCTTGGCGACAGACACAGAGTCGCCGCGTTTCTCTATCCAGTACAAGGCAACGTCTTTGTTTGAGATTCGACTAGGGCGCGTCGCAACAGCAAGCTGAATAGCCGCCAAGAGGACTTCCGAGTGGGTTTCGATCAGAACCTGTGCGCCTGCTGCCGCAGCATCGGCGATGGATGCGGCAAGGGCACGCTGTGCGTCGGTGTGCAAATGCAATTCCGGCTGTTCCAGGCATACGATGCGCGGACCCAGTCCGTGCACCGCTCGGGCCATGGCCACCAATGGCGCGAGCACCTGGGTGAGTCCTTCACCCGTATCCACGAGATTGATAGGCGCCGAGAGGTTTGCCAGCGGTGCGACGTCGAGGCGGAAGAAGGCAGGCGCGACGTCGGTGGCCCTCAACTCGAAGCCGAGCTCTTTGAAGAACGACAGCACGTACTCAAGCGCACGCGACTCGTTGTCAGTACGCGCGAGACGGTCCCATTGGTACAGAAACCGGGCCACCCCCTTACCTCTGGATGAGAGCTGGCCGGGAGGGGATGCCAGGACTTTCTCCACGCGAGGTACCGCGGCCCGAATGCCTTGAAGCCACTGCACGTCAAGTTTGAACTCTCGGCGCGGGCTTCCAATCTCATCGATCCATCGGGCGTCATCGACGGACGGAAGCAGCCCGTCAACGCCGGGCACACGCCCCTGCCACGACCCATCGCCGTCATCCTTCAGAGCCCAGCCTTTTTGAGAACCTTCAAGGTTGATGCTTTTGAGCTCGCAGCTGCCAGGGAGCGGCCCTCCGCGGAATTCCCAGCAGGCCTTGTGACCTGCCTGCCAGATGACGGTAACCTCGATCGGATGCCTTGGACTACCAATGTGCACCAGGTCGTTCCAGAGCGCTTCGCGCCCAACCGCGCCATCCAGCACCGGTCCCGGCCGATGGTCCGACATGGATTCGGACATCCAGGGAAGCAGGCGTAGCAGGGCACTTTTGCCCGTACTGTTCTCCCCGTACAGAAGGGTAAGCGGGGCAAGGTCGATGGCCTGCCGCTCCCTAAATCCTTTGTAATTCTGAACACAGAACGAACGTATCTGCATCTGGCAATCCCTTCGGCCAAGCGGGTCTGTTAGGTCCTTGCCCGGCTAGGACAGGAAGCTGGACAGCGCAGCGCTTCCTCTGGAGCACTCCGCCTTATCGAGCTCCCTGCCGGCAACATTTGCACATTATTCCTTGTGACGAGGTGCTCGGAGGATGGTTGGTCATGCGGCCGCGCAATCGACGCGACGGATGGCCGGGGACGAGTGACCGTCATTCGGCACCGCTGCTGTTCATGCAGCGACGCGGGACCACTGCAGATTGACTCCGGTTCCACGCGGCCCTTCGCAACTTTGAACGACCGCTCTCGGCCAGCAAGCAGTTGTTCGTCTCGCTTATGCGACCGACTGCACCCAGTCTTGAACGGCCATCGACCCCTTGCGCCAGTCCCTCCCGGTCGCCCTGGGCTGACCATGGACCTCAAGCCACCTTGACCGACACCTCCGCCTCGCCGGAACGGGGCCCCTACACTGGGCCATGCCAGCCATCCTCCGGGCAGGGTTCGCCTACTTCGCTGTCGTGCTGGGCACCGGGTTCATCTTCGGCATGTTCCGGGTGCCGTGGCTCGTTCCACGCATCGGCGAGCGCTGGGCCGAGCTGGCCGAGATGCCGTTCATGGCGGTGGTGATCTACGCTTCGGCGGGCTGGCTGCTGCGCCGCTACGCGGGTATCCGCACGCCAACCCGGGCGCTGGCGGCGGGCTTCCTGGCATTGGCGCTGTCGGTCGCGGCCGAACTCGGCCTGGCGACGGTGCTGCAGAACCGCAGCCTGGCCGAGTTCATCGCCAGCAGGGACAAGGTGTCGGGCTCGGTCTACCTTGCGCTGCTGCTGGCCTTCGCGGTCATGCCCTGGCTGCGCCTGTCCAATGCCGGCGCCAGTCTCGGTACCCGATCGGGTCTGGACCTCGGCGTGCTGGCCGGGCGCGCGGTGGCGCTGCTCAGCGTCGCCTACGCCGTCGTGCTCGGCGCCGGCCTGTTCACGCTTCCGCCGCCGACCTCGCCGATCCAGGACCCCTGGTTCACGGCCATGGAGCTGCTGATCCTGGCCCTCGCGCCGGCGATGGTGGCATTCGCCGTCGGCCTGCAGGCGTGGTCGCCCGAGGGGCAAAGGCCGTACGCGCAGCTCGGCATCGTTTTCATGGGCATGTGCGCAGTCGTCACCAGCGGCGTCCACTTTGCCGTGCTGACCCTCAGCCGCCAGCCGGCCTTCGACACCGGCAGCTGGCAGACGCTGGTGTTCGCGTTTCGTTGGCCGTCGGTGGTGTACGCGCTGGACATCCTGGCCTGGGACGTCTTCTTCCCCCTCGCTGCACTGTGCGCGGCGCTCGCCATCCCCGGGCCGGGCCTGGCCGGCCTGGCGCGCAGGCTGCTCTACGCCAGTGCGGCGCTCGCCTTCATCGGCCTGGCAGGCCTGCCGTCGGGGAACATGGACCTGAGGAACATCGGCATCCTGGGGTATGTCGTGCTCTACCCGATCGCGGCGGTCCTGCTGGCCATCGTCTTTCGCCGTGGGGCGCCAGTCTGACTTTCACCGCGCGGGCGGGCCCGCCGAGCCGGCGATCGCTGTCCGCTGCACATCACTTGCCGGTGACTTGACCGCCGTCAAGTTCCGCGGACGCCTGGCCGGGCGGTCACGCGCGATGATCGGTCCACCAAAGCATTGCCGGAGACGCATGCCGTGATCGGACCCGGGTCGGGTGTGTGGGCGATGCACAGGCCCAGGTGCCGTGCGTGGCGGCGGGCGACGCTGCGCTGGCTGCTGCTGGCCTGGGGCGGGTGGGCGCTGGCGGCCATCGCTGCCCCGTCCGGCCCCGGCCCCGGCGCATCGCTGGCGGCGGCCCGCAGCACTGCGGCACCGCCGGCATCGATCACGGTGGTGCTCGACGACAACTACCCGCCCTACATCTTCCGCCGCGCCGATGGCGCCCTCGACGGCTACCTCGTCGACCTGTGGCAGCTGTGGCAGAGAAAGACCGGCGTGCGGGTCGACCTGCAGGCCCTGCCCTGGGCCGAGGCGCAGCGCCGCATGGCTGCCGGCCAGGCGGACGTGATCGACACCATCTTCCGCACGCCCGAGCGCGAGCGGGTGCTCGACTTCACGCCGCCCTATGCCCGGCTGCCGGTGCCGATCCTGGTCCACCGCGACATCGGCGGCATCACCGGCACCGCGTCGCTGCGCGGCTTTCCGGTGGCCGCCAAGGCGGGCTGCGCCTTCGACGCCACCACCTATGACGACTTGACGGTCACGGCGGCGCAGAAGGCGGGCGCCACCATCATGATCCGGGGGCTGCGCGACGGCACTGATCTCGACTATGAAATGCAAATCGCGGGCATGAACCAGACGCTCATGCCAGAGATTCGCACTGTCTTCTTGCCTGCTTCCGCCACCGTTCGCCCGATCACCGCTACACTGGTGCGTCAGATCGCTGGTATGGGTGGAGACGTGTCTCATTTCGTGCCCAAGGCGGTTGCCGCGCGCCTGAAGACCAAGTTCGCGGGCAAATAGCTTCCTCTGCTCCGGAGTTCCCATGATCCGCATCTTTGCCGTTCTCGCGGCGTTTGTTTTTGCAACACCTGCCTTTTCTCAGGCGCTACCGGCCGGTCTCGACAAGGCCAATGCGATTGTCATCGACACCACCAAGGGCCGTATCGTCATCAAGCTGAGGACCGATATTGCGCCGCAGCATGCTGAGCGCATCAAGCAGCTCGCACGCGAAGGCTTCTACAACAACGTGCCGTTCCACCGTGTGATCGACGGCTTCATGGCTCAGACCGGCGACGGCGAGAAGTTCAACGGCACCGGCGGCTCGAAATACCCGAACCTGAAGCAGGAATTCTCCAGCGTGCCGTTCAAGCGCGGCATCGTCGGCATGGCGCGGCGAGGGGACAGCGTCGACAGCGCCAATTCGCAGTTCTTCATCATGTTCGCGGACGGACCGAGCCTGAACAACCAGTACACCGTGGTCGGCGAGGTGGTCTCGGGCATGGACGTGGTCGACAAATTGAAGAAGGCGTCGGCGGGATCGCCGGGCGGCGCGGTCACCGATCCCGACAAGATGGTGAAGGTGCAAGTCGCGTCTGACGTGAAGTGAGGCCGGCGGGTGCCGTGCAGGCAGCCGCTCCGCTGGTGCGCAGCGCCGCTGATCTGGCTTGCTCTGTCCGCGCAGGCGCAAGCCGAGCCGCAGCTCAACACCCTCAAGGATATCCACGTCGCCCTTCAGCGCTGCTGGAAACCGCCGTCGCTTTCGCAGGCCAGTCCGATCGAGATCACGGTCGTCGTCAGCTTCGACCGTAGCGGAGTGATCCTTGGCCATCCCCGGATTTCCTACGAATCCGAACGGGCCAGCGATGAGGATCGCTTGCAGTACCGAATCGCTGTGATG
>ERZ650309.1098-NODE-1098-length-12888-cov-3.731551_pt1 | contig 12888 bp, 16 predicted proteins | sample MGYA00376245_ERZ650309 | MGnify/ENA primary metagenome ERZ650309 (study PRJEB26733, sample SAMN07839294) | wastewater metagenome | biome: urban; feature: wastewater treatment plant; material: waste water | place: USA: North Carolina | collected 2016-04-26 ...
CGACAGCTGCGCAGGAACTCCGCTCGCTGCCTACCCAATGGTTGCCGTGTCTGGGACCGGGTATTGCCACTACCACGCTGTGGCGGGCCCTCGAGAGGCCGCGTTTCGACTGTCGAACTATCCATCTGCGCCCCCGTCAATACAGGTGCTACTACTACCATGTTTGTTGGCAACAATTAAGGGCTTCGGCAGTCAAACCTGTAGCGACGCTGTATACCTCGCGCTAATGTCAGTTACAGAACGGTAATCATGACGATCGGGGGATAAATGCGCGGCTTGTTCGCAGCTTTGTTGCTTGCGGCTGCCACCGCTTCGGTGGCGCAGGAAGGCTTTCCGCTCGATGGCACCTGGCGCAGTGAATCCACTGCGAAGGACGGCTCACATCGCACGATCGTCCTGGTCATGCAGTGGGACGGCAAATCGGTCACCGGCACGATCAATCCCGGCCCGAAAGGCATCGACTTCACCGGGGGCACGCTCAACCCCGATGGCTGGAAATTCACGCTCGACGTGAAGAACGCCAAGCTGCACACGCCCAAGGCCGCCCCGAACCCGAAGCTCAACGTCCTGCTCCGTGGCGAGGCCGCCTCGTTCTCGACGATCTACGCCTCCGTCTGAGTCGCCCTTCGAATCAGGGCGGCTCTTTCGAGAAGATTTCAACGCAGAGGCGCAGAGGCGCAGAGTTCGTGGATGGTGACGCTGCGTGCGTCCAATTCCACTATCTCCCCTGCCCGAGCCAGATCATAAGCGCGTTTGCCGTCCACCTTGAGAGCAGAGAAGGCCGGAGGAACCTGCGCGATCAACCCTGTGAAGCGTGGCAGAATGGTGTTGATTGCGTCCATCGTCGGGCGGACGTCCGAAGTTGCAATCACTGTGCCTTCGAGATCAAGCGAGTCCGTCTCTTCGCCGAACGCAATCGTGAAGTCATAGCATTTGTCACTGTCGAGCATCCGGCCAGCGAGCTTGGTCGCCTCCCCCATCGCAATAGGCAGCACGCCTGTCGCCAGAGGATCGAGTGTGCCGCCATGACCCACCTTCAGCTTTGGATAGCCGCCCTCGCGCAATGCCCGCTTGACCGCACTGACGCCCGCCGTCGAGCCGAGGCCAAGCGGCTTGTCCAGGATGATCCAGCCATTGGGCATATCAGCCGAAAAGCGAGAGGAACCGCGTGCCCAGCCCCAGAATCCACTCGACCGGCGGCCCGATCAACTGCGGCACTATTGCTGCTCTGGGAGAGAGCATCGGCAGCACGACAATGAGCAGGATCATGAGCGGAAAGCCATAGCGCGCAAGTCGGGCATAGCGTCGGCCGAGCGCGGGAGGCAGAAGGCCTTCAACGACATGTCCGCCGTCAAAGGGCGGCAAAGGGAGCAGGTTGAAGACCCCAAGCATGACATTGATGATGGCGAAGTTGATCAGGTTGGCGTTGATAAAGGCAACCGCGATGCCCGGGTTCTGTCCAAAGCCGGCGAGCAGAGCGCCGAGTGCCACAAATGTCAGCGCGGCGAGCAGGAAATTCATGCCCGGCCCGGCCAACGCGACAAACATCATGTGCACACGTGGATTGCGCAACCGGCGCTTGTCGACCGGAACCGGCTTCGCCCAGCCGAAAATGGGAGCGCCAGCAAGAGCCAGCCCCATCGGGAGGATAATTGTGCCAATGGGATCGACATGGCGGATTGGATTGAGGCTCAACCGCCCCATTCGCCCGGCCGTCGGATCACCGAAGATCCGCGCGACCCAGCCATGCGCCACTTCGTGAAAGACGATCGCGATGACCAGCGGGACGATCCAGGTCGCGGCCTGGTAGATTGCATCTGACATTCAGCGGCAATACCGCGCGCGGAAGCTGCTGGCAAAGGCCGAAAGCGTGCCTGAGGCAATCGCCTCGCGAAGCCCGGCCATCAATTGCTGGTAGAACCAGAGATTGTGCTCGGTCATCAGCATCGCACCCAGCATTTCGCCTGACCGGACGAGATGATGCAGATAGGCCTTGCTCCAGCGCGCAGTCGGCGATTCCGGATCGAGCGGAGTCAGGTCTTCGGCGAATTTCGCATTGCGGATGTTGACCGGGCCGTCCCAGGTAAAGGCCTGCCCGTTGCGCCCCGAGCGCGTCGGCAAAACGCAGTCGAACATGTCGATTCCCCGTTCGACAGCCCCTACGATATCGTCCGGCTTCCCCACCCCCATCAGATAGCGCGGCCGATCTTGCGGCAATTGCCCCGGCGCATAGTCAAGGCAGGCAAACATGGCCTCCTGCCCCTCGCCCACCGCAAGGCCGCCAATCGCATAGCCGTCGAAGCCGATATCGATCAGGGCATCGGCCGACAGTTTTCGAAGATCCTCATCAAGCGACCCCTGCTGGATCCCGAACAGGGCAGCACGCGACGCATGCTCATCGCCTTCGTCAAAGGCGATCCGTGAGCGCCTTGCCCAGCGCATCGAGCGTTCCATGGAAAGCGCCGCTTCATCGTGGGTCGCACCATTCTTCGTGCATTCGTCAAACGCCATCACGATGTCAGACCCCAGCAAACGCTGGATTTCCATGGAGCGTTCGGGCGTGATGAGATGCTTCGACCCGTCAAGGTGCGAGGAAAAGGCGACGCCTTCTTCGCTCATCTTGGTAAGCGCCGAGAGCGACATGACCTGATAGCCGCCGCTGTCCGTCAGGATGGGCCGGTTCCACTGCATGAACCGGTGCAGGCCGCCGAGCCGCGCCACGCGTTCCGCGCCGGGCCGGAGCATCAGGTGATAGGTGTTGCCAAGAATGATGTCCGCGCCAAGTGCTTCGACATCGGCCGGCTTCATCCCCTTGACCGTTGCTGCCGTCCCGACCGGCATGAACGCCGGCGTGCGAATCTCGCCGCGCTGCATCCGGATGACTCCCGTTCGCGCCCTGCCGTCGGTTGCGGCGATATGGAAGGAAAAGCGATCGGACATGGGCGGCGGCCTATAGCGGCACTTTGGCAACGGTTTCAACTTTGGCCGAATGGCGATAGGCGGGATGCGAGTTTCGATTCGTCAGGGATATGGAATGACCGACCCGCATCCGCTCGACCGGCCTGCCTGGAACGCGCTCACGTCCGGTTGGGCTCCGCTTGCACAGGGCAATGAAAAGGCGCTCCGCCTTGAGCCGGATCATGGCCCCTTTGCTGCCACGGCTGATTTCAGTGAAACCGCACTGGCCGAACTCGCAGCTCTGATCCCACCGGGCAGGCAAATCTGGATCACCGAAACAGCTGAAATGCCCGACATTCCAGGGGCCGCGCGGCTCCGCTCGGCCGAACTGGTCCAGATGGTTGCCAACAGCCTCAACCCGATGGCAGGCCGGGACGAGATACTTGACCTTCAGGAAAGCGACGCTCCCGAAATGCGCGCGCTCGCTCACCTGACCCAGCCCGGCCCGTTTCTGCCCCTGACGCACAGGCTCGGTGATTTCGTCGGCATCCGCCGTGAAGGGACGCTGGTCGCGATGGCCGGAGAACGGATGCGGCTGGACGGCTATTGCGAAGTCAGCGGCGTCTGCACACTCCCGGAGTGTCGGGGACAGGGTCTTGCCGGCGTCCTGATAAGTGTGGTTGCAGCGCGCATGCTTGCCCGCGGCGAAACACCGTTCCTGCACAGCTATGCCACGAACGCGGGAGCGATTGCGCTCTACGAACGCCTTGGTTTCACCATTCGCAGGCCGATGACGGTCACGATTTTCGGCGAAAAGCCCTCGGAAACCAGCCCTTAGAATCTGGTCGTTTTGGATAGCGGGACCGTCGCCCCTGCGTAGGCGGGACCCAATTGAAGCTTAGGCGCCGGACTCCACCAAAGGCCCCTGCCTGCGCAGGGGCGACGATTTTATTTCAACAGAACAGGCTCGACCTTCTTGCCATTACGGCAACAGCAAACTCGCATCGCCATAGCTGTAGAACCGGTAGCCCGCGGCGATGGCATGGGCGTAGGCCGCCTGCATGCGCTCACGGCCCATCAATGCACTGACCAGCATGAAGAGGGTCGAGCGCGGCAGGTGGAAATTGGTCATCAGCCCGTCGATGCCCTTGAAACGGTATCCGGGTGTGATGAAGATCGCGGTGTCGCCTTCGAAGGGCTGGATCTGTCCGCCGTCATCGCAGGCGCTTTCGATCAGGCGGAGCGATGTGGTGCCGACCGAAATCAGGCGCCCGCCCGACGCGCGCACGGCGTTGAGGCGCGCGGCTGTGCCGGCGTCGATACGCCCCCATTCGGCATGCATGCGATGCTGGTCCGTATCGTCCACCTTGACCGGCAGGAAGGTGCCCGCCCCGACATGGAGCGTGAGGGCTTCATGCGCGATGCCCGCACTGCCCAACGCCTCGAGCAGGCCGGGCGTGAAATGCAGCGCAGCCGTTGGTGCGGCCACTGCGCCGGGTTCATCTGCGAACATGGTCTGATAGTCAGTCGCATCGCGCGCGTCGGTCGGCCGCTTGCCTGCGATATAGGGGGGCAGCGGCATCGTTCCCGCCCGCTCCAGCAGCACTTCGACCGGCTCTTCCCCTTCGAAGGAGAGGAGCCAGCTGCCATCATCGCCGCGCTGGGTGGCGATCGCGAAAACATCGGCCCCGAAGTCGATCCTGTCCCCGTCGCGCAAGCGCTTTGCATTGCGCACGAACGCGCGCCAGTTGCGCAGGCCTTCGCGCTTGTGGAGCGTTGCTCCGATACGGGCCTCGCCTTTGCGCCCTTCAAGCTGTGCCGGGATGACGCGCGTGTCATTGAAGACGAGACAATCCCCGGCGCGCAATTGAGACGGCAGGTCTGTCACATGAAGATCGCGCGTCTCGCTGCCATCAAGGACCAGCATCCGCGCGGAATCGCGCGGGCTGGCAGGTCTCAGGGCAATCCGTTCCGACGGCAGTTCAAAGTCGAACAGGTCGACGCGCATCAGGGATTGGGCTTGGGCGCCTCGGGCGCTGGAGCGGGCTCGGTGGCTGGCGGCGGCGCGACAGCGGGTGCGGGGATGACAAGCGGAACCCGCGGAGCATCGCGGCCATCGGCGTCGATCCAGGCCCGGACAATCCTTGACGGTTCATCCGCGACACGCCCCTCGATCGGATCGCCGCGCTTGATCGCATCAACATATTGCATGCCGGAGGTCACGCGGCCAAAGACCGTGTACTTGCCATCGAGCCGCACGGTCGGCTGGAAGCAGATGAAGAACTGGCTGTTGGCTGTATCCGGCTGGTCCGTCCGCGCCATCGAGACAACCCCGCGGAGATGCGGCAGATCGTTGAATTCGGCCTTGAGGTCAGGCAGCGGCGAACCGCCCTCGCCCGTTCCCTTGGGGTCTCCGGTTTGCGCCATGAAGCCTTCGATGACACGGTGAAACACAATGCCGTCATAAAAACCGGCGCGGGCCAATGTGCGAACGCGCTCCACACTGGCAGGCGCCTTGTCCGGCCGCATCAGGATCACCACGTCACCACCGGTCGACAGTTCGAGATGCAGGATATTCTGCGGATCGGGCGCAGGGGGTGCGGCAGGCGGCGTCACCTGGGCGGCGACCGCTCCGGCCAGCAAGGCAAACCAAACAACGAACAGTTTCAACACGCGCATCGATACCCCTCTCTTCATCCTGCGCGAGCCCTTAGGGCCCGGCAGATGAATGTGACCCGAACTAATCTCCCTTGCGGCCGATCTGATCGACCCGCGCCTTCACATCCTTTTCCACGGCAGGCGCGACAAATTTGCGGATATCGCCGCCATAGATGGCGATTTCCTTGACCAGCTTCGACGCAATGGGCTGAAGTGCAACATCAGCCATCAGAAAGACCGTCTCGATCTCCGCATCAAGCTGCTGGTTCATGCCTGCCATCTGATATTCATACTCGAAATCAGCCACGGCCCTAAGGCCGCGCACGATGATTGACGCCTTCTGGTGGCGCGCAAATTTCATGAGCAGCGCATCGAATGCGACCACGTCTATCGTCCCGCCGACATCGGCCACTTCACGCCTGACCATCGCCATGCGCTCCTCGACCGAAAACATGGGTGACTTGGACGGGTTTGTCGTCACACCGATCACGAGACGATCGACCAGTTTCGCGCCGCGCCGGATGATATCCATATGTCCGAGGGTGATCGGATCAAATGTGCCCGGGTAAACACCGATCCGTTCCATCATTTGTCCCTTTCGATCGTGAATCGCGCGATGTCGCGCAGCAGGTCCGCCTCATGGCCGAAATGGCCAAGATGAGCGATTGCCTGATCGACAAGCGCACGCGCCTGCAATTTTGCGCGTTCGACGCCGAGAATGGAAAGGAAGGTCGCCTTGCCTTGCTCGGCATCCTTGCCCAGCGCCTTGCCCGCAACGGCCTCACTGCCCTCGACATCGAGTATGTCGTCCGCAATCTGGAAGGCAAGACCGATATCGCGGGCATAGCCGCGGAGCGGAGCCCGTCCCTCCGGCGGCAGGCGCCCCATGATGGCCCCGGCCTCAATGCAAAAGGCGATCAGCGCTCCGGTTTTCAACTGCTGCAGCCGCGTCACAGTCTGCAGGTCATAGGTTTGGTGTTCGGCCTCCAGATCCATCATCTGGCCACCGGCCATACCGTCAGGACCACTCGCTCGGGCAAGGTCCATGACAAGCTCGCACCGGACGAAGGGATCGCTGTGGGTCGCTTCATCGGCCAGTAGTTCAAAGGCCAGGGCATGCAGTGAGTCCCCCGCCAGAATGGCCGTCGCTTCGTCAAAGGCCTTGTGCACGGTCGGCTTGCCCCGCCTCAGGTCATCATCGTCCATCGCCGGCAGATCGTCGTGCACCAGCGAATAGACGTGGATGCATTCGATCGCGGTCGCGACCCTCAGGGCAGCATCGGGATCAACATGGAAAAGGCCGCAGGATGCCGTCACCAGCAACGGGCGCAGCCGTTTGCCGCCACCAATTGTCGCATGGCGCATCGCCTCGAACAAGCGTCGCCGGGGGTCATCGGGCAGTGGCAGGAGGAGATCGAACTGTCGATCCATCGCTTCTGCAATGCCGTCCATCGCGGCAGCAAGGCGAGGCGAAGGCGCGGCCATGGATGGGTCAGCCGCCATCAAAGGCCTCGGTCCCGGAAGGCCGTCCATCCGGGCCGAGGCTGATCTTTTCGATGCGTGCCTGCGCATCCTTCAGGCGCGCTTCGCACTGCGCCCGCAAGGCATCGCCACGCGTATACAACCCGATGGACTCATCGAGGCTGGCTTCGCCCGATTCGAGGCGCGCGACAATCGATTCGAGCTGCTTCAGCGCGTCTTCGAAAGACAGGGTGGAAACGTCGTCAACCATTGCCTGCTTCTCTGACCTTGCGGGCCTTCGCGGTCAAGCGGATAGCGGAATGCCGACGGCGGCTTCAAGGTCCGCAAGAGCCTGCGCCTCGCTGACAACCTTGATCGCGCGCATGCCAAGCGCGGCCGCCGGCTTGCAGTTGATGCCCAGATCGTCAAGGTAGACGCAGTGCGCCGGATCAACGGAAAGAGCCTCGCACATCATGAGATAGATCCGCGGATCGGGCTTGCGAATGCCGGCCTTGGAGCTTTCGATCACATGGTCGAAGCGCGCCATGATCGCCCCGATTGTTTCCGCCTTGCCGAGCGTCAGGGCCATGCCCGCACCATGCCCGGCCGGGACATTGTTTGTAATGCAGCCTGTGCGAAGGCCGCTCGCCTTGATGGTATCAATGGCGGACACCATCGCGGGTCGCACATCGCCCGACAGAAGGGCAAGGACATCGGCACCACGGATGTCATGTCCGATGCGCGCCGCTTCCTCGGCAAACAGGCTGTCAAAAGCCTTGGCGTCGATTTCTGCCCGTTCAAAACGCGCCCAGGCATTGCTGTCGGGATCGGTCGCATTGATCTGGCGGATCGTGTTTGCCGGGAGGCCGCGTTCGGATTCGTAACGCGTAAAGGCATCAAAAGGCGACGATGTGACGACGCCCCCGAAATCCCAGATGACCGCCTTCAATTCAGCTTGCATGAAACCACCACACGCCATCGTTCGTTTCGCGCCGCACCCGTCCCTCGAGTTCCAGTCGCCGCAGATGCGCGAGCGCTTCGCCCGTGGCCAGTTCGCGATGCTCTGCCCCAATCTCGCGATTGAACAGCTGGCTGAAACAATCGACAACACGCCGCGGTTCGGCCAGATGGCTCGTCAGCGTGTCGAGCCGGGACAGATGCTCGTCACGCAGCGCCCGGAGGCGGACGTGCAACCCCTTGAACGGCTCCCCATGGGCCGGGCAGACAAGCAGGTCTGACGGCAGGACGTCGAGGAGCTTGTCAATCGAGTCCAGCCATTCGCCCAGTGGATCAGCCATCGGCTCGCTGATGTTGACCGAAACATTGGAGCTGATCTTGGGCAGCACCTGATCGCCCGAGACAAGCACGCCGGACATCTCGTTATACAGGCAGGCGTGTTCGGGGCTATGGCCGGATCCGACAACGACCTTCCAGACATTGGCGCCCAGTTCGAGCGTATCGCCGTCCTTCAGGCGCCGAAAGCCCGCGGGCATCGGAAAGACCATGCGGCTGAACCGGCCCCAGCCCTTGCTGCGCGTTTCTTCGAGGACATCATCTCCCCAGCCGGCGCCGCGCTGGTTGATGATCGCCTCTTCGGGAACCTCGTCCCGCGCATCGGCAATGAGCATGCGCGCTGTCAGCCATTCACCGCGGGTCATCCACACATCGGCATCAAATCGCTTTGCCAGCCAGCCGGCCAGACCAATATGGTCTGGGTGCATGTGCGTGCAGATGATGCGGGTCAGCCGCGCATTGTCGAGCGCACCCGCAAACAGCGCCTTCCAGGCATCGCTGCAGGTCTTGAGCTGCATGCCGGTATCGACCACAGCCCAACCGTCGGCATCGTCAAGTAACCAGCTGTTGATGTGCCCCAAGGACCCCGGCATCGGGATGCGCGCCCAGCAAATGCCATCCGCGATCCGCGTGATTTCACCCGATCCCGGCGCGTGTGTGCCAAAGGGATAGGTCAGACCCTTGTGGCTGGTCGCGAGGTAGCTTTCGTCATGAACCAGCGACGCGTCATAGGAAACAGGTTCGCTCAACGCTTGAACAATGTCTCGGCGTTGTGCTCGACCGGAGCCACGACAACCTCGACGCCTTCGGCTGCCGCTTCTGCAGCGCGGGCCGCCACCTCGCGCTCATGGCGCAACTCCTCGATCAGCGCCGCACGATCGCCTTCCAGCTTGCCGTCGGCCTGCGCTTCGATGCCCTTGAGCTTGGCAGCCTTCTTCACCACCGCATCAAGTTCGCGCTGGGTGCACAGGCCAAGCGTGACAGGATCCTTCGGCACGATATCGACAATGTTCCAGTGAGTCCGGTCACGGATGGCCTGGATGGTGTTGCGCGTCGTTCCGATCAGCTTGCCAATCTGCCCATCCGACACTTCGGGATGATTGCGGATGATCCAGGCAATGCCGTCGGGCTTGTCCTGGCGCTTGGAAACCGGCGTGTAGCGCGGACCCTTCGTGCGCGTGGCCTGTTCGGGCTCGCGAAACATCTTGAGTTCGTAATTGGGATCGGCCTGACCCTTTTCGATCTCCTCAAGCGTCAATTCGCCCGCGCGAACGGGGTCCCGCCCGGTCAGCTTGGTCGCCGCCATATCATCGGCAATGGCTTGCACCTCGAGGATATGGAGACCGCAGAACTTGGTGATCTGTTCAAACGTCAACGCCGTGTTGTCGACCAGCCATGATGCGGTCGCATGGGGCATGAGCGGCTGAGCCATGATGAAAAACCTTTCAGACAAAAGAAGGGCCGCCCCTCGCGGAGCGGCCGTGTATGACTTGTTTGCTTAGTCTCGACCGATTGCCAGAGCAAGGGGGTTCAGCTTGGCAAGTGCACTGCCGCCTCCTCATCGGTCCGAATGGCGACCAGCGCATCGAGAAACTGCGCAGCACTTGACGGCCAGTCGAACTGCCTGCCGAAATCCCGACATGCGGCGCGATCCCTGGTCAGTGCTGACGCAATAGCAACGCCAAGACATGGATCGAGCGCCCCAACCCTGGGCGTAACAATGTCCATCGGCCCGCTCACGGGAAAGGCGGCGACCGGCGTGCCGCAGGCCAAAGCCTCGATCATCACCAGTCCGAATGTATCCGTCAGGCTGGGAAAGACGAAGACATCTGCCCCGGCATAGGCCCCGGCAAGCGCCCTGCCGGCAAGGGGGCCGAGGAAAAGGGCCTGCGGATATTGCCGCACGAGCGACGACAATGCCGGGCCGCCGCCAACGACGACCTTTGTGCCAGCATGGGTGCAACTCAGGAAAGCGCCGATATTCTTCGCCACGGCAACACGGCCGACATAGAGCATGATCGGCCGGGGCAGATCGGCAAAAGCTGCCGGCGGCAGCGCGTCTGGCGTGAAGTTCGAGAGGTCGACGCCACGCCCCCAATGCAGCACGGGGCCAATGCCCTGGTGTTTGAGTTGGGACCGGACGGATGCTGTTGAGGCCAGCACGGCACGCGCCGGGCGATGAAAGCGCCGGATATATCGCCAGAACAGGCTGGCCGGCAGCCCGGTCCGCTTTGCCAGATAGTCCGGAAATTGCGTGTGGTATGCGGTTGTGAACGCCAGCCCCTTGCGCAGGCACCACCGCCGTGCCGCAGCGCAAAGCGGCCCTTCGGTCGAGAGGTGGATTGCTTCCGGCCTGAAATCCGTCAAGCGTCGGCCAACCGCTCCCGCAGTAGTGAGCGCGAGCCGAATTTCGGGATAGGTCGGACACGGCAACGAACGAAACTGGTCCGGCGAGACGACCATCACCTCATGGCCATGTGACTTGAGCTCCGCGCACACGGCCTGCAGGGTCCTGACAACGCCATTGACCTGCGGGGACCAGGCGTCGGTGACAATCGCGATCCTCAAGCGGCGATCCGAACAGGAACCTCGCGGCGGGCAATTTCCTCGGCCCAATGGAGAAGCTCCATCCGCCCGTCGAAATGCTCGACAAGCGCCGAGCAGCCTTCGACCCAGTCTCCGTCGTTATAATAGGTTATGCCCGAAATTTCCCGGATTTCGGCAGTGTGGATATGGCCGCACACAACGCCCTCCACACCGCGCACACTGGCCGCTCGCGACACAATCTCCTCGTAACGGGAGATGAATTCAACGGCATTCTTGACCTTGTGCTTGGCCATCTTGGAAAGCGACCAATAGGGCAGGTCGAGCCATTGACGGACGCGATTGACGACGAAATTCAGGCGGAGAAGCGCAGTGTATGCAGCATCGCCCAGAAAGGCGAGCCAACGGTGCGCAAGCATGATGGCATCGAATTCATCGCCATGAAGGACAAGGAGGCGACGGCCATCCGCCGTTTCATGAATCGCCTTTCGCCGGATTTCGATGCCGCCAAAATTCAGGCCCGAGAACTGGCGAAACATTTCGTCATGATTGCCGGGAATATAGACCACCCTTGTGCCCCTTTTCGCCCGCTTCATGAGGCGTCGCACAACGTCATTGTGCAAGGCAGGCCAGTAAAAGCGCTTCTTCAACCGCCATCCGTCAATAATGTCCCCGACGAGATAGAGTGTTTCGCTGTCCGTATGGTCGAGAAAGTCGACAAGCATCCCGGCATTGCAGCCTCGCGTGCCGAGATGAACGTCACTGATCCAGATCGTGCGATAGCGTGTGCGCTCGCCTGATCCTGTCGTCCGTCGCCCCGAGATCGGTGTGGGTTCGGTCAAAATCGCTTCCTCCGCATGGTAGCAGCGTCGGAAGGGCCTATCGCCGGATTGTATGACAAATTGAATCGCATGCCGTTACGGCTTGATGACAGCCTCGGACGATCGAAACGCTCTTCCCGCCAAAGGCCAGGCGCGACCGTCTGCAACCAAATCCTGCGCATGACCGGTAAAGGGTCCGACGATCCCGAAGACAATGAACATTTTCAAGAAGGGCCTTCCCGATGAAATTCCGCATGACAAAATTTGCCGTCATCCTGTCCACCCTGTGCCTGCAGGTCGCAACCACCCCCGCGTTGCAGGCAGCGACACTGGATGACGCATCGTCCGCCAACCATAATTCCCAAGTTCGCACAGGTGCCTTTGCGGGAGCGCGAATCCGGCTTGCCGTTGGCAGTCAGACGAGAGAACCGAGATTGCGCGCAGGCTTTTCCTTTGCTGCCTTGCAATCCGGCCAGACCCGGCGTGGCGCATCCTTCACACGTTTCGGGGAGGGACTCGAATTCGGCGTCAACAGCCGCGACAGCCAGCCGCACATGTCGCTTGCGGGGTATAGCCTCGCGTCCGAGCGGCTCGGCGCGGCGGACGGTGCCGGAGGCGAATCCAAAAAGGGCCATGGCTTGCGGACGGCGGCGTTCATTATTGGTGGCGTTCTTGTGGCTGGCGCCGCGGGAGCATTAATTCTTTTGACTTCAATTAATGAGGACAATTGAGGCCCGTTCAAACCACCAGAACGATCTTCCCGACATGGTCGCCGCCTTCCATCCGCGCATGGGCGGCGGCGGCTTCGGCCAACGGGAAAGTCCGGTCGATCACCGGTTTGAGCTTGCCGGCCTCGACATGGGGCCAGACGACGCGCTGGAGTTCTTCGGCAACAAGCGTCTTGAATGCGACCGGCCGCGCCCTGAGCGTTGACCCGGTCAATGTCAGGCGCTTCATCATGATCATGGCGATGTTGATTTCGGCCGAAATCCCACGCTGGACGGCAATCGTCACGTTGCGACCGTCTTCTGCCAGGCATTGGACGTTGCGGGGCAGATAATCGCCGCCAACCATGTCGAGCACAACCTGCACGCCCTTGCCGCCTGTGATGGCCTGAACCTCACTCACAAAGTCCTGCGTCGCATAGTTGATGGCGTGATCGGCACCCAGCTCCCGTGCGCGGGCGCACTTGCCGTCCGAGCCGCATGTCACG
>ERZ650309.1100-NODE-1100-length-12867-cov-8.057446_pt1 | contig 12867 bp, 11 predicted proteins | sample MGYA00376245_ERZ650309 | MGnify/ENA primary metagenome ERZ650309 (study PRJEB26733, sample SAMN07839294) | wastewater metagenome | biome: urban; feature: wastewater treatment plant; material: waste water | place: USA: North Carolina | collected 2016-04-26 ...
GGGTATCTGATGGTGCTGGAGAGTTTACCATTGAAACAGTTGACAAACTAGATGGTAGCGGCACTAGTATCACGCTACACCTTAAAGAAGGCAATGACGATCTGCTATCCGATTGGGGATTACGTACAATAATTCGCAAATATTCTGATCATATCAATTATCCAATTAAAATGCAAAAAATGCCAGAGCATGGCGAAGACGGTAAAGAAATTATCTCCACTGAATTAGAAACTGTCAATAAGGCTAATGCATTATGGACACGCAGCAAAAACGATATTAATGAAGAAGAATACAAAGAATTCTATAAGCACATTTCTCATGACTATCATGAACCAATGAAATGGATTCACGCTCGAGTTGAAGGTGCACAAGAGTATACTCAGCTATTATATATTCCAAGTAAGGCTCCATTTGATTTATATGACGCTAACCGTCGCTATGGAATCAAGCTATATGTAAAACGTGTTTTCATTATGGATGATGCCGAAAAATTATTACCTAACTACTTGCGTTTTGTACGTGGTGTAATTGATTCACAAGACTTACCATTGAATGTTTCGCGTGAAATTTTACAATCATCACGTGATATTGATGCTATTCGTTCTGGTTCAACCAAGAAAATTTTAAGCGTATTGGAAGATATTGCTAAAAATGAACCTGAAAAATATGCAGAATTGTGGAATGAATTTGGTCCAGTAATTAAAGAAGGTGTTATTGAAGATCATGCTAATAAAGAGCGTGTTGCCAAACTATGCCGTTTTGCGTCCACACATAATAGCGATAATGCAAAAATTGTTAGCCTAGATGACTACGTAAGCCGCATGAAAGATGGTCAGGATAAAATTTACTATATTACTGCTGAAAGCTATAATGCAGCCAAAAATAGTCCACATCTGGAAGTTTTTAAACAAAAAGGTATTGAAGTTTTATTATTAACTGACCGAGTTGATGAATGGGTTGCTGGTCATTTATTTGAGTTTGATGGAAAATCATTGGTATCAGTGGCTAAAGGTAAGCTAGATTTAGGCAAATTGGATGATCAAAAACCATCTGAAGAAGCTCAAAAACAGCAAGATGAGCAAGCTAAACCAATTTTAGAGAAAATTAAAACCGCTCTTGGTGGTAAAGTTAAAGAAGTAGTTGTTACAACTCGTTTAGTTGATTCCCCTGCTTGTTTGGTTGTTGAAAATAACGCGATGAGTATGCAAATGGAGCGCTTATTACGTCAAGCAGGTCAAGAAGTTCCGTCAATGCAACCAACCTTAGAGATTAATTTAAACCATAAATTAATTAACAAACTCGAATCAAGCATTGATCAGGTTCAAATTGATGATTTAAGCTTAGTTATTTTTGAACAAGCTCAACTTGCAGAAGGAATTCAGCTTGATGATCCAGTTGGTTTTGTTAAACGGATGAACTCGTTTATTGCTTAATAGCGTATATTACGCACTAAGCGCGTAAGTTATGTAAAATGATGGGTTCGTTTATCGGAGATAGGCTATAAACAACATCTTTGATCTTCACACCAATTATTTACAATAAACATCACTTGGTCTAGCAACTGCTGCTGGTTTGTCTAAATTAGTACATAACAGTAGCACATGACCAAGTGACTTGTACATTAGCACGAATATTTTTTCACCCTACACTATTATTAAGATAAGATCATTCTTTGCAAAAATAAACTCTAATATTTTACAGCCAGAACAAATAAAATACCTATTTAACAATAAAAAACGTCATAATATTTACTTGACACACGTATTGTCAAAACTAATTTATAAACGAGCTTCAACAAAATAGCCATGAATTTCACTCAATCACAATTTACTCGCGCAGCGCGCCTAAGTCTTGCGATGATAATAAGTTTCGTCTACGTTGCTTATATAGGCATGTCAGACGGAATTTGGGTCATAATGACATGCGCAATTATTCTTTTCGATAATCCTACTCTTGGTGGCACAATTAACAAAAGCCATTTGCGGTTTTGGGGAACTTTTTTTGCTGCAGCATTCTCGCTAATATTCATTGTAGGATTTGCTAATAATGTTATTATAAATTTACTTGGAGTGGTTATAGGCACTTTTCTTGCTGCTTACTGGTATATGGATACAGCACAAGGATATATTGGCGGACTCATCTCATGGACATTACCCATAATATTGCTTAATAACAATGACATTAAAAGTGCCTTCCTAAGGTTGATGAATATCATTATTGGAATTATTGTTTCCTATATTATGTTAAGATATTTTTACCCTGAATATGCACGGGATAATATGCTGAAATCAATGCATAAGACACTTGCTGAACTAAAAATCCTGTTACTATCTATTAGTGATCCAGAGCTAGGCTCAGAGCAAATCCAAGTTCTCTACCTAAATCACGAAGCAAAAATCTTAACTGAAATTAATAGCTTTAATCGTTGGCAAACGGAGGCAAAATGGGAGACTAAAAGAGCTCAAGAATATGTTGATGCTGCAGCTCTTGCTTATTTACACATCAGACGATTATATCGATTACTGAGCGTGGTAATTTTCTATTTCAACTGTGATGAAATTCGTCACAATTCTAAAATTCAGCCACGATTTATACAGATTAAATATCAATTAGAAGGAATGATTGACGCATTAATACAGAATCAAAAGCAGTATTATCTCCCTGAAATATTTAATCAAAATAATAAAAATATAACTTCAGAACTATTAAATCACGATGAATATCAACACTATCAAAATCTATCAATTCAAACTATTACTGATATTATTCAAATTGAAATCGATGTTATTACCGCGAATCTAATCAAATTATTTAAGAGCCGCCAAACACATAACTACTATTAGACCTCTTTCATAACCAATTATTTCACACTTAGACTAGGAATAAAGATTTTGAGAAACGGAGTGTACACCTAGTACACGAGTATCGCAAAAGTCTTTTATGACAACGGATAAGCGTTAAAGAAGCAGGTTTTAGGACAGAGGTCTATTGATGTTGGGTCTGAATATATACATAAGCACTTGAACCAACACTCAAAGGATGGTGCTCATCATCATAATCAGTAATTTTAATCTGCAAAGGCAGGCGTTGTGGTAGCATCACCCAATTATTTTCATTTTCTGTAACAGTTTGCATCTGACTTTTGGTATTTGTTATTTGCCGATTAGTAGACCACGTTTTTCCTACTACTATACCATGGTATACTTTACTCCATAAGTACATTCTGGGGAAAATAAAAACCTTGTCACCCGGATGTACATCTCGAAGATCAATTTCATTAAAATTAGCTTGAATATATAAACTGTTGGTGTCAATAAAAGAAAATAAAGGTTGATGCTGAATTATTGGAGTTCCTACTGACAAATATAGATTATCAACAATACCATCAGAAAAAGCTTTAACAATAGTTAAATCAAGATTAATCTTAGCTAGATTCATCGCTGCTTTTAAAGCTAAAACCTTTTGGCGTTGTTGCTTAATTTGACTATCATCAATCGCTAATTGATTACGCAGCGCTAAAACCTTGTTAGCTAAGGCTCGCCGATCATAATTTAATTTTTCAACATCCAGTTTTGGAACAGCTTTGACTACCAACTGATTGGTTTTTAAGCCATACTCATAATTAGCTTTGTCATAGTTTTCTTGCGCTTCATGTAACAAGTCAAGATTTTTTTGAGTCTGCTTCTGTATAACTTCAATATTGGCTTCTGCTTCTAAATATAGTGCGCGAGCTTGATTATAACTCTGCTCATATGGAGCATCGTAAACTTTAAACAACGGAGTACCTTTCTTCACAGCTTGACCATTTTTTACGTAAATATCCGTAATAAAACCAGAAACATCTGCTGCTACTGGGCTAATATTTGCAACTACAAATGCATTATTCGTAAAAGGAAAAAGATAAGAAAAAAAGTAGATTGCACCCGCAATAACAATTAGCGCAAACACTAAAAATGGAAAATTATTCAATCGTTTAATTACATGAAAATTCATTCTAACTCAATATTAAACATTATATATACTCGTTATTATACGTTACAAATAAAGCACATTGCTTAAACTCTACTTAAAAAAATATTCGATTATGCATTACAAGAACATCTCTTCAGTTGTGTTGCTTTAAGCAACATAACATAAAATACAATTACTACAATTATCTATAACAAAATTTACAGAACAATTGAGTGTTTTTGTGCATCGCATGTTACTTTACAAATTTAAAATTTGGTAAAATGCCAAGGTTATTAGAGCCCTGTATTCGTGTAGAAAACTAACTACTAATCTATTTACTTGAGGAATCATATTTATGCATAAAACAATAATTACAACCCTGCTTTGTTTGAGTAGCTTTGCTTCTTTAGCTCAAAATATAAACAGTCCAACAGTAGAAATACTCGCCACAGGTGGTACGATAGCAGGTGTAGCTTCATCGCAAACCTCAAGTAGTTATAAAGCTGGAAAACTTACCGCAGAACAATTAATCTCTTCAGTAAATGGAATAAGTGATCTCGCTCATATAAAATACGAGCAGGTATATAATAAAGATAGCGGTGATGTAACCTTAAATGACTGGTTAAAGCTTTATGGTGAAGTACAAAAAGCAGCTGGTAATCCTTTAATCGATGCAATTGTGATTACACATGGTACAGATACTTTGGACGAAACAGCTTACTTTTTAGAGCTCACTGCAAAAACAACTAAACCAATTGTTATCGTTGGTGCAATGCGCCCAGCAACCGCAATGAGTGCGGATGGACCGCTTAACCTTTATAACGCGGTGGCGGTAGCAGCAAATAAAAACTCCATTGGTCGTGGTGTTATGGTTGCAATGAATGAGAAAATTTTTGATGGACGAGAAGTACAAAAAACCAACACAACTTCGGTAGAGACATTTGAAGCACCTAATAGTGGTCCTATAGGTACCGTATTTATGGGTAAAGTAGATTATAATAGTAAAACAACCCGCCCAAATACTAAAGATACTCCATTCAACTTAGATGGAGTATCTTCGCTGCCAGATGTAGCAATAATTTATGAACATGTAGGTGTGAATACAGAGATGTTAGATCATATCCTTGATACTAAAAACCTTAAAGGAATTATAATTGCTGGAGTTGGTGATGGTAATATCCCGAGCTATGAAAAAGATTTCTTAATTAAAGCTCGCAAAAAAGGAATTGTTATAGTGCGCAGCAGTAGGGTTGGTAGTGGTCAAGTTACCTATGATTATAATAATTTAGATACTACTTATGGCTTAGTTTCTGGTAATGATCTAACTCCTGCTAAAGCACGCATCCTGCTAATGTTAAGCCTGACTAAGACAACAGATATTAAACAAATTCAAGAGTATTTTGATAAATACTAAAAGGAGAATCTTATGACTTATCGGATTGAAAAAGATTTTATCGGTGAATTTAAAGTTCCAAGTGATGCTTACTATGGAGTGCACACTGCTAGAGCTTTAGAAAATTTCAAATTAACGGACTATCATCTAACTCATCGTTATTTGGTTAAAGCTTTTGCCAAAGTAAAAACTGCTGCGGCATATGCCAATCATAGAACAGGTAAGATTTCACGAGAAATTTGTGATGCAATTGTTTATGCTAGTAACCAGATTATTGCTGGCAAATATATTGAGCAATTTATTATTCCAGGGATTCAAGGTGGAGCAGGTACTTCAACCAATATGAATGCCAACGAGGTAATCGCGAATATAGCACTGGAAAAACTCGGTTATGAAAAGGGACGTTATGATATTTTAAGCCCGATAGACCATGTCAATGCCTCACAGTCAACTAATGACTCCTACCCTACGGCCATAAAAATTGCAATTTACGAACTAGTTAATGAAGTCGAACGTAATTTAAAACTATTGCGACGAGCGCTAGAAGATAAGGCAAACGAATTTAAAGATATTATGAAAATGGGACGCACACAGCTTGAAGATGCTGTGCCAATTGCGCTTGGTCGTGAATTTAAAGTTTATGCAATGGCTATAAACCGTGACGTTCGCCGCCTACATCAAGTTAAGGAGCTGTTTCTGCAAGTAAATATGGGAGGCGACGCTATTGGTACTGGCGTTTCAAACCATCCTGATTACCGAATTGCGGTTATTGAGGAACTACGTAAAGTTACTGCAACGCCAATTACAGCTTGTGAAGATTTGGTTGATGGTACACAAAATTTAGATGTTTTCCCTCAACTTTCTAGTATGCTTAAGATTTGCGGTCTAAATCTACGCAAGATTGCCAATGACTTGAGGCTGATGAACTCTGGTCCAACTACCTCGATTCATGAAATTGATTTACCTGCAATTCAAGCTGGCTCAAGCATTATGCCGAAAAAAGTTAATCCCGTTGGTGCTGAGTTTATCATGCAAATTGCATATAAAATACTTGGTAATGATTTAATTATTTCTGAATGTACGGTTGGTGAATTTGAGTTAAATGCATGGGAACCACTTATTGCTGATGCCATGTTTGAAAGTTTAACCTTGCTAAGAGACGGATTAGAGCTATTCACTAATACTGTAGTTAAAGGAATTACTGCGAATAAGGAGCTTTGTGAAGAATATTTTGAGCACTGTCCAACTGCTGCAACAGAATTAATTTCAATTATTGGCTATGATAATGTTGCCCAAATTATTGCTAAAGTAAATGAAAGTGGTGAATCATATAAGAAAGTAGCAATTGAAATGGGATTTGTAAATCCTGGATTTTTTGATAAACCAATAAATTAGTTTTTAGATTGGTGTAGCATTAAGCAACTACATTTTAATTTTATACTAAAAACAACTGGTATATTTACAATCCAAATAAAATTTTTAGGCATTTACCATTATTTGCTAGTTCATTTTGATTAAAAAAATGCTACAATATAGTCGATAAAATCAATTGGTTTTTTTTAATTATCTTTCTTTTACAATAAGGCAATATAAAATATGAAAGCAGCACGCGCAATTGTAATTAGTTTACTTTTGGGGATTTTTTTTGGATGGCTTGTCCGTTATTTAAGCCTACCACAAACAACGACAGCAAGTATCCTACAATACTTGTCTATGGCATCAGATATTTTTATTAAACTAATTAAAATGATTGTTGCACCATTAATTTTTGCCTCGTTGAGTCTTGGGGTAATAAATATTGGTGATAATGCTAAAGGATTAGGTCTCCTATTTGGGCGCGTACTAGGACTATTTATCATTTCTTCAATTTGTTCACTATTTATCGGCTGGTTTGTAATTGATCTGTTTAAACCAGGTTTATCAATGGTCGAAGTTGGTAAAAATTTGCTTGAAGAAGGTACTTCTGTTGCAGGTAAGTTTGATTCATCATCAATTTCATTAGCGCATTTTGTACAAGAAACTATTCCAGATAATATTTTTAATGCCTTTGCGGGTGGACATATCATTCAAATTGTTATCTTCTCACTATTCTTTGGTGTTGCACTGACAAAAATCAATCCTAAAGGTCGTGAAGCAATGCGCGAATTGCTGGATGCGATAATGCATGCAATGTTTGCAATTTGTCATACTGTAATGAAATTAGTTCCAATTGCAGTTTTTGCTTCAATTGCCAACGTTATTATTAAAAATGGTTTTGGTGTACTTTATACCTATATGGTATTTATCCTTGAGTACTATTTAGCTCTAATTGTAGTTTGGTTGGTTATCTATATAATTTCACTTAAAGTTGTCGGCAAAGGTATTAATAAACTAATTAATGCAATTATTCCACCGCTTTCACTATCATTTGCCACATCTTCATCTGAAGTAGCTTACCCTGCTGTATTTGAAGCGTTGGAAGAACATGGAGTACGTGAGAAGATTAGTAGTTTCGTAATGCCAATGGGATATTCATTTAATATGATAGGTTCAATGGTATATTTCAGCTTTGCGATTATCTTTATTACGCAAGTGTTTGGAATTGATATTTCGTTTACCGATAAACTTTATATCTTCTTTATGCTATTAATTACCTCTAAAGGTATTGCAGGTGTTCCACGTGCTTCGATTATGGTAATTTCTTCAGCGGTGACAGCATTTCACTTCCCTGCTGCAAGTATTTTACTATTATTGCCGATTGATGCATTTGCTGACATGGGACGTAGCGCAACTAACGTTTACGCCAATGCAGTAATGACAACCTTTATCGATAAATGGCACAAAGATTAATATTTCCCTGTTTAATAAAAAACCTCAACATATAGTTGAGGTTTTTTATTTTCGACATTAAAGAATAAATATTGTAGATCCTAATGCTTGAAGTGGCGAATGCCACTGAAGACCATCGCTATGCCATGCTCATCACAAGCATCAATAGACTCTTGATCGCGAAGAGAACCACCTGGTTGAATAATTGCTTTAATTCCAGCTTTAGCACATTCATCAACGCAATCTCTAAACGGGAAAAAAGCATCTGAGGCTAATACGCCGCCATCTTTAGCTCGCTCAATCGCTTGTGCGGTTGCCCAAATCCGATTAGTTTGCCCTGCGCCAATGCCTTTAGCTACGCCATTTTTGGCAACTACAATCGCATTAGACTTAACATGCTTAACTACTTTCATTGCCATAGTTAAATCAATCAAATCTTCTGCGCTTGGTTGTGCTTTAGTCACAACTTTAAGCTCATCAGCAAACTCACAATCACGATCTTGAACCAAAATACCGCCATCAACTGTCACATATTCTAATTTAGTTTGTGGAACAGTAATTTTAATCTGAATTACCCGTAGGTTTTTCTTAGTTTGTAATTCAGTTAATGCTTCAGCGCTGAAAGCTGGTGCCATCACGATTTCTAAGAAGGTGTTATTCATTTCTTTGGCAGTTGCTAAGTCAACTTCACTATTAATGGCAACAATACCACCAAAGATTGATACTGGATCACTAGCATGCATTTTGGCATAGGCATCAGCTACATTCGCACCAATCGCAACACCACATGGAGTTGAGTGTTTTACGCCACAAGCAGCAACTTCATTAAACTCGGCAACCACTTTCCATGCCAAATCCATATCACGGATATTATTAAAAGATAATTCTTTACCATGTAACTGGACAAAATCTTTTAAAACACCAGCTTGAGTAGTCGCAGTATAGAATGCGGCTTTTTGATGCGGATTTTCACCGTAACGTAAATCGGCAGATTTTTGATATGACATATTAAGATAGTGTGGAAACTCATCTTCACCCAATAAGAAATTACTAATCGCTGCGTCATATGCAGAGGTTAAATTAAATACCTTACCAGCTAATTTTTTGCGGGTAGCAAAACTTACATCCTGAGTAGCGCTTAACTCTTGCTGTACTTGCGCATAATCAATAGTATCGCTAATCACAATCACATCTTTAAATGCTTTGGCTGCAGAACGAAGCATGGTTGGTCCACCAATATCAATAAACTCAACTTTTTCTTCAAAAGAAATATCTTTAACTACTTCATTAAAAAATGGGTACAAATTAACAATAACCATATCAATGGTCGCAATATTATGCTCTGCTATTGTTTGCATATGCACTGGATTGTCGCGAACTGCTAAAATACCGCCATGAATATTGGGGTGTAATGTTTTTACCCGACCATCCAGCATTTCTGGAAAATTGGTAACTTCACTAACTTCGGTAACTTTTAAACCTTTTTCTTTTAAGTATTTGTAAGTTCCGCCAGTTGAAATTAATTCAACGCCCTGCCCAACTAAAAATTCGGCAAATTCGGCAATACCCTCTTTATCAAATACGCTGATTAACGCTCGTTTTAACATATACTAAATTCCTTTCATAATTAATTAATTTATACAGCTGGAAAACTATATTCGTACAACATTTGAGAAATCTTAAAACCCATACTTTGGTAGAGTTTTTGCCCATCTTCGGAAGCATAAAGAACTGCATGATCTAAACCTAACTCTTTTGCTATTGCAAGACACTCATTCACCGCCGCTCGCCCCAACCCCAAACGACGAAACTCGGAGTTAGTCGACATTGCGTATATTCCTGCAACAGAAGAATCACAATAAACCATCGCCGTAGTGGCAGGTTTCTCCCTATAGTAAATTAGTAATGGGATGCAATTGGCAACATCTATTAATGGGTAAAAAAACTCTTTAAAATCACTCTCCGTAAATCCAAAAGTAGCAATCGCTGTTTCTGTCCAAAGCTGCAACTCATCTGTTCCTTGTACCTTTACCATACTAACTTCAGATGATTTATCCATTTGTATTTGGTATGAACTAAGGTCCATAATCATTTCTGGAAACTCTTCTGGAGTATGAAAGTGTTGCTGAATCACCCCATCTAATAATTCTTTTTGTGGCTTGGTTAAAATCCAATAAAAATCACAATTACCATAAAAAGCTTTAACTCGAGCCAGATTGTCGTCGCTAACTTCACCCCAAACAAAATTAACTAATGGGATTGCAGCCGGAGATTTCAAAGCCAATAAATTACTACTCTCCAAAATTTTCCAACCATCAACCATTGCCATTTTATTTAAGATATCTTTAAAATTTTGCTGCTGGAGAGATTTCAACTATTTATACCCTTTTGTTCTTAATCAAAATTTTTCAAGACCCGCTTATGTCTTAATTTTAAAATCACATAGCAAGACATGCTCTAAATCATAAACTTCACCAGCTTCGATATTTAACATTTGTTTAAACAATGGTGCATCGTAAACCAGCGTATGAAATTCACCATTTTCACCACAAATATCTACACCTAGTTGTTCTAGACAAGCAAAGTCTAATTCGCTGTATTCAGCGCCTAATAGTTCATCAATAGCGTATTTTTTACTAACTACTGACAGTTTACTTTTTATTCCCAGACGAATAATTTCATTTTTAACATCAAGCCGAGATTTGCCCCATAATGGCAAGTAAGCAGACAATCCAGATTGCTGACAAACTGATTCTTCAAATTGGCGGTGGACAACAACATCAATATCGCCAAAAACACACTGCGTTACATTATATGCATGTTCAATCTCAGTAAGCACCTCAACTAGATTAGGCTCATAGCTATTCCAAGAGCTTTCTTTTAATAGTATTGGCAAATTAAGTGCCGATGCCTGATGCTGCAAAATTTGCGTACTTACACCATTAGAGCGTGAATAGCCACGTTCATCAACCATGCAGAGTAATACTTGTGGCTTTAATCCACTTGCTAGCGCAAGATGTAATGCCAACGCGCTGTCTTTGCCACCGCTCCAAGAGATAGCAATGTTCTCCATTATTGAAGCTCTTTAATTTAAGCTCTAAAGCTTTTTACTATAATGAAGCACGGTTGTATCTGGTGCAAAGAATTTATGCAATAACTCTTTCCATTGTTGATATTCTTGCGACTCTCTAAAACCAACCATGTGAGCTTCAAGAGTTTCCCACCAGATTAACAAAATATATTGGTCAGGTTTCTCAATGCCAACGACTAAATCGTGCTTGATATAACCAGGAATTGACTCCACCAGCGGACGTGCTAGTTTAAAATTTTCTTCAAACTCAGCTGCTTTACCGCTGATGATATTTAAAGTTGCAACTTCCAGAACTTTACCAACAAGGTTATTTTCTTTCATATCTACACCTAATAAAATATGTTAATCACTCAAACGCTTAGATTAATTTATGCGTTTTTGCAGCTAAATCAAGAAATAAATCCGCAGATAAATTGTTTTCTAAATTCCAACATGCCGCTAAAATCACATGGACAAAATACCATTGACGGACAAACAAAACATCATAACCAAAAAACAGCGCAATATATTGAGTATCTTTTTCAACATTCATTACAAACGACCAATATTCATTAATAGGAAAGCCGACACCCCCTTTGGGATCAATAATCTTCCATCCATCATTACATGTCAAAATATTATCATGATGTAAATCACCAGTAATAATACTAGTTTTTCATTATATGAATTACTTAATAAGCTATCTCTTAAACTACGAGCACACTCTAAACACTTAGGCGGGTAAAGACCATTCACGGTCTAGAATGCTCAATCCTGCATGAAATGACGAAAATGAGTGCTCTATCGGCAATTTTACTTTGTGAAGGCATTGGGCAAGTTCACAACAAATTTGAATTTTAGTGCAATTACCATAATTAATATTCTTTAAAGACTTTCCTGATTGAACCGATTCTAATAGCAACGCACCATCTTCATAATTAATAACCTCTGCAGCACCATGACCAGCAAAATGTTTTAAGGCTCTCATTTCCTGATACAACGAATCAGTTTCCAAGCTAAGTTTAAGAACAACAGCTCGCTTTCCTTGTACTGCTCTGGTGACATAATTAAAAGTCATATTTTCAACAGGATTTAATCTCATTAAGCCCCATTGTTTAGATAATCTAGCTAAGTTTTGCGGTAAATTTTACAGCCACTGAAGACCTATCTCGCCATAAATAGCAGTGATATTATTCCGCAAAGTTTGTTGTAACAAATAATCAACCTTATCAATTAATACTTAATAACTTGCGGATTACGCCAACAAGTAATTCATGTTCATGCGCTAATACTTTTTGCTGCAAACTCTCAGCGGTATCATCCGGCGTAATTATAACTTTAGCCTGAGCAATAATCGCACCACCATCGATTTCTTCACTGACATAGTGCACTGTGCAACCCGATTCTTGATCACCAGATTTAATCGCGGCCTGATGCACTTTAATTCCCCACATTCCAGCGCCACCATGACGTGGTAGTAATGAGGGGTGAATATTAATTATTTTGTGATTAAAGCGCTGAATTAATTGGCTATCCAAGATTGATAAAAACCCTGCCAGCACGATCAGATCGCAATCATCAGGAATCAACGCATTAATTCGTTCCGATAGCTCATCACGATATAACTTGCGATCAACCAAATGTG
>ERZ650309.1101-NODE-1101-length-12865-cov-4.525215_pt1 | contig 12865 bp, 18 predicted proteins | sample MGYA00376245_ERZ650309 | MGnify/ENA primary metagenome ERZ650309 (study PRJEB26733, sample SAMN07839294) | wastewater metagenome | biome: urban; feature: wastewater treatment plant; material: waste water | place: USA: North Carolina | collected 2016-04-26 ...
GACCTTGCAGCCGATCGGCTGGTTCTCGCGCAGCTTGAAGGTCGCGATCGCGACGCGGGAGTAGGTCACGATCGCCTTCTGGCCGGCGATCAGCGTCAGCTCGGCAGCCGCGGTCTCGGCCTTCTTGCGGTCGTTGACGGAATCGCCGACGCCCATATTGAGCACGATCTTGTCCAGGCGCGGCACCTGCATCACGTTCTGGTAGCCGAACTTCTCGGTGAGCTGGCTGCGGATCTTCCTGTCATACTCCGCGCGCAGGCGCGGCACATAAGCGGTCTCAGCCATCGATCTCTGCTCCCGAGCTCTTGGCAATGCGAACCTTCTTGCCATCAGCCTGAATCTTGAATCCGATACGTGTCGGCTTTCCGTCCTTGCCGACATACGCGACGTTGGAGAGGTTGATCGGCGCCTCCTTGGAGATGATGCCGCCCTCCTGGTTCTGGGTCTGCTTCTGGTGGCGCTTCACCAGGTTGACGCCGCGCACCAGCGCCGTGTTCTCGTCCGGACGGACCTCGAACACCTCGCCGGTCCGGCCCTTGTCGCGACCGGTCAGCACCATCACCCTGTCGCCCTTGCGGATCTTGGCAGCCATCACAGCACCTCCGGCGCGAGCGAAATGATCTTCATGTAGTTCTTCGCGCGGAGTTCACGGACGACCGGGCCAAAGATGCGGGTGCCGATCGGCTCCTCGTTCTTGTTGACCAGAACGGCAGCGTTGGTGTCGAACCGGATGGTCGAACCGTCTGCGCGATGAATATCCTTGGCAGTGCGAACGATGACGGCGCGGTGCACGTCACCCTTCTTCACCTTGCCGCGCGGCTGGGCTTCCTTGATCGACACGACGATCACGTCACCCACACCAGCGAAACGGCGCTTCGAGCCACCGAGCACCTTGATGCACTGGACGCGCTTCGCGCCCGAGTTGTCGGCAACTTCAAGATTGGACTGCATCTGAATCATGGATCAGCCCTCCAGCTCGGCCGGGGTCGCAACCCCGCCGCCATCGACAACGCGCCACGATTTCAGCTTGGAAATCGGCGCACACTCTTCAATGCGAACGGTCTGGCCTTCTTTCCAGACATTGGCTTCGTCGTGCGCATGATACTTCTTCGAGCGGCGAATGATCTTGCCGTAAAGCGGATGCTTCACCTTGCGTTCGACCTTCACCACGACAGTCTTGTCGGTCTTGTCCGACACGACGGTTCCGGTCAGGATACGTTTTGGCATCGTGTCTTCCTTATGCCTTGGCCGCAGCGCTTGTGCGCTGGGACTGGAGCGTCTTGATGCGGGCGATGGTGCGACGCACTTCGCGCACGCGGGCCGGCTTTTCGAGCTGGTTGGTCGCAGCCTGGAAACGGAGGTTGAACGCCTCGCGCTTCAGCTCCACAAGCTGCTCGACCAGCTGGTCATCGGTTTTCACCTTGAGGTCAGCGATCTTCGTCATCATCATGCTCCCAGATGCGAGGTGTCACCCAGACGGGCAACGACCTTCACCTTGATCGGCAGCTTCATGGCAGCACGCTGGAAGGCGACAGCCGCCAGCGGTCCCGGAACGCCGTCCAGTTCAAACAGAATGCGGCCGGGCTTGACGCGAGCGACCCAGAATTCTGGCGCGCCCTTGCCCTTGCCCATGCGGACTTCGGCTGGCTTTGACGAAACCGGCACGTCAGGAAACACGCGGATCCACAAACGCCCCTGGCGCTTGATGTGGCGCGTGATCGCGCGGCGGGCCGCCTCGATCTGGCGTGCGGTGATCCGTTCGGGTTCCATGGCCTTCAAGCCGTAGGAACCGAAGTTCAGCGTGGTGCCGCCGGGAGCATCGCCATGGATGCGGCCCTTGTGCGCCTTGCGGAATTTGGTGCGTTTTGGTTGCAGCATTTTCTGTGCTCTCTCTTAACGCGCGGGCCGGACGCCGGACGTCTGCGCGTCCATCATCAGCCGGTCGGTTGCCATCGGGTCGTGACCCAGGATTTCGCCCTTGAAGATCCAGACCTTGATCCCGCAGACGCCATAGGCCGTGTGTGCGGTCGCTTCGGCATAGTCGACATTGGCGCGGAGGGTATGCAGTGGCACGCGGCCTTCGCGATACCATTCGGTCCGGGCAATTTCAGCGCCGCCCAAACGACCGCCGCAGGTGATCTTGATGCCTTCGGCACCCAGACGCAGGGCAGATTGCACGGCCCGCTTCATTGCACGGCGAAACGCGATACGGCGCTCAAGCTGGTCAGCGACACCTTGCGCCACGAGCTTGGCATCGATTTCGGGCTTGCGGATTTCGACGATGTTCAGCGAGACATCCGAAGAGGTCATCGCACCGAGCGTCTTCCGAAGCTTTTCGATGTCGGTGCCCTTCTTGCCGATGATCACGCCGGGGCGTGCAGCATAGATGGACACACGGCACAGCTTGGCCGGACGCTCGATCACCACCTTGGAGATCGCGGCCTGGGGCAGCGTCTTCAGGATATACTTGCGGATTTCCAGATCCTCGAGGAGCAGACGACCATAGTCTGCGCCTTCAGCGAACCAGCGGCTGTCCCAGGTCCGGTTGATCTGGAGACGGAGCCCGACCGGATTTGATTTCTGACCCATATCAGGCGTCCTCTTCTTGCGTCTCGCGAACAACCACGCGCAGGCGGCTGAACGGCTTCACGATGCGGCTCGAACGACCACGAGCGCGGGTCGCAAAACGCTTCATCGAAATCGATTTGCCGACACTGGCTTCGGCCACGACGAGCGCATCGACATCGAGATTGTGGTTGTTCTCGGCATTGGCGACGGCGCTTGCGAGCACCTTCTTCACCTCGATGGCCATCGCCCGCTTCGAGAAGCTGAGGATGTTGAGCGCGTCACCAACCTTGCGGTTGCGGATGAGGGCAGCCACGAGATTGAGCTTCTGCGCCGAACCACGGATCGTGGTGCCGACGGCCAGAGCCTCTTTCTCGCCGACCTTGCGGGGGGATGCTGGCTTCGACATCAGCGCTTGCCCTTCTTGTCCGCGGCGTGACCGGGGAAGTAGCGCGTGGGCGCAAATTCACCGAGCTTCATGCCGACCATGTCCTCGTTCACCGAGACGGGAACGAACTTGCGGCCGTTGTAGACGTTGAACGTGAGTCCAACGAACTGCGGCAGGATTGTAGAACGACGCGACCAGGTCTTGATCGGCGCACGGCCGCCAGCTTCCTGTGTCGCTTCGGCCTTTTTCAGGAGATGAAGGTCTACGAAGGGACCTTTCCAGACGGAACGGGCCATGACTACCTCTTCTTCTTCGCGTGACGCGACCGGATGATCATCTTGTCCGTCGCCTTGTTGGAACGAGTACGGGCACCCTTGGTCGGCTTGCCCCACGGCGTGACCGGATGGCGGCCGCCCGAGGTCCGGCCTTCACCACCGCCGTGCGGATGGTCGACCGGGTTCTTGGCAACACCGCGGGTCAGCGGGCGCTTGCCCAGCCAGCGATTGCGGCCAGCCTTGGCAAGGTTGGTATTGCCATTGTCCGGGTTGGACACGGCACCGACCGTCGCCATGCAATCGGACCGGATGTAGCGCTGTTCGCCCGAGTTGAGGCGAACGATCACCATGCCGCGATCACGACCGACAACCTGCACATAGGTGCCAGCCGAACGGGCGATCTGACCGCCCTTGCCCGGCTTCATCTCCACATTGTGGACAATCGTGCCGACCGGCATCTGACCGAGTTCCATGGCATTGCCCGGCTTCACGTCGGTCTTCTTGCCGGCGATCACCTTGTCGCCCGGCGCAAGACGCTGGGGCGCAAGGATATAGGCCTGTTCGCCATCCGGATAGTTCACGAGCGCAATGAAGGCCGTACGGTTGGGATCATATTCCAGCCGTTCGACTGTCGCTTCCACGTCCCACTTGCGACGCTTGAAGTCGATGATGCGGTAACGCTGCTTGTGGCCACCGGCAATGCCGCGCGACGTGACATGGCCCTTGTTGTTGCGGCCACCCGTCTTGCGCTTGCCTTCGGTCAACGCCTTGACGGGCTTGCCCTTGTGGAGCGCCGAGCGGTCCACCAGGATCAGGCCACGGCGTGCCGGGCTGGTCGGGTTGTAATGCTTGAGTGCCATGGCGCTTAAATCCCCGTGGTCACATCGATCGACTGGCCTTCAGCCAAGCGAACGATTGCCTTCTTGAAGTCCGACCGGGTGTAGGGCACGCCCTTCCACTTCTTGGTCTTGCCCTTCTGGACGATGGTGTTGACGGTCAGCACCTTCACGTCGAACAGAGCTTCCACCGCAGCCTTGATCTGCGGCTTGGTCGCATCGTTGGCGACGCGGAAAACAACGGCGTTGTTCTCGCTGGCCATGGTCGACTTTTCAGTGATGTGCGGACCACGCACAATGTCGAAGTGGCGGATATCCACCGCTGCTGCCTGTTTCTTAGCCATTGAACCGTGCCTCCAGCTTTTCGACCGCCGCACGCGTCAGCACCAGTGTCTCATGCTTCAGGATGTCATAGACGTTCGCACCAGCGGCAGGCATCACATTGACACCCACCAGGTTCGACGAGGCATGAGCAAAGCTCGTTTCAACCGCATCGCCGTCAATGACGAGCGCGGTCTTGCCGAAGCCCAGCTTGCCCCATGAGCCGGCCAGAGCCTTGGTCTTGCCGTCCTTTACAGACAGGTTTTCCATGACGATCAGCGTTCCGGCCTTCGCCTTGGACGACAGGGCCATCTTCAGGCCGAGTGCGCGGATCTTCTTGTTCAGCGACGGGTTGAAATCGCGGACGCGGGGGCCATGAGCCTTGCCGCCACCAACGAAGATTGGCGAACGACGGTTGCCGTGACGGGCCGTGCCGCCGCCCTTCTGATTGCCGAACTTCTTGCCGGTGCGCGCAACGTCTGAACGTTCGCGGGCGCCGCGGGCTGTACCACGGGCCTTTTCGAGCTGCCAGGTGACAACACGGTGCAGAATGTCTGCGCGCGGCTCGATGCCGAACACGTCATCCGACAATTCGATGTCGCCCTTGCCCTTGGCGTCGAGAGTCTGAACCTTGAGTTTCATGCTCAGCCCTCCTGGGTTTCATTGGCTTCGGGAGCGGCGGGCGCTTCCTCGGCGGGGGTTTCAACTGCGGCCGCTTCGACCTTGACCTCTTCCTCGACAACCGGAGCTGCGTCGCTCTTGATCGAGGCGGGATAGGGAGCGTCGGCCGGACGGGCGATCTTCACTGCGTCGCTGACCATCAGCCATGTTCCCTTGGAGCCGGGAACCGAACCCTTCACGAAGATCAGGCCACGCTCGACATCGGTCAGAACGACTTCGAGATTCTGCTGGGTCCGCTGGCGATCACCCATGTGACCAGCCATCTTCTTGTTCTTGAACACCTTGCCGGGATCCTGGCGCTGACCGGTCGAACCATGCGAACGGTGCGAGACCGAAACGCCGTGGGTCGCGCGCAGACCGCCAAAGTTCCAACGCTTCATGGCGCCGGCAAAACCCTTGCCTTGTGTGTGGCCGGCAATGTCGACGAACTGGCCGGGGACGAAATGGTCAGCAGAAATTTCCGCGCCCACATCCACCAGCGCATCATCAGACACGCGGAATTCGACGAGCTGAGCCTTTGGCTCCACTTCAGCCTTGGCGAAGTGGCCGCGCTGCGGCTTTGCAACATTCTTGGCCTTTGCCGCACCGGCACCCAATTGAAGCGCAACGTAACCGTCACGTTCCTGGGTGCGTTGCGAAACGACCTGGCAATTTTCCAGCGAAAGAACGGTAACGGGCACATGGCGCCCATCATCCTTGAACAGGCGAGTCATGCCCATCTTCTTCGCGATCACGCCAGTACGCATGATCAATTCTCCTCACTACAGAGGCCCACGGAGACCCATTCCCCGCGGGCTTGCTCAACCCCAATGTAAAGTGTCACCCCGTCCGGGTTGCAGTTCCGCCAAAGCGGAAGACGGGGGACTCAGCCACGCCCCGAATCATCGGTGCGTGCGGTATCCCTTCAGAGATCGTGGCCGTTAGGCCAGTTTGATCTCAACATCAACCCCGGCGGCGAGGTCGAGCTTCATCAGCGCGTCCACGGTCTGCGGGGTGGGCTGCAGGATGTCCAGCAGCCGCTTGTAGGTGCGCACCTCGAACTGCTCGCGCGACTTCTTGTCGACGTGCGGTCCGCGGTTCACGGTGAATTTTTCGATCCTCGTCGGAAGCGGAATGGGACCACGGATCAAGGCGCCGGTGCGCTTTGCCGTATCTGCGATATCGCCCGTTGCCTGATCAAGCACACGATGATCGAACGCCTTGAGGCGAATGCGGATATTCTGCGTTTCCATGTCCACTACCGATGAGAAAGAGCCAAATTCAAAATAGCAATCGCCCGATCCTCACGAGGAGAATCGGGCGTTGCCGATGCCTATATTACTTGGTGACCGAAGCCACAACCCCCGAACCGACCGTGCGGCCGCCTTCGCGGATCGAGAAGCGCAGGCCCTGCTCCATCGCGATCGGCGCGATGAGCTTGACGCCGAGCTGCACGTTATCGCCAGGCATCACCATTTCGGTGCCGGCCGGAAGAATGACTTCGCCGGTCACGTCGGTGGTGCGGAAATAGAACTGCGGCCGGTAGTTGGTAAAGAACGGCGTGTGACGGCCGCCTTCGTCCTTCGACAGCACATAGACTTCCGACTGGAATTCCGTGTGCGGCGTGATCGAGCCGGGCTTGCAGAGAACCTGGCCACGCTCGACTTCGTCACGGCCAACGCCGCGGATCAGCGCACCGATGTTGTCGCCGGCTTCACCCTGATCGAGCAGCTTGCGGAACATTTCGACGCCGGTAACGACGGTCTTCTTGGTGTCCTTGAGGCCAACGATTTCGACTTCTTCGCCAACCTTCACAACGCCGGTTTCGACGCGGCCGGTAACGACCGTGCCGCGACCCGAGATCGAGAACACGTCTTCGATCGGCATCAGGAACGGCTTGTCGAGCGGACGGGCAGGCTGAGGAATCCAGTCATCGACGGCAGCCATCAGCTTGAGCACGGCTTCACGGCCGATTTCAGGATTGGTGTCGTTGAGGGCGCAGGTCGCCGAGCCCTGAATGACGGGAATGTTGTCGCCATCGAAGTCATACTTCGAGAGAAGTTCGCGGATTTCCATTTCGACGAGCTCGAGAATTTCGGGATCGTCAACCAGATCGACCTTGTTCATGAACACGACGAGCTGGGGAACACCGACCTGACGGGCGAGCAGGATGTGCTCGCGAGTCTGTGGCATCGGGCCGTCGGTTGCCGAAACGACGAGGATGCCGCCGTCCATCTGCGCAGCGCCGGTGATCATGTTCTTCACATAGTCAGCGTGGCCCGGGCAATCGACGTGCGCATAGTGGCGCTTCTCGGTTTCATATTCGACGTGCGCGGTCGAAATCGTGATGCCGCGCTCACGCTCTTCGGGAGCCTTGTCGATATTGTCATAGCTGGTGAACGTCGCGCCGCCGGTTTCGGCCAGCACCTTGGTGATCGCTGCGGTCAGCGAGGTCTTGCCATGGTCGACGTGACCGATGGTGCCGATGTTGCAGTGCGGCTTAGTCCGCTCAAATTTAGCCTTGGCCATTTTATAACCCTCGTTCTTCGATTGGTTTGCTGTGTTCAAGATTGCGGGACAGCGCCTGCGAAATCAGGCGCGGCCCTTAGTCCGTCTTTTTCAATCAGGCAAGCTTTGCCTTCACCTCTTCAGCGACGTTTGCAGGCACTTCGTCATAATGCGAGAACTGCATCGTATACTGCGCGCGTCCTTGCGTGAACGAACGCAGCTGATTCACATAGCCGAACATGTTGGCAAGCGGCACCATCGCCTCGACAACCTGGGCATTCCCGCGGCTGTCAGTGCCCTGGATCTGCCCGCGCCGCGAATTCATGTCGCCGATGACATCGCCCAGATAATCTTCCGGTGTGACGACTTCGACCTTCATGATCGGCTCGAGCAGCTTGATGCCGGCCTTTTGGGCCGCTTCGCGCATCGCTGCCCGCGCACAGATTTCGAACGCCAGTGCCGACGAGTCGACATCGTGGTACGCGCCATCATAGAGCGAGATTTCGAAATCGATGATCGGGAACCCGATCAACGAGCCCGTCTCGGCGGTTTCGCGCATGCCCTTTTCGACAGACGGGATATATTCCTTGGGAATATTGCCGCCCTTGACTTCATCCTTGAAGATGATGCCCGAACCACGTTCGCCCGGCGTTGCCGTGAACTTCACGCGGCCGAACTGGCCGGAGCCGCCCGACTGCTTCTTGTGCGTGTAGTCAATGTCGACCTTCTTCGCGAGATATTCGCGATAGGCGACCTGCGGCGCACCGACATTCGCTTCGACCTTGAATTCTCGCTTCATGCGGTCGACAAGGATTTCGAGGTGAAGTTCGCCCATGCCCTTGATGATCGTCTGGCCCGATTCATGGTCTGACGTCACGCGGAACGACGGATCTTCACGCGCCAGGCGATTGAGGGCGACGCCCATCTTTTCCTGGTCTGCCTTGGTCTTGGGTTCCACCGCAACTTCGATGACCGGCTCGGGAAATTCCATCCGCTCAAGAATGATCGGGGCATTCTGGGCGCACAGCGTGTCACCTGTCGTGGTGTCCTTGAGGCCTGCAAGCGCGACGATGTCGCCTGCATAGGCTTCCTGGATGTCTTCCCGGCTGTTGGCATGCATCAGGAGCATGCGGCCAACCTTTTCCTTCTTGTCCTTGACCGAATTGAGTACGGTCGAAGCACTTTCAAGCTTGCCCGAATAGATACGGGCAAAGGTCAGCGTGCCGACAAACGGGTCGTTCATGATCTTGAACGCCAGAGCCGAAAACGGCGCATCGTCCGAAGCCTCACGCGTGTCCGGCGTAACGCCGTCAAGCTTGAGACCCTCGACCGGCGGAATGTCCAGCGGGGACGGCAGATAGTCGACGACGGCGTCCAGCAGCGGCTGAACGCCCTTGTTCTTGAACGCAGAGCCGCACAGCACAGGCACGAACGAGAAATTGAGCGTGCCCTTGCGGATCAGCTTCTTGATCGTTGCCACATCGGGTTCGTTGCCTTCGAAATAGGCCTCGAGAACGGCATCGTCCTGCTCGACCACGGTTTCGATCAGTTCGGCGCGGAGCGCTGCAGCCTTGTCCTTCAGGTCATCAGGAATGTCCTGATACTCGAACTTGGCGCCAAGCGATTCGTCCAGCCAGATGATCGCGCGATTCTCGACGAGGTCGACGAGGCCCTTGAGGCTGCTTTCGATGCCCACCGGGATATAGAGAACAAGCGGCTTCGCACCGAGGCGATCGCGGATCATGTCCACGCACATCTCGAAATTGGCGCCGGTGCGGTCAAGCTTGTTGACGAAGCACATCCGCGGAACCTTGTACTTTTCAGCCTGCCGCCACACGGTTTCGGACTGCGGCTCAACGCCGGCCACGCCATCGAAACAAGCCACCGCACCGTCAAGCACGCGCAGCGAACGTTCGACTTCGATGGTGAAGTCCACATGCCCCGGCGTGTCGATGATGTTGATCCGGTGATCGTTCCAGAAACAGGTCGTCGCAGCAGAGGTGATCGTGATGCCGCGCTCCTGCTCCTGCTCCATCCAGTCCATCGTCGCCGTGCCTTCATGCACTTCGCCGATCTTGTAGGACTTGCCGGTGTAGTAAAGGATACGCTCGGTCGTCGTGGTCTTGCCCGCGTCGATGTGCGCCATGATACCGATATTGCGGTATTTTTCGAGAGGATGGCTGCGTGCCATGTCAGATACTCCGAGGGGTTATCGCTGTTACCAGCGGTAATGCGAGAAGGCGCGGTTGGCTTCGGCCATGCGGTGCGTGTCTTCGCGCTTCTTGACGGCGTTGCCACGATTGCTCGACGCGTCGAGCAGTTCGCCCGAAAGCCGTGCCGACATGGTGTTCTCGCTGCGGTTGCGGGCCGCAGAAATCAGCCAGCGGATGGCCAGTGCCTGGGCACGTTCCGCACGCACTTCAACAGGAACCTGATAGGTCGCACCACCAACGCGGCGGCTGCGGACCTCGATGCCCGGCTTCACATTGTTGAGTGCATCATGAAAGACCTGCAACGGGTCCTTCTTTGCGCGAGCCTCGACGGTTTCGAGGGCCGTGTAGACAATGCCTTCAGCCGTGGACTTCTTGCCATCCAGCATCACGCTGTTCATGAATTTCGAAAGAATCTGATCACCGAACTTGGGATCAGGCAGGATTTCCCGCTTCTCGGGACGACGACGACGTGCCATTTCTGCTGATCCTTCTTACTTGGGACGCTTCGCGCCATATTTCGAGCGCGACTGCTTGCGGTCCTTGACGCCCTGAGTATCCAGAACGCCGCGAAGTACGTGATAACGCACACCGGGAAGATCGCGAACGCGGCCCCCGCGGATCAGGACAACGGAGTGCTCCTGAAGATTGTGCCCTTCACCCGGGATATAGCTGATGACTTCGCGCTGGTTGGTCAGGCGAATCTTCGCCACCTTGCGCAGAGCCGAGTTCGGCTTCTTCGGGGTCGTTGTATAGACACGAGTGCAGACGCCACGCTTTTGCGGGTTCTGCTCCATTGCGGGAACCTTGGATTTAGCCTTCTGAGGGTCCCGGCCCTTGCGGACCAGCTGATTAATCGTTGGCATGAAGCCCTTCACCTTTTTGAAGTTACTCTGTTCATGCAGGCGGTGTTTCAAGAAACACAAAAAGGCCTAAGAGAATCACATCATGATCCTCAGGCCTTCACCCACACAAGCATCGTTCAAGCGCTATGTAGTGCCCGTAGTTCGCGGAAAATTGCGGGGCTAACCCCACGCACCATTCCCTTCGGACGAGCGGGCCCTTAGCCAGACAATCGGGTCAGGTCAACCAGAAAGGCCAATGCAGGGCTTTATTTGCCCTGACTGCGCCACCGTTTGACCACACGACCGACAATCTCTTCCTCGCCGCCCGTCTGCTGCCAGAGCTCCGAGAAGAGCGGATCGCTGGAGGCGGGGCGCTTGAATTCCTCCAGATCGTCAATTGCGACGCGGATCGGGATGGACACGCCTTCGCCGCAAATGATGCATTCGCGATTCCGGAGGGCAGGAATGGTATCGAGAAACCCGCGCGCGCCTTCCGGCATGGCTGCCTTCACAAAAGCCTGGTCGCGGTCATTGTTGAGGCGCATTGCGATGATCGTGCCGCATTGCGACAGCACACCTTCGGCAAGGTCCGACGGGCGCTGCGTGATCAGGCCAAGCGAAATGCCGTATTTACGGCCTTCCTTTGCAATTCGGCCAAGGATCTTGCCGACCGAGCTTTTGTGCGCGTCTCGTTCGGCGGGCACATAGCGATGGGCTTCTTCACAGACGAGCAGGATCGGGCGCTGCGGCTCATTGCGCGACCAGATCGCATAGTCGAAGACCATCCGGCTCAAGACCGCAACAACCACCGAAGTAATTTCGGACGGGACGCCCGACACATCGATGATGGAGATCGGCTTTCCGTCGCCCGGAAGGCGGAAAATGCGACCGAGGAACTCGGCCATCGTGTCGGCCACCATCATCCCCGAGAACATGAAGGTATAGCGCGGATCAGCCTTGATTTCGTCAATTTTGGTCTTCAGCCGCATATAGGGCGCATTTTCGCCGGCCTTGTCCAGCTTGCCCATTTCCGCCTGAATGATGTTGGTGAGGTCGGACAGGAGATAGGGAATCGGCGAATCGACCGTCAGCTTTGCAATCCCTTCCGAGGCGCGGCTTTTCGCGCGCGCAGCAAGAAGGCACTTGGCAAGGATGTCGGCATCGAGCTGGCGTTCATTCCCCTGGGTCGTCAGAAAGACTTCGCAATGCTCTTCGAAGTTCATCAACCAATAGGGCATGGCGAGGTTCGTCACGTCGTAAAGCGCGCCATTGGTCTTGAATGCCGCTGAATATTCGCCGTGGGGGTCGATCATCACGATATGACCCTGCGGTGCCATTTCGCATATTCTGTGCAGAATGAGTGCAGCCGCGGTCGATTTGCCGGTACCGGTCGAGCCGAGCAGTGCAAAATGCTTGCCCAGCATCGCATCGACATAGAGCGCGCCGCGGATATCGCTTGTGGGGTAGACAGTGCCGATTTCGATAATCGCGCGGTCATCGGCCGCATAAAGCTGGCGCATGTCGTCGGACGAGGCTGGAAAGACCGGTGCGTCGGGAAAGGGATATCGTGTCACACCACGGCGGAAATTGTAGATCTTGCCGGTCAGGCGCTCTTCATCGCCCTCACCCAGAAAGTCGATCATCGCGATCACTTTGCCCGCCGCGTCCGGATGCTTCGAAAGCGTGCGGATATTGGCAACAAGCCATGTCGAGCCGACCTTGACCTTGATCTGGCCACCGACCTGTCCTGCGCCTGCCAGGCTTGGATCGGCCTGCGAGGCCAGCGATTCGATGGCTGCCGCATCAAGAAGCACGCGCGAAGACGATCCTGAAATGTCCAGGACACTGCCAATCTCAGTCTCGACGCCACGTCCCGGACGCGGCACGGAAGCGAGGCCAAAGTCCGATTGCGGTTGCGCAGCACTTGATGTCGTCGGAAAATCCATAAATTCGGCCCCCTGAAACAGGCCATCGGAATAGCAGCGGTTCCTTAAGAAAGCGGAAACCGGACGAAGCGGTCAGAACCGCTTGAACGCCGCGCTCGCAAGCCAGCCAAGCCCAAGGGAAAGCGCAATCGCGCACAAGCCATAGAGAAAGGGGGACTCATCCGCAGCAACCGCGACGAACCTCTCAAATCCGGATTTGCGGATAACAATATCGCGCGTAGCCGCCGCAAGAACGCGCCCATCGCGAATGAGAAACGTCTCTGCCGTGTAGTGCCCTGTTGGCACCCGTGCCGGGATCGGCAGGCGCGCCC
>ERZ650309.1102-NODE-1102-length-12860-cov-6.535884_pt1 | contig 12860 bp, 13 predicted proteins | sample MGYA00376245_ERZ650309 | MGnify/ENA primary metagenome ERZ650309 (study PRJEB26733, sample SAMN07839294) | wastewater metagenome | biome: urban; feature: wastewater treatment plant; material: waste water | place: USA: North Carolina | collected 2016-04-26 ...
CATGTAGAAATAAATCCATCAAAAAGGGCGATAGCAGAAGCTGCATAAGACGCAACAACCATTTCAAAATCTGCCTGCTTTTCTTTCCCTATAATGCCAACAATATTCATCCAATGGCCCGGTGGTGAAAACTTCTTAGTTGCATATTGCACATGTCCCACCACATTCAATTGAAATGGGTTGTCGTCCCAAAACAAAGCAATTGCTTTTTGCTCATCAGATAAGCTATCTACTACTGTTTCTACTTCTTTTACTGCGGTATAAAAAACAGTATTTACACTTTTTGGTGTAAAAGCGGGTGGGCGAGCGGGCATAAATTGAGATGCACTGTCCATTACCATTGGTCTTATTTCATTCCAATGCGCTTCTAAAGCCTGTGCATACATGGGAGGAGTTGGGATCCAAGTGCCGGGTACATTGGTAACGGTATACTTTGCTGCACTTCTTATTTGCAGATAGTTATCTTTTTTTGCCCATGCAAGTATGGTACTACTAATAGTATCTGCAAATGCAGTAGTAGCTTTCATAATAGCTGATTGCATTCCATTATCACTCAGTGTTTGCTTTAATTGTACCACATACTCGTTCATGATATCATCACTGAAAGTAACTGCAGTTCCTACCTTGCAAAAAGCGAGTAATGCTGCTACATGAAAATCAATATTCGTGGTATCCTTAGGCTTTGGCAATACTGGCAAATGCTTGATTTGTCCTGAAAGTGATTGATAAGTACTACTTCCTGCAGACATAGTTTCATAAGCGGCAATACAAGCATACGCATAGTTTCTACTAGCAATCATAGGTGGAAAATTGTTTTCCAGTACCACATCATTGAGTTGCTTCACGGTCTTACAAAATATATCGGGCTCTTTAATGAGTTCTTTATACTTTTTATCCGTACTACAACTATATAGTAATATCGCAGATAAACTAATCAAATAAACAATCTTCATTATTCTAAATTTTTGAGCATTAAAGCCAAGGCTCATTTCGAAAATTTTTTACTATTAAAACCAATGTTGAGCTTACGCATAACTATTTAGCATCAGGGCTGATGCCTATAGTAACAAAAATGAAGTGCACTTATATGATTGGTGGTCGGTAAAGTTGGTGTATAAACCCTTTATTCAAACGTTTAGCGGAAAGGGTAAGTGCAGGTGTATTTGTTGATAAGAATGCATGGTATTCAAGCAATCCATCTTGATCGAAGTCAGAGAAAACTTTTTTAATATCAGTATTTTTCTTTTGGCTATTGGTACCTGGCAATCCATTTACTTTCCCAAAATAATCAGTAGCTTTATCAGAAATATGTTTGCCTGCATCGTGTGCTATACACCAGTAAGACATTACCCCATTTGTAAAAATTCTCTTTACATATTTATATAATACACCTTGATAGGTAATAGACCCATCCACACGTTCTGGCGCAGTCCAATCTGTAGTGTAAGGAAGGCTGAGGGGAACATTAATTTTGATCAGATTGGATTCAGAATAGTCTCCAATATCTAAACGTGCTTCTAAGTATTTATTAGCCCGCATTATGGCAATTGTGGTGTACAGATAATACCCGAGTGTATTAAACCCAAACAGTAACAAAAAAAATATGGCCACAAATTTTTTCAAGTTGGCAATTATAAAATAAACATTCGATGTAGATTACTTTTTGTTGAATCATTTTGTACACATGTAAACTATAAGGTTTGCAATCCAAAAAATATTTGATGGATTGTGGTGTCAAGTCTATATTGCCTGCAAATTGATTATAAAATGAAAAAATTATTAATGAACTCATGCCGTTTGTTGCTGCTTGCGGCAATTATTTTTTTCGTAAATAGTTGTACAAAGCAAGATGCTGTACAACAATCAGCGGTAGCAGTACAAAGTAGTAGTCTTGCTGCCGATTTGTATGAATCTGAAGAGTACGCAAATTATGTTATTGCTACGAGGTTGGTTATTCAAAGTATTGACTGGAGCCGTATTGCGGAAGCTAAACCGGAAAAAGCCAATGCTTTAATAAACAAAGAAACATTTACAAAAGCAGAAGCAGCTAAGATTTTGAGCTATCTTCCCATTGATCAGGCACAATATTTTAAACAAGAAAATATCCGGCTTCAAAGTATTAAATCGTTTCAAGCTAAACATCATTTAAGTAATGAACAAAGCATGGCGGTTTGGAATGAAGTGTATAAAAATCACCAAGAAGATTTTACAAAAAAACTTTTTGTGAATCCTATAGATGCATTATTCTGTGTTATAGATGCCGTAAATGTATTTATAGAAACCAGCCAGTTTTGTTTAACACTTCGTGATATTCCTTTTATTGGTGAAGAGTTGTATCAAGCTTGTCAACTAGGCGCCTTAACATTATTGGCTACTACAGTACAAGAGTGTATCGGTATAAGTATTTGGCCATAGTTATTGGAAATATATCACCCAATTGGCTTAGCAATTAAAATGGAATAAAGTCTCTTATTTTATCATAGTTTTTGAAATAGCCGCTACTTTATAGTAGCGTTTTTTTTATCTTTCTGATATCCACTTCACCTACAAGAAAAACGCTGCCACATACCAAAATAAAGTCATTATATGCGGCCGAAGAATTGGCCGCATTTATTGCAGTATTTACATCAGCATAAGATTCGCCATTCAGCTTAAATCCACTTGCTTTTGAGGCTAATATTTTTGCATCTAAGGCCCTTGGGATATCTGCTTTTGTAAAATAATATGTTGCATGCTTTGGCAGGAGGGATAGTACTATATCAATGTCTTTATCCTTCACCATTCCTATAACGATATGCAATGCTTGATACTTTATTTTATCAAGATGGGTTAGTACATTTTTAATACCTGCTTCATTGTGTGCTACATCTAAAATAATATTTGGTTCATGCTGTATCAACTCCCATCGGCCATGCAATCCGGAAACATTTTTTGCATCTGCAATTGCATTTTTTAAAACTGATGTTTCAATATGCCATCCTTTGTTTTTCATCACATCTATTGCAGTAAGAACTGTGCACAAATTTTTACCTTGATAAATGCCCGGTAAATCTGTCTGATAGGCCACTATAGATTCCAGATGCTTTATTTCAAATACTGCCGTTGCTGCGTTTGGCCAGTTTTTATTTACAGTGATATAATTCTTTTCTGCAAAATGAATTGGTGCATTTCGATGCTGTGCATGCTGCAAAAAAATGGGCAAAGTTTCCGGCAAAGTTTCCCCAATAACAACTGGAATATTTTGTTTTATGATTCCAGCTTTTTCTTTGGCAATATCCTGAAGTGTATTGCCAAGCAAATTCATGTGATCCCATCCAATATTAGTGATAATACTCAGCTCTGGAGTAATTACATTGGTACTGTCTAATCTGCCTCCGAGTCCTGTTTCTATGATGGCAATGTCCACATTTTCATTTGCAAAATATTCAAATGCCATGGCTACAGTAAGTTCAAAAAAAGAGGGAGAAATACTTTGTAGTGCAGGTATCATACGCTCTGTAAATGAGGCTACAAATGCCTCTGGGCACATTTGTCCATTGATTTTTATTCGCTCTCTAAAATCTTTTAAATGTGGAGATGTGTATAGTCCTGTTTTATATCCGGCTTGTTGAAAAATAGCGGCCAGAAAATGGCTTACCGAGCCCTTTCCATTGGTGCCAGCAATATGAATTGTTTTAATTTTCTGCTGTGGATTGCCCAGTATGGCACAGAGCTTTAAAGTATTATCTAAGTCCTTTTTATACGCTGCTGCACCTACCCTGCTAAACATGGGCAATTGCTCGTAGAGCAATGTCAATGCTTCTGAATAATTCATGCAGCAAAGAAAATCAGAATGATATTAATACACACATTACAGTAAGAAATCTTTATCCTTTTGGATTTTGAAATACAATTAAGATTGTACCAGTTTGTGCTGCATCAGTTTTATTGAATTTTAATTGAAGTGCTCTTTGCTTGGCAATAGATTGCAGGTCTGTAAAGGGGCTGCTGCCTTGAAGTCTTACAGATGCACTTGTTACATTACCATTAGCATCTACAGATACATTGATATATACTTTACCACCATTTTTATATTCATCTTCAAAGCGGGCACTACTTGTTATTTTTCGATTTTTCAAATCACCATCTACTATAGAAATACCTCCTGTACCAGTACCGCCATTGCCATTATAGCTATCACTGTTTGGATTGCCATTTGGCTTTCCTTGATCTCCATTGCCACCGGCCACCCCTTGATTCTTACTGTTGTTATAACTATCACTATTATTACCTCCTGTACCATTTGTGCTGCCACCATTGTACACTGCTTTTGCTTTTGGTGGTGCTGGGTTTGGATTTTGAACATCCTGCTTAGGCTTATTCTTTACATCAGTATTATTATTATTTGTTTTAGGTTTTACTTGTGGTTTACTACTCGTATTTATGGCAGTAGCTTCGGGGTCTGTGTTGGCTGCTATATCAGGATTTGTTTCAGATTCTGCAGCATTGGATGGTGATGGATTATAATTTGTTTCAGCCTCATTGGAAGTAGTGCCGGGAAGTAATGGTGCTATATCGCCAAGGCCCTCATCACTATTGCCCAGATTCACTTCCACACCTCCATTGTTCACCTCTATTGGTGCTTCAGGTAATGACCAACTTACTAAGAAAAAAAATAGAAACAATGCAAGTAAAATGCTCAAAGTATATACCAGTGCTTTAATATTTTTATTCTTTTCAAAATGGAGTGATTGAGATTCCATATTACTTTTTATTTAATGCTTCTTACAAAGATGCTATGCAGATTGATTTTCCATAGCTATGGGGATATTTTTTAACAGGGTTTGAAGTAATTAATAAGATCACCAGTACTTTATTGAACGCATAGTTTCAAATAATATTTTAATCATTACGACGGTTTGTGTTGATATCTATGGTAAAGTATTAAGATATGGAGTACAAATACTTCAATACATTTCCTCCTATATTGCGCTCATGGCAAAATCGGTTAAGGAGAAACCAGTAATTCTTGTTGTAAATGATGATGGCATTACAGCCCCGGGTATAAAGGCCCTTGCAGAAGCGGTTAAAGATTTTGGTAAGGTGGTGGTAGTGGCACCTGACAAAGCCCAAAGCGGTATGGGACATGCTATTACTATTGGACAGCCCTTACGATTGCATCAGGTTAATTTATTTGGGGATATAGAGGCATGGCAATGTAGTGGCACCCCTGTTGATTGTGTCAAATTAGCGGTTGATAAAATCTTGCACCGCAAGCCGGATCTATGTGTAAGTGGCATTAATCATGGTGCAAATCATTCTATAAATGTTATTTATAGTGGCACCATGAGTGCGGCTTTGGAAGCAAGTATAGAAAGCATTCCAAGTATAGGATTTAGTTTATTGGATTATGGCATAGAGGCAGACTTTACTGGTGCAGTGATGTACGCACGACTATTGGTGAATCAAATTTTAAAGCAGCATATTGACAAGCATTTATGTTTAAATGTAAATGTACCAAAATTACCTGCTTCACTCATAAAAGGGATGCGTGTATGCAGACAAGCCTATGCTAAATATGAAGAGCGATTTGATGAAAGACACGATCCTCATGGTAAAAAATATTATTGGCTCACCGGGGATTTTGTAAATTTTGATAAAGGACGCGATACAGATGTATGGGCTTTGGAGCATAATTATGTGAGTATTGTACCCGTTCAATATGATCTTACAAATTATGCATTGAAACAAAAATTAGAAAATATAATAAACCCAATCATTGAATAAAGATAATCTCAAATTTGGCTTGCTGCTTGGTTTTCTTGCCCCACTATTGGGTATGATTTCTTATTACGTCTGGAAATTTTATCCTACATATACCATAAAAGAATTTATGCAGGTCATGCTGACTCAAAAAGTATTGCTAACCGGTATCAGCAGTTTTTCATTGATGGCAAATGCCATAATTTTTACTTATTATATCAACAAACACATTGATAAAACTGCCACCGGTATTTTTGTCATTACAGTCATTTATGCCATCAGCATTTTAATGCTTAAGCTATTTTATTAAACATGATAAAAAATACATACCAATCAAAGAAAAATATCATTGCAGGAAGAAACCCAATTATAGAGGCCTTGCAAAATGGTCAACTTATTGATAAAATTCTCCTGATCAGAAATGCAGGAGGAGATGCAATCAAAGAAATAGAAATGCTGGCACAAAGCTTACAAGTGCCGATACAAAGAGTACCAGTTGAAAAACTGAATAGTATCACAAACATTCAACATCAGGGTATCATTGCTTTTAAAGGTGGCGTTCGCTATTATGATTTGCAGCAGGTTATTGACTTTGTAAATGATAAAGGAGAAGTGCCATTATTCTTAATGCTTGATGGGGTTACAGATGTTAGAAATATAGGTGCCATTGCCAGGTCGGCATTGTGCTGTGGGGCACATGCCATCATAATACCCGATAAAGGTGTGGCTCCCATGAATGAAGAAGCCATGAAAACCAGTGCCGGTGCGCTGGAGCAAATAATGATATGCAGGGTAAGTAGTTTATTAAAAGCGGTTGATGATTTACATTGGAATGGCATACAAGTTTTTTCCAGTGAAATGAAAGCTGCGAAAAAGCTGAGCGAACTTAATTTAACCCTACCTTGTTGTATTGTAATGGGCAACGAAGAAAAAGGGGTACAACAAAAATTATCTTTGAGTGCTGATGAACGATTTGCCATACCTATGCAAGGAAAATTTGACAGTTTAAATGTATCAGTAGCAGCAGGAATAATTTTATATGAATCCATCCGTCAACGACAATAAAGCAAAGCGAAGTTTCACAAAAATCATATCCTTTACAGAGAAGATTACTTTTATATGCAACCTTTTTTTTCTTGCGTCTGTTATAGCCCGGTATGTGGCACCGTCCGATGAAATTGTATTTCAAGGATTAATTATTGTGATGGGAATGTTACTTTCACCTGCGGTGAATATTTTATTACTGATGATGCATTTATTCCAACTATTTAAGAAGAACAGCGATTATCCACACAAATGGTTGGCATTTATCAATACACTTCTTTTTATCATTCAAATTATTTATCTCTTTTCATGATTCATAATATTTTAAAAGATAAACCAACAAAGCTTTTTTTAATTCTGTCCGGCTTTTTTATTGCCAATGCCATTACTGCTGAGGTAATAGGTGTAAAATTATTTTCTTTGGAGAAAACACTGGGTTTTAGCTCTGCGAATATCAGCTTTCTTGGAGAGGATGGATTAGGCTTCACGCTTTCAGTTGGCGTCCTTCCCTGGCCCTTTGTTTTTATTATGACAGATATCATCAATGAATATTTTGGTGTAAGGGGTGTCAAATATTTGTCTTGGCTTACTGCCGGGCTTATTACTGTAGTATTTTTCATATTTTATTTTTCAATCCAGATGTCTCCTGATAATTTTTGGATTGGCAGTCAGCAATCAAATGGAGTGCCCGATATGCAGGCGGCATACACTCAAATATTGGGTCAAGGTATGAGTATCATTTTTGCATCACTCACGGCATTTTTATTGGGGCAGCTAACGGATGCTTTTGTGTTTAGACGGATAAAAAAAATAACTGGTGAAAAGCGAATCTGGTTGCGTTCTACTTTTAGTACATTGGTTTCACAATTTATAGATACGATTGTAGTGTCTTATATTTATCTGTATTATAGTTTACATTTTTCATTTGCAAGGGTTACAGCAATAGCATTAGTGGGATATACGTATAAATTTACAGTGGCAATAGTTTGCACCCCATTAATATATTTGGTGCATAGCAGAATCGAAAAATATTTGGGAAAATCACTTGCAGAAGATATGAAAACTGCTGCTATGGTGGATGAAAACTAAAAATATGAATTACAGATATTTAGATGTTATGTAAGTTCAAGTAATATATGCAACAGGTTACTACATTGATGGAACGAAGTGGAGCGTAGTGAAACAAAGTTCTTTCAAGATAGAGCTAAAAAAATAAATTTGGAATATATTTTTTTACTCCCATATTTTTGCAGCAGTTCTTTTTATATTATTCACTTATCAAGAAAGGCAGAGGGTAATGGCCCGATGAAGCCTTGACAACCTGATATTGTAATAACAATATTAAGGTGCCAATTCCATCCCGATTTTGGGACAGATAAGTCAGTAAAGTTTTATAATTCTTACTTTTTATAAAGCTCCTCTGGCTTACAGTGGAGCTTTTTTATTTTCAAGAAGTTTCATCAGTCGTTATTTCTCCTTTTTTGATTATTCATTTTTAAAAATCAAAAAGAGAAATCATGTCAGAACAAACAAAACTCATTCACAGCATTCCATGCAATGCATTAACAGGTGCCATCAGTGTACCCATTTATCAAACCAGCACATTTGTGCAAGAAGCTCCGGGTATCAATAAAGGGTATGATTATGCAAGATCAGGAAACCCTACCCGATCGGCTTTAGAATCATTAATTGCCACTTTAGAACATGGTCATACTGGTGTAGCATTTGCCAGTGGATTGGCAGCCATTGATGCGGTTTTAAAGTTATTAAAATCAGGAGATGAAATCATTGCTGTTGATGATATTTATGGTGGAGCCTATCGATTATTTACACATGTGTATGAAAAATTTGGCATCACTGTAAAATATGTAGATACCACAGATGCCATCAATGTATTCAATGCATTTACAGACAAAACAAAACTCATTTGGATTGAGACTCCTACAAATCCTACCTTAAAAATTTCAGATATAAAAGCTATTGCAAGAATTGCAAAATCTAGTAATGCATTGCTTTGTGTGGACAATACTTTTGCTACACCTGCTTTGCAACTTCCACTTGACTTAGGTGCAGACATAGTAGTACATAGTGCTACAAAATATTTAGGCGGACATAGTGATCTCATAGCAGGCTTAGTTGTAACAAAAAATGAAGCATTAGGTGATCAAATAAAATTTATCCAAAATGCAAGTGGAGCCATACTCGCTCCCTTCGATAGTTGGTTGGTAATAAGAGGCATCGAAACACTTTATCTGCGTGTAAAGCAGCATTGTAGCAGTGCTCAGGCCATTGCAGAATACCTCATCAATCATCCATTTGTGAACAAAGTGTATTACCCCGGTTTGAAAACACATGTTAATCATCAAATAGCAAAGCAACAGTCAAAGGGGTTTGGCGGTATTGTTTCTTTTACACTAAAGCAGGATACTGCAGAGGCTGCTGTAAGTGTAGTTACATCTACCCAGTATTTCAAACTGGCAGAAAGTTTAGGTGGTGTTAAAAGTTTATTGTGTCATCCTGCAGCCATGACACACAAAAGTATCCCCGCTGAAAAGCGCCGTGCAGCAGGGGTTTCGGATAGTTTAATCAGACTTAGTGTAGGTTTAGAAGATGCTACTGATTTAATTTTAGACTTACAAAAAGCATTGGAAAAAACTGCTTTACTAACTAATGTTTATTCTGTAGAGAAAAGTTAAAAAGCAAACTACTTTGTTGAATGATTTGGGTTCAGTTTATAATATTGTAAGAATGAATTTTTTATGCAACAATAATATTCGCTTACATGCATCGACTGCATGGATGATGATTTGTTGTATCTATTGTATGCCGTAAGGCATCATATTATCATTTCCCCCAATTCTATTTATTGTCATTTTTTTTAAGCCTTGAAAGGCTTCCATCACATTATATTTTATACATTAATTAATAACATTTTTATGAGCAGTTTACATTTTGATACGTTACAGCTTCATGCCGGCCAACAAATTGATCCTACAACAAAAAGCAGGGCCGTGCCCATATATCAAACTACATCTTATGGTTTTAATAATGCAGCACATGCAGCAAATCTTTTTGGATTAAAAGAATTTGGAAATATTTATACACGCATCATGAATCCAACTTCCGATGTATTTGAGCAAAGAATTGCAGCATTAGAAGGTGGCGTGGCTGCATTGGCTACCAGTAGTGGGCAAGCAGCACAATTTATTGCGCTCAACAATATTTTGCAGGCAGGAGATAATTTTATAACCACTTCATTTTTATATGGTGGTACGCACAATCAATTTAAAGTTGCCTTCAAGCGTTTAGGTATAGATGCACGCTTTGCAAATGGTGATGATCCCTCATCATTTATATCTTTAATTGATGTAAATACAAAGGCAATTTATTTAGAAACAATTGGTAATCCAAGATTAAATATTCCTGACTTTGAAAAATTTGTAGCTATTGCCAAATCATTTGATATACCACTTATTGTTGATAATACGTTTGGCGCTGGCGGATATTTATTTGCTCCAATTAAGTGGGGTGCAAATGTGGTAGTGAGTAGTGCTACCAAATGGATTGGTGGTCATGGCAATTCTATTGGTGGAGTAATTGTGGATGGAGGAAATTATAACTGGGGCAATGGTAAATTCCCGCAGTTTACAGAGCCAAGTGAAGGATATCATGGATTAAAATTTTGGGAAGTTTTTGGTGAAGGAAACCCATTAGGATTACCAAATATCGCTTTTGCCATAAGGGCAAGAGTTGAAGGCCTACGAGACTTTGGTCCTTCACAGAGTCCTTTTAATTCATTTCTTTTACTGCAAGGCATTGAAACATTGAGTCTGCGTGTACAGCGCCACACAGATAATGCATTGGCATTGGCTGATTGGTTAGAACAACACCCTCATGTAGAGTATGTTTTATATCCTGGTTTGCAGAGTAGTAATTACCACGAATTAGCAAAAAAATATTTAACCAATGGCTTTGGTGGTGTATTACAGTTTGGGATAAAAGGTGGGAAAGAAAATGCAATTGCCTTTATAGATGCTCTACGATTAGTGAGTCATTTAGCAAATGTGGGTGATGCAAAAACTTTAATCATACATCCTGCTTCTACCACACATGAGCAACTGAGCGAAGCTGATCAAATAGCAAGTGGTGTATTGCCCAATCAAGTAAGAGTAAGTGTTGGTATAGAACATATCAGCGACATACAAGCCGATTTTCAGCAAGCATTTGATAAAATATTTTCTGCGGAATTAGTTGCATAAACGTGTAATGCTGTAAGATCAAAAAAACCATTGTATCATTCATGGGCGAACAAGTATTTCAATATAATAATCTGTTTACTTTAGAGAGTGGAATTGTGCTCAATGGTTTTCATTTAGCTTATCATCAATTTGGGGAACTGAATGCTGATAGTAGCAATGTGGTGTGGGTCTTTCATGCACTTACTGCCAATAGTAATCCTACAGAGTGGTGGCAGGGAATAATTGGACCTAATAAACTATTTGACCCTGCCCTGTACTCCATTATTTGTGTGAATATGCCAGGTAGTTGTTATGGTAGTATTTCTCCTTTGGATATCAATACAGATACGGAGAAAAAATACTACCACGACTTTCCTTTTTTCACAATTCGAGACATGGTCCAATCTTATCAACTACTTTCCAATGCCTTGGGCATATCCAAAATTAAATATGGTATTGGTGGCAGTATGGGAGGTCAGCAATTGCTTCAATGGGCAGTTGATGAACCCCATCGATTTGAGCATATTATTCCCATAGCAACTAATGCTTTTCATAGCCAGTGGGGTATTGCTTTTAATGAGAGTCAAAGATGGGCAATTGAAACAGATCCTACATGGATGCTGCAACAAGATGATGCCGGCTTAGCAGGTATGAAAGCGGCCCGGAGTATTGCACTATTGAGTTATAGAAACTATAAATCTTATGCGGCTGCATCAGTAGTACATACCAATAAAAACGCAGCTACTTATCAGCGATACCAAGGAGAAAAATTAGCAACTCGTTTTAATGCATTCAGTTATTATTTTTTAAGTAAAGCAATGGATACACATCATCTTGGAAACAAATCCTATACCGTAAAGGAAGCACTTTCGAAAATTAAGTCAAACTGCTTAGTGATAGGCATTTCATCCGATATATTATTCCCTATATCTGAGCAAAGATTTTTAGCTGAACATATTGAAGGGGCTTCATGGCAGATCATAGACTCAAACTATGGTCATGATGGTTTCCTGCTTGAATTTGATGCTATTACAACTGCCATTAAAGATTGGCAAAATGATATTAAAACTATAAATATTTGAAATAAAAAAATTAGAATGTCAAAAAAATTAAAGATTGGTCTATTCGGTTTTGGTGTAGTGGGTGAGGGCCTTTATAAAGTATTACATCAAACACCTACACTACGAGCATCCATTGAAAAAGTTTGTATAAAAGATGCTACAAAAAAAAGAAATGCACCAGCAGATTTATTCACCACTCAAAAAAATGATTTACTTTTTAACGATGATATAAACATTATTGTAGAAGTAATAGATGATGCAGATGCAGCTTTTGAAATTGTATGTACTGCAATGCAAAACGGTAAACATGTAGTGAGTGCAAGTAAAAAAATGCTGGCACATCATCTTCCGGAAATACTTGCCTTGCAAGAAAAATATCAGCGCAGTTTTTTGTATGAAAGTGCAGCTTGTGCATCTATTCCTGTTATCAGAAATTTAGAAGAATATTATAATAACGATTTTCTACAATCTATTCAAGGGATTGTAAATGGTTCTACCAATTTTATCTTAACAAAGATGTTTGAAGATAAACTGGATTATACAGAAGCTTTATTACTGGCGCAGCAACTTGGTTTTGCCGAAAGCAATCCAAAGCTTGATGTAGAAGGCTACGATGCAGTAAATAAATGGACATTTCTTTTAACGCATGCATATGGCATTGTTACAAAATCTGAGAACATTGTATTTACAGGTATTCAGAATATCCAGGGTTCAGACGCTGCTGTGGCAAAAGAAAAAGGTTAAGATCGGAAGAGCGTCGTGTAGGGAAAGAGTG
>ERZ650309.1103-NODE-1103-length-12856-cov-4.361925_pt1 | contig 12856 bp, 13 predicted proteins | sample MGYA00376245_ERZ650309 | MGnify/ENA primary metagenome ERZ650309 (study PRJEB26733, sample SAMN07839294) | wastewater metagenome | biome: urban; feature: wastewater treatment plant; material: waste water | place: USA: North Carolina | collected 2016-04-26 ...
ACTGCGACGCCAAGCTCCAGATCTTCTATGCCGCCAATGCGCTCGTCGCCCAGCTCGGCGGGCAGAAGCTGACGTGGCAGGAGTACAAGGACGCCTGGGCGCGGATGTTCGGCCTGGGGCCGCTGGGAGGCAGCAACAACCACAACGACACCGCGAAGGCCCCGGTCGTCCTCAGCAAGGACCCCGGAATCACCTCCGTCGTGCCCCGCGGACTCCCTGACCTCGTGGGCTATCAGCTCCGCCACAACAACACGGATCGCGCGTCGAAGTGGCGCATGACGGTCGGGAACGCCAACGTCAACGCAGGGACCGCCAACGTCGCCTTCAGGTTCGGCTCTCCCTACTTCGGACCCGACGGCCAGCCCTTCGAGCCGGCGATCGGCATCAGCAGCGGGCAGTTCTTCGTCGCGACGGTCGATGCGCTCGGCTTCGTGCTGAACAACAACCAGGCGCTCCTGGCCAATACGATCTACGACTTCTCGATCGTCGTGGCGAGCTGAGGAGAACAGCCGATGTCGTATTACGACGATATCAAGAAGCTGACGCTCGACCCCGGCGCACGGGAACTCGCCAAGATCGCCGATGCCATGGACGCCCGCATCAAGGTGCTTGAGCAGAAGGTTGCCGAATGCTGCGGGTCCGAAGGCCCCGACGCTGCCCCGAAGCCTGCCACGCCGCCGAGCTAGTGTGATAGCATGACGGCTCATGTGGAGCCGTCTCCGATTAGCACTCCCCCTTGTCCTGGCCGCTTGCGTCCGTCCCGATGAGAATCTGATCAAGATAATCTGCGGCGACGGGCAGCCACCATGCCCAGAGGGTAAGAGCTGTGTTGCGGGGTTCTGTGCTGGAGCTGTGGATGCAGCAGTCACTGACGATGCAGCAACGGATGCTTCGATGACCACTGACCAGGCAAGCAGTATGCCCGACCTGCGGCCGGTTCAGGGGTGCGCATCAGGAACCGGGGTGGCGCTCGGAGCGATGGCGTCAGCCTGTCCGGGGGCATTCTCTGCCGGGCAGGCTCGGCAGAGGTGCGCTACAGGGTGGTCATTATGTATGCAGGCATCAAAGGTTGACCTGGCCGCTGCTGCGAGTTTGCAAGGCTTCTTCGTCGCCGATCAGCCTGCCTATTGGAGTGGAACGAAGGACATCGAAACCTGCGGCACCTCTCTTGGCAATCAACTCCTGTACGGCGTGGGCACGGGTGGACGCGCAGGGACTGCCAAGTGCGGCGGGTTCATGGTTGTGCGAGATGTAGAAACCGGGTGGAGCACGAGCAACGGAAGCCTGGACAACGCTGCAAACACGAATGCCAAGGACGGTGTGCTGTGCTGCCGCTAGCAAGGTTGGTCGTGCGTGCCCTTATCGTGGTTCTCATGCTGGGCATCAGCACCTCTGCCTGGTCTGCGGAGTCATCCGCTGTAGAGAAAGCGGCAGCAAGTCACTACGAGCAAGGAACGAAATTCTTTGAGGCTGAAAACTTCGCGGCGGCGCGCGTTGAGTTTGAGGCAGCCTACAACCTCACCAAGCAACCAGACCTACTTTACAACATCGCCCTGTCATTCGAGCGGGAGGGCCTGGCACGGGAAGCGCTGGCGGGGTACAGGCGCTACCTCGCTGCCAAACCCGACGAAGCGACTCGGCAGAAGGTCGCGAAGCTGGCCGCGCAGCTTGAGCCTTCACAAGCCGCATTAACATCGGCCCCTCCAGTGACCCAGCCCGCTGAGAAGAAGCGTTCAGGAGCACGGATCGCTTCGTATGTGCTTTTAGGCGCAGGAGCGGCGATCACGGTGGTCGGCTGTGCATTGCTTGGTGTCACAGCGAGCCAGGCGCGATCAATCGAGAGCCAACCCCGGAATTCGACAGACCTTCAGCTCGCGCTCGATCAGCGCGATCGGATGGAGTCGGCCTCTATCGCGTTACTGGTCATCGGCCCCCTTACCGCAGTCGGCGGTGGGCTTGCGCTTCGATGGACGAAGTAAGAGTTGAGATTCTGTCTGCATTTTTGGAAAGCGAAAAACAATTGCCAGGACGTGTAAAATGTTCTGGTGGGAATGCTTGACGGAATCGTAGCTATCGCGATCGGCTCAAACTGAAACGCCGACGAGCGATCCGTGCGAATCCGCAGTGCTTTTCAAGATCGTGGCCTTGGCCTTGGCCTTGATGCCTTGATGAGCTGAGAAGAGTCAGCCTCGCTCGCACAGGGCGCGAGCCCTACCAATGCTAGCGAGCTGGCGCGGAGCGGTTTGTGCGCTGGAGGTATCCATGCGCCGAACAACCGTATCTGCTGACTGAACCTGCCTTGGGCGACTGAAGTAAGGAGAAGTCCATGGCTGATACAGCCAAAGAGGAAGCCAAGCCTAAAGAGACAAAGGAAGGCAAGGATTGGGCCGTTCCAGCCCTTGATATGGCTTTTGGCTACTATTGGGAAGTGCCCGGTGAAAAACCTAAATGGTATACCTTCACCGGACAGCCGGCAATCTTCCGCACGGCATTACAAGATGCCTTGAGTAATCCGCGAATGACCCGGCTCTATTTCTCAGTTAACGGGGTCTGGGTGGAATTGCCTCTGAGATAGCCCTGCTTCGTGTCTGTTGCATTAGGACTGCTGACAGGGGGTTGATAGTGGGAAGCAAAAATCAGACTTTCGAGTGTGAGGACTGCGGGACTCAGTTCGGGTCAAATCTGGCTCTAAAGGACCATCAGGCGCGCTGTCCACAGAGGCTTGAACCCGAGGCACGAAGAGTCCGTGATGCGCTCTACGAGATTGAGCGGCGGATTCGAGGAGATCTCGATCAGGTATTTAAGTATGCGGCAAGGGGCTTTGACCTCTACCACAACGAGAGATGGGGTGATCAGCTTGACCTCATGGTCGCATGGGCACAGCGGGACCATGAGGACGTTGGCGAGAAGCTGACGGAGCTGATGGAGCGCGTTGTTCAAGTCGCGCGAACCGACTTTCCCCGCTTGGAGCGCCTGCGCTCGGAACTCCGCGAGCTAAAGACGCAATGGGACGATGCGCAGAGGATTGTCCGAACGCTGGTCCGCGTGGTTAAGAAAAGATGATCGGCGCGGCAATAAGGACATTACGTCAGGCTCTGCGCTGGACACAAAAGCGATTGGCAAACGAGGTTGGGTGTCACCAGACCTCTGTCAGTCGCTGGGAGAGGCTTCTTGGTGAGCCTACTGGAGCCCGGCGCTCGCGGCTGGAGAGCCTTCTTCGCAGTCATGCTCAGCTCAGCCAGCGAGAGGAGCAGCGACGAGCCATTCTACAACGGCTGAACGGCCGCCATGTCGTCCTCAGCGTCTCCGGCGGCAAGGATAGTGCCGCCACCAGTCTGTTTCTGTCTGAGCTCGGTATTGAGCATGAGCGCGTGTTCCTCGACACGGGTTGGGAATCAGATGTCACCTACGAGTATCTCCGTGGCGAGCTTGCATCACACATCGGGTCGATCAAGTGGCTCGCTGCTCCTCGCCAGATGGAGGAACTGATCCTTCACAAGGGAATGTTCCCCTCGAAGCGCTCCCGCTGGTGTACTCAGGAGCTGAAAGTCTTTCCCATGGCCCGCTATCTCCGGGGCCTGCTTGACGACGGGATAGACGTTGTGAATGCCGTCGGCATCAGAGCCGCCGAGAGCGAGGCTCGCAGTCTGCTGCCCGAATGGGAATGGCAAGACGCCTTTGATTGTGAAGTCTGGAGGCCGCTGCTCCGATGGACGCTGGAGCAATTCATCGAGATCCACAGGCGTCATGGACTCCGCCCCAACCCTCTGTACCTCCTGGGAGCCCATCGGGTCGGCTGCTGGCCGTGCATCTATGCGCGCAAGAGCGAAATACGGCTCATTGCGGAGAGAGACCCGGCTCGGATCGTCCGGCTGAAAGTCCTAGAGGAGCGAGTGGAAGGCTTGGCGCAGCTCCGAGCGGAGCGGGCGGGCAGAGAGCTGACGAACCCTCCTGCGTGGTTCCAGAATCCATCGCCCACAGGACACAGAGCCGGGCCTGATGGACGCTACGATGGTTCATGCTGGCCGATCGAAAGGGTGGTGGATTGGTCAAGGTCTGCGCCGCGGGGCCGGGCTGTTGATGCAGACGAATTCCTGCTGGGCGTGGAGCGCGACGGATGTATGCGGTGGGGGCTCTGCGAAACGGGATCACCTTCTACGGAGCTGGTTCATGCCTAAGCAGACTTTTGCGGCTGCAAAGAAGGAGACGCTCGACTACCTCGCGAAACTTGGCTGGGAAGTACGGCCGCAGCTTGACGTGCCGAGGGCAATCTCACCGAGCCGCAACATACATCTCTGGTTCAAGCCGCAGTCCGTCTATCTGGCGCGAGGGGAACGTCCGACGCTCGGCGACGCGCACTCGCTCTTTGTTGATCTCCGCGAGGTCACTCCGAAGCAGCTCGCACACCTCGTCCTTAGCCAGTCGAGCAAACTTTCACACGTAGATGACGAGGACAGGGAGAAGGCTCGCAGTGTGACGCGAGTTCAAGAGCTTACGCTGGCCATGAACAATGATACCGCTGCCTCTCTCCCAGAGGCTACGCAGGTCGCCATGCTCAAGGAGCGGGCAGCCTTGGTAGAACGCCTGCGGTTGCTCGGATTCCAGGCAGACGGACGCCCCAGCGTGATACCTGTTCGGCAACTAAAGGATGGTCTCAGCACCGAGGCGCAACGAGGTCGAGCCTTCTGGTCTATTTTTCTGGCGGAGCTTACGCGCTACATCGCAACGAGCTTCGAGCAGGTAGTAGATGACTGGCATCTGTCCCATAACCGTCGTGCAGCACTTACAGTCTGGATACACGATCGCCTGTACGCTAAGGACTCCCCGATTCTTCCAGAGCATCGGGATGCGCTGGCGGAGATAGTTGCAGCTCGTGTCGTCCGAAGCGCTCGTTTCGGACTATGGCAGGCTTTCGGGGGGGCTGGGGGTTCTTATCGGGCTGAGTTCGAGCGAACTTGTCATGCGCTTCTAGTGAAAACCTATCGGATGCTAACTCCATCTGAGGGACCGCTACCACCGCTGAACGCCGCTGAGATAGTCACAGAGCTTCTCTCTACCGTACGCGATCCCAGCTTGTATAGCGTTCAGCTTTGGCGAGCCCGCGTGAAGAAGCTGATGCGAGGTCTCAACAGCGGTGTACGGGAGCTAGCGCTTGAGGATTTGGTGCGGTTAGCCCGATTAACGCGGGAAGGCCAGTACCGCATTTGAGAGGCGGCGACGCTAAGTCAGCGTCTTACGTGGAGGCCGGGTGAGCACTACCGCACGCCTGCAAGCGCTGGTCACGATGCTTCGCCGTGTCTCGGAGCGGATTGATCGGACAGGCAAAAGGACCGAGGCCATCGCTGACGAGATGGCGATGGCGGTAGGTTCACTGATCGTCGGTAGATTTCCTGAGCAACGCAGCTTTGTTCAGGAGATCGACTTGCATCAGCTCGCCAAGTCGGTTCTCAAAGAGCCAAAGCGGGCTGCGGATAAGAGCTGTAGGGTTTGCCAGGGACGGAAAGGCCCCTGTGAGGTATGTAGACCCACGCTGCCGCCCCCGCCCCCGCTGAGCCGTGCTGAGTACGCGGAACACGCCAAGCAGACGGCCATCCGCGAGCAGCGGCGCGAGGCCGACGAGGAAAAGCTGCGGCGGCTGCGAGCGCTGAATCGTGAGATTCTGGTTGTGCTTGTTGGGTGCGGAGCGAGTAAAGCCGACACGGAAATGCCCGCAAAGTACCTCTATACGGGTTCGTTATTCCGAAGTGCCTATGCAGCCGCCGAGCGAGCAGCAGACGATATTATGATAATTTCAGCGGCGCATGAACTGCTGAGCCCTGACGAAGTAATCGGCCCCTACGAGCGGGACCTGAGCAAGGAGCGCCTGCGTGAGAGGGAGGCATGGGGATGGAGAGTTGGCGCCGCTATCGTAAAGCGCTACTTAGGTTTCAAGGTGAGGCTTATTGCACTCGCCGGCAGTACCTACACTGACGTTTTGCGGTTCCCTCTTTCTCTTAGTGGCATTCGCCTAGAGGCGCCGCTCGATGGTTTGGGCCTCGGTGAGCGCTTGCGGGTCCTAAAGACATGGCAGCCATAGGACCGCTGTGCGGCCTAACTGGCTTTTCTCCTGAAGATGAGGTCTAAGTACCACTTCATATCTCCTGGGTCAGGCAACGGACCGCTGAAAAGGTTCCTCAACTCCTGATAGGCCGAGTTGACCAGCACTGCCATGTGATCTCCGTCGTTACCGAGAAGGCCGCCGGCGAACATGCTTTGATAGTCACCCAAGTCCAGAAGATTCCATTCCGACGAGCCGGAATTGCGCACAAGGAACATAGGCACTCCGAGGCTAATCTGGCGAAGGATGAAGTCCCAAGACTCATTAACCACCTGTGCCGCCCCTTCGCCGTCATTCCAAGGGAGCCCCAACCGCCTAATTTTGCTTACAACCAGCAATGTAAAAACTGATTTATGATTAGGCACATCTGGCGAGCCCGCAAATATCTCGATACCCTTTGCCTTCCATTGGCGAAGGATACGTTCAGGTGCAGTTTTCAAGATCTGATCTGCGACATGAAAGGCTTCGGCCGTCCTGCTTCCAAGGATCAGTCGCATTAGATCAATCTGCAAAGCCAACCGATTTTCAGACAGCAAAATTCTCGAGAGCCAGATAACAGGGAAAGGCTCACGAGGACGCTTGCGGTAGTAGGCGTCTGCTACTGATGAATCGATTTCGCGATCGATGATTATTGCTATCTTCTGCTGGGCTGATGATTCGTACAGAAGCAGCAAGTCACGATCAACCTGAGACTTACTTGCGAACAACTCAAAGCAGATTGAGTTGCCGTTTGCCTGGAACAGAACTGCATCGTTACGGCCACCTGGGGTCTGCGCAATTTCTGAAACATAAACCCAATCGGGAAAAATTGAATTGATAGCCTCTCGCAGAGCCTTGACCAACCTGCCGTGAAGATAGTTCGAGCTTCTAAGTTCTAAAATCTCGTCTTTGAGCTTTTGGGGTACCATGGAAAACCCAAGCAGGCTGCGGACACGTTACCATAACCGCCCCGAAGTGGGGGCACTGACGTTTCCCTCGACCACTCGCACCCGGCTCTGCATACGGAGCGCCTCGGCGAGCGGCGTCGAGGATAGACCTTGCCTTTAGGTCTCGACGAGGAGGGCAGATTCAGTCGATTGCGGTGAACGCTACGCCGTAAGCTAGGGCTGCGGCGCCTCGCGCCAAGCCGCCTCTCGGTTATCGCGCTCAATGACAGTTCCAACAGGCATCGAGACATAATCGGCGAGAGTGTCATCCAGCGACAAAATCTCGCTAAGGGACATGACAAGAGCATTGCTCTCATCATGAGCATCTGCGCCGCAAGTGAACTGCCAGCCGCTATCCTCCGGCCTTAGCGATTCGTCCCGCTCTGCGCGTAGGATTGGCCTTCGCTCGTCAACGACGTGGTTACAAATGATCGCTGCACCAGAATCATCGCCAGCGACGTTTTCTTGTTGCGTCATCATTTGGCCCCTTTCTTGAGATTCTCTTCACGAGATAGAACTTGAGCGTTCTTGTAGCTATTACTGCCACCCCGCGCTTTGGCTGTCGCATGGTCAACGTGAGCTTCATTCTTCGGGGGGGTAACGCCCTTAACATGCTTCTTCGGCCACACGAGAGGTTCGCCTGTCGCGTCGGAGTGTAGTTCGCCACCTCCACGCTTTGCATTCTCGTCTAGCACGTTTCGTCGCTGCGCTCGCGTAAAACCTTTGCCTGAGCCGACGCTGGGATGATCAGGGATATGACCGTAGGAACCTGCTGGCGTCGAAGCGGACCCAACATGGCTGGCGTTGGAGCCAGCCTTAGCTGCCTTGGTTGCCTTGCCAGCCTTGGCCACATCATCAAGCGCCTCGCCGGCTTTTCCAACCTTCCTTGCTCGGTTCAGCAAGCCACCGGCCCCGCTCGTCGCTGCCGTCTGGACCGCCTCAACAGTCAAGTCCGCGGTGGTCGTTGCAACAGCGTCTAGCTTCTCTTCGGGAGTCTTCTGCTCCCACTCCTCAAGCCCGCGCTTGATGGCCGCTACGGCGTCCTCGGCAGCCTTCTTCGGGTCCTTTGCGAGCTTGACCGCGCTCTCTGCTGCCTCAGCGGCTTCCTCGCGGATCGTCGTGAGGGTCGTCTTGCCGTCCGCTACATCCTTCACCGCCTGCTCGGCCTTGTCGGCTCTCTCGTCGAGCCGCTTCAGATAGGCAGACGTGAACCGCTCCCCATCTTCGACGGCGAGCGTTCGCCGGCCATCCGGCGCCTTCATGAAACAGCGGCTCATCGCCGCATCGACGCAGACCCGGCTCCTGTCGGCATCCGTATGGAACTGCTCGCCGATAGGCTGTTCTTGATACTCGGTGTGCTTGCCGTAACCGCCGTTGTTCTTCTCGACCGGATAGCGGCAGCGGCTCCCGTCGGGGGCCGGGGTGCCCAGCCGTCCCAAGTATGTGCCGTCGCTGTCGTACATCTCGCAGCGCCCGTTGAGCTGCGGACGCCGCACCGGCACCCACTTGCTGCCGTGCCGCTCTAGCAGACAGTCACGGAGCTGCTTGTTCTCGTAGCTGCGACAGAGCCGGGTCTTGCCCTTGTCGCGCAGGAGCATGTGCTTGATCGGGACGCGGAAGCCATCTTCCTCGCAGTAGTAGCCATTCTTGGTGGGCTTCCCGAAGGTGCCCATGACGCTGCCGTCGTCGTCTCGGATGATGCAGTTCTCGTCGAGCTGCGGGTCAATGGGCAGGCTGGCGACATATTCCTTGATGGCCTTGGCCACTTCTGCGGTCACGTCGCCCGCGAGCTGCGCGATGGGGGTCGCGGCTCTGCCTTGATACGTCTTACCGACGCTGAGCACGAGCACACGCACCAGCACGGCCGAGGGAGCCAAGCCGCCGAGCCCCATCTGGACGGAGACGCACAGGTCCACCCGCGCCTGTGGCCGGAAGCTGAGGCCAAGACCGAGGACTCCCTGACGACGGATCGGGTCAACGCTATCCGGCGACAGCAGCGCAGCCAGAACGGGCGTGACCCCATCATCGCCCTTCTTGACGTAAGCAGGCCAACCGCGGCCGAGGGCTTCGCCGTAGAGCTTGAGCGCGCGGAAGAACGGCAGGTAGAGACCCACCTGGATCGCCGCCTCGCTCGTCGCAAACGCGCCGCGCCAGTCGTAGAGCGCGCCCAGGCTCGCAGTCAGCTCGATGGGGCCGATGGCTCGCGACGCGACCAAGCGGAGCGCCGCCAGATCAGTCAGCAGCCCTAATGAGTTCGGGCCGTCGAAGGGGCCGACGCGGAGCTGGTGCTCGTAGTGGACGCCGATGCGCAGGAAGCGGGCGGGGCGATAGTGCGTCCCTCCGTCCTCCTCTTGCGTCATCTGAGGGGCCTGGCGCAGCGGCAACAACGGCCACAGCAGCCCGGTCAAGTTCAGGCGGAGCGGTCCATGCTGGTTCCGGTCCTGCCCGTCCACCTGCCAAAAGCTGAAGTCTGTTGCGACCCCTCCGGCGATGCGTCCGAAGAGTCCTAGCGTCACCCCGTACGGAAAGACCGCTGCGCTGTCTCGCTGGTCCGTGCCCGGCAGGACCATCAGGTGCGCGTAAGCGTGCGCCGCGAAGTCGTCGATATCCAGGCAGCCGACGAGGTTGCTGTCACACAGCGGGCTGTAGTGCGGCAGCAACGCCGGTTGCGGCATCCGGCTCGGCTCGGCCCGTGCTGGGCTCCAGCAAACAATCCCCAGCAAGAACCCCGCTATCAGAATGAAGTGCAGGAGCAAACGGCTGGCAATCTTTGAATGGAGCGCTGCCATCGGGAACCTCTTAACACGCGGGGTTGACGTTATTGACGGTTGACCTCTAGCTGGCTAGCTGAGCCGGCTGGATACTGAACAGCGCACGGCGCGAGCGCTGAACAGCCCACCGCAGCCGCTGTATTGTTCGCCTATGAGGCCGATGCCGGCCTGTCTCGACGTTGCGGATTGTCGAATCAGCCACACCGGCAAGGGCCGCGAGCCGACTCCGCGATAACCCCGCCTCTTCGCGCTGCTCGCGAAGCGTCTGCCCGAGCTGCCGCCAGTCGGCCGTGGCTGCGGCGGCGGTCGGCGGGGACGTGGGCGGCTCTGTCGGATCGTCAGCGATGCCTAGATCGCTCGGGATGTTCTCCCGTGCCCACGAGGCAAGCATCGAGGCGGAGTGGAGGTACAGCTCACTGACCGGCGGATCGGTCAGGCGCTCTACCACATGCGTCAGAGCCCTCGTAAAGGCGACCAGACGCACGACGGTAGACTGGCAGCGCGGGCAATGCCTCGCCTCGCCGAGCTGCCGTCCGAGAGGTTGATAGCCAGCGAAGCCGGCGGCCTGCCACGCTGATTCGTCGAGCTTCAGGGCCGCATGGTTGTGTGAGCACAGAGTGGGTCGGGTGAAGATCTGCCCATCTGATCCGTCGGATGTACCGTCAGGGAGGGCCTTTCTCGTCGTCATTGCGTCTCCTCGCCATCTCGCCTATGACCAGCCTTTGATGGCAGGGAGCATGCAAATGCAGGTAACGGTTTGCGAACCCATCAAAAGAGCAACCGATGAGAACGCTACAACTCAACCTGGCGTCGGCCCCTCACGCCATGCTACCGGATCGCTGACTGGAGACCCCATGGAAGCCTTCGCCGCCTCAACCCCTGAAGCCCGCGTTCAAATTGAAGCAATCCAGCACCAAATGGTTGCCTTATTGAGCCGGCTGCAAAATTACAACAATCAGTTTGGCAGCAACCCTAGCATCGACGAAAGCGAAATGTATCTCCAGCAAGCGCTGAGCTGCATAAGCGTAGCCAATGAAGATGAAGCAGAAAACTGGCTCGACGATATTGATTGGAAGGCTTTTGGAAATCGATTGGTGCAACGCCGAAACGCAGCGTCTATGCAGCAGAAGGAATTGGCTAGCTTGGTAGGAGTGACACCACAAACCATCCGCAACATAGAAAGTGCGACAAAGCGACCTAGCCGGGAATTGCTGCTCAAGCTGTTAGGCATTCCTCAGCTAAGGTTGCGCGTAAGCGATCTTACAGGCGAGTCGCATCAGCCTGCCATCGTGGCAACCTCATGGTTTGCGCCGAAATACGATCCAATGGCAATGATCACCGATATGCAAGCCAAGCTCAATGGTTCCGGCGATTCGCTAGAACAAACCACGGCCTATCTCGACCCACAGAGCGCATCAGATTGGCTTTCGTTTTCGATGTCTCCTGGGTTCCTTGCTCTGTACAGCAACACACGCCCATTGGAAGAGGCAGCCGAGATCGTGACGAGCGGGGCCGGTCGGGGTGGGCTCACGGTAGTTGCCCTCGGCAGCGGTGACGCGAGGCGAGAGGTCACGTTCGCACAGTATTGTGCCAGCAAGCTAACCACGCCCGCTGATCTGCTCCTGCGCCTACTCGATATCAGCCACCCGCTCCTCGCTTTCGGCAATAGGCACGCCGAGGAAATGCTCGTGCCGCTGGGCGTCTCAGTCATGACCATGCACGCAAATTTCCATGACTTATCGAAGTATCCCATCTTTGAAAAACGACCAAAGAAGAATCGGCAGCGTGTCTTTACGTTGCTCGGTAATACCTTAGCCAACCTAGACAATGAGGTCAGATTTTTTCGGGACACGCTTAGCGGCTGTGTCCCAGGCGACTACTTTCTAGCAGACTTCACCGTAGCTCACGCTTCAGCGGATAATCCTGACGAGATAAAACAGAAAGACCCCGTTTTTCAGTCTCCCCTGCCGTCAACACGTCAAGAGTGGTTAAGCGGGCCGCTCAAGCGCTACGGCAAGGGAGTGATGGATGTTGAGGTCAGTGTAGAACTAGATACGAACTGCACCGTCCGTGGTAGTTACGAGATTCTGTATGTAGCAAAAGCCACTATGGCAGAGGGCCTGCCCGATAGACGATTCTCAGTGTTCCGGTGTCGATGCTACGACCCAGATAAGTTAACCGAGTGCTTAGAGCGCCTTGGCTGGAAGGCTAGAATGGTCGTGCCATACGCGAGCAACGAGCGGAACAAGATCATGCTGATGTTGCTCCAGAAGCAGTAGGTTTCGGTTGCCTTTTGGTTGCGGTGCGGTTTGCTTCTGGTTGCTCTAGCGTCTGGCAGAGCCCGCGAGCGCTCAGCGCAGACTGAACCATCGGGTCATCGACTCTTCAGACCTAACCGTTGGAGTAGCAGCAAAACAGGTTTTTGCGGTTGAGAGCGATGAGCCGGATGACTTGTTCGGCCAGGCGCTCGTCCAGTCCGTCGCTGTCGAATGCACGCGCCGCATCTGCCTTCCCGTGCCGCCGCAAGTCGGATAGTCTGCGGCCCTCATGAAGCTCACCACAGTACGCCTCAGCAACTTCCAATCATACGGCCAAGAAGCCACCACTATTCGGCTGGAGCCCATTACCTTCTTTTTGGGACCGAACGGCGCAGGCAAGACCCCAGCCGACACCACAAAAACATCACTACCCTGCAAGCCGCTCTGGCATTGGCCTGCAGGCCGGGCTGCGAGGCAATACCAGAGCGGCTTGGCAGCCTGGCAAAGAAACGGGCCGCAAATGCGGCCCGGTGTAGCGTCAGACAGCCAGCGGCTGTAACTGATGGAACGAGCTGGGTGCCTGTTCCGGGGTGTCGAAGGTGGCCCACTCCCAGGCTTCCTGATCGGCCAGCAACGCACGCAGCAACTTGTTGTTCATTGCGTGGCCGGATTTGAAGCCGGAGAAAGCGCCAATCAGCGGATAACCGAGGATGTACAGGTCGCCAATTGCATCCAGCACCTTGTGGCGGACAAATTCGTCTTCGTAGCGCAAGCCGTCGCTGTTGAGCACGCGGTATTCGTCGA
>ERZ650309.1104-NODE-1104-length-12852-cov-5.678753_pt1 | contig 12852 bp, 6 predicted proteins | sample MGYA00376245_ERZ650309 | MGnify/ENA primary metagenome ERZ650309 (study PRJEB26733, sample SAMN07839294) | wastewater metagenome | biome: urban; feature: wastewater treatment plant; material: waste water | place: USA: North Carolina | collected 2016-04-26 ...
ATGACGATTTTTTGCCGCTACTGCGTTGCATCTTGCTTGCTTAGAGTGACTAAGCCGCACAAGCTGCGCCTTGTATCGTCTAAAAATCGTCTATGGCGCGACCACGACTGAAACGTCAACAGACCCTAGGCAGGTGTCGGGCTTGCTCACGACTAATCATCACCCGCAACACAATCGGGGCAAACACCGTCGTGCCCACAATCATCACCACCAACTCCGCAAACAGCAGCTCCGACAGCAACCCTGTGGACAATCCAATTCCCACCACAATCAAGCCCACTTCACCGCGTGGCACCATGCCCACTCCAACCTTGTTGGCAGTTGCAAAGCCTTGACTTGGGGTAATTGCAAGCCCCGCCAGCCATTTGCCAACAATCGCAATCAAGGTCAACACTGCACCACTGATCAGCACCTCAGAACTGCCGAGCAACGCGAGTGGTAACTGCACCCCGACCATGGCAAAAAACACCGGAGCCAAAAAGCTCTCAAGCGCGTGGACTTTGTCCTCAAAATCGTATTGATCCCGCACTTCGGCCAGCACCATCCCAATCAAGAACGCGCCAATAATTGGGGCGAGACCCGCCACACCTGATAGCGCAGCAAAACCTAGACTGAGCGACACACACAAACCAAACCCATTAGACACCAGCATCGGATCGATTTGTTTTTGAATCCGGTTGATCAGCGGCACACCCACCACCAATACCGCAATCACAAACCCAATCGACAGCGACAGGGTCGATACCACCCCCATCACACTGATCTCACCACCAGCGCTCATGCCAGACACCACGCCCAAAATCGACAACCCCAAAATGTCGTCAATCACTGCGGCACCCAGAATAATCTGTGCATAGCGGCTATCGAGTACGCCCAACTCTTTGAGCACCTGTGCGGTAATCCCTACACTGGTCGCCACCATCGCGGTGCCAATAAACAGATTTTCAAGTCGGCTGTAGTCATTGAACATGCCAAACAAATAGCCACCGAGCATCGGCAAAGCAATACCGATGATGGCAACAATCAGCGCTTCTTTGCCCACCGACAACAAATCTTTTAGACGAGTCTCAAGGCCGACCATAAACATCAAAAAGATTGCCCCAAACTCCGCCAGCGCTTGTAAGGTGATATTCACCTCCACCAAACCCAGTACACTAGGGCCGACCAGCACGCCTGCAAACACCTGACCAATCACGCGTGGCTGTTTGAGTTTGGTTGCAATAAAACCCAGTATCTGCGCCGACAACACCAGCACAAACAAGGCAAACAAGATTTTGGATAACTCGGCATGTGCCTCCCCTCCTGCAGCAAATGCGCAAAAGGGCAGCATGCCCGCAAAGATCAACGCGAGTTTTTTCATCAAGGTCATTCCAAAACAAAAAATTTTAACGACTCAAAACTAATCGGTTTTCACTTGAGATACCGTCTTGATTGTGTTGGAAAATGGCAAAAAAAATCGGCCACACAAGGTGACCGATCTTGCCAGCACGAGATGACGATTACATAAACATGTGCATCAAGATATACACCGCTGCACCGCCCAAATAACCCATCAGCGCCAAGCCACTGATATTTTTGAGATACCAGCCAAAGCTGATTTTTTCCATGCCCATAGCAGCCACGCCAGCAGCCGAACCAATGATCAAGCAACTGCCGCCAGTACCCGCGCAAAACGCCAGCATTTCCCAAAACAGGCCATCACGCACAAAGTGTTGCAGCCATGCCGCTTGATCGCCTGCCGCAGCCAAAGCTTCGGGCGTGATCAGTGGGTACATTTTCATTGCACCAGCCACCAGCGGCACGTTATCCACCACCGCAGACAGCAACCCAATCGCGATATTGATCGCATAGACGTTGCCCAGCTCATCACGCAATAGCGACGCCACTTGATTCAAATGACCAGCGGTTGCCAACGCAGACACTGCAACCAAAATCCCCAAGAAAAACAGAATGCTGGGCGTATCAATCCGGCGAATCACGCCCACCACTGACAGCGGGGTTTTGTCTTCATCGTTTTTGGTGCGATGAATAATTTCGGTATATACCCACAGCACGCCTAGCCCAAACAAAATGCCCATATACGGTGGCAAATGGGTCACGGTTTTGAAGATCGGCACAAACAACAGTGCCGCAATCCCCAACGCAAACACACTGTTACGCTCAAAACTGCTGGTTGGATTCGCGGCATGCTGATCGACGACGACTGCCGGACGGGTGACATCCCCTTTCATCCGGAAGCTTAAGAAAATCAAGGGCACCAAGATACACACCAAACTTGGCAAAATCAGCTGGGTAATAATGCCCATCGTGGTGATTTGGTTGCCAATCCACAGCATGGTGGTGGTCACATCGCCAATCGGTGACCATGCACCACCAGCGTTGGCGGCAATCACCACAATCCCTGCATAGAACCAACGGTCTTGTTGATCGCCGACCAATTTACGCAGCAATGACACCATCACAATGGTGGTGGTGAGGTTATCAAGCGCAGCCGACAAGAAAAAGGTAATAAAACCAATCAACCACAGCAAGGTCACTCGCTTGGTGGTCTGGATACGGTCGGTAATGACTTTAAAACCTTCGTGGGCATCAATCAGCTCGACAATCACCATGGCACCGAGCAAGAAGAATAAAATCTCGGCAATTTCACTCAAATGATGGCGCAGCTCATGCGGCACAATATGGCTTGGATCTTCCCCTGCGGCAATCGCGGTTTGTACCGCAGGCAAAATGGATTCTGCCCCAAACACCAGCAGTGTCCACGTCACCACGGCCGTCAACAGCGCTGATGCAGACTTATCAATTTTTAGCGGATGCTCAAAGGCAATACACAAATAGCCCAGCACAAAGGCGAGGCCAATCAACACATACATCGCATTGCTTCCTTGAAATCGCCATGCCCACGCATGGCGGCCAATATTGTCATCGGATCGTCACGACCCTGATGGGGATGAGAACACCCCAAATCCTAACATTCAGACCACACAGATACTATTGACCACAATGGCTTTTCGATTGGAGGTTTTTCATCAATGCCCTAAAAGTTGAGTGCGTTGCTGTTCGATACGCGCTGTTTCAGTGATGATCTCTTTGACAATCTTGATCAAAGGCTGGAGCCGCTCATAATCCAAATGGCGTTTGGCACGTGTTACCGCCACATAAGCCAAGCGGATTTCGGCATCATTCACCATCCATTTGTTGCATTTCTCAAAATTCATCCCGCTCACGTTGCACTGCTGCTTGAAGGCGGGGCTGAGATTAAGCCATTTAATCTTTTTGATCGCGTTGAGTAGGACTGCCCCCTCACGCCGTTTGGGCACGGCGCAGCGATACCGATAGCCATCACTGTGCAACTTCACATCATCCCATTCGAGCCCTTTGGCTTTATGGATGGTTGAAATCACATAATCCGCTTCGTCAGGGCTGACTTTGGCAGCCTCATCCAACAGCGCAATCAAGCGGGTGGCCGGATAATCTTCGAGCAAATCGACCACCGATTTGTAGCTTGCTCCTTGCTGACTGTCGACAAACTCCAGTACTTCATCCCATGCGGCAAACAAAATCAGCTCTGGATGATCCGACCGCCTGCCACGTTGGATGTCGGATAAACCGGTAATAAACCATTTCAAATCATTGAGATCAGCTTGCACGGTCACTTTGTGCTGCTGTTCAATCGCCTCAAACAAGCAGCCCATCACATCTTTATTGGAGCGACACAACACCGCATCATAATGCGGCTCATCAGGTGGATTGTATGCGTGGGTTAACGCCGGATTGCCGACCAAGGCGCTTTGCTCACCGAGTTTTTTGAGGAAAATATTGGCAATCGCGGCAATCTCGTTGCCAAACCGGAACGATTGGGTCAGACGTTTTTCGGGCAGGGGCAGCTTTTTCATCGCGTTGATCGCCCCACGCCACTCATAGATCTGCTGATGGGCATCGCCCACATAAATCACTTGCAGATGTTGCTGATGCAGCATGATGTCGAGCATCACTGGATCTGCATCTTGGGCTTCATCAAACATAATATAATCATAATGTAAGCGCGGTTTTTGCAGCGCCCACAGCTTGAGATACACCGGATGCGGAATACCCAGCACGCTCTGCGGATCGATCAACTCCTGCCACAATTGCTCAACGGCGGCAAACAATTCGGCTTGAAATACATCAATATCATCGGGATCTAAAAATCGTGGATACACCACATGGCGCGGTTGCAACTGTGTAGCGGCGGTTTGGCAAAATTGATTGATCGAGTCGAGCACATAGGTACCGATCCGATTGGGCTTGAGGTGAATCTTCCCGCCTTTTTGATGGGGTACTTCCATTGCGCTTAGGTTCAACAGCTCCGCCACCATCTTGGCTTGAATTTTGGGCAGCTTGAGACGCTCTCGAATGGTATTTGGCATGGCAGACAACGCCAAGGCATGGAAGGTGCTGCATTTGACCTGACTGGGAAACTTTGCGCGTGCATCACTCGCCATGGCTTTGTTGAAGGCCACATACAAGCCTTTTTGCTTGGATTTATCTTTGGCAATCCACTGCAAAGTACTGGTTTTACCACTGCCTGCGTAGGCCAAAATTTTGAAAGACTCGCCACGTCGGGCATATTGAATAATGTCTTGTTGTTCTTGAGTGGCTTGTATCATGTTGTTCCTCAACCAAAAAACAACCCCACGCAAGGCGTGGGGTCGGTAGATCATCACGGCAAGGCTTATACGCCCAGATAATCCAAGATGCCTTCAGCAGCTTGACGGCCTTCCCAGATCGCCGTCACCACGAGGTCAGAGCCGCGCACCATATCACCGCCAGCAAACACTTTGGGGTTGCTGGTTTGGAATTTGTAGGCTTGCTGCTCGGGTGCGACCACACGGCCTGAGCCATCCATCTTGATGCTTTGGCCATCAAACCATGCCGCAGGGCTGGGACGGAAACCAAACGCCAAGATCACCGCATCGGCAGGCAGAATTTCTTCTGAGTTGGGGATCGGCTCAGGGCTGCGACGACCACGGCTGTCGGGCTCACCGAGTTGGGTGGTGACGACCTTCACGCCGACTACTTTGCCATTTTCGCCCACGATTTCAATCGGTTGACGATTAAACAAGAAGTTGACGCCTTCTTCACGCGCGTTTTTCACTTCGCGCACGCTACCGGGCATGTTGGCTTCGTCACGACGATAGGCACATGTGACTTGTGCAGCACCTTGACGGATCGAGGTACGGTTACAATCCATCGCGGTGTCACCACCGCCCAAGATCACCACTTTTTTGCCTTCCATGCTGATGTAATCGCTGGGGTTTTTCTCCCAGCCTTCTTCAGCGTGGCAACGGTTGACGTTGGCAATCAAGAAATCCAGCGCATCGTATACTTGTGGCAGGTCTTCACCAGCAAAGCCACCTTTCATGTAGGTGTAAGTGCCCATACCCATAAACACTGCGTCGTAATCCGCCAGCAGCTCATCGATGGTCACGTCGGTGCCAACATCGGTATTCAGACGGAATTCGATACCCATCGCTTCAAAGATGCCACGGCGACGGGTCATCACCGATTTTTCCATCTTAAATTCGGGGATACCAAAGGTCAGCAAGCCGCCAATCTCTGGATTTTTATCAAACACGACCGGTTTGACCCCAGCACGCACCAATACATCGGCACAGCCCAAGCCCGCAGGGCCTGCGCCAATGATGGCGACTTTTTTGTCTGTCCACACCACACCCGACATGTCTGGACGCCAGCCCAAGGCAAACGCGGTGTCGGTGATATATTTTTCGGTGTTGCCAATGGTCACGGCACCAAAACCATCGTTGAGGGTACACGCCCCTTCACACAGACGATCTTGCGGACACACACGACCACACACTTCAGGCAAGGTGTTGGTTTGGTGTGACAATTCCGCCGCTTGGAACAATTGGCCTTCAGCGACCAATTTGAGCCAGTTGGGGATGTAGTTGTGTACCGGACATTTCCATTCGCAATAAGGGTTGCCACAACCCAAGCAGCGGTGCGATTGGTGGGTCACTTCCACTTTTTCAAACGGTTGGTAGATCTCGACAAACTCGGTGGTACGGGTGTCGATTTGTTTTTTCTCAGGATCCTGACGCGGCACGTCGAGGAACTGAAAGTCGTTATTCAGGCGGTCAGCCATCTTCAATCTCCAGTGGGTCGGCACGCGGCGTTTGCCTTGCGTGCCTGCCTTGCGTGCGTTATTGGGGGTCAGCCTTGGTGGTTTTCAGCAGGTTGCTGAGGCTTGCTGCTTTGGGCTTGACCAAGTAGAACTTGCGAACATATTCGTCAAATTCGTTCAAAATGGTTTGACCCCAGACGCTACCGGTCTCTGCCACATACTCTTCGATCACATCCATCAAGTGGCTGCGGTGACCTTCCATCGCTTCACTTGAAATCCGGTGCAAATCGATCAACTCGTGGTTGCAACGATCAAAGAAGTCGCCGTCAAGATCGAGCACATAAGCAAAACCACCGGTCATGCCTGCACCGAAGTTGAGGCCAGTACGACCGAGTACGGTGACCAAACCACCCGTCATGTATTCACAGCAGTGGTCGCCCGCGCCTTCAATCACGGCATGAGCGCCTGAGTTACGCACGGCAAAACGCTCACCGGCCGTACCCGCTGCAAACAGCTTACCGCCGGTTGCACCGTACAAGCAGGTGTTGCCAATAATGGCGGTGTCTTGGGTGGCAAACGGTGAGCCTTTGGGTGGATAGATGGTGACTTGACCACCGGCCATGCCTTTACCCACATAGTCGTTGGCGTCGCCTTCCAAGCGGATGTGCAAGCCACCAGCGTTCCACACGCCAAGGGATTGACCTGCCGTGCCCTTCAACTCGACGGTGATCGGCGCATCGCTCATGCCGAGGTTGCCATGACGTTTGGCAATTTCACCCGACAAACGCGCACCAATCGAGCGGTCGCAGTTGCACACGTTGTAGCTGTAGACGCCACCAGTTTGACCTTCGATGGCAGGCAGCATGTCGGCCACCATTTGCTCCGCCAGCAAACCTTTGTCGTGCGGCTCGTTTTTGCCTTCCACGCAGTATTGGGCTTTGCCTTCTGCCGATGGATGGATGGTGAGCAGTGGGGTCAGATCCAAGTGCTGTTGCTTGTCGGTTTCACCGTCGATCACTGCCAGCAAATCGGTACGACCGATCAACTCTTTCATCGAACGCACGCCGAGTTTTGCCATCCACTGACGGGTTTCTTCTGCCACAAAGCGGAAGAAGTTGATCAGCATTTCTGGCTCGCCGATGTAGTGCTCTTCACGCAGCTTGTCTTGCTGAGTGGCAACACCGGTGGCGCAGTTGTTGAGGTGACAAATCCGCAGGTATTTACAGCCCAGCGCAATCATCGGGGTCGAACCAAAGCCAAAGCTTTCTGCACCCAAGATCGCAGCCTTGACCACATCCAGACCAGTTTTCAAGCCACCGTCGGTTTGTACGCGCACTTTGCCACGCAGATCATTGACACGTAGGGCTTGATGCGCTTCCGACAGACCCAGTTCCCACGGCGAACCAGCATAGTGGATCGACGACAGGGGCGATGCTGCCGTGCCACCGTCATAGCCGGAGATGGTGATAAAGTCGGCATAGGCTTTGGCGACACCGGCGGCAATTGTGCCTACACCGGGTTCAGCCACCAGCTTGACCGACACCATCGCGCTCGGATTGACTTGCTTTAAGTCAAAAATCAACTGCGACAGATCTTCAATCGAGTAAATGTCGTGGTGCGGAGGTGGCGAAATCAGGGTTACACCCGGTACAGAGTAACGCAGACGCGCAATCAGACCGTTGACCTTACCACCGGGTAATTGACCGCCTTCACCGGGTTTCGCACCTTGCGCCACTTTGATCTGCAAGACTTCAGCAGACGACAAATAAGCAGGTGTCACCCCAAAGCGACCCGAAGCCACTTGTTTGATTTTGGAGTTTTTGATGGTGCCATAACGGGCTGGGTCTTCACCGCCCTCACCAGAGTTGGAACGACCGCCAATGGTGTTCATGGCAATCGCAATCGACTCGTGCGCTTCTGGCGACAATGCACCAAGCGACATGCCTGCCGAGTCAAAACGCGGCAAAATGTCTTCGACCGATTCGACGTCGCTCACATCAATGCTGTTGTCGGTTTTGAGGCCAAACAAGTCACGGATGGTGGCAACCGGACGGGTATTAACCAGATCCGCGTATTCTTGATACTTGCTGTAATCACCGGTGCGCACCGCGTTGTGCAAGGCATTGATCACATCAGGGTTAAAGGCGTGATATTCCTTGTTAAACACAAACTTGAGCAAACCACCTTGGTCGATGGCCTGACGGCTCTTCCATGCGGTATCGGCCAGTTTCTTCTGATCATTTTCCAGATCCACAAAACGTGCGCCTTCGATACGGCTCGGCACGCCTTTAAAGCACAGATCGACCACGTGATGCGACAAGCCAATCGCTTCAAACAACTGACCGGCACGATACGAGGCGATGGTGGAAATCCCCATTTTGGAGAGGATTTTCAGCAAGCCTTTGTCGATGCCTTTGCGGAAGCTGGATTGCGCGTACAGCGGATCGCCGAGCAGATCGCCTTTTTCGACCAAGTCATTGATCACATCATAGGCAAGGTACGGATACACTGCTGTCGCACCAAAGCCAATCAACACTGCAAAATGGTGTGGATCACGGGCAAGACCGGTTTCGACGATGATGTTCGCATCGGCGCGCAGACCTGCTTCCGACAGCGAGTGATGCACTGCACCAGTCGCCAAAATCGCGTTGGCGGGCAGTTTGCCTTTGACCAGCGCTTTATCGGACAACACCAACAAGGTTTGACCGGCTTGGACGGCAGCTGCCGCTTCAGCACAAATCCGGCGCAGTGCAGCTTCTAGACCTTCGGCTTCATCATAATTGAGGTCGATCACCTGCATGCCATAGCCTGCACGGTCGATGCGGCGCAATTGCTCCATTTTGCTCGGTGCCAGCACAGGACTTGAGATGATCACACGATCGGCATGCTCAGGGCCTTGCTCAAACACGTTTTGCTCACGACCTAGACAGGTCTCCAGCGACATCACAATCGCTTCACGCAATGGATCAATCGGTGGGTTGGTCACCTGTGCAAACTGCTGACGGAAGAAATCCGCCACATGGCGCACTTGACGCGACAATACCGCCATTGGGGTGTCATCGCCCATCGAGCCAACGGCTTCTTGACCACTTTCCGCCAACGGGCGAATGATCTGATCACGCTCTTCAAAGGTGACATGGAACATTTTTTGCGCGACTTTGAGCGCATCGCCACGCAAGCCTTGACCTTGTAGCTCTTCTTCAAGCGCTTCTTCGGTTTGGATATGGATCGCATTGTCACGCAGCCATTGCTTGTACGGATGCGCCGACTTCAAACGCTGATCAATATCGGCAGTACGCAGCAACTCGCCGGTGTGGGTATCGACCACCAAGATTTGGCCAGGGCCGACACGACCTTTGGACACCACATCTTCAGGCTGATAGCCCCACACGCCAATCTCAGACGCCAAGGTGATATAGCCGTTTTTGGTGATGACCCAACGCGCCGGACGCAAGCCATTACGGTCGAGCATACACACCGCGTGGCGACCATCTTGGATCACCAGACCCGCAGGGCCGTCCCATGCTTCCATGTGCTTGGAGTTAAACTCATAGAACGCGCGCAAGTCGCTGTCCATGGTTTCCACATTTTGCCATGCCGGTGGTACCAACATGCGCAGTGCGCGGAACAAATCCATGCCACCACCGACCAAGATTTCCAGCATGTTATCCAAGCTAGAAGAGTCTGAACCGGTACGGTTGACCAGTGGTTTGAGATCCATCAAACCAGGCAATAAGGGATTTTCAAATTTGGGCGTGCGCGCTACCGACCAGTTGCGGTTGCCCATAATGGTGTTGATTTCACCGTTGTGCGCCAAATAGCGGAACGGTTGTGCCAACGGCCAACGCGGCAAGGTGTTGGTCGAGAAGCGTTGGTGGAACACACAAATGTGGGTTTGCATCAACGGATTGGCCAGATCTTGATAAAAATCAGCAATCGCTTCAGGCATCATCAAGCCTTTGTAGCTGATGACGGTGCTGGCCAACGTGGTCACATAAAACAGCGGATCATGCGCGAGCTGCTGCTCAGCACGACGGCGTGCCAAAAACAACTTACGGTTGAAGTCTGCTTCAGACAAATCGGCAGGCGCATTGACCAAGATCTGCTCAAACACCGGCAGTGAACGCAGTGCGATTTCGCCAAGGGCTTGATTATCGGTGGGTACCACACGCCATGCTGCAACGCTCAACCCTTCAGCCGCAATCTCGGCATTGACGATCTCACGCGCGTGCTGCGCCAAGGTCGTGTCGGTATTGAGGAAAATCGTTCCCGCAGCAAAGGTGTCAGTCAGTTCGACGCCCAAACGTGCGGCTTCAGCACGGAAAAATGCTTTGGGCATCGCCAACAGCAAACCGCAACCATCGCCGGTCTTACCGTCTGCAGCAATCCCGCCACGGTGAGTCATACAACTCAAACTATGAATCGCCGTCTTGAGCAGGTCGTGGCTGGCATCCCCTTGCATATGCGCAATCAGGCCAAAACCACAGTTATCCTTAAAATCGTCAGGCTGGTACATTCCGAGCTTCGATGCGGAAGCTGCGGCGGGAAGCTCGGAAGCGGCGTTATGCGGCATATGCATGGCGTACCCTTAAGAAGCTGTCGAGACACCACTTTGCATCACGGATGCCGACTGATCGGCAGACCGCATGGCGAAAGCGGACAAAATGGTCGAGTATTCTAAAGAAAAATTGGCTGGTACTCAAATGCAACAATCAGGCCGATTGTTGCAACATTTGCAGGATCTATCAAAAACCCAAGAAGCGCCAAACACAAGTATTTGACAAGCCTTGAAACGATTTAGTTAAACGGGTCTTGTACCGGCGGTAAATCTGCATCTTGAGGCGCTGAATCTGGAGCATCAGCAAAGCCATCACTCACCGACGGTGTGACCGGTGCAATGGCCTGATCAGACGGTAATGCCCCATAGGCTGGCTCACGCGAGACGGTCGGATTGCTAGGTTGCGTGCTGCTTGGATCGTCGCTATAGCTGGGGATCAACACCGGTTTGAGGAGGACTTGGCGATATTTTTGTGTACTTCCTCCAATCATACGCTCATCACTGCCCTGATCGGTCACCAAATTCTCATAACTGGCAAACCGCTCTGGGAAGGCTTTGATACTGTCTGGCAAAGCAAAATCAACACCTTGCATCAAACGCATCGCCTCTTGCACACTATTGACGTTGCCATAAGTCAAGACAAAACGATCTTGATCATCTTGTGTTGTCCGAAAATAATAAAATTTATTGCGATCACTACGGGTGGCCAAATATTCGGTAATCACGGTTTCTTGCGATACATTCATCAGCTGTACCGTCCATTTTTTCGCGTTGGCATCAATAAATGCGACGCCACGAAATTCTGGGGCATGGATACCTGTCGGAATATCTTTGGTACTCAAATCCAGTATCGGTACTTCATCGACCAAGGCACCGAGCGTATGGTTGAGTAGCTCTTCTTGGCTTTGCGGATCAATCGCTTTGGGCGCATTCTCCCAAGTCTGCTCCACCGTCACTCGCTTGGAGAGTTGTAGACTGACCCACATGATCAAACACACCAATAAAATACTGACCCCAAACCCAAGCCACCCCAACGAGCGCCAATGCTCAAGCGCGATTTTGAGTCGTGAAGTTGGTGGGGTTGGGGGCGTCGGATACATCCTTAAGCTCCAAAATGCCGTTGGGTCAGGGTTTGCGACAACAATTGCGGATCAACCCCTTTGACAATTTCGCCCACGCCCAGTGCTTTGAGCAAAATCAAGCGCAACTGACCCGCGAGTACTTTTTTGTCTTGCATCATCAAGCCCAAAAAGTCCTGCTCAGACATGACCGGCGGATCAACTGGCAACTGCGCTGCCAACAGCACGCACTTGACCCGCGCCACATCCTCAGCAGTCAGCCAGCCCAACCGCATCGACAAATCAGCCGCCATCAGCATACCCACGGCGACCGCTTCACCATGCAGCCAAGTTCCATAGCCCATATGCGATTCAATGGCATGACCAAAGGTATGTCCCAAATTGAGCAAGGCGCGCTCCCCATGCTCATGCTCATCAGCCGCCACAATCCGTGCTTTATGCTCACAGGAGCGATACACCGCCTCAGCCAACAGCACCGGATCACGCGCCACCAGTTTGGGCATCTGCACTTCAAGCCACTGCAAAAAATCGAGATCGCGGATCAACGCGTATTTGATAATTTCAGCTAAACCCGCCGACAACTCACGATCAGGCAAGGTCTCTAGCTGCGCCATATCCGCAAGTACTACAGCGGGCTGCTTAAAGGCACCAATCATGTTTTTGCCGAGTGGATGATTGACGCCGGTTTTGCCCCCGACGCTAGAATCCACTTGTGACAGCAGTGTGGTCGGCACCTGCACAAAACTGACCCCACGCTGAAAACTCGCCGCCGAAAATCCCGCCATATCGCCAACCACGCCGCCCCCAAGTGCCAGCACGGTGCAATCACGATTAAAACGTGCCGATAGCAAGGCGTCATACACCAAATTGAGCGTATCTAAGGTTTTGTATTGCTCACCATCAGGCAAAATACAACTCTTGACGAGTTTACCTGCATCTTCAAGTGCTTGTTGATAGCCTGCCAAATACAACGGCGCAACGGTGGTATTCGACACAATCATCACTTGCTGGCCTTGGATATAAGGCAACAGCAGCTCAGCCACGGCAAGACGGCTACCAATAAAAATCGGATAACTGCGATCACCTAATGC
>ERZ650309.1107-NODE-1107-length-12831-cov-4.379070_pt1 | contig 12831 bp, 12 predicted proteins | sample MGYA00376245_ERZ650309 | MGnify/ENA primary metagenome ERZ650309 (study PRJEB26733, sample SAMN07839294) | wastewater metagenome | biome: urban; feature: wastewater treatment plant; material: waste water | place: USA: North Carolina | collected 2016-04-26 ...
CTGCGTCTTGGGGTATGTCAGCAGCGAGCAGAACGCCTTGCGTTCCAGCGCCATCAGGTATTCCTCGGTCACCAGGGTGTTGGCGTCCACATCACCGCCGGTCACCACGCCCGCGATCAGGCTGAGCGTGTAGGTGGGCCACACCAGCAGCAGCATCGGGCCCGTCTTGACGAACGTGCGCTCGATGAAGCGCACGGCGCGCAGCACCCGTGGATAGCGCCCCTCGATGAACCCCAAAGCGGCGCCGCCGTAGGCCGCTCCCAGTGCCCAGGCGGTGTACATGCCGAAGATGCGGCGCGGCACGCACACCATCAGCATGGTCTCGAGGTCGATGGACGCGGCGCCCAGCACGATGTGGCGCATGTCGGGGCTGAGCGCGATCAACCACACCGGGTGGTGCACCAGCAGGTACGGCGAGAGGGCCGTGCCCACGCCACCCGCCAGCGTGGTGAGCGCCACCACCGCCACGGCGATGCGACGCTCGCGCTGCGACGCCGGCGGAGGCGACGTCAGCTCCGCGGGAGGCGGCTCGAGAGGGGCGAGGGAGGGCTCCTCTTCCGTGCGCGCGTCGTCGGCCATGCGGCGCACATAGTCCGCCGAGCGCTGGGAGATGAGGTCAGTGAGGTAGCCCTCTTGCTGCGCCTCTTGCTCGCCGACGTAGAGGTCGTGCGCACCGGTGGTGCTGCAATGGGTGAAGTAGTCCACGCCGCCTGACATCGGGCCGAAGAACTCGTCGTAGCCTGAGCGCAGCGGACTGAAATGCGGCGGATAGCCGAGATGCCACTTGCCGATCAAGGCGGTGTGGTAGCCCGCGTCGCGCAGCATGCCCGGCAGCGTGGGCACGTCCGGGGGCAGGCCAAGCACCGTGCTGCCCTTGCTGCGGCTGTTGATGGGCTCGTCGGCGCCACCGCGCAGGCGGTACTGGTAGCGGGCGGTCATCAGCGCGAATCGCGTGGGCGAGCACACGGGCGAGTTGCTGTAGCCCTGGGTGAAGCGCAGGCCGTCGGCGGCAAGCTGGTCGATAACCGGTGATACGCGGCCGAAGGCAGCGTCGCGGCCACCGTAGCAGCCGAGATCGGCGAAGCCGAGATCATCGGCCACGATGAAGATGATGTTGGGGCGGGTCGGGCTCATCAATCGACCTTCATGCCAGTCTTCTTGATGACACGGGCGTAGCGGGACGAGCTGTCGGCAAGGCGCTTCGCAGCTTCGGCGCCGGTCGCGCCGTCATAGAACATTTCCAGCGTGGCGAACTGGCTTTGCACCTGCGGGCGGTTGAGCGCTTCTGCGATGGCTTTCTGCAGGTACTGCACCACCGGGCGGGGCGTGCCTTTGGGCACCCAGGCGGCATAGAGCACTTCGAGCTGCAGGTCATTGACGCCGAGCTCGCCGACGGTCGGCACGTCCGGCGCGCCACGCGCGCGCTGTCGGCTGGTGACGGCGAGCGCGGTGATCTTGCCAGCCTTTACGTGCGGCAGCATGCCGGGAGTTGCCAGCACGCCGCCTTCCACTTCACCCGAGAGCACTGCGGTCACGGCAGGCGTGTTGCCTTTGTACGGCACGTGCTGCACGTTGCCGCCGGTTGCCTCGTTGAATAGCGCGACCGCAAGGTGGCCAGGGCTGCCGCTGCCGCCGCTGGAGAAGCTGAGCGGCTTTTTCGGGGCGGCTGCGATCAACTCCTTCAACGACTTGAAGCCGGTGCCGGGATGCACACCCAGCAGCAGCCCGGACGAGGCCATGATGATGACCGGCTCCAGGTCGTCCGGCTTGAACGGCAGCGTGGCGTACAGATGCGGATTGACCGTGAGCGTGGTGTCGATACCGAACAGGACGGTGTAGCCATCTGCGGGGCTTTTGGCCACCACTTCGGCGCCAAGGTTGCCGCCGGCGCCAGCGCGGTTGTCGGTGATCACCGGTTGCTTGCTGCTCGCGGTGATGTATTCGCCGACCGTGCGCGCGAGAAAGTCGGACGGGCCGCCCGGCGGGAAGTTGTTGATCAGTTTGATCGGTTTGGCGGGGAAGGCCTGCGCCAACGCTGCCGTCGCGGCGAGCGAGGCGAGCAGCCCGACGCTGACTGCGGCGAGTGTGCGGGCGATCCGTTTCACGTTGGGCGCCGTGATGGTGTGAAGTGCGGACATGATCATTCTCGCGCTGCCCTCAGTCGAGCTGCACGCCAGTGGCCTTGATCGGCTTTTCCCAGCGGGCGAGGTCAGCGCGCTGGGCAGCGGCGAGCTCGGCCGAGGTGGAACCCACCGGGTCATAACCAAGATCGACCAGTTTCTTGCGCAGGCCTGGCTCGCGCACGGCTTTGGCCACCGCACTTTCCAGCCGCTTCAGCGCGTCCGGCGGCAGGTTGGCAGGGCCATACATCGCAAACCATGCCGTGGCGCGCATCGGCACGCCAGCCTCGGCGAGCGTGGGCACCTCGGGCACCTGCGGGTCGCGTTTGTCGCCGGTGACTGCAAGGATTCGGGCCTTGCCGGTGCGGTGTAGTTCGGCGGTCTCGGACACGACGTCGAACTTGTACTGGATGTGGCCGCCCAACAGCGCCGTGTTGGCGGGCCCGCCGCCCTGGAACGGCACATGGTTCATGGTGATGCCTGCCGATTGTTCGAGCAGCACGCCCATGAAGTGCGGCAGCGTGCCCGCCCCGGGCGTGCCGTAGCTCGCGCTGCCAGGGTTGGCACGGGCCAGCGCAATCATTTCCTGGACATTCTTCGCACTGGATGCCGGGCCTGCGACGACGCCAAACTGAAAGTGCCCAATCAGCGACACGGGCGTGAAATCGCGCACAGCGTCGTACTCGAGCTTCTTGTAGACATGCGGGAACAACACCATCGGACCGCTCGGCAGGATGATTACGGTCTGGCCGTCAGCCTTCGCCGCCTTGACTGCTCCAAGTGCAATTCGCCCACCCGCGCCAGCTTTGTTTTCAACCACGATAGTTCCGAAGTCGGCCTTGATGCCGTCGGCGATCAGGCGCGCAATGACATCGGCAGAGCCGCCGGGTGGAAAGCCGACCAGGATCTTTAGCGGTGGTTTGTCCTGAGCCTGCGTGGCTGGTGCGACGGCGAATGCGCTGGCGAGCGCGAGCACAGCAAGCAAAATGCGGTTGTAGCGTTGCATATCGAGTCCTCCTTGTAACTATCTGGCGGAATGTACTCGCGTGGCGGAAAATTGTTCAAATCAACTATTCATTGCCTTGCCAGCGCTGCCTGAATTGACCGCACTGAATCAGACTCCGTCGCGTCGTCTTGCCACGCTGGATGACTTGCTGCTCTTTCGCGTGGCACGGCTAAGTGCTGATGCGGGGGCGATGGTGGTGCGCCTGTGTGAGGGGGGCTATGGCATCACCCGGCGGGAGTGGCGCCTGATGGTGGCGCTGCAGCTCGGCGTTGAAATGCAGCCGTCGGCGCTGGCGGCGGAAATCCACCTCGATCGCGCGCGTACCTCGAAGGCGCTTGGTTCGCTGCGGCAGAAAGGGCTGGTCGCGCGCGTGGCCGTCGCGGGTGACGGACGCAGCGCGCTCGTCAGCCTGACCGATGCTGGGCGCGCAGTTTGCGACGATTTGTTGCCACAAGTGCGGCGCATTAACGAAACGATTGTTGCGACTTTGAGTGACACTGAGGCGGCGACGTTTGATCGCTATCTTTCTCGTCTGCATGAGGCAGCGGCGACACTGTCAGCCAAGCTCGATGCGCAGCTGCCACGCGCAAGCCGCCGGCTGGGGCGAGGCAATCACTTGCCCAGAGAGCGTCCTCGCAAATGATTGAACTGGTCCAAGGGGCGGTGGACGATGCGCCAATCGTATTGCGTCTAAGGGGGCCGCAAGCGGTCTGTGCAGGGCATTGCGGCGGCCGATATAGGCCTCAGGGCGACCAGCGCATCATCCAGTGCGAGTCAACGTCGCCCTGGATAGTGAAACCGAGATGCTGGTAGAGCTTCGTAGCCTGGGCGTTGGCTTTCACCACATGCAGAAGCACGCCGCAATCGCGATCGCGCGCCTGCGCCAACGTTTGCTCAATCAGCGCCGTTCCGATGCCGCGGCCACGGTGTTCGGGCAGCAATGCGATGTCAACGATGTGCATCGGATCGCCGCGAGTGACGTAATAGCGCCCGATCGGTTTGCCGCGCTCACGTTCAATGGCTAGAAAATCGGCGTCACTGAAGTGACCGACAAAGTGTTCGTGCTGAAGTGCAAACTGCTGGTTCAGAAATAGCCGCTTGGTCTGGGCGTCCCATGGCATCGAGCGCATTTCTTCGCTGCGAGTCGTGGCATAGAGGTCGCGTAACCAAGGGAGATCGGTGTTGCGCATCCAGCGTAGCTTCAAGCCACGCTTGGCCAGGAACTCAGGCGCCTGCGCACGCCCAAACCTTTCCGGCGGAAAACTCGCAGGCGCCGGCAGAATCGGGTTCGTCACATCACGGGAACGACGGATAGATGCCTTGCAATGCGATGCAGTAATTGACACCCAGGTAAGGCTGCTGGTTTTCGTGCGGGAAGCCACCGCCCTGACTGGAACTCAGCATATTGGGCGCGAAAGTCGTGTTGATCGGCGTTGCGATATACGGCTTGGGAACCCCTGCAGAAAGCACGGCTAGCGCGGAATTGGCTGCCGGCGTGCCGGTCTTTTTTGCCGCATCTGGCTGCAGGTAAGAATTCACACCGTGATTGTGCTGCGGTATCTGCGTGCTCAATAGCGTCACTGTATTGACGCCGAACGGCTGTCCTAACGTTCGAGGGCTCAGGCCTGGGCCATTGCCCTGCTCGCATCCCGCTCGACCGGCAAAGTTCGGCAGCTGAAAAGTCGTCTGTCCATTCCCGCCGTAGATCACGCCGATCAGCGAGAAGAGGGCTGTGTTTTGCGAAATAGGCAGAGTCGCGCCATTGGCAAATGCCCAGCCGCGCGGGTTGAAATTGAATCCGAACAACTGGATTTCGCCGATGAAAGGTTGTGTCATGACTTGGTTCCTCCGGTGCGGCGTGCCGCTTACCTATGAAATGGCGATGCGATGGTCAATGCCAGTCGCGATTCAGTACGGGGCACTTGGCGCCTGATGATCATCCCTGCGATGGGAAAATGCCCTGTGTCGCGATGCAGTACTGCACCGTGAGAGTTGGCATGCAGTTTTCGTGCGGTTGGCTGCCGCCGGCCAACGACGTCGATTGTGCTGACATCGCGAGCGCCGTCGCCCCGGTGAGGTCGGTGGCGTAAAAGGTGTCTCCGCTGACCGCTCCCGGTAACAGGGTGTTGCCAGGCGTCAGGGAGGTCGCGGCCGCCGTGGTGGCCACAGCGGTATGGGTGTGCGCGGGCATTTGCGTTGGCAGTACCGTCACGGTCTCGGTACCAGCGCGTTGGCCGATCACGTAAGTACTGAGACCGGGACCGGTCCCCTGATGAATGGGAACGCGACCACGCAGATCTGGGACGGCGAAAGTAGTCTGCCCGTCGCCGCCGTAAGTAGTGCCAATCAGCGCGAACAAGGCGTCATACTGGGATATTGGCAGCAGGCTGCCATCACACGCCTGCCAGCCATTCGGTGCGCCGCGCGTGCCGAAGCCAAACATTCGAATCTCACCGATATAGGGGTCGCTCATTACTTGAATCCTCCGAAATTATTGGGTGGGTCTCACGACTCGGTCGTGACCCGACAAACGTTCCGCGTCAGCGCAGCTAGTTACGCGACGGATAAATCCCACTCAGCGCAATGCAAAAGTTAATTACGCTGTACGGCTGGAGGTTGGGATGAGGCTGGTTACCGCCCGCAGGGCTCACGGTTTGCGGATTCAGTGGTACCAAAGCACCATTTGACGGCCCGTACATGTTGAGTGCGGAGGAGGTATTGGTGCTGGTGGCGAAAACGCGAGTGGAAGGGTTACGGTTATCGCCAGCGGTGGTCGATGCATTCACGGAGTGCGTATGCGAAGGCAAATTGGTGCTCAGCAAAGTGACGTTTTCTACGCCGGCTGACTGACCGATCTGCACGGCAGGCGGCTGCCAGCTTGGGTCTACCGAAGAGGCATAGCCGATTGGCGTACGGCTGCGCAAATCGGGCAGAGCGAAGTTGGTGGTGCCGTTGCCGCCGTACTGCGTCCCCAAAAGCGAGAACAGAGCCTGATTCTGCGCAATTGGCAGAAGTTGGCCATTGGCCAGCGCCCAGAACTTCGGCGCGAAGTTAAAGCCAGCCATCATGATCTGGCCAATAAAAAAATCGCTCATGAAGTCTTGCCTTTTGTTGTTGAGCGCGGCGCACCATTGCCCCGGTCTATCCAATGTATTCTGATCATCATCACGAACGGCCGCAAGTTCCATTTTGGGACAAACGACAACTTTTTTTGTTTTGGGCTTTCGGAGATTCACCGATCCTGCTTTAATTGCAGATCAGTGCAGTGCTCAGTCGCCAAATATTTGTTTGTTTCGCTGGCAATTGGGTGCGCTCCGCGTTAAACAGGCGCCACGCGCGTCGCAGCTTTAGCAGATGCCCGATTCGAGGGTGTCGCGATCAGGGGGTAGAAATGCAATTTGTCTCGACGCAACTTTTGAAAAGTTGTGCCACAGGTTTCGGTTTTTGGTCGCGCCTCCTGCTGTTGATGGTGTTGGGCTTCGGCGCGATGTCGGTGCAGGCGGGGGTTTCGCCGTTTTGCCCCACCCAAAATTTGACTGTGTCGCAGGGTGGGTCGGTTACCTCTGCGAACCTCGCCACCTGTGATGATCCGGTGTTCGACATCGGGATGATCCCGGTGACTCCAAATGGTAACCCCTTCAATACGCCCCACGGCACGGTGACTTTGAGCCCTTGCTGCAACATTGGGGGGAATCAGTTTGCTACCTACGCGCACAACGGTGATTCCGCCACGTCCGATACCTTTCAGTTGGAGGATGCAAACGGAGACCTCCTGACCTTCAACGTCACGATCACCGCCGCCGTTTCACCTATCGTGGTTTCCCCGGGGAGTCTGCCGGCGATGACGGCCGGCGCGGCCTTTTCACAGACACTGACTTCGGCAGGTGGACTGGCGGCTTACACCTACGCGCTGCAGAGTGGCTCACTTCCGGTCGGCGTCTCATTGACCAGTGGCGGCTTGCTGAGTGGCACGCCCACCCAGCGTGGCCTTTACGTTTTCACCGTTCGCTCCACTGACAGCACGACTCCAACTGCCCAGTTTGTCGACAAGGGCTACACGGGTAACGTTGCGAACCCTACTCTCACGTTGACGTCGGCTAGTGGTACCGCGATTCAGAACGTCGCCTTTTCGCAAACCTTGACGGTAAGCGGCGGCGTCGCACCATTCAGTTGCCTGCTCGAAACGGGGACATTCCCGGCTGGTATTTCAGTGTCGAGTGGCTGCGTCGTGGGCGGTACGACAACAGCCGCCCCCGGTAACTACCCGGTCACGATCCGGGTGACGGACTCGAGTACCGGCCCCGGTACCTATTTCGAAGTGGAGAACTACACACTGACGGTCAGCCCGCCGCCCAGCGTTTCGATCGCGGTGTCGCCGGCATCGGTCAGCGAAGACGGCGCCACAAATCTTACTTTCACGGTGACACGTTCGCTCAATCTGACTTCGCCGACTGTGGTGAACATCACGACGACGGGCACCGCCACTGCGGGGACGGACTACAGCGGCGCCGTGGCGACAGTGACGATACCGGCCGGCGCAACGACGGCAACCATCGTTATCAATCCTAACGTCGATGGCACCGTTGAACCAGACGAAACCGTGACGCTCACCGTCGCTGCCGGCACGGGATACACAGTGGGTGTCCCGGCAAGTGCGACAGGTACCATACTGAATGACGATGTACCGAGTGCAACGATTAGCGTATCTCCAGCGGCTGTCGCTGAGGATGGCGCCCCCAATCTGATCTTTACGGTTACGCTGAATCAAGCTGCGTTCACCGCTACGAGCATCAACTTCACCATCGGTGGCACGGCGACAAACGGCACAGACTACGCGACTATCGCGTCCCCGTTGGTTATCCCGGCCGGCAACACCACGGGCACCATCACCGTCAATCCGACAGCGGACGCGACGATTGAGGCTGACGAAACCGTCACGCTGACGCTGGCGGCAGGCTCAGGGTACACCGTGGGCGTGCCGAACAGCGCCACCGGCACGATCCTCAACGACGATTTGCCCAATTTGACGATCAACGATGTCACCGTGACTGAAGGCAACAGCGGTATTACCAATGCCGTGTTCACCGTCAGCCTGAGTGCACCGGCCGGCCCGGGCGGCGCCACCTTCAACATCGCCACCGCCAACGGCTCCGCCACCGCTGGCACGGACTACGTCGCCCAGTCGCTGACCGGTCAGACCATTCCAGCAGGCAGCAGCACCTACACCTTTACCGTGCAGGTAATTGCCAATCTACTGAATGAGCCAAACAAGACATTCTTTGTCAATGTCACCGGTGTGACCAACGCGATAGTGGTGGATGGTCAGGGCGTTGGTACCATCAACAATGATGATCCGGTGCCTAGCCTGTCGATCAATGATGTTGCGGTGGTTGAAGGTAATAGCGGCACGACCAACGCCGTGTTTACCGTCACGTTGAGCGCAGCCAGCGGTCAGACTGTCACCGTCAATTACGCAACCGCTGACGGCACCGCGGCGCAGCCGGCCGATTACACCGCCGTGTCGGGCACACTGACCTTCGCTCCGGGGCAGACGACCCGGACCATTACGGTACCCGTGATCGGCGAGACGATTCCCGAGGCCAATGAGACCTTCTTCGTCAACCTGAGCGGTGCGGTGAATGCGACGATTGCCGACAATCAGGGCGTCGGCACCATCACCAATGACGACGTACCGGTGACCATCAGCCCGGTCACGGTGCCCAATGCCACCGTAGCTGCGGCGTACAGTCAGCCGCTCGCCGGCAACGGCGGTTTGGGGCCCTATACATTCGCAGTGACGGGCGGCGCGCTGCCGGCGGGCCTGACGTTGTCTCCAGGTGGTGTGATTGGCGGTACACCGACGGCAGGTGGTACGTTTAACTTCACCGCTACCGCGACCGACAGCAGTGCGGCCCCAGGCCCGTATAGCGGCAGCCAGGCTTACACGCTGGTTGTCAACCCGGCCGTGATCACACTGCCGGCTACGTCGTTGGCGTCTGGCCTGTTCAATACGCCGTACTCCGCTGCGATAACACCGGCCTCAGGTGGCACGGCACCGTATACGTACGCTTTGGCAGCAGGTGCATTGCCGGCCGGTATTAACGTCACTCCGGCGACCGGGGCGTTGGCTGGTACAACGACAGCGGTTGGCACCTTCAATTTCAGCCTCAGCGCCACGGATAGCAGCACCGGTACCGGACCGTATTCAAGCACTCGTGCCTATACGCTGGTGATCAATGCTGCGGTACCTGGCGCGCCGACGATTGGCACGGCGACGCCGGGCAACGGTCAGGCGACGATTGCCTTCACGGCGCCGGCGTCGAACGGTGGCTCAGCGATCACGGGCTACACGGTCACGTGTAACGCGGGAGGCTTCACGGCCACGGGTCTGACCTCGCCGCTGACGGTGACGGGGTTGACCAACGGCACGGCGTACACCTGCTCGGTGGTAGCGACCAACGCAGCGGGCCCGAGTGCGGCCTCGGCGACGGTTGCGGTCACGCCAGCCACGGTGCCCGACGCACCTACCATTGGCGTGGTGACGCCCGCGAACGGACTCGTTGCGGTATCGTTTACTGCACCAGGGTATAACGGCGGTGCAGCAATCACCAGCTTTAGGGCAACTTGCACAGCTCCGTCGCTCTCTTCTGTCGGTGTCAGCGTGTCTGGCAGCTCATCTCCCATTACCGTCGGCGGCTTGCAGAATGGCGTGACGTACTTTTGCAGCGTCGTTGCAATCAATAGCGCTGGTACCAGTGCAGCGTCTGCGGCTGTGGCAATAGCCCTACCGCCGATCGTCGTTCCATTGACGATCGCACCATTGCAAAGCATTTTGCTTGTGTTCTTGGCAGTACTGGCGCTCTATCGGCGCGGTCGCCGTGTGACAGTTGGAACGGTCTAGGTCTAAAGTTCGCACCCGCCGATTAACGCTGTTCGTTTCGTTCTGCCGTGGCTTCCCTTCTCGTCAAGGAGGGAAGCGCGAGCGGCGAATTGAAAGGTATTGCCTCGCTTCTCGCGAGCATCTGAGATCTGCAATTCATGCTGAAACTGTTGACACTGGAGGACTTTGTGCCTTTTGTGAACACCACGTTTTCCGCCGCCTTGACGGCGGGTAACACGGAATTTGTGCTGGTTGAAGCCAGCCCATTGCCCGTTCCTCCAAAGGCGCAACTGATGCGCGCGCCGTTTTCGCTGTTGTTTCGAAGCGCTGCGGCGGTGCTGTTTCCCCAGCAAACGTACACGGTACGCCACAGCGTAATTGGCGAGTTCGCCCTGTTTCTCGTCCCTGTCGCGCAGGAGCGGGATGGATTTATCTATCAGGCGGTCTTCAACTGACCAGACCTTGAGCAGAGTCGTCTGCCGCAGCGGATTGGTGTTCGCGTGGAATGCTGGTCCTTGAATCCGAATGCGCCCTGGGTAGCGTTGCGCTTTGATCGACGTTGTCCATTGGTTGCTAGGAAAGCTCCCCAGCACAACTCCATCGCGCATTCAACTTTGATTGACCGCGCGAATCGGCGTCGACGCGTTACACGGTCAACGGGCAGTCGATGCGGCTGGCGCAGCGCATTTTCTGCAACGCCTTGACGCCGGCGCAGGCGTTTCCACCGTAGAATCCTTCGCAAATCAGTAGACTGAGCAAAACCAGAGGGGAAGCTATGAATAGGCGCCAATTCGTCCGGGCAACGTCCTTGATCGCGGCTACCGGCGCGACTTACATGGTCTCGCCTATCGCGCGTGCCGGTGGGTATCAGGAAAATTTGCTAAGCACACCAGACCTGTGCATTGGTCGCCAGTTTCTGCTGGATAACGGAACGCTGGTGACGCTTGAACGGGTTGAAGCGACGACACGGGATTCGAGATGGCAGCAGTGGGAGTTGCACTTTTCTGCGGAGTCGGAGCTTGTCGAAGGCACCTTTGGTCTTGCATCCCAGTCTGGAGCAGCTGCGGTTCTCTATATGCAAGGCTTTGGCAACAAGGCGCGAGCGAGCGTGAGTCGCGTGGCTTGATGTGTCTCGCGCATCGCGCTTCTCGCATTGATGACTGCGTGCGTGCCTGGCCGGCGACGAGCTTTGTCGCTGATATCGTCCGGCGCCTTCTGCTGATTTCCTCTGGTTTGCCAGCGTCCGCTGATCGTCAGCTGCGGCGTGATGAAGCTGTCGCGCGCCCTTGACGTTGTTCCCGGTCCGATCTCTTGCTGCCACCGCGAGAGACACACGGCGGGGCGTCTTGCCCAGTATGTGTCGGCAGCGTTGAGCTAATGGTGGCTTCGTTCCCCGATTGGTGGGAAGAAGAGTAGTAGAGACTATGGGGCGACTGGCGGCGCCGGGGCTGTCCACGCATGCATGGCCGGGTAAAGCGAGTATTCGGTCATTGCGCGCCAAACCAGTATCGGGACCCCAAGACTTCTCAGCGAACTGAAGTGCTCTCGCAGCCACATTGCATCGCCGCGATAGCCGCCGTCGTGAAACAGTACATCCAGTGGCACTTGCAGGTGTATCGCCGCTGCGTAGGACCAGGCGATGGCCCCCATTTCCGTTCCGCCGTCGTCGCCAAAGGTCTCATGAAACAGAGAGCGTTCGGACGGAAGCGCCACTGCCATATGTCCGGCCTCGTGGAGCAGGTCCCCGGGATAACGCATGGCAGCGCGATCGATCACGATCACCCCGTGATCGATATGGATGCCTGGAAGAAAGGTACGCGTTGCGAGGGGGCGTTCGACGACATCAATGCCGATCTCGTCAAGGAAGCGAATGACGCGATCGGTAACCGGGAGGTCCTCCCCGCCTGACGATTCGTCATTCACCTTACTGGCAACGAACATGCGAGCCAACGATTCCGCATGCGCCTTTCGACATCGTACTCATCTGCACCGCTAGAAAGTGCCGGGGCATTCGCCGCCGTCCATCAGGATGTTCTGCCCGGTGATGAAGCTGGCGTGCTGACTGCAAAGGAAGGCGCAGGTGGCGCCGAATTCGTCGATGTTGCCCATGCGTTGCGCCGGATTCTTCGACAGGCGCGCACTGGCCGTCTCGGCGACGGATTTGCCATCGCGTTTTGCCCAGTTGGCGAGCATGCCCTGCATGCGGTCGGTATCGAATGGCCCCGGCAGCAGGCCGTTGATGGTGACGTTACGGCTGGCCACTTTTGGCTGCCGGGCGAGACCGGCAACAAAACCGGTGAGCCCCGAGCGGGCGCCGTTGGACAAGCCTAGCGTGTCGATCGGGGCCTTCACTGCGCCCGACGTGATGTTGACGATGCGGCCAAAGCCGCGCTCGCACATGCCGTCGATCACCGCCTTCATCAGCTCAATCGGTGTCAGCATGTTGGCATCGACCGCCTTGATCCAGTCGTCGCGCGACCAGTTACGGAAGTCTCCGGGCGGCGGGCCGCCAGCGTTGTTGATCAGGATGTCGATGTGCGGCGCGGCGGCCAGGGCAGCAGTGCGACCCTCCGCCGTGGTGATGTCTCCGGAGACAGTGACGACCTTGACGGCCGGGTTCAGCGTGCGCAGTTCGGCGGCGGTCGCTTCCAGCGCTTCGGCGCCGCGTGCCGTGATGACAACGTTCACACCTTCGGTCACCAGCGCTTTGGCGCAGCCTTTGCCAAGCCCCTTGCTGGCAGCGCAAACCAGCGCCCACTTGCCATCAATTCCCAGTTTCATCGTCTGCCATTCCTTGTGTTATGTCGTTGCCGTTCAGTACGATT
>ERZ650309.1108-NODE-1108-length-12830-cov-8.413699_pt1 | contig 12830 bp, 9 predicted proteins | sample MGYA00376245_ERZ650309 | MGnify/ENA primary metagenome ERZ650309 (study PRJEB26733, sample SAMN07839294) | wastewater metagenome | biome: urban; feature: wastewater treatment plant; material: waste water | place: USA: North Carolina | collected 2016-04-26 ...
AATATTCCAATAAAAAAGCCTCTAATTTTATGGTCTAAGATTAGAGGCTTTTTAACAGAATAGCGAGTATTTTAGTTGGTAGAACTAGATTCCAACCATTTTTTCACACGAACTGCATCACCGATACGCGTGTATTTGCCCCAAGAGTCCATCAACACCATAACAACAGGTGTCGATTTGATTTTGGCTTGCATCACCAAACATTTGCCTGCTTCATTAATAAAGCCTGTTTTAGAAACGCCAATCTCCCAATCAGGATTTTTAACTAATGCATTGGTGTTATTAAATTGTTGTACTGAGTCTTTGATAGCAACGGCATGACCACCTGTGGTGGAAAAACGACGAATTAATGGGTAAGTATTAGATGTTTTAACAAGTGCCACTAAATCTTTAGGAGAAGCAACATTGTTGCTACTTAAACCAGTGCCATCTTCAAAGCGTGTTTGTGTCATGCCTAAAGCTGCTGCTTTACGGTTCATCGCAGCAACAGCCGCATTAACACCACCAGGATAAGTACGTGCTAAAGCATGAGCAGCGCGATTTTCAGAAGACATCAAGGCCAATAATAATAATTCTGCACGAGATAACACTGTACCAACACTTAAGCGAGAACTAGTATTGCGCATTCTATCAATATCTTCTTCGCTAATGGTAATTGCTTCATCTAAAGGCAATTTGGCATCCAAAACCACCATCGCGGTCATTAATTTAGTAATAGACGCAATTGGCACTGCTTGATTAGTGTTTTTAGCATAAAGCACTTCACCTGTGACAGCATTCATCACTAATGCTGCTTTAGACTCTAAATTCAGGCTTTGGGCAATATCATTGCTTTGTTCAATCACAGGTTTACTGATTTGATTAGCTGCAATCGCGGCAGTGCTAGCAGTTGCCGCAGCAACCACAACAGGACGAGCTGCATATTTGGCAGCTTTGGCGACGCGACCTGTACGAGAAACTTGAGCTAAACGCTCACGAGTACGTTCTTTACGTTCTGCTAAACGTTCTTTTTGGCGTTCTGCTTGTTTTTTTTCGGCTAAACGAAGCTCTTTAGCATTTTTTTCTTTCGCAGCTAAACGAGCTTCTTTAGCTTTGACTTTTGCTGATTTTTTATCTGCTAAATCAGTCGTTTTTTTGTTTTTAGTGGCGTTTTTTGCGAGCTTTTTGTCTTTATCAGCTTTTTTAGCACTAACTTTGCTATCGGTCTTTTTATCTTTATTTTTGGCAGCTTTGTCGGCTGAGGCTTTTTTATCGTTCTTAGCCACTTTAACCTTAGCTGGAGTTTGTTCTTTAGCATTAGTTTGTTGAATAGGCGCAACGGCCAACATCAAACCTAACACTAAAGAAGGTAATAACGCCAATTTAAACTTCATCATAATATATGACCCATGTTTATAAAAACAAAAAACATACTCGTCACTAGAGAGTAGTGAAAAATTTAATTTAATTAAAAAATAGGATTTAAAATCCTATTGATTAAATGTCCTGAAAGTTTATTGCTATTGAGCGGCAGTCATGATTGATAAGCTGCGTCTTAGCGTTTCACATCAGACACATCCTATTGTTTGATGAGATTAATACATAAATTTGCCATAAAACCGATTTATGCTATTTCACAATACTTTAAGCATGAACTACTTAAGGTAATATGCAAAGAGCGTGACAGCTAAACACAAGATTTTGTAACAAATTAATTAGCTATTAATATAAGCATAGACCAATTTAGGTAATATTCAATGTTTCGTGCATGACTTCTGAACTAAATGTTTTATACCAATTTATAAAAAAATATTGTGTTTATTGTAAGACAAAAACTGTCGAAATTATAGACAGAAAATGTGATATAAGCCACTTTTTGTTAAGAAATTGGCTGAGAGTTTTTGCTATATCTGTCTAAAGCACTACTAATATTTCATCTTCTTCAAGATTCTATTATTTTACTTATTTTATCTGCATTTTTTATTGTGATATAAGTCGTAAAGCATTAATCTTATTATAATAAATGATATCTAAAAACCGATGGGGTGATATTTTGATTAGAGTCTTAGTGGTTGATGATCACGAGGTTATCCGTATAGGGTTAAAGGGAACCTTAAAAGATATTAAAGATATATTAGTTGTGGGCGAAGCCAAAACAGGTGAGGAAGCTGTAAAAATAATTCCTTTATTGCATCCTAATGTTGTTTTGATGGATGTACAAATGCCAGGTATGGGCGGTATTGAGGCGACGCGCAAAATTGTCAAACAGTATGAAAACAGTAAAATATTGGCATTATCTGCGCATGATGAAGAGCCATTTTTATCGAATATTTTAGCGGCAGGTGCTTTGGGTTATGTGACAAAAGGTGCATTACTAGACGAAATGATTGAGGCCATACATCAGGTAGCGGCAGGTCAGCGATATTTTGGTAAAGATATTGCCTCACGGGTAGCGAGTAACTTATTAGATAAAAAAACATCTCCTTTTGCTTTGTTATCTCCGCGTGAAAGGCAAATGGCAGAAATGGTCGTAAATGGCCAAACTAATCAAGATATTGCGGATACTATGAGTGTTGCGCCTACAACATTAAGTACTTATAGAGCACGTATTTATGAAAAATTAGATGTTGAAAATGATGTGCAATTGACGCATTTAGCCTTACGTTTTGGTGTGTTTAAAAAAGATTAAACGAATGACTGAATCCAAACTTCAACATATTTTGGCCAATCTGCCACACCTCTCAGGTGTTTATAAGATGTTAGGAGCACAAGGAGAAGTGTTATATGTTGGTAAAGCTAAATCGTTAAAAAATCGTGTTAGCTCTTATTTCCAAAAAAATATCACTCATCCAAAAACTCAAGCATTAGTCGCCAAAATTTGTGATATAGAATTAACGATTACTCATAGCGAAGTTGAAGCCTTATTACTTGAACAAAATTTAATTAAAACCTTAAAACCACCATTTAATATATTACTCAAAGACGATAAGTCATATCCTTATATTGTTATTACGGCCAAAGAAGATTTTCCACAAATTAGTATTCAGCGTGGTAAAAAGAATATTGTGCAAGGGGCGCGTGTTTTTGGCCCTTATCCCAGTGCTCAATCGGTACATGAAGCTTTACTCTTATTACAACGCTTATTTCAGGTGCGGCAATGTGATGACAGTACATTTAAGCATCGTGATCGACCGTGTATGCAATATCAAATTAAGCGTTGTCGTGCACCTTGTGTCGGATTGATTAGTCAACCAGATTATCAGCAGGATGTAGACAGCACGATTCGTTTTTTAGAAGGAAAAAATACCGAGTTACAACAGCAAATTGCTCAACAAATGGAACAAGCTTCTTTAGCCTTAAATTTTGAAGCGGCGGCTATCTATCGTGATCAGTTGCTTAACTTACGCCAAATTCAAACCCAGCAAGCAGTTTATGGTGAACAAGGCGAAGCTGATGTATTTGCTTTGGTGATTGAGCAGGGCTTAGCAGCCATTCAAGTTTTATATGTGCGTGGTGGTCGAGTATTAGGCAGCAAAAATTATATTGTCGCCTCAACTGAGTCTGAGCCAGAAGAAATTCTTGTGGAGTTTCTGAGTGGCTTTTATTGGCAGCAAGAACGGGATATTCCCCAAGAAATTATTATCAACTGTGCTGTACAAGATGAGCAAACTCAATCATTAAAACAAGCGTTGTTTAGTAGTTATCAACGAAAAGTACACATTAAGTCGCGTGTCAAAGAACATCGTGCAGCATGGTTACATTTAGCAGAATTAAATGCTAAAGAAGCCATTAAAAGCCATTTACAAACCAAAATGCAAGTCACAGCACGCCTACAAGCGTTACAGAAAAGTCTGCAATTGGCCAATATTCCACAGCGTATCGAATGTTTTGATATTAGCCATTTACAAGGCGAGGCAACGGTTGCTTCTTGTGTGGTGTATGATTTACAAGGTGCAAAGCGCAAAGATTATCGACATTTCTTAATTAAAAATATTCAGGCAGGGGATGATTATGCGGCAATGGAGCAAGCAATTCAGCAACGTTTTAAGAAAGTAAATGCAGAAAGTGTATTACCTGATTTATTGTTGATTGATGGTGGCAAAGGGCAGTTGGACAAAACACAACAAGCGTTAATACAACTGAGCTTAGCTGAACAAATTACCACCATTGCGATTTCTAAAGGAGAGGGACGTAAAGCAGGTTTAGAAACAATCCATTTCACCACAGGCCAACAATTACAATTGGCGACGGATGATATAGCTTTTCATTTATTGCAGTTTATTAGAGACGAAGCGCATCGTTTTGCCATTACTAAACATCGTGCCAAACGAGATAAAGCACGACAAAGCTCTCCCTTAGAGGCCATTCCCAATTTAGGTGCTAAACGTCGCCGAGCTTTATTACAGCATTTTGGCGGTTTACAAGGCGTCATTAATGCCAGTCAGCAGCAGTTGGCACAAGTCGAAGGGATTGGGTTAAACTTGGCTCAAACAATTTATGATATACTGCATGGCTAATGGGATTGAACAAATCAATTTTCGGTCATGATGGCATTTGATCACACAAAGTTGTTTAGTTCTATCGTCAATGTAGCAACAATAGGGGTGACTTTTGGCTAATAAAAAATTATGGAATGTGCCTAATATCCTGACTTTAATGCGGGTAGTGTTGATTCCAGTATTGGTATTATTGGCTTATCTTCCCAGTTTTTCATGGCAAAATTGGCTAATTTCGGGCATTTTTTTGTTGGCAGCCATTACCGATTGGTTTGATGGATATTTGGCTCGTGCCTTAAATCAAACCTCTGCTTTTGGACGTTTTTTAGATCCTGTCGCCGATAAATTGATGGTTGCCGCCGCTTTAGTGGTTTTGGTGCAAGATTATCCACACATTTATATGGTCATTCCTGCTATTGTCATTATTTCGAGAGAGATTACTATTTCTGCTTTACGAGAATGGATGGCGGAATTAGGTAAACGTGCCAATGTTGCGGTTTCCCAAATTGGTAAATGGAAAACTACTGCCCAAATGGCATCAATTACGATTTTATTGGTTAAAGACCCCATGCTAAATTATTTGGGTTTTGCCTTGTTGTATATTGCAGTGATTTTGACGATTTGGTCGATGTTGATTTATTTAAAAGCAGCATGGCCAGATTTGAGTGAAGCAGATTAATCACTCATTGTGAAGAAAATGGATTTGAAAATGTTTGTTTTCTAAGCTTTTTTGGTTTTTTGGGTAAAAAGTAGGCGAGCGAAAGGGAAATATAAAAAACCTGCTTGACGTGACCTAAAAAATACATAGAATAGCGATCCACAAACGCGGGAATAGCTCAGTTGGTAGAGCATAACCTTGCCAAGGTTAGGGTCGCGAGTTCGAGTCTCGTTTCCCGCTCCAAGTTTTGAAAAGCCGACTTTTTAGTCGGCTTTTTGTTTTGGACTAAATTTTTAGTCTTACAAAGCGATACGGCATATAATAGTAAGCTTACATGTAGTGAATGTTTTTAAAGAGATTCATTAAATAAGATAAGCATCTTGTAATTGTCTGATGGTAGACGACGGAGATAACACATGATTACGGGCAGTTTAGTGGCACTTGTTACGCCAATGCACAACAATGGTGATGTCGATTGGTCAGCCCTGAAGTCATTAGTTGAATGGCATGTTGCTCAAGGTACACACGGTATCGTAGCAGTCGGCACAACTGGTGAATCAGCGACTTTAGATGTTGAAGAACATTGCGCAGTGATAAAATGTGTTGTTGAAACTGTTAATAAACGTATTCCTGTGATTGCAGGTACGGGTGCAAATTCTACGCGTGAGGCGATTGAATTAACACGCTCTGCAAAACAAGCAGGTGCGGATGCCTGTTTATTGGTCACGCCATATTACAATAAACCCACACAAGAAGGCTTATATCAGCACTATAAAGCCGTTGCTGAGGCAGTCGATATTCCCCAAATTTTATATAATGTGCCAGGCCGTACTGGTGTTGATATGTCTAATGCGACAGTGGCACGTTTGGCAGGTACACCTAATATTATCGGCATTAAAGATGCAACAGGTAATTTAGAGCGTGGCCAAGAGTTATTAAACTTGGTTGGCGACAAAATGGCTGTGTATTCGGGTGATGATGCGACGGCTTATCAATTAATTTTGATGGGTGCGAAGGGCAACATCTCGGTGACAGCAAATGTTGCACCAAAAGCAATGAGCGACGTATGTGAGGCAGCATTGGCAGGTAATGCCCAAGCGGCGGCTGATTTAAATGCACCATTAGTTGCTTTGCATAAAGATTTATTTGTTGAGTCTAATCCTATTCCCGTAAAGTGGGCATTGTTTGCAATGGGGCGTATTGAATTGGGTATCCGTTTGCCATTAACGGTATTAGCCGACTCATGCCAACCTGTTGTACGTGCTGCTTTACAAAAAGCAGGTATTTAATATGCGTTTATGGTTGTCTGGTTTTGGTTTGGTGTTGTTGAGTGGTTGTTCATTATTTCCAGATCGCTCATTAGATTATTTGCAGGCGCAAAGTATTCAGCCATTACCTACTGACAACCAAACGCGTAGTATTAAACCTTTATATCAAATTCCTGTAGTCACTACACCTGCTGAGCAAGCGGCTCAGATTGTACAGGGTAAAGGCCGTAAACAGGAGTTTGTTGCACCAAGCCCTAAGCCTTTGGTGGTCACTGAATCTGAACAAACAGTGTCTAAAACACAAATTATTGTTGAGCAAAAACCAAGTTTGGCTTTTGATGGCAATCAGCACCCTGTTTTGATGATAACAGGTGAGCAGCTAAAACTTTGGGAACAATTGGGTCAGGCAATTAATGCCGCTAAGGTAAAAATTACTGACAGAAATCAAAGTTCTGGTCTATATTTTATTGAACTCAGTCAAACAAATAACAAGAAAGAGGCTTATTTGTTGAAACTAACCTCAACAGCCGCTAAAACGGTTGTTTCCCTGCAAAAAGATGAAGATACTTTAGCAGATAGTGTGTTAAGTCAGCAGATTTTGACCGAGTTAATCAAACATTGGCCAAGTTAAGTTTTATATTTATTAGTCATTTAGGCTAATAATAAGTATCACTATAGATATGTAGAGAATTTTCGATGGAAAAGCGTGAATTATTATATACAGGTAAAGCTAAGTCTGTGTATACCACTGATAATCCTGATTATTTAGTTTTAGTGTTTCGTGATGACACTTCTGCTTTTGATGGTAAAAAAGTTGAGCAATTGGCGCGTAAAGGCCGTGTTAATAACACTTTTAATGCCTTTATTATGCAAAAATTGGCTGAAGCGGGCATTGAAACCCACTTCGAGAAATTAATTACGCCTAATGAGGTGTTGGTTAAACGTTTAACCATGATTCCTGTTGAGTGTGTGGTGCGTAATTATGCTGCAGGTAGCTTGTGCCGTCGTTTAGGGGTAACCGAAGGTTTGGAATTAAATCCACCAACTTTTGAATTGTTCTTAAAGAATGATGCATTGGGCGATCCAATGATTAACGAAAGCCACGTTCGCTCTTTTGGTTGGGCAACTGAAGCACAATTAGCTCGTATGAAAGAGTTATCTTTTGCGGTGAATGATGTTTTAAAAGGATTATTTGCTGAAGGTAATATGTTGTTAGTTGATTTCAAATTAGAGTTTGGTGTGTTCCATGATCGCATCGTTTTGGGTGATGAATTTTCACCTGATGGTTGTCGTTTATGGGATAAAGAAACACGCAAAAAATTAGATAAAGACCGTTTCCGTCAAGGTTTGGGCGAAGTGGTCGAGGCTTATGAAGAAGTGGGTCGCCGTTTAGGCATTAACTTTGAATAATTAATGGAGTAAATATAATGAAAGGTTTAGCTAAATTAGCTGTTGTTACTTGTTTGGTATCAACACTAAGTGGTTGCTTTTTAACTAAAGTAGTGACCATGCCAATGCGTGTTGTAGGGGCAACAACGAGTATGGTTGGTGCAGTAGTGTCTGTTGTGCCTGTTGCAGGCAATAAAGTGGACGCAGCATTAGAAAAAGCAGATGCTGCAATTGATACGGCTGCCGATACAGTAGATGATGTTCCTTTATAAATATTCTTTTTCTTGAAAGTTGGGAAAAATATCTATATATTACATCGCCTTACGGAGAGGTGGCAGAGTGGTTGAATGCACCGGACTCGAAATTCGGCATAGGGGTTATACTCCTATCAAGGGTTCAAATCCCTTTCTCTCCGCCAGATAAATAAAAAAGCCCATGATTTTTCATGGGCTTTTTTATTTATTTTTGATAGACGATTAAACACACGGCGTTACATAACACCGTGTGTTTAGCAGCGTACTAGCCTAGCTCTTGTTGCTTTTTCTGAGCAAGCATAAAAGCACTGACAATTTCAGTGCCTGTTATAGGCTTGGCGTCAGGAATAAAAGCAGCAATAAATTCGCCGACTGTGTACCATGTACTGCTGACAGGTAAGCTAACAGTAGCAGAAGCATCTTCACTATTTGCAATAACCTCCACAACTGGCTCAGCGACAGTAGTGTCAACTAAAACTTCCGTGATAGTTGTTGTTTCTTCGGCTACAGGAGGAGTAGCTTCTATTTGAGCAATGGCAGCAGCGATTTCTTGCTGTTTCTTTTGTGCAACCATAAATGCACTAACAACTTCCGCGCCAGTAATTGCCTTAACCTCTGGGGTAAATGCAGCAATAAACTCACCAACAGTACGCCAAGTTGCTTCTGGCATTACAGCAGGTGTAGCTTGCGTTTTTTGAGCCTGTTCTGCTGCTAAAGCAGCGAGTTCAATGGCTAAACGTTCAGCGGCTTCCTTGGCTGCTTGCTCGGCAACTAAACGCTCTGCTTCTTCGCGTGCAGCACGTTCAGCAGCCTCACGCTCACGGCGACGACGCTCACGAGGATCGTTTGCCGCGCGAGTAGGGGCTGCTTCAATAACAGTTGTCTCAACGACTGGTGCAACAACTTCTTCAGCTTTTACCGTTGCTTCAGGTGTTATTACTTCGCTATCAACATGAGTCACTGTTGTTTGGGCTGTATTTTCTGCAACAGGTTCAGGAGCCTCGTTGCTAGTCTCTACGGTTGCTTCTGGTAGAGCCATTTCTACAGTTGCTTCACTCGCAATAACAATTTCTTGTTCTTGAGAGCTAACAGGCTCAACAACGACTGGCATGTCATCACTAGCAGTGACTAACTCGGCAGTAATTGGCTCAAAAGCAACTGGCGTAACATTGCTGTCTGGCACAGTAGCATCAAAGGTGGTCTCAGCTAAAACTTGAGCATCACGTTCACGTGGTGGACGTTGACGACGATTAAAGCCATGACCACTTGGACGTTCACGACGTGGACGACGTTGTTCTTCTTGCTCAGCAATAGGTGCAACAGGGGCATCAATCGCTAACGCAGCAGAATTAACCTCTAAAGCATCAGCACGATTAGTACGGTTTTCACGTTGAGGGCGTTCACGTTGAGGACGTGGCTCACGTACTGGTGGTGTAATTGGTTCAACCACTTCTGTATGGCGTACTTGACGTGGTGAAACATTGACATGATGTTCTGAACGGAAGTCTTGCTCTACACGTTGAGGACGTTCACGTTGAGGGCGTGGTTCGCGAATAGGTGCTGGAGTTGCTTCGATCTCGACACGTGTTTGGCGTGTTGGTGCAACGTCACGATTTTCCATACGGAACTCAGGTTCGGCACGATTAGTACGGTTTTCACGTTGAGGACGTTGAGGACGAGCATTGTCGTTAGGAACAAAGTTTTCACTGTTGTTATAACTTGGTGCAGGACGAGAAACGGCTAATTTGCTATCAATCTCGTTAGCCAATTCACTTACACCACTAAATAAATTAGCATGCCATGCAAAGAAACCAGTTTTGGACTCTTCTTTTTCTTGGCGTGTAATCACTTGTGTTGGTGTTGTGGCACGTGGTACAGGTGCTTGAGTTTCAGGTTGTACCATTTTTACCGCAGCTTCTTGACGGCGAGTTTGAATCTTCTCTTCAGTATTATATAAGCCATTATCTTCTAAAACAGGGCGGAAATTTTCGACTTGTTGGAAAGAGGCTGGCGCTTCATAATCTTCATCACTATGGTCATCACGCAAACGTGACACATCATAATGGGGTGTTTCTAAGTGTGGATTTGGCAGAATAATAATTCGCACACCACTACGAGCCTCTAAAGCACTAATCGCTGCACGTTTTTCATTTAATAAGAAAGTGGCAACCGTCACAGGTACTTGTGCATGAATTTCGGCACTACGATCTTTTAACACTTCTTCTTCAATGACGCGCATGATGGATAAGGCTAAAGAGCGTACGTCACGAATTATGCCAGTTCCATTACAACGTGGACAAACCAAACCAGTGGTTTCTTCTAAAGAAGGGCGCAAACGTTGACGAGATAACTCTAATAAACCAAAACGAGAGATACGGCCAATTTGTACACGCGCTCTGTCCATCGCTAAAGCATCACGTAATTTGTCTTCAACCATACGCTGATGTTTTGGTGGTGTCATGTCAATAAAGTCAATGACAATTAAACCGCCAATATCACGCAAACGTAATTGACGGGCAATTTCTTCGGCTGCTTCAAGGTTGGTGTTTAACGCAGTTTCTTCAATATCACCGCCTTTGGTAGAGCGTGAAGAGTTGATATCAATCGACACTAAAGCTTCGGTTGGGTCAATAACAATAGAACCACCAGAAGGTAATTTCACTTCACGTTGATAAGCGGTTTCGATTTGGCTTTCAATTTGATAGCGATTAAACAACGGCACAGTATCGCGATATAGTTTAATTTTGTTTTGGAAGTGAGGCATCACTTGACGAACAAAATCAATCGCTTGATTATAAGCAGCTTCGCTATCAATCAAAACTTCATCAATATCATCACGTAAATAATCACGAATCGCACGAATAATGACATTAGATTCTTGATAAATTAAGAACGGTGCTGGACTTTGTTCGGCAGCTTGGCTAATCGATTTCCATAACGTTAATAAATAGTCTAAGTCCCATTGTAATTCTTCAGGACTACGGCCTAGACCAGCGGTACGAACAATCACGCCCATATCATTAGGAATCGTAATCGAGTTTAAGGCTTCTTTGAGCTCTTCGCGCTCTTCACCTTCAATACGGCGAGAAATGCCACCAGCACGCGGATTATTGGGCATTAACACCAAATAACGGCCAGCTAAAGAAATAAACGTTGAAAGAGCAGCGCCTTTGTTGCCACGCTCTTCTTTTTCAACTTGTAGAATAATTTCTTGGCCTTCTTGAATCGCATCACGAATGGTTACACGACCAACATCACGTGGTTGGCGATGAAAATATTCACGAGCAATTTCTTTTAATGGTAAAAAGCCATGACGATCCGCACCAAAGTCAACAAAAGCTGCTTCTAAGCTTGGCTCAACGCGGGTTACGCGACCTTTGTAAATGTTAGCTTTCTTTTGGACACGAGAATGATGCTCGAGGTCAAAATCATATAAGCGTTGACCATCAACCAGTGCAACACGCGTTTCTTCGGCGTGTGAGGCATTAATTAACATACGTTTCATGAGTGGTTGTCACCTAATTTTAGTGACACTTTGAGGGTAGGACAGAAACGAGAGGCAAGCTGTGTGCTTGAGAACTTTACTTATTGACTATGTGTCGTCTTAAACGGACTGACAAAATGACTCTCTTGCTAGAAATTTTCTGATAAGCAAGCGCACTGTTAGTCAGTAAAGCTCTTTCAGCTAAGACATAATAGATTTAGTCTTAGTGTAATATGGTCATCACGTTAGTTGGATAAACTACACGTATAAGTATCTCTACGCTTTGGTAGAAAGTACTAAAAAATTCGTTTCTGTTTTCACTACACCACAAAGCGTCTGTGAAATATATATCTTGGTGTGCAATTTGGGGTGCGAGTTCATTTTCGCAATAAAAAGCCCATACAAATTACACTGTTTGCCTATATAATCCGTTCGCCATTGATTTTATTGAGTGCTAACACGCACTATATCTTTCAGTGTGGTTGTTAGCTAAAGCAACGCGAACAGTCGGCAGATGTGACTATATCAGACTCTGCTTAAAGCTCACACTATTTTTATCAGATTAGTTTGTTGTTATTTGTTTGTTGCTCTCTTTTTAAACACTTTCCTATCCAAGTTGATTGTTTTTATGACTGATAGTAATTCTAGCCCTGCCGTTCGATTGATTACCATTACTGAGAATCAAGACGGCCAACGTTTAGACAATTTTTTAATTACCGCGTTAAAAGGCGCACCACGCACCTTAGTGTATCGTATCGTGCGTACGGGAGAGGTGCGTGTAAACAAAGGACGTGTTAAACCTGAATATCGTTTACAAATTGGTGATGTTGTTCGTGTGCCACCTGTACGTTTGGCTGAAAAAGAAGATGTGGTTGTGCCTAGTCAGCAGTTATCCAACTCCTTGGCAAATCGCATTATTTATCGTCAAGATGGCATTATTGTCCTTAATAAACCCTCTGGTTTACCTGTACATGGCGGTAGCGGTGTAGCGTATGGGGCTATTGAAGCCTTACGTGCGATTTATCCACAAACCGAGTTTTTAGAGTTAGTCCATCGTTTAGACCGAGATACATCTGGTTTATTAATGATTTCTGATAAGCGTAGCGTGTTACGTGTTTTGCATGAGCAATTACGTGATGGCAAAATGCAAAAGGTCTATTTAGCTTTATTGGCAGGTAAGCTAAAAGGCGCAAATCATAAAGTCACTGCACCTTTAGATAAAAATAATTTGGCATCAGGTGAGCGTGTCGTGCGTGTATCGCGTGAGGGTAAAGCTGCCGAAACTCATTTTAAAGTGATTGA
>ERZ650309.1109-NODE-1109-length-12830-cov-5.782153_pt1 | contig 12830 bp, 1 predicted proteins | sample MGYA00376245_ERZ650309 | MGnify/ENA primary metagenome ERZ650309 (study PRJEB26733, sample SAMN07839294) | wastewater metagenome | biome: urban; feature: wastewater treatment plant; material: waste water | place: USA: North Carolina | collected 2016-04-26 ...
GAAGGTTTCAATTTCACATTATCTGAAACCGGAAACACATAGCCCGACATGAAATAGTAGTGCCAGTTTTTAAACTCGAGTTTGTTAGTTACTGCAGCTGACCCATCGCCTGCCACCTTGTTTAAAAACATTCTGGGAATCGACAACCCTGCATAGAACTTATCGGTGTTATAATACATACCATAACCGGCATTTGGCAATACCACTTTGGGCGTATTGTACAGAAATTCATTATCATTTTCCTCATTGGTAACCACTTCACTCAGGTCTTCCTGATGATTAATGAATCCACCCTGTACTCCCATAGCAAAGGCGCCGTTGTTGCCAACCTGAATACGGTATGCATAGCTGGCATAAACCGCAAACTGTTTGGTAACCCCAATGGTTTCATTCATCATGGTGAGACCAAGTCCGAGCTTTTTATTCATCAGCGGTCCGTTGATGCTTGCTGTTTGGGTTTTGGGAGCGCCCTCAAGTCCTACCCACTGATTCCGGTATAACATGGTTGCAGCAATCTGTTCACGGCTTCCTGCATAAGCAGGGTTAATAAACATTTCGTTAAACATGTACTGCGTAAACTGCGGTTCGAATTGTGCCTGGGCAGACAAACTTCCGATCAGGATTGCAGCGACTGCAATTCCTTTTTTAATGGCTATATTCATGTTACGTGTATTTCTAATTTTGAAACTTTTCATAATTCTTCCCTCCTGTCTTTTAGCGTCTTAAAATCAGATAACCTGCTCTTGGTTTGGTTCCATCATTCAGATCAAGAATGAAGTAGTAAGTTCCGCTAGGCAGTTTCTTGCCCATATAGATTCCCGAAACATTTGCTACGCCATCCCAATGATTGTCGTAATCTTTTGCTTTGTAAATGAGGTTACCCCATCTGTTGTATACCCACAATTTATTACCAGGATAGTTTTCGATTCCATCGATAACAAATCCGTCGTTGGTTCCATCATCGTTTGGCGAGAAACCGTTAGGAACAAACAGTGAGTCACAAATTACAGCTACTTCAACACTCAGTGTAGTTTTACATCCAAACTCATTTGTAATCAACACCGAGTAAGTAGTAGTTACAGTAGGACTTACAATTGGATCAGGAATATTGGTGAAAGTGATATTAGAATCGGGTGACCACAGGTAAGTGACTCCACCGGAAGCATTCAAATGCACGGTTTCGGGAGGACAAATGATCTGATGGTTACTGATGCTCACATTCTCGATTGATTTTACAATCACTTCGATTGAATCGGTGAAGAAGGTTCCGCAAGTTGTGGTTACACTAACAGAGTAGAATCCTGCTGCAGGTGTTTCGAACACATTGCCGGTGGCACCTGACAGAATATTGCCCTGGTAATACCACTGGTATGAACCACCTGGAATTGAATCAGCAACAAGTGTGGCCATTTCACCAACACAAATTGTTGTTGGGCTTCCGGGGGTGATATTGAATTCAGAGTCGTTACCCACAACCAACACGGTTGTTTCAGAGCATCCACCTGCATCGGTAACAGTAACTGTATAAGAACCCGGACCGAGGTTTGGCTGATTCTGTAAAGTTGAACCGTTACTCCACAGATAATTATATTGAGGGGTACCTCCGGTTACTGAAACTGAAGCAGATCCGCCTATACCACTGAGGCAATTTGCCGGGGTGGTAGTACCACTCACCGATAATGGTGCCAGTGGTTGATCGAGTACTTCGGTATCGGTATACAGACATCCCTTCGAATCGGTAACGGTTACAGTATAAGTTCCAGCAGCAAGATTAGATATTGTTGCAGTAGTTGCACCGGTGTTCCACAAATAAGTGTAAGGAGCGGTACCACCTGCAGCATTTGCTGTCAATGATCCATTGTTGCCGCCAAAACATCCTACAGGTTGTGTGACAGTAATTGGTGAAAGCAATGCACTGAGAGGCTGACCAACAACTTCACTGATGATGGCGTTACATCCGTTACCATCAGTAATAGTTACAGTGTAAGTTCCTGCAGGAATGCCTGTCAGATCTTCAGTAGTTGCTCCGGTGCTCCACAGGAATACGTAAGGTACAGTTCCTCCGGTGACGGTGAGATCAAGATACCCATCGGATCCGCCGAAGCAGGAAACATTTTGTACCACTGCAAGAGCCGGGATCAATGGAGCCTGAGGCTGGATAACATTTGCAGTTATGGTAGTGTCGCATCCATTCACATCAGAAACGGTCACAGTATAATTTCCGGCAACGAGGCCACCAATATCTTCAGTAGTTGCACCGGTGTTCCACAGGTAAGTATATGGAGCGGTACCACCGGTTACAGAAATGTCGACAAATCCATTATTTCCATTGAAGCAAAGTACATTCTGAACCACAGAAACCACTGCATTCAATTGTTGTGAAGGCTGGCCAATACCTCCTGAAGAGCTATTGGTACAACCGTTTGCATCGGTAACGGTTACTGTATATACGCCGGTTCCAAGATTTGAAATATCTTCAGTTGTAGCTCCGTTGCTCCACACATACGTGTAGGGTGCGGTTCCTCCGTTAACAGTAAGATCAAGAGCTCCGTTGGTACCTCCGCTACAGAAAACGTTGGATACAACACTTACCATTGAAAGAAGCGGTGCTCCCGGTTGAGTAATGGTAGCCTGGCTCTCAGCAGTACAACCATTGGCATCAGTTACAGTTACGGTATACGTTCCTGCAAACTGTTGCGACAAGTCTTCTGTTGTAGCTCCATTGCTCCATGAGTAAGTGTAAGGTGATGTTCCTCCTGAAACTGTTAAGTCGATAGCTCCTGTTTCGTCGGCAAAACAATTAACTTGTTGAGTTACCACAGCATTAGCAGCAAGTGCATTTGAAGGTTCGGTAATCTGAACAGATAAGCTTTCTGTACATCCATTGGCATCGGTAACAGTTACTGAATAGGTACCGGCAATCAGGTTTGAAATATCTTCAGATGTAGCACCGGTATTCCATAAGTATGAATATGGTGCAGTGCCACCTGATACAGTAATATCTGCTGCACCGTTATTACCTCCGTTACAACCCACATTGGAAGAACTGTTAACAGCAACACTAAGTGCCGCAGAAGGCTGTGTGATAACGATACTGTTTGTGGTGGTACAACCATTTGCATCGGTGATAGTCACTGAATAGCTTCCGGCTGCAACTCCTGAAATATCTTCTGTAGTTGCTCCGTTGCTCCAAGCAAATGTATAAGGTGCAGTACCTCCGGCAACCGACAGATCGATAGCACCGTTAGCACCTCCGAAACAAGTGACGTTCTGAGTGCTGTTAATTGATGAACTTAATGCTGCGGAAGGCTGCGTTATTTCTACAGAGTCGTTTCCGATACATCCGTTGGCATCAATAACTGCTACTGCATACCATCCTGCTGCGAGGCCTGTGAGATCTTCCTGAGTTGCTCCATTGCTCCATGAATATATGTATGGAATGGTACCGCCGTTAACAGTTAAATCAATTGCACCATTGTTTCCACCGAAGCAGGAAACTGCTGAAGTAGCCTGAGCCGACAATGATAATGCAGCTCCGGGTTGTCCGATGGTAACTGTTTGTTCTGAAGTACATCCATTCTGATCAGATATAGATACAGTATAGGTGCCTGCTGCAATGTTAAACAGATCTTCACTCACAGCTCCATTGCTCCAGTTGAACAGGTATGGTATTGTACCACCCGTTACGCTGATATCAATTGAGCCGGTGTTTCCACCGAAGCAATTAACATTTTGTGTTGCAGTAACTGAAGAAGTTAAAGCTGCTGATGGCTGAGAAATTGTACCAGTCTGTGAAGAAAGACATCCATTGCCGTCGGTTACGGTAACCGTATATACTCCCGCTGCAAGATTTGAAATGTCTTCAGTAGTTGCACCATTTGACCAGTTGAAGGTGTATGGTAAAGTTCCACCTGAAACGGTCAGGTCAAGTGCACCATCGGCGCCTGCAAAGCATTGTACATTTTGAGTAATTGCCAGGCTCGTAGCTAATGCACCTGCAGGTTGAGTGATAGTAGCCGAATCAACAGCAGTACAACCATTCAAATCAGAAATGAATACGGTATAAGTTCCGGCAGCAAGCGAGTTCAGATCTTCAGAAGTTGCTCCGGTGTTCCAGACAAAAGTATATGGTTGTGTACCACCGCTTACGGAAAGATCAATTGAACCATTATTTCCCGAGAAACAAGAGATGTTTCCGGTAGCAATCGCCGATGAGCTTATAGCTGCAACAGGTTGATTCAATGTAATTGTTTGGGTTGCAGTACAACTGTTAGCATCGGTAACGGTAACAGTATAAACTCCTGCTGCAATGTTATTCAGGTCCTCAGTAGTAGCACCGGTGTTCCAAATGACAGCATAAGGGGCTGTTCCGCCGTTAATATTGATATCAATTGAGCCATTTGCACCACCGAAGCATGCAACATCTATTATTGATCCTGCTGAAACAGTTACTGAAGCTGCAGGTTCTGAGATGGTAGCGGTAAGTGATTCAGTACATCCGTTCGCATCGGTTACGGTTACTGTATAGGTTCCTGCTGTGAGTCCGGTCAGGTCTTCTGACGTTGAGCCGTTACTCCAGTTATAAGTGTATGGTGTGGTGCCGCCTGCGATGGTTACATCGATACTTCCGTTGTTGCCACCGAAGCAGTTCACATTCTGACTTGAGGTAAGTGTTGCGCTCAACCCTGCTGTAGGTTCAGTGATGACTACTGTTGCTGATGTGCTGCAACCGTTGGCATCTGTTACTGTAACAGTGTAGGTGCCTGCGCCGAGTCCGGTTACTGATGATGTGGTAGCTCCGTTGTTCCATACGTAAGTATATGGGGTGGTGCCGCCGTTAACCGTTACGCTCGCTGAACCATCTGATCCGCCAAAGCAATTTACATTCTGATCGGTATTGCCACTGGCTGACAATGCTGCTGTTGGTTGGGTGATGGTTTCACTCAACACTGCTGTACAGCCATTCGCATCGGTTACTGTTACAGTATAGGTGCCGGCTGACAATCCGCTTTGATCTTCTGATGTTGATCCGTTGCTCCAGTTATAAGTGTATGGTGTAGTTCCACCGCTCACGTTGATGTCGATTGATCCTGTTGCATTTCCAAAACACAATACAGGCTGCACGCTGTTAGAGCTTGCGCTCAGTGCTGCTGAAGGCTGAGTGATGGCAGCAGACTGTGAGGTGTTACAGCCGTTCGCATCAGTGATGGTGACGGTATATACTCCGTTTGACAATCCTGACAGGTCCTCGCTGGTTGAGCCATTTGACCACTGATAGTTGTATGGTAAGGTTCCACCATTCACGGTTAAATCAAGACTTCCATTGTTTCCACCGAAGCAGGATACGTTTTGAGTTACTGCTATGGTAGCCGCAAGTGAGCCTGCAGGTTGATTGATAGTCGCACTGCTGATCTGGCTACAGCCATTCGCATCGGTGATGGTCACTGTGTAGGTGCCGCTTGATAATCCGGTTGCATCTTCAGATGTTGAGCCATTGCTCCACACATAAGTGTATGGTGCTGTTCCGCCGTTAACTGTAAGATCGATTGATCCGTTGTTGCCGCTGAAACATGATATGTTTGCAGTTACTGTTGTTGTTGCACTCAATGCAGCTGTTGGCTGGTTGATAGTTTCAGTAAGTGAGGTGATACAACCATTCGCATCGGTGATGGTAACGGTATAAGTTCCTGATGTTAATCCGCTCAGGTCCTCGCTGGTTGAACCGTTGCTCCAGTTGTAGCTGTATGGCTGTGTGCCGCCCGATACGGTGATGTCGATTGAGCCGTCGTTGCCGCCGAAGCACAACACCGGTTGTACTGAATTGCTCACTGCACTCAGGGCTGCACCTGGCTGACCAATGGTCGCGCTGAGTGTAGCACTACATCCGTTTGCATCGGTTACTGTTACTGTATAGGTTCCTGCTGTGAGTCCGGTCAGGTCTTCTGACGTTGAGCCGTTACTCCAGTTATAAGTGTATGGTGTGGTGCCGCCTGCGATGGTTACATCGATACTTCCGTTGTTGCCACCGAAGCAGTTCACATTCTGACTTGAGGTAAGTGTTGCGCTCAACCCTGCTGTAGGTTCAGTGATGACTACTGTTGCTGATGTGCTGCAACCGTTGGCATCTGTTACTGTAACAGTGTAGGTGCCTGCGCCGAGTCCGGTTACTGATGATGTGGTAGCTCCGTTGTTCCATACGTAAGTATATGGGGTGGTGCCGCCGTTAACCGTTACGCTCGCTGAACCATCTGATCCGCCAAAGCAATTTACATTCTGATCGGTATTGCCACTGGCTGACAATGCTGCTGTTGGTTGGGTGATGGTTTCACTCAACACTGCTGTACAGCCATTCGCATCGGTTACTGTTACAGTATAGGTGCCGGCTGACAATCCGCTTTGATCTTCTGATGTTGATCCGTTGCTCCAGTTATAAGTGTATGGTGTAGTTCCACCGCTCACGTTGATGTCGATTGATCCTGTTGCATTTCCAAAACACAATACAGGTTGCACGCTATTAGAGCTTGCATTCAGTGCTGCTGATGGCTGAGTGATCACAGCACTTCCCGTAAAGGTACATCCATTGGCATCGGTTACAGTTACTGTATAGGTGCCAGCAGTTAAACCTGTTATTGAAGGAGTAGCATCTCCGTTACTCCAAACATATGTATAAGGGGTGGTACCACCAGAAATTACTGCTGATACAGCACCATTATTTCCTGCAAAGCAATTTACCTGTTGAGTTGGCAAAACAGTGCCGCTTAAAGCTGCGGATGGTTCGGTTACTGTTGCACTGGCGTTTGATTGACAACCATTTGCATCTGTAATTACAACAGTGTAAACACCTGCTGAAAGGTTGTTAAGATCTTCGGTTGTTGCACCATTGCTCCAGTTGAAAGAGTATGGTTGTGTTCCACCGGAAACGGTCAGATTGATACTTCCGTTATTGCCGGCATTACAAAGCACCTGTTGAGTTGTAGTTGCTGAGCTGTTCAGGGCAGCAGCAGGTTGAGTTACAGAAGCTGATTGTACGGTAGTACATCCATTGGCGTCGGTAACTGTAACGGTGTAGGTACCAGCTGTAGATTCACAATTGTTGCAGATGACTGACCGTTGCTCCAGCTATATGAATAAGGGAATGTTCCTCCGGTAGCAGTTACTTCCAGGCTACCATTGTTTCCACCAAAGCAAAGCACAGGAGTATTACCACTAATGGAAGCACTCAATGCAGCTGAAGGCTGAGTAATGGTTGCAGAAGCGGTAGTATTACAACCGTTAGCATCGTTGATAGTAACAGTATAAACACCCGCAGCGAGTCCACTGATATCCTGTGTTGACTGACCTGAACTCCAACTATAAGTGTAAGGCAGAGTACCACCGGTAACTGTAAGGTCGATAGCACCTGAACCTCCACCAAAGCATGGAATGTTCTGAGAAATATTAATATTTGTTGAGAGTGCACCAGCAGGCTGGGTGATGGTAGCTGCAGCATCTGCAGTACATCCGTTAGCATCAGTAATGGTAACGGAATAATTACCTGCAGAAAGTCCGTTCAGATCCTGAGAAGTAGCACCGGTACTCCAGTTATAAGAATAAGGTGCGGTACCGCCTGCGACTGAAAGGTCGATAGCACCGTTGTTACCTGAGAAGCAGCTGATATTTCCTGTTACAACTGTGCTTCCTGATAAAGAGGCAGCAGGTTGAGTAATAGTAGCTGTTGAAACAGATGTACATCCGTTAGCATCGGTAACAGTAACGGTATAAGTACCTGAAGTAAGGTTAGAGATATTCTGAGTAGACTGACCATTGCTCCAGTTGTATGTATAAGGAGCAGTTCCACCAGAAACAGTCAATGAAATCTGGCCGTTATTACCTCCATTACAAGACACATTTGAATTCACTGTAGCAGCGGAAGACAATGCGGCAACGGGTTGAGAAATTGTAGCAGATTCAGATGAAGTACATCCATTTGCATCGGTAATAGTAACTGTATAAGTTCCTGAGGCAAGTCCGGTTAAATCTTGTGTTGAGGCACCGTTACTCCAATTGTAAGAGTACGGAGCGGTACCACCTGAAACAGAAACATCGATACTTCCATTGTTACCACCGAAGCATGAAACATTAGAAGTTACAGAAGCGCTGCTGGAGAGAGCTGCTGAAGGCTGAGAAATGGTAACGCTTTCAGCGGAAGTACATCCATTTGCATCAGTGATGGTAACTGAATAGGTTCCCGCTGTCAGGTTAGTAAGATCCTGAGAAACGGCACCGTTGCTCCAGTTATAAGAATATGGTGTAGTACCTCCCGATACTGAGAGATCGATACTTCCAGTAGCATTACCGAAGCAATTAACATTTTGGCTTCCGGCAATAGAAGAATTCAGAGCAGCTGAAGGCTGAGTAATAGTCACAGAAGAGGCAGCGGTACAACCGTTGGCATCGGTAACTGTAACGGAATAGGTTCCTGCAGTGAGTCCTGTCAGGTTTTGTGTTAAAGCTCCATTTGACCATGAGTAAGAATATGGTGTAGTACCACCTGAAACTGTGAGGTTAATACTTCCATTATTTCCACCGAAGCAATTTACCTGTTGTGTAGCAGAGGCAGAAGCGCTAAGAGCAGCTGATGGCTGAGAAATGGTTACTGACTCAGCACTGGTACAACCATTGGCATCGGTAATGGTAACAGAATAGGTTCCACTGGTTAATCCTGAAAGGTTTTGAGTTGTAGCTCCATTTGACCAGTTATATGAATATGGGGTAGTTCCACCGGTTACGGTCAGAGTAATTGAACCGGAATTTCCTGCGAAGCACAACACGTTTTGTGATGAAGCAATTGAAGAATTAAGGTTGGCAGCAGGTTGTGTTACAACTGCTGATGCCAGGGCAGTACAACCATTTGCATCAGTGATTGTGACGTTGTAGGTACCTGCACCCACTCCGGAAAGATCCTGAGTTGTTGCTCCGTTGCTCCAGTTATATGAATACGGAGAAGTACCTCCGGAAACTGTAAGGTTAACAGCACCGTTATTTCCTCCGAAACAAGAAACATTTGATGTTACTACAGCAGAAACATTCAGTGCTGCTGCAGGCTGAGTAATAGTTGCTGAGCTGTTATCGGTACATCCATTGGCATCGGTAACAGTAACTGAATAAGTTCCGGCAGTTATACCAGAGATATTTTGTGAAGATGCACCATTGCTCCATACATAAGTGTAGGGAGAAGTTCCGCCACTAACTGCAAGGGAGATGCTGCCATTATTTCCACCGAAACAATTTACCTGTTGTGAAGCAGTGGCATTAGCATTCAATGTTGCAGCAGGTTGGGTGATAGTGGCATTCTTAATTGATGTACAACCATTAGCATCTGTAATTGTTACTGTATAATTTCCGGCAGGAAGACCGCTGAGATCTTGTGTAGTTGCTCCTGTATTCCAGCTATAGCTGTACGGCGTGGTACCGCCTGAAACAGACAGATCGAGAGCACCATTAGATCCTCCGAAACATGAAATATTCTGAGTAACATTCAAACTAGATGATAACGCAGCAAGCGGTTGAGTAACAGTTGCGCTTCCTGATGCGATACATCCATTTGCATCTGTCACAGTAACAGTGAAGGTTCCAGCTGTAAGGCCTGAAATATTCTGAGTAGAAGCACCGTTGCTCCAGTTAAAAGAGAATGGAGCAGTACCGCCTGTTACAACTATTGATATTGCGCCATTATTTCCTGCAAAACAGGAAACGTTTGAGCTTGCATTTGCAGCTGCATTCAATGCTCCTGAAGGCTGGGTTACAGTAGCTGAAGATACAGCAGTACAACCATTGGCATCGGTAACGGTAACAGAATAAGTTCCAGCAGTAAGACCTGTTAAGTTCTGTGTAGTAGATCCATTGCTCCATGCATAGGTGTAAGGAGCTGTTCCGCCATTAACGACGAGAGAAACATCTCCATCATTACCACCGAAACAACTTACCTGCTGTGATGCAGAAGCAGTTGCAGAAAGTGCTGCAGACGGCTGAGTAACTGTAGCACTCTGAGTGGCATTACATCCATTAGCATCGCTAACGGTAACCGTGTATGTGCCGTTTGACAAACCTGATATATCCTGAGTTGTTGCTCCGGTGTTCCAGATATAGTTATATGGAGTTGTACCACCGGTAACAGTAAGATTCAGCGAACCGGTATTTCCGCCAAAGCATAATACATTTTGTGAAACTGCCAATGAGGTGTTCAGAGCACCTGCAGGTTGTGTGATTTGTCCAGATGTTACAAAAGTACATCCATTGGCATCAGTGATGGTAACGGTGTAGGTACCTGCAGCAAGGCCGCTGATATCCTGTGTTGTTGCACCGTTACTCCAGTTGTATGAGTATGGGGTAGTTCCGCCGGAAACAGAGAGATCGATTGCTCCGTTATTCCCAGAGAAACATGAAATATTTGCAGTTGTAGTTGTTGAACCCGATAAAGCAGCAGCAGGCTGTGTAATAGTTACTGAACGTGTTGCAGTACAACCATTCATATCGGTAACAGTTACGGTATAAGACCCGGCTGAAAGACCGTTTATATCCTGAGCAGATGCTCCGTTGCTCCAGCTATAGCTATATGGTGTAGTACCACCAGCAACGGTAAGGTCAATTGCACCATTAGCGCCACCAAAGCAACTTACCTGTTGTGTAACTGAGGCAGAAGTTGTAAGGGCTGCTACCGGTTGAGCAATAGTAACCGATTGCACATCGGTACATCCTTTATTATCGGTAACGGTTACTGTATATGTGCCCGATGATAGTCCGCTAAGGTTTTGAGTGGTAGCAGCAGTGTTCCAAAGATAAGAATAAGGAGCAGTGCCACCAATTACGGTTAGTGAGATGGATCCGTTATTGCCACCAAAGCAAGAAACGTTCTGAGATACAGAGGGAGAAGCCTGAAGTGGTTGTTCCGGCTGAGTGATTACAGCGCTTTGAGTCGTAGTACAACCATTTGCATCGGTAATAGTCACATCATAAGTTCCTGCACTCAATGAGTTCAGGTTTGCCGATGTTGATCCGTTGCTCCACAAGTATGAATAAGGAGTAGTTCCTCCAATAACAGTAAGAGTGATCTGGCCATTGTTGCCACCGAAGCATGAAACATTCTGACTTACTGAAGCAGTAGCTGATAAAGCAGCAGCCGGTTGTGTGATTGTCACAGTGCGGTTGGCGATACATCCGTTAGCATCAGTGACTGTAACGGTATAACTTCCTGCAGCAAGCCCTGAAAGGTCCTGGGATATTGCACCGGTGTTCCAGTCATAAGAATATGGTGCTGTTCCACCGGTAACGCTAAGGTCGATACTTCCATTTGCACCTCCGAAGCACGATACGTTGCTGGTAACATTCGCAGAAGTATTAAGTGCAGCAGCAGGTTGTGATATTGAACCTGACTCAATTTTGGTACATCCGTTAGCATCGGTAATGGTTACGGTATAAGTTCCGGATACCACACCTGAAATATTTTGTGAGGTAGCTCCATTGCTCCACGAGTAGGAATAAGGAGCAGTTCCTCCTGTTACAGAAAGGTTCAGAGAACCATTGTTACCTCCGAAGCAGTTTACATTACTGTTCACAGTAACTGTGCCATCAAGAGCAGCAGCAGGTTCAAGAACACCGGCATTTTGAGTAGTGGTACATCCTTTAGAATCGGTTACTGTAACAGTATAGGTACCATTAACAAGTCCGGAAATATTCTGCGATGTAGCACCGTTTGACCAGGCGTAAGTGTAAGGTGCTGTACCACCAGAAACAGAAAGACTGATGGCGCCATTGCTTCCATTATAACAAGAAACATTTGCAGTAACCGTTGCTGAAGCATTGAGAGCTGCAGCAGGCTGAGTAATTGTAGTAGTTCCTTCAGAAGTACAACCTTTGGCATCGGTGATAGTTACTGTATAGGTACCCTGCGCAAGACCTGATAAGTTTTGTGAAGTGGCACCGGTATTCCAGCTATAGCTGTATGCAGGTGTTCCACCTGAAACAGAAACAGTGATTGTGCCATTGTTTCCACCGAAACATGAAACCATTTGAGAAGGTGTAATAGTATTGGAAAGAGCAGCAGCGGGTTGATTCACTGTGCGGGTCTGGGAAGCAGTACATCCGTTAGCATCGGTAACGGTAACCGTATAGGTTCCTGATGTAACACCATTCAGGTCCTGAGTGGTAGCACCGTTGCTCCAGTTATAAGAATATGGAGAAGTTCCTCCAGAAACAGTCAGATTAACCGAACCATCATTTCCGCCGAAACAGGAAACGTTTTGTGATACAGTTGCGGTTGCGGTCAGCGCAGCTGCGGGCTGACTAATTGCAACATTATCGGAAATGGTACAACCTCTGCTATCGGTAACAGTTACTGTGTAGGTTCCTGAAGTGAGTCCTGATACAGATGCAGTAGAAGCACCGTTACTCCATACATAAGAATAAGGAGTTGTTCCGCCTGCAGGCGTAATTGATGCTGCACCGTTGTTACCTCCAAAGCATGATACCTGTTGGTCAGGAACAATTGATCCTGACAATGCAGCTGCAGGTTGTGTAATGGTTGCATTAGCAGAATTCTGACAGCCGTTGGCATCGGTAACTACAACAGTGTAGGTTCCTGATGCCAAACCCGAGATGTTCTGGGAAGTAGCACCTGTACTCCATGAATAAGAATAAGGAGTAGTACCACCAGAAACAGTTAAAGAGATGGCACCATTATTTCCACCGAAGCAATTTACTGAAGCTGACATTGTGGCTGCTGCTGAAAGTGCTGCAGCAGGTTGGGCAATGGTTGCGTTTGCACTGGTAGAGATCGGAAGAGCACACGTCTG
>ERZ650309.1111-NODE-1111-length-12816-cov-3.644072_pt1 | contig 12816 bp, 11 predicted proteins | sample MGYA00376245_ERZ650309 | MGnify/ENA primary metagenome ERZ650309 (study PRJEB26733, sample SAMN07839294) | wastewater metagenome | biome: urban; feature: wastewater treatment plant; material: waste water | place: USA: North Carolina | collected 2016-04-26 ...
GTGGCGTCGGGCGATGAAGTCATCCACCATTCCGCCATCCAACGGGCCTGGGCGATATAGCGCATTCAAAGCGGATAAATCTTCCAGACTTTCCGGCTTCAACTTGCGGCAGATTTCCACCATGCCGGAACTTTCAAACTGAAAAACAGCATTGAGCAAGCCGTCGGCAAACAGCTTCAGGGTCGCTTCATCCGTCAAAGAAATATTCGCCAAATCCAAGCGTTCGCCAGTTTCTTTTTCGATGGTTCGCAAACAGTCTTCGATGATGGTCAGCGTCGTCAACGCCAGAAAATCCATCTTCAACATGCCGGTCTTTTCCAGATCGGACATGACAAACTGCGTGACAAGTTCGCCGTTCTGCCCTTTGCAAACCGGGATTAGCTCATGAAGCGGCTTGGGAGAAATGACGACCCCGGCGGCGTGAACTGAAGAGTGACGAGCGTTCCCTTCCAGCTTTCGCGCAGTATCAATCAGCGCGGCGACTCTCTCGTCAGATTCGATGGCATTTTTCAGATCTGGATTTTGCTCAATGGCTGCTTCGATGGAAACGTTACGCCCACGCACAGGCGGCGGAATCATTTTGGCGACTTTTTCCACTTCAGCGTAACTGATAACGTCAGTGCCCATCGCTCGGCCAACGTCTTTAATCACAGCCTTTGAGGCCATTGTCCCAAAGGTGATGATCTGGCAAACATTCTGTCGCCCATAAAGATCGCTGACATAATCAATGACCTCACCGCGCCCTCGAACGCAGAAGTCAACGTCAATATCCGGCATAGTTACGCGTTCGGGATTTAAGAAACGCTCAAACAGCAGATCATATTGAATCGGATCAACATCCGTGATCTTCATGCAATATGCGACCAAACTGCCCGCCGCGGACCCGCGCCCAGGACCGACTGGAATGCCTTTTTTCTTGGAATACCGGATGAAATCCCAAACAATCAAAAAATAGCCTGGGAAACCCATCCGCTTGATCGTTGCAATTTCGTGCGCCAAACGATCTTTGTATTTTTCTATGGACTGCTTCAGCGAATTTGTCTCTTGCGCAGGCTGCCAGACTTCTCGAAATCGCTCCTCAAACCCATCCCAGGCGACTTTTTCAAAGTAGCTTTCAATTGTAAAGCCTTCCGGCACCGGGTACTCCGGAACCTGATCAATTGTTTTGGGAAATGTGAGGTCGCATTTGTCCGCAATCTCCAAAGTGCGGAGAAGCAAATCCGGCTCTTCGCCAAACACCTGCCACATTTCTTCGGCAGTTCGCACATAGAAGTTTGGCGCGCCATACGTCAAAAAATTTGGGTCGTAGGCTTTGCCTCGCCCGATGCAGAGCAACATTTCGTGTGCCTTCACATCATTCGGCATCAAATAGTGCGAATCATTGGTCGCGACAATGGGAACCCCTGTTTTTTTCGACAGCTCTACCATCGGCTTGCGGATGCGTTTTTGAGCATCCAGCCCGTGCTCCTGAATCTCCAGGTAGTAATTCCCTTTTCCAAAAATGTCCTGAAATTCGAGCGCTTCTCTTGCCGCTTCATCAAATTTATCGCGAAGCAACAGATAAGGAGGAACTCCGCTGATGCAAGCGGAAAGGCCGATCAGCCCTTCGCTATGTTTTGCCAACAAATCCTTGTCAATCCTGGGCTTGCGCCAGAAACCTTCTGTGTAAGCGTAAGAAGAAAGCCTGACCAGATTGTGATATCCGGTAAGGTTTTTGGCCATCAAAACGATGTGATTGGTCGCCTTGTCTCCAGGCTGAAGATTGCTTTCCCCTTTTTCCAGACGACTCCCGCGAGCGATATAAGCCTCAATCCCAATGATTGGCTTGACGCCCTCGGCTTTCATCTTGTTGTAAAAGGAGAGAGAACCATACAGATTGCCATGATCAGTGATTGCAACCGCAGGCATTTTCAATTCAGCGATTCGCTTTGCTAGCGGCCCGATCTTGATCGCGCCATCCAGCAAACTGTAATCCGTGTGCAAATGAAGGTGAACAAACTGCTTTTCCATATTTGTTTTAAGCAACAAAGATTGGCTTAGTTAAGCATTAAGCTAAACACTGCAAATGCTTAAACCGCACTGCTTAAACATTGGCAGAACTGCTTTAAGCGTGCTTAACCCCGACCATCAATCTTAATAAGCGCTTGAAATAGAACACTTAAAACTATTACTTATTCCCATTCGATCGTGCTTGGCGGTTTGGAACTGATGTCATAAACCACCCGGTTGATCCCGCGGACCTCGCTGACAATCCGTCGGCTGATGGTTTCCAGAACTTCATACGGGAGCTTTGCCCAATCAGCGGTCATCCCATCAGAACTCTCGACAGCACGTATGGCAACTGCGTTTTCGTAGGTTCTGAAATCTCCCATAACCCCAACGGTTTGAATCGGTAGCAGCACCGCAAATGCCTGCCAGATTTTCTGGTATAACCCCGCCCGCTTAATTTCTTCCATGACCACGTTATCGGCCTCTTGCAAAAGCTTGACGCGACTTTCATCAACAGGACCAAGAATTCTGACGGCCAACCCTGGTCCCGGAAACGGCTGACGATTAATAAGCATTTCCGGCAAACCCAATTCTCTGCCAACGGCACGAACTTCATCTTTGAAAAGTTCGCGCAATGGCTCAACAAGTTTAAGCTTCATCTTTTCCGGCAAACCGCCAACGTTGTGATGGCTCTTAATCACTGCCGAAGGTCCTTTGACAGAAACGGATTCAATGACGTCCGGGTAAAGGGTTCCCTGGACTAAAAAGTCCACTTCGCCAAGCTTGTTGGCTTCTTCCTGAAAAACTTCGATGAATTCGTTGCCAATGATTTTTCGCTTTCGCTCTGGGTCGGCAACATCTTTGAGCGCCGTCAAAAAGCGTTCGCCCGCACCAACCCCTTTTACATTGAGCTGGCCGTAATCGCTGAAGGCTTCAAGAACTTTCTCGAATTCGTTTTTTCGCAGAAGCCCGTTATCTACAAAAATGCAGGTTAGCCGATCGCCAATAGCGCGCGAAACCAATGCGGCTGCGACGGAAGAATCAACACCACCTGAAAGACCGCAAACCGCGTGACCATCTCCAATTTGTTCTTGGATGCGCTCAACTTCCGATTGGACAAACGACGCAGGCGTCCAATCGGCGTGGCAGCCGCAGATTTTGCGAACAAAGTTTTCCAACACCTGCTTACCATTTGGAGTATGAGCAACTTCGGGATGGAACTGTAAACCGTAAATTCTGCTGGAATGATTCTCGACAGCCCCAAGCGCATTTTCTGTGCTGGCAATCGTTTGGAAACCAGTTGGCGCAGCAGTGACGTGATCACCGTGGCTCATCCAGGCTTGAAAACTTGCGGGCAATCCAGCGAGCAATTGGCTGTCACCAATCAAATTCACTTTGGCAGCCCCATATTCTCTGCGAGAAGAAGATTCGACTTTTCCACCCAGAAAATAGCTGATCAATTGCAGTCCGTAGCAAATTCCCAACACAGGAACGCCAAGCTTCAAAATATCGGGCGAACAATGCGGTGCATTTTCTTCATAAACCGAACTTGGCCCTCCGGAAAGTACAATGCCTTTCGGGCGCATAGTTTGCAGTGTTTCAATGGAAGTATTGTAAGGATGAATTTCGCAATAAACGCCGACTTCACGAATTCGTCGGGCGATTAGCTGTGTGTACTGAGATCCGAAATCGAGAATGAGTACCGTCTCGAAGTTTTTGGACACGAGGCCGCTCCTTTTGATGATCAGGTTTTATGGATTGTGTCAGTGATTTCGGAGTATAAGCGAGAGCAGGTATGACGCTCAATCAGAGCGTCTTCAATCAGCTTTTCAATTGGCGAAAGAATAGAGATTTTATTCGACTGAAACTGATTTTGGCGATTCATCAGCACCAGTCGGGCGGCGAAACGGACGGGTAATCAGATTCCACAATTTGATGAGTGGGCCGTGCGAAACGTAAATAGTGGTCAGAATCAATAAAACCCATTGCGAATAAAACCAGATTCCAGCAACTAATAAAGACAGTAATGGCAGGGTAATAAATGGTTTATTGCTTTTCGGACCGATGTTCTTGAAGCTTGTATAGCGAAAGGTGCTTACCATCAAGACAGCCAGCCCCGCCATTCCCGCGATCAATCCCCAACTGTAAACCTCTAATCGGTCGGCTCTAAAGCTGGGCAAAGGACGTGGAGCAAAGTGAATGACTGCGGCGAGCATGGTTGCGGCTGCAGGGATGGGTAGGCCAACAAAATACTTCTTGTCCAACTTGGGCGATTTTCCAGGATCAGAGAATCTGGGCGCTCTCGCCATGACATTGAACCGAGCCAGTCGCAAGGCTCCACAAATCAGGAAGAAAAAAGAAACTCCCCAAGCAATGCGCTCCAAGCCAGCGGTTGAGCCATATCCCCAGGTGTAGGCCATCACCGCCGGAGCAATGCCAAAGGTCAAAACATCTGCGATGCTGTCCAATTCGACGCCAAAATCGCTGGTCGCTTTGGTCATGCGCGCGATGCGTCCATCAAGGCCATCCAGCAAAAAGGCGATACCAATGGCTCGCGCAGCGTTATCAAAAAGATGTGTGGCCTGATCCATCTGCCCGGCTTGATCCATGAACTGATAGGCTTTGGCAGAGTTGATGACTGCGTAAAAACCGCAAAGAATGTTGCCGATCGTAAAGGCACTGGGAACAATGTAGATGCCTTTTTTAATTCCACGCCGAGGAGGATTGGGTTGAGTTTCTTCGTTGAAATCGCTCATTCAGCAACCTTTCCCAGAATCGTAACGCCGCCCTTTGTACGCTGTCCCTTCCTTACCAAGACTCTCACTTGAGGCGGGAGAATGACATCAACGCGCGATCCAAATTTGATATACCCGACGCGCTCACCCAGCTTGATTGTTTCGCCCACCTTTTTCCAAAAAACAATACGCCGAGCGATCAATCCCGCGATCTGCTTGAAAACCACCTTGGCAAAGCGGTTTTCAACAGTAATGACTGTTTGCTCATTTTCGCTGGATGCTCGTTCCGCGGTGGCAACCAAAAATTTGCCCGGTCTGTAATCATAACTGGTAATTGCACCGGCCAGTGGCGAGCGATTGACATGAACATCGAAAATCGAAAGAAAAATGCTGATCAGCGTTCCAGCTTGCTCGTTTTTCGGATCAACCGGCTTGAGGACAACAATCAGCCCATCCGCTGGAGAAACAACTGTCTTTTCATCCATCGAAACTTCACGCTCAGGATCCCGAAAAAAGAAGGCGACAAATGCGGCAAGAAAAATCCATGCACCAGCCAGCCAGTAAAACCCGGGGGCAAACAGCCAGCCCAAAAGAGCACAAATTACGCCCAAAATGACGAGCGGAATGATGAAGGTATAAGCGTCTCGAAGCAAAGCTTAGCTCCTCAATAAAATAAGGTTAGCGAATTGTTTTTTGATCTTTAACGGAGCAGAGATTATCAGGCTGGGCGCTAAAAGAAAACGGGGCCACATTTTGGCGGCCCCGTTTTCTTTCTGTATTGAATGTTTTGCGACTCACCAGCATTAATGAGATGTCGCGCTAGCCTTATATTGACTGAGAATGATTTCCATTTGGTCTTTGATATGAAGCTTCTTCTTTTTCAGAATGACTTCTTCGTTTTTTTCATCTTCGTTGGGATGAGACAGTGACAAAAGCTCACTCAAACGAGCGTCGTACTGATGGTGCTCATTTGCTAACTCACGATACTGTTCATCATTTGCGATTAGGTAGTCCTTTAAAGCTATTTCGCTAGCTGGAATGCTCATTGGCTTTTCCTCCTTTGGAAAGTTAGAGTTGCCGATGTTTTGGCGTTTTCACCAGTTATTGTGTCTCTCGATGGCACAAATACTAGTACAAACCCTATATCCCAGCAAGACTGATTTTCACCCCGCCTTGGTAATTTCCCGCGAAAGAATTAGCGCATCCTCAACAGGATTTCGGTAGTAGTTTTTTCTCTTACCCACGAGGCTAAAACCATTTTTTTCATAGAGTGAACGAGCGGCATTATTGCTGGAACGAACCTCCAAAAAAGCTTGATGCGCGCCCTTTTTACGAGCCATCTCCAAAGCTTCTTCTAACAACTTTGAACCGATCCCCATTTTCCGAAACCCCGGAGCAACCGCCACGTTATCAATCTCGAGTTCATCCACGACAATCCAGCCGGAGAAACAGCCCACAACATTCAAATTTTCATCAAGGGAGACAAGCAAGATTGAGAGGGGTTTCTGTAGCAGGTTTCTGTAACTGTCTGCGCCACGGGAATTGAGTTGACAGCGCTGCTCCAGCTCAATGACAAAAGGAATATGCTCGGCAACCATGTTCAAAATTTTGATCTGCAAACCCGTTCCCTCACGCCTTTCTATTGAGTTCCGCGTCGGACGGACGAATGTAGTCGGGACGCAAGCTGTAAATGGCTTCATCCAGGAAAAGCGCGGGCACCCATAGAGCAATCTCTTCCGCAATGGAAGTCTGGCAACCTCGCAAAGTCCAGTTTGGTATCTCGGCCAAGGCTTCTTTTGAAATCGCACCAACGACTGACAACGATTGGTTTCTTAATTCCGAGTTGAGCACAGAGGCCAAAGACCCAACCTGGTCAGTCCCCAGCGAAATCAGTTTGCCGTTTTCCTCGACTCGGCGAACCCCTGAATAAACCTCGTTGCGCCCTGCTGCTATCAAAACCAGAATGTTGCCAACGGCTTTTGAGCCAAGCGCCAACGCATCAATTGAATTGACCCCGATGGCAGGCTTGCCCAGTGAATGAGCAAACCCTTTTACTGCTGCCAGACCAACTCGTAGTCCAGTAAAACTTCCGGGGCCGGTTGCCGCAGCAAAGACCTGGATATCGCTTAGCTTCATCCCGGCTCGCTTCAACAATTCGGAGGTTTGAAGAAAAAATGTTCGGGAATGAGGCTCTGAAGTCTGACTCTGCAGCGAGGCAATCAATTCGCTCCCGCGTGCCAGGGCAAACCCGGAACAGGCAGATGACGTGTCAGCGGCTAATACCACCAAGGGTTTGCCATCATTAAAATTGAGGTTTGACATAATTTGAGCGCGAATTATATCTTCCGGTTACGGGCTAACAAAAGACTCTCAGTCCGTTTCCGAAGAATTCATCACACAGATTGAAAGGCAAGACACAATGTCTTCAGATAAAAATTCCGGGCAGCTTACGCCCATGCTGCGACAATTTTACGAGATCAAAAAGCAGTACCCTGGAACACTGTTGTTTTTCCGCATGGGCGATTTTTACGAACTATTTTTTGACGACGCGATCATTGGCGCGCGAGAAATGGAAATCACGCTGACCGCCCGGCATAAAGAGCGGGGCACTCCAATTCCAATGTGCGGAATTCCTCATCACGCCGTCACAGGATATATCGCCAAGTTGGTGAAGAAAGGATTTCGCATTGCCATTTGCGAACAGACCGAAGATCCAAAATCCACGACCAAATTGGTCAAACGCGAAGTGGTGCGCGTCGTAACTCCCGGAACCGCACTGGAAAGCCAGTTGCTGGAAGCCAAACAAAATAATTATCTCGCTTCGATTTGCGGCGCAGGAAGCGGAATGGGCTTGGCTGTGCTCGATCTTTCAACCGGGGAGTTTCTGGCCACGGAATTTTTAGGCGAATCCGCCTGGCAAAAGATTCAGGAGCAGATTGAGATTTTTTCCCCACGTGAACTCATCTTCCCTAACTCACTTTCTTCTCTGATAGTCCACAAACCCAGCAAGACGACTCCATCACCAGAAACAACATCATCTGTCGTTGAAGAAAAACAAACACTTTCCGCTCCGTTATCAGTCCCAGGATCACCCAAAAACTCGGACGCTGCCTCTCCGTTATCAGAACCTAGCGCTTATGAACTGAAGAATATAGCACTGACACCGGTTGATGACTGGCTGTTTGGATTTGACCACGCAGATTCACTTCTCAGAACGCAGCTTGGCGTCACTTCATTGGATGGCTTCGGGTTGAGCGGACATGAGTTTGCAGTGTGCGCTGCGGGAGCAGCCGCTCATTATATTAATGAAACGCAGAAAGCGCAGGCTTCGCATCTGACCGAAATCACTTACTTTGAATCGAGCGATTTTCTGGTATTGGATGCAACCACAGTCAACAATCTTGAACTGGTGCAAGCATCAGACGCGGTTACAGCCCATTCGCTGGTTGGAGTTTTAGATGAAACGCTGACCGGCATGGGCGCTCGGCTATTAAGGCAATGGATTTTGCGTCCATCAGTGAAGCTGGGAGAAATTGAAGCCCGGCTCGATTCAGTTGATGAATTAAAAAGTTCGACCATCAAACGCGATCAACTCCGTCGCCAGCTTGAACCAATGGGAGATCTGGAACGGCTTTGTGGAAAAGTTACACTTGGCAGAGCCAATGCACGCGACCTGATCGCGTTGAAGAACTCCATCGAAATCATCCCAAGATTGCGGCAGACACTGGAAGGTAGCCGCTCTTCCCTGCTTCAAATTCTGGATGAAAGCCTGGATGAGCTTGCCGACGTGCGCGGCTTGATTGCCGAAGCGATTGCCGATGAACCACCAGCGGCGGCAAACGAAGCCGGAATGATCCGCGATGGATTCAATCCGGAACTCGACGAACTTCGTAATTTGGCGCACAGCGGCAAAAGCTACATCGCGGCCATCGAAGCGCGCGAACGCGGGCGCACAAATATTTCCACCCTCAAGGTAAAGTTCAACAACGTCTTCGGCTATTTCATTGAAATCAGCAATTCCAACAAAGATCGCGTTCCGCCGGATTACGAGCGCAAACAAACCCTGGTCAATGCCGAACGCTTTACGACACCAGAACTCAAAGAGTACGAAGCAAAAGTTTTAGGCGCGGAAGAAAGAATCCTGACGCTGGAGATCGAATTGTTCAACGATGTTCGCCGTCGAGTGGCTCTGGAAGTAAAACGCATTCAAGGCGTGGCTCGCGCCGTGGCGACCCTGGATGTGCTGGCTTCGCTGGCGGAGGTCGCGGCGCAACGAAATTACGTGCGCCCCCAGCTTCACGAAGGAGACGAGCTTGAAATTCGCAATGGGAGACACCCGGTGATCGAAACATTGGGCGAACGGTTTGTGCCCAACGATCTTTGTGCGAACAACACAACGGATCGGTTATTGATCATCACCGGACCGAACATGGGCGGAAAGAGCGTCTTCCTGAAGCAAGCAGCTTTGATCGTGGTAATGGCGCAAATGGGAAGCTTCGTTCCGGCGACTTCGGCAAAAATTGCGCTTGTGGATCGCATCTTCACGCGCGTCGGGGCGTCAGACAATCTGGCGCGCGGACGTTCAACCTTTATGGTCGAGATGGTTGAAACGTCAAACATTCTGAACACAGCAACACCTCGCAGCCTGGTTTTGCTTGATGAAGTCGGGCGAGGCACCGCGACATTTGACGGCTTGTCCCTGGCTTGGGCAATTGCCGAATACCTGCACGATCATGATCGGCACTCCGCCAAAACACTTTTTGCAACGCACTACCATGAAATGACAGAGTTATCGAAACTGCGCCCAGGCGTTCGCAATTACCAGGTCGCGGTTTCGGAATCCAAAGGCGAAATCGTATTTTTACGAAAAGTCGTTGAAGGCGCGGCAAGCAAAAGCTACGGTATCGAAGTCGCTCGGCTGGCTGGGCTGCCTAAAACAGTTGTCGAACGCGCAAGGGAGATTTTGACCAACCTGGAACAAAACGAACTGGATGTAACCGGCAAACCGAAATTCGCCAAACATCTGAAGAAACCCAGCAAGCATATCAACCAAATGTCGTTATTAGATGCGTTTGGAGAAGAAACTGAACCTGCGGAATAACGCTAGAGAGAGTTTACGCAAATAGCCAAGACTGGATTGTGAGCCTAAAAAGAAATAGGCGCGACAGTCGTGGGATTGCCTGTCGCGCCTGATAAGTGCGGTTACCTTTCCTCACCCTTGGTAACCGCTGACACCGTCAGTGGAACTAACCACCTGGTATCTCGTTGCCCCACCTAAGCTATTGCAAGCTCGATGCCACAGACCGCTGTCCTATCAAATCAGCAGAAAACATCAATAATTACAGGCTCTTCCGCATAGTTGCCGTTTGCGGACGGCTGCGCTTTTCTGCTCTTCGCAAGCAGTTTTTACACGAATCGCCAGGAAGATTTTTCACAAAGTCTTTGAACCAACGGGAATTGTAGAAATAACCGAGTAAATTTGGGATTGCCGCCGCTCAGGCGCAAACGGACCTGCCATCAAAAGCATTTGCAAGTAAGACTTGCTCATCTTTTTTGTGGGATAAAGTCAGTTCCTGTACGACTTTGTGTTGACTAACTCATGTCTGCTGCCTAGAATCGCGCTACCTTATCAAACGCAGTTCACAAGTAGTTTCATTTATTCGCCCCGATCCTTTAAGACAAGCGGTCAGCTCTTTTGGGGTCTTTCCTTATCACGGTTCATAAGAAGATCGTGAAGGCATTTTTTCAGTACCAAGCTCCATATCTCAATTCAAAGGCTGTTCTGACATGCACGGGTTATCATAATCCGTGAAATCATGATGGCCCAAAGATTGTCCAAACGCTGTTGGTCAAAACTGCTTTGCCGCAGTTTGTCCTTCAGTTTTTCCTTCAGAGGATTTTAGAAATATGGCAGAACCATTTCTATCTGAAATCAGAATGATGTCGTTTGTATTTGCGCCGAAAGGCTGGGCGCTTTGCAACGGCCAATTACTCCCCATCAATCAGAATCAAGCACTTTTCAGTTTGCTGGGCACAACATTTGGCGGCGACGGACGCGTGAACTTTGGGCTACCTGATTTACGCGGGCGCGTACCAATTCACGTTGGCAGCGGACACACATTGGGCGAAAAAGGCGGCGAACAAGCGCACACGCTTTCAATTGCCGAAATTCCGACCCATGTGCATGTTGCACAAGGCAGCAATAACAACGGCAACGTGCAGGATGCAACCAATAACGTTTTTGGTCAGGTAGCCGGACGCATTTACACTGATGCGGCCAACCTTACTACACTTAGCCCATCAACCATTCCCAATGTTGGTGGCAGTCAAGCGCACCTGAACATGCAACCCTTCTTGACCATCAGTTTTTGCATTGCTCTGCAAGGCATCTTCCCAAGCCCAACATGATCTGCCGTAGCTCCATTCGATGGAATTCGATTGCTCATTTCGAGTTTTGTTTTTAGGCAAACTTACCTAGGAGAATTCATGGCACAACCATACGTAGGAGAAATTAGAATCTTCGCGGGCAACTTTGCTCCGGCTGGCTGGATGTTTTGCGAAGGACAGTTGCTCCCCATTTCCGAAAACGAGACGCTTTTCCAATTAATCGGCACAACTTATGGCGGAGACGGGGAATCCACATTTGCCCTGCCCGACTTGCGGGGCCGCATTCCGCTTCACCAGGGCAATGGCTTTATTCTGGCAGAGTCCGGTGGTGTGGAAGAAGTCACACTTACAGTTAGTCAAATTCCCGCACACAGTCATCCAATGTTGGCGTCCACAAATGTCGCACAAGACACTAGTCCGGCTAACAAGGTCACAGGCCAAACCGGTGCCGGCGCATTGCTCTATATACAAGATGTAACAGATTCAAATATGAGTCCGCAGTCGGTTAGTTCAGTAGGAGGCAGTCAACCTCATACGAACTTTCAGCCATATTTATGCGTGAATTTCATCATTTCGTTGTTCGGAATTTTCCCGTCACCAACATGAAGCCGGGCGCAGGCCAGAATACAACCAATTCCGACGCGATCGTGGCAGGAACCTGCGGTAAAGACTCGGTGCCTTCACGATCCGGGTTGCCACTTGAAATTTGCAACAAGCGTTGAATGGCGAAACGGGTATTTTTCCAAGGAGAATCAACAATGGCGGATCCATTTGTAGCTGAAATCAGAATCTTTCCTTTCAACTTCGCGCCCAAAGGTTGGGCTTGGTGTGATGGGCAATTGCTGCCCTTGTCGCAAAACACCGCGCTTTTTTCTCTGCTCGGCACTACTTACGGCGGAAACGGCAAAAGCAACTTTGCTTTGCCTGATTTGCAAGGGAGTGCGCCAATGCATCCGGGGCAAGGCCCTGGGCTTTCATTGCATGACCTGGGTGAAACCGGTGGATCGGAAACAGTCACGCTGCTGGAATCTGAAATCCCATCCCACACGCATACGATGCGAGCGCATGACATAGACTTGGCTGAACTCAATGCGCCAGCGAACAACCGTTCTTTGGCAAAATCAGCGAACATGACAGCCTATACTCCTGCGGCAAATTTGACTGCGATGTCTGCTCAAACGTTAGCACCGGCTGGCGGCGACCAACCGCATAACAATATGCAGCCATATCTGACGTTTTACTTCAACATCGCGCTGCAAGGAGTGTTCCCGCCACGAACCTAGTTTTGTGGTGCCAGCACAGGTTACATAAGGCGGGTAAGGAGCTTTCAGCGATCTTCTTTGAAAGATCCTTGCCCGCGTTTTTTTCGACTTCCCCCTGGCCGACGACACTGTTGACAGGCATCGGGACGACACATAAACTCCCACCTTGTCTGCGGCGGTTTTCTTCACTGATTTATTTGCTGCTTGGAAATGCTCCTCACTCACTGGCAACAGGCCTAAACTCACAGGTCGCATCTTGAGCATTCCAACAGCAAAACTTTCGTAACCTTTTATATACATAGCGATTCACATCGCCCGTTCCTTGGGTCTTCTCTTTATTTGGTTGTCCCCCAATGTGAACCCGTTTGGCAGGTGATGCCATGTCTGTCCAAGCCACGATTTTGAGGTAACTATGAAACGACTTTCCATCCTGATTCTGGCGC
>ERZ650309.1112-NODE-1112-length-12812-cov-4.072901_pt1 | contig 12812 bp, 9 predicted proteins | sample MGYA00376245_ERZ650309 | MGnify/ENA primary metagenome ERZ650309 (study PRJEB26733, sample SAMN07839294) | wastewater metagenome | biome: urban; feature: wastewater treatment plant; material: waste water | place: USA: North Carolina | collected 2016-04-26 ...
TTCCTGGCGAGTGACGCTTCGCAATATCTGACGGGACACACAATGGTTGTCGACGGCGGCTGGACCGTGGCGTAAGCGCTGAGCCGATACGAAAACACCTGCGTCCACACAAAAAGGCCACGCAGGTTGCACCATAGGCCGCGATAGAATCACGTGATGCCGCTTGCTCGGGTTTGTTTGCGACACGCGCGAGTCTTGGGCCTGGCGATTGCGCTGGGCTCGATGTCTGGCTGCGCTCCGCCGGTCTTGAGCCTTCAGAGCGAGACCGAGCCGACGGGAACCAGCTATGAAAAGTCTCGCGATCGCTGGAGCCGTCACGGTCGCGTCTTGTCGAACACCGAGTTTGATACCCAGCTGGTGGTGTTTGCGACGCTGCGCTCTCGATCGTTTCAGCGAGCGTACGTGGACCAATATTTGAAGACGTATTCCGTCGCCGATCCGTGGGAACGCGCCCGGATCGAAAAAGAGCAAGCCGAGCAGACCCAAAACGGGCTGTCGCTGTTTGTGCTGACCAAGACGCACGCACCGACGTGGAATGAGCTGCGGCTATCGGCGGGCAAGTGGCGACTGTCGCTGCTCGATGATCAAGGACGCGAAGTGCAAGCCGACCGAATCGATACGCTGACGACGCGCCAAGCGGTCGAACAGACCCTGCTCGGAGAGCCAACCGACGCGTTTACGAAGCTGTGGAGCGTTCACTTTCCGGTGAATGCCAGCGACGGAAAACCGTTTCCGCAACCCTCAACCCACAAGATCAGCTTGCGCGTCGCCGGTCCCCTGGGGCAAACCGAGTTGACATGGCTTCTGCAATGACGATCGCGCTCGAGGTTCTGTCGGGTGGCCAGCGTGGACAGCGATTCTTGGTCCGCGAGCCGAGCTTTACCGTCGGACGCGCTCCGCATAACCACATCGTGCTGCCCGACGCACACCTGTCGAGCGAGCATGCCCAGATCTTTCGCGAAGACGACAAGTACATCTTCAAAGATCTGAAATCGACCAACGGTTCACGAATTCAGCGACGAGACGGATCGCTGGTCTACGTCGATGGAACGACCGGCTTTGAATCGGTGCTCTGCGACGGAGACAAGCTGCTACTTGGAGATCCCGTCGAGCCGGTGATGATCGGCTGTGCGCTGTCGTCGTCGTCCAGTCAGCTGGAGCCACTTTCGCCGGTGCCTGGAAGTAGCTCTCCGACGGTTCCAGCGATGCAGCTTGGCCGCAGTGCGCAAGCGCCGGTGACGGGAAAGAGCGCGCAGCCCGAGCCCGCCGAAGCACAAGAGCCCGAGCATCGCATCTTGGCTCGTCGTCCGCTCACGGAAGCCGAAGAAGTCGCGGGCAAGGTCGAGCGAGATCCGGTGCTGGCGTCGGGACTGCTCGCGCTGTCGAAGCGGCTCGGTCGACGCGGGCTCGATCTGCAAGCGGTGTTTGAAGGCATCGCAGAGTCGGTGTTTGAGCTGCTGCCGCTCGGGACGCACATCGCGATTGAGCTAACCGACGGTAGCGAAGCGAAGATGGCGACGGTGTTTGGCTCGGCCCGCAGAGGTGAACCGAAGCCCGATCCGAAAGCGACCGACGGAAAGCCTGCGTCTCCGATTCGTGCGTCGCGTGCCGTCATTCGCCGCGTGCTGTCAGAGCGTGCCGCCGTGCTGTGTGCCAATGCGCCGCAAGATCTCGCCGGAGCTGCGTCGATCATGGGCGCTCGCATTCAGTCGATCATCGGCGTTCCGCTGTGGGATGGCGACGAGATTCGTGGCGTGATTCAGTGTGACAACCGCAGCTCAGCGGCGATGTTCCGAGAGCGCGACCTGGAGCTGCTGCTGGTTCTCGCCGGACAAGCGACGCTGGCCATCGAAAACGCGCGACTGCATCAGCGCTTGCGACTGGCCGAAGAGCAGCTTCGCACCGAAAACCGCTACCTCAAGAGCCGCGAAGAAAAGCGTCGCACCGTCGAGCCCATCGGTCACAGCCCGGCCTTTCGCGAGGTCTTAAAGCAGGTTCAAAAAGTCACCGACACCCGCGCCACCGTCTGCATCGAAGGCGAAACGGGAACCGGCAAAGAGCTGATCGCGTCGCTCATCCACGCGCAGTCGAGCCGTCGCGACAAGCTGTTCGTCGCGCAAAACTGTGCCGCCGTGCCCGATACGCTGCTGGAATCCGAGCTGTTCGGTCACAAAAAAGGCGCGTTTACCGGCGCGGACTCCGACAAAAAGGGTCTGTTTGAAGTCGCCGACGGTGGAACCCTGTTTCTCGACGAAATTGGCGAGATGTCGCTCGGGCTACAAGCCAAGCTGCTGCGCGTGCTGCAAGAAGGCGAAGTGCGCGCCGTCGGTGCGACCCAGCCACGCAAGGTCGATGTGCGGATCTTGTGCGCGACCAACCGCTCGCTGGAAAAGGAAGTCGCCGAAGGTCGCTTCCGTCAGGATCTGTACTATCGCCTGAAGGTGTATCCGATTCGGCTGCCGGCGCTGCGTGAGCGACGGGAAGACATTGGGCTGCTCTCGGAGCACTTTTTGCACAAATACAGCAACGAGATGAAGAAGCCGGTGCCGGGCTTTACCTCGGAAGCGCTGGCGCAGCTCATCGCGTACAACTGGCCAGGAAATGTTCGTGAGCTGGAAAACGAAGTGCATCGGCTGGTGATTCAGGTCGATCCCGAGTCGTTCATCACGCCGGATCTGCTCGCGCCGCGCATGCGTCAGGCCGAAGGGCTGATGGATCGCATCGCGCCGCAAAAAGGACAGCTCAAAGACATGATGGAAGAGGTCGAGCGCTTCCTGCTGATTCAGGCGCTGAAGGACCACGGCGGCAACAAGACGCGCACGGCAGAGACGCTCGGCATCACGCGCGAAGGACTGCACAAAAAGCTGGCCAAGTTCGGCCTGTAGGCAGTCGTCCGACATCCACCGCACAATCGGTCGCAAGCCTACCGATTTTCTATCTTTAAGTTTTCCAAATTACAGAAAAACGAATAAGCGTCGCATGGTAGCCTGGATACGATGGCGACGTTTATCCTGTCTTATCCCGATACAGCCTTCGTTCCCCACGGCGCGCAGGCAAACCCAGCGGCAGCGAGTCAGGCCTTTGCGCAGTGGCTCAAGCTGGCTGACGAGATTCATCGTGCTCACGGACGCATCTTGGTGCTCGATCCCGGCTACGTTGGCAAGCTGTCGTCGGTGTATGCGGCGCTGCTCGGCTCGTCGTTTCTGTCGCCGGGCAAGCTGCCAAGGCCGGTGTTTCTGCGCAGCAATCACGGTGAGCCCGTCGCAGAAGACGCCATCGGTCGCACGATTGCCGACGCTGGACTGGAACTACGAGTCGCGACGCAGCCGTGGCAAGGCCAAGTGGATGTGATTCCGCTCGAGCGCAACCGCTTTGTCATCACCTACGGTGGCGTCAGTGGCTCGTCGGCGGCTTCGGTCGAAGAAGTCAAAGCGCTGCTGCCGATGGGCGCGCAGATCCTGACGATTGAGCTGGCCCCAAGCTGTCCGCGAGGAAGTGCCGCCATTGGGTTTCTGAATCCGTCGAGCGGTCGTCCCGTGCTGCTGGTTTCGCGTCCGTTGCTGAAGTCGCACACGCCCGAAGACCTGGGACGATTTCTCGGGGACAAAGTCGATGTGCTGATCATGGATTCCGACGATACGGCGGCGTTTGCGTCGGAAGCGCTCAATGTCCGAGGCACGCTGATCCTTCCGATGGGCTGCTCGACGATCCTGCGCGGAGTGCTGTTCCGTCGCGGCTTCCGTCTGGTGGAAGTCGATGTCTCGGCGCTGGTCGGTCCTGCCGGTGGCGGTCCAAAGCTGTTGACAAGCGAGCTATCGGGCCTGGTGCTATCCGACGACGCGCCTTCGTATCTGCTGCGCCGTGACCGTCTGGTGAGCCTGCAAGCAGAGTATCCAAGCTAACCCTCGCTGCCCCCGGAGTTTGCGATGAGACAGCTCGCTCCCGCCTTTGTCTTGCTGCTCTCGACCCTGACGTCGCCGCCTGCGCGGGCGATCGATCATGCGGACTCGGCTTCGACGATGGCCGCGCCCACCACCGACATCACCGACCTGTTTTCGTGGATGTCGAGCGACGGCAGCAAGGTCATCTTGGCGATGACCGTTTTCCCGAGCGCCAGCGCCGGATCTCGCTTTGCCACCGACGCGCTGTACGTGTTTCACACCGTCAGTCGCACGTCGCTGACCGCAACCACGGGCGTCCAGACCGATATCTACTGCGGCTTCGACGACAGCCAGCGCATCTCATGCATCGTCGGAGATCCGTCGACGTCAGCCAGCGGCGACGCATCGAGCCCCAGCGGAATCACGTCGACCAACGGCAAGCTCAAGGTCTTCGCCGGTCTGCGCAAAGATCCAAGCTTTGTCAGCATCCCGAACCTTGTGAACTTCAAGACCGCCGTGACATCGGCACTTGTGGGCGTCACTGCCGACGCTGCGGGCTGCAAAGCACTGCCGGTGAGCGCAGGAAAGACGTCCGCTCAGACCGCGCTGGCGGGCACAAGTCCGTCGATCAACACCTACGCGCCGAGCAGTGTCCTTTCGCTGGTGATGGAAGTGGATCGCACGCTGCTCAGTCGAGGCGGACCGATCCTGTCGGTCTGGGGCGCGACGCACAAGAAGCTGAAGACCAACTAGCGAGGGCAGCCCGATGAAGCGTGCACTTTGTTTGACCTTGCTGGGACTTTTCGTCGGCTGTGACGCGGTTGTTCCCGCGCAGCCTCCGTGCAGCACCACCGTCTGTGCCGCCGGACAAGTCTGCAATCCTTCGACGGGCGTGTGTGAAGTTCCGCCGAGCCGCTGTCAGAACGTAAGCTGCACCAGCCCGATGAGCTGCGACGGAACGACCGGCCTGTGTGTCTTTCCCGCCGGTGACTTGATCGATCGCGCAGGACGACCGCTCATCAACATCGCGTTGTCCAATCCGTTTGATCTGCTCACCGTCAGTGGTCAGCTCGAAACGGGCAACACCACCCGCGAGCGCTATAACCACGACAAAGCCTTCCCGTGGTCGTCGTGGGCGGTTCCGTTTGCGCAGACGCTGGCGATTTATGATGGTCTCGACGGAACCTGCGGACATCCCTTCGCGCCATCGACGCTGACCACGACGCGCTATGCGACCTTGGCTTCGCTGCTCGCGGCAGATGCCATCGTCGTCGATACCAGCAAGGCCAGCTGCAACTCCTTTCTTGCGGTCGAGCGCAGCACCCTGGCCGGCACCAATGGCACCGACTGCGGCGGACGCAAGCCCGACTACGATGTCGTCGATCTGACCTTTTCCACGCTGTTTGGCGGCCTTGCCACCGACAACGTCGCCGTCACCAACACACCGAACGCCACCTTCCCGTACCTGCCGTAGCAAGACCGGACAAGCCGATGCAGTCCGGGTAGCATGCGAGGCATGACCCCTTCGCCGCTGACTCCGCAGAGCGAGACCGACATCGCCATCGATCCCATCTGCAAGATGAAGGTCGACCGACGCGCACCCAAGGGCGGTTCGCACGAGTTTTTGGGCACGACCTACTTTTTTTGCAATCCGCGCTGTCGCGACAAGTTTTCCGCCGACCCTGAGCGCTATCTGTACGCGCAAAAGCCCGCTAAGCCTCCCGTCGCTGCGCGCTGGATCTGTCCGATGTGTCCCGAGGTCAGCGAAGAAAAGCCCGTGCCTTGTCCCAAGTGCGGCATGGCGCTGGAGCCCGATCAGCTTGTGCTCGACGCGCCGCAAGGCAGTCCCGACGGTGAGCTTGCGCAGATGACCCGGCGGCTCAAGCTGTCGCTTTTGGCGACGGTGCCCGTGTTCGTGCTGGAGATGGGCGGCATGCTCTTCGGTCATCACGGCTCGACGTGGATTGTGCTGTGCGAAGCAGTGCTGACGACGCTGGTGATGTTCGCGTGTCAGGAGCTTTGGCGAAGAGGCTATCGCTCGTTTGTCGACTGGCGACTCAACATGTTTTCGCTGATTACGCTCGGAGTGGCGACGGCGTACGGCTATAGCCTGGTGCGGCTCGGACAGTTTTTCGCGTCGGGGCTCGTCGGACATCCGCCCGCTGTGTATTTTGAGTCGGCGGCGACGATCTCGACGCTGGTGCTGGTCGGTCAGGTGCTGGAGCTGCGGGCTCGTCACAAGACCGGCGAAGCGCTGCGCGCACTGCTGACGCTGCTTCCGGCGATGGCGCGACGGGTCTTTCCATCCGGCGAAGAGCGCGACGTTCCCGTCAGTGAGCTGTTTCCCGGTCATCGCGTGCGGGTGCTGCCCGGTCAGCGCGTCGCTGCCGATGGAATCATCCTCGAAGGAAGCAGCCAGCTTGATGAATCGCTGCTCACCGGCGAGTCGATGCCTGTGGCCAAGACCGTCGGCGAGCGCATCGTCGGAGGCTCCGTCAACGGCAACGGCGCGCTCATCATCCGTCTCACCGAAGTCGGAGCCGATACCATGGTCGGTCAGATCGTCGACGCGGTTCGTCGGGCCCAGCGCAGTCGCGCACCGATCGAGCGGCTCGTCGATCGCGCTTCCGCTGTGTTTGTTCCGACGGTGGTGATCGTTTCGCTGATCACGCTCGCGACTTGGCTGCTGATCGGCGGTCTGGCCAAGCTGCCGCTCGCGGTGGTGTCGGCGGTGTCGGTCTTGATCGTCGCGTGTCCGTGTGCGCTCGGGCTGGCGACGCCGATGTCGATCCTGGTCGGCTCAGGTCGTGGCGCCCAAGCCGGTGTGCTGTTTCGCGACGCAGAAGCGCTGGAACGACTGGCGGTGGTTCAGACGATTGTGCTCGATAAGACCGGAACGCTGACCGTCGGAAAACCAAGTGTGGCCGCGCTGGTTCCGAGTGATGGAGTCAGCGAAGACGCGCTCCTGTCAGCGGCAGCCAGCGTCGAACAGGGCAGCGAACATCCGCTTAGCATCGCGGTGGTTGGCGCAGCGAAAGAAAAGAAGCTGTCCTATGTCGCAGCGAGCGACGTCGAAGCGCTGCCCGGTCGCGGACTGCGTGGTCAAACGAGCGAAGGCAAAGTGCTCGTCGGAACACTGACGCTGCTGGAAGAAGAAGGCATCCAGCTTCCCGCCGACAAGCGCGGCGCACTGATCCTGCTTCAGCACGAAGGTCAGACGGTGATTCAAGTGGCGCAAGCGGGACAGTGGCTCGGAGCGATCGCCGTCCACGATCAGCTGCGCGACGGAGTGAAGCAGACCGCCGACAAGCTCCACAAGCTCGGGCTGAAGCTGGTGCTGGCGACGGGAGACAACAAGCACACCGCGCACGCAATTGCGCATCAGCTCGGCATTGCGGAAATTCACGCAGCGCTGCGACCCCACGACAAAGCAGAGCTTATCCGGCGACTGCGTGGAACGTCGTCCGTGATTGCGATGGTCGGTGATGGAATCAATGATGCAGAAGCGCTCGCGTCTGCCGATGTGGGCATTGCGATGGGCAGCGGCACCGATGTTGCCATCAAGAGCGCAGCCGTGACGCTACTGCACGGCGATCTGTCGGCGCTGCTGCGTGCGATCACGCTGTCCAAAGCGATCCGTCGCAACATCCGCCAAAACCTGTGGTTTGCGTTCGGCTACAACCTGCTCGCGGTGCCGATTGCGGCGGGCGCGCTGTATCCGCTCATCGGTCTGCTGCTGAGCCCGATGCTGGCCAGCGCCGCGATGAGCCTCAGCTCGGTGTCTGTGATTTCCAATGCACTTCGTCTTAAAAACGTGACTTTAGATACATAAATTTGCTCTACAATTGATGCGGGGAGGCTCCTGTGAACCCTGTCCGCGTCCTAACTGCTGTGCTCATCGCTGCGCTATCGAGCTGCTATCCCGAGTCAGACCTTCAGCCTGAGTCGCTGGCCAACCCGGCTGACTGCGGCGCTCGCGAGCGGATCGATGCCCAAGTCAAAAACCAAGCGCTCCTCGACTTCGCCAGCATCGGCAAGCGCTGTGAGCCTTTCGCCATCCAGACCTTCGTCCAAAATCAGCAAGAGACGGTCTGGAAGGCCTGCTGCTACGAAAAGGCCTTTCACTACGCGTACTACCCAGCCAAGTGTGTGGTGCGCAAGGTGTCCGGCCCGGTTGAGTGCACCAAAAACTAGCGCCAGCACCGCACTGTTGGCCTCCGCCCGTCCCGCCTGGCCACGATTCGCCGCACATTCTGCGCGAAATCGACTTTTTTGAGCCGTCCTGCGCCCCATCTCCCACTGTGTGCATAGAGGTCAGTGCTTTGGCGTAGCATCCGCTGTGGCGAAAGCCGATCCCGAACACCCTTTTGGAGAATGTACGATGCAAAACGGACAAAACGGGCTTGGTCGAAACAACACCTCACGCAAGCGTCCTTGGCTGTTTTCGGTCGTGGCCGTAGCAGCGCTCCTCGGAGCCTGTGACGGAGCCCCGGTCGATCAAGCCGCCGGAGAAGTCACCACCGGCGAAGATGTCAACGCGCTGTCGCCCGACGTTACGCCGCGCTGCGTCACGATCAAAGAAGGTGGCGCCACCAGCTGCAAGGATGAAAAGACCTGGCGCAGCTACGGCGAAGCCTCCTGTAAGGCCAAGGGGCTCGCGCTCAAGAACGTCATGCTCGCCACGTCCTGTGGAATGGCCAGCTGGCGCGAAGCAACCTACACCTGCTGCGATGCGATCACGCCGCCGCCTCCTCCTCCTCCTCCTCCCGGCATGTGCTTTACCGAGTCACTCAAAGATCCGATGGGATCTTGCGTCGATGACTCCGCCTGGAAGGCCCGCGCCGAAGCGGTCTGCAAAGCCAAAGGCACCACCATCAAGAACCTGACCTACGGCACCGTCTGTCGCGCGTCCGGCGCTACCGGCCACTTCGACGTTCGCGTCGAGTGCTGCGGACCCACCACGCCGCCTCCGCCGCCACCCGTCGGTCGCTGCACCTGGAATCCGCTCCCGAGCATGGGCATCTGCCGTCTGCCCGATGTCTGGAAGCGCGAAGCGACGACGTTCTGCTCGACGAAGATGCAGACGCTGCACGATCTGAAGCTCGACAAGCCCTGCGCCGTCGGTGGCTTTGTGGCAGCGGAAGCCGAGTGCTGCGACGCATCGATGCCGCCGACCCCGCCCACCCCGCCGCCGACCACCTGCGTCGGAGCGGTGATTGGAAACCCCATGACGTGCCAGACCGAAGTGGCGCTCAAGACGGAAGCCGAGCGGACCTGCGTGGCGCGCGGACTGAAGCTGACGACGTTTGTGGCCTACGATCCATGCGGAGCCATGGCCCAGTTCCATCACGCCAAGTATTCCTGCTGCAAATAACGGCTCGTTGGCTCGGCGCCCCCTCGATACCGCCGCCCCGGTACGAGGCTCCTCTCCTTCTCGGTGGGCGCCGAGCTGACGGGGCTTTTGTCCCACACCCTGCCCGATTCCCCTCGACTTCCCCGCACAGCACACGACACCTCGCTGGCTTCCCCCTGCACTGCGACCCGCTTGTCCGGCCCTGACCCGGCACGCATCCCCTGGTTTTGAACTGAAACTACAGTTTCAAAACGTAACAAGAACTACCAATTTAATTGGATGTAAAATCAGCTTGTGACCCGTCAACCTCTGGCGGCTTGGGATGGATTCTTCCGATGAGGAATCCTGCCCTGAACCAGACCATTAACTCTTCAGGGGAGCACGCATGACTCGCACTACATATCGTTGGATTATTAACCCTTTGTTTCTGCTCTTTACCGCGACCTGCGGTGAAAACAACATCAGCGGCAGCAGCTGCCTCTCTGGCGTGGACAGCGACAGCGACGGTCTAACCGACGACGTCGAGTGCAGCGCCGGCACCGATCCCAACAACGCCGACAGCGATGGCGACGGCGTCAGCGATGGTCAGGAAGTCGCAGCGGGAGCCAACCCGAACTCGAACGACTCGGATGGCGACGGTGTCTCTGACAGCGTCGAGTTTGGCTATCCCAAGGCGTGCGTTGCGTCGGACAACTTCGCGCAGCGTCGTCCCGCGCCTGCCTGCACCACCAACGAAGAGTGCCAGCCGGGCGAGACGTGCAAAGGACTCGATCCGACCAAGAGCGACAGCGACGGCGACGGCGTGCCCGATGGCCAGGAAGACCGCAACTTCGACGGAACGATTGACTCCGTCGGTGGCGAAACCGATCCTCGGCTGTGGGACACCGACGGAGACGGAAGCTCGGACAAAGACACTGGATCGAAGATCTGCCGTCCCGACGGACTCGGCAACGTCACCATCGATCAGGTTTCGGGCGCGTCGCACCAGCTTGGCTACGACCCGGTGTTCGGCACCGACAAGAAAGTCCAGGGTGCCAACAACTCTGGCGCGATCATCGTCGACGACAGCGCAACTGGCGTCGCGGGCCTGTCGGTGTCGAAGCTGACCTCGACGGCGGATGTTCGCGCCGATGCCACCGCAGCGGAAGCCGTCGTCACCACCGAGCTACCGAAGATTGCTGGAACCGCAGTCATCCCGGTTCTCGTCGGACGCGCGCTGACCACGCACGAAAACTTCCCGGCTGTTACCTCGACCTACCGCGTCACGACGGCGGCGGGCGGCAATGCGTCGAAGCTGCGCGATCAGCTGGTAAATGGCTTCATTGCGATGGCGGCTCCGGGTGGTTCCACCGTTGGCGCAGCGACGGAGTTCTACCTGGATATCACCACCGTTCGCCGCACTGGAGCGGTCGATATCATCGTCGCAGTCTCGCCGCGCACGCTGTATGACGATGCGACCAAGCCGACGGCGATTCGCGTCAACGACATGGTGAACTCGACGGGCGTGGCCGCACCGAACAAGACGCTCGACTATCGCTGCCAGGGCTTTAAGGCCGACCGCAATCCGACGGCGGACTTTTTGTGGACGGTCGATACCTCGGGCTCGATGGGACCGTATCAGGCGGCGCTTGGCAACACCGCCAATGCCTTCGTCAACCGTCTGAAGAGCGCAGGCGTCGATATGCGCGTCGGTGTCGTGACGGCTGGCTATCAGCCGATCGACTTCACCACGCCGGGCTTCAAGTTCATCAATGGCACCAGTGCGACGCCCGCGCTCGATCTGTGCCGTCAAGTGACCTCGAACAACCTCGGAAAGTGCCCGCTTGATGCAGCCGAGACGCTGAGCCCGTATACCATGAAAGGTGGCTTGGAAGAGCCCATTGCTGGTGGCGTCGTTCTGCACGATCAGTTCAAGAAGAACGCCGCGATGGGTAACACCAACGTCGACCAGACCTTCCGCGCGGGTGCAACCAAGGTCGTGTTTGCTGTTACCGACGAGCCTGGGTCGAATGACTACAGCCGGTATTTCCAGACCGCGAGCGACCCCGACACGGGCGCAGCATTCGGAACGGCCTACAACACGACGACGCTGGCCAACATCGTCAACTACTTCAAGCGCAACAACGTGCTGCTGTTTGGCTACGTCCCGGTGAACACCACCCGCAACTGCTCCACGACGCTGAACGTCGCGGATCTACCGCGCTGCGTCATCGAGACCTCGGGCGGCGCTGCGATTCCGATCTCCACCACGTTCAACCAGGCAGACGTGGATGCCGGTATGAACCGAATCGTCGATGCGGTGGCCGGTGCTGCCAGCCAGTACAAGCTGCTGCGCTCGCCGATCACCAGCACGATCAAGGTCAACGTCCGCAACACCGACGTTCCGCGCTCGCGGCTCGACGGATTCGACTATGACCCGGTCTCGAAGGCGATCGTGTTCTACGGCTCCAACTTCCGTCCGCAGATCGGCGATCAGGTCTACATCTCGTACCGAGTGTGGGCCGGATCGACCAACTAGCTAGCTGACGCGGAGGGTGCCCCGGTTTCCGGCGGCATCCTCGACGTCGAGCTGCACGCCTGCGCTGACATCCAGCGTCGTATCCAGCGAAAATCCACCATCCGTCGTCGACACCGTGAGCGTCTCGCTCTTGCTGCCATTTTTGATCGTGACTTTCAGGCTGCCCACGACGGCAACGCTGCCATCGCTCGGGCCACTCATCCGCAACAAACGGAAGCCGTCACCGACGGGATATGCAGCTTGTCCGGTTAGCTTTGATCCCGTGCGCGACGCGGTGAGCTTGATTGCATCGTCAGCGACGACGGAAAACGGCTGGCTGCTGACCCGATAGCTCTTGCCCTGACTTGTGCCCGTCACCGACAAGCGATAGCGCCCAAGCGGAACCGACAACGCCGACGCCAGCCCGATGCTACTTTCCGTCGACCAGCCGATCGCTTGCCACTCTGCGACCCAGTAGTGTGCCTGCGCTTTGCCCGGCTCCGCATCGATCGGCGTCGGCGTGTAGGTCAGCAAGATGTCGCGACCGCGGCTGCCCACCACGCGACCTGTGCGATTTCGCACTTCCGCAAACATCCCACTTCCTGGCGTCGTTTCACGCTCGAGGCTGACCTGTGGCAGATCTTCTTCCGCGTCCCCACCGTAGAACACAAACGTCGCCCGACCGCTCACCCGCGTCACTTGTGCCGATGGCTGTGCTTGTGTGGGCAGGTTTTTGCGCGTGCGAACATACAGCTCGGGCGGAATGCTGGTCGGAACTTGCCCAGCCAGCGTGGTGGCTGCGATCTTCTGCGGCTGCGTCGCTTGTGGAACAAACCGGAGCCGATCAAAGCGACTCCCACCCGCACCAACACCGCCCACTTCCGCGTCTTCTCGCTCCGGCGTCGCCGCAAGCTTGAGCAGATCCAGCGAGCGCTCCATCAGCCACTCCCCTTCGAGCGGACCGAAGATGTTGATCGACGCTTCGTAGCCACCTTGCAGCCAGTTTTCGACATCGAGCAGATACCCGACGTGACCTTGGGAATAGCCCATCACAAACGTCCGGTCCGGTCCCACCGGCGAG
>ERZ650309.1113-NODE-1113-length-12811-cov-4.703434_pt1 | contig 12811 bp, 13 predicted proteins | sample MGYA00376245_ERZ650309 | MGnify/ENA primary metagenome ERZ650309 (study PRJEB26733, sample SAMN07839294) | wastewater metagenome | biome: urban; feature: wastewater treatment plant; material: waste water | place: USA: North Carolina | collected 2016-04-26 ...
GGTCTTCGCCTGCGGTGTCGCGTCCGCCCAACATCCAGATTTCGCCGCGATAGGCTGTCATCTGGCACGAACGCGGTTTGAACGAAGCATCCACTTCCCAGCGTTTCATGGCCGTGTCGAAAATCGCCAGCCCGCGATCGCGCACTGCGACATACAGCTTGCCGGCCAGCGTCGTCCCGGCCAGTGGGCCCATTCCGGTCGGCCCATCCGGTTCGCGCCGCCACGAACTTTCCCCAACGCCGATGCTTTCCATCTGACCGGGCTGGTCGTATTTGTCACGCTCGTTGCCCACCACGTACAACCTGCCGTTCGCCGCTAATGCCACAGGCATCGGACGAGCAATCGTATTCGGAATGCCGTCGGTCACCTTGCCGGTTCGCGGATCGTAAAGCTGCACGGTCGTCACCGCGTGGCGCGTGCCATCGGTTTCGATCACATCGCCGCCAATCACCCAGACTTTGTTGTCGAACCCCGCCGTTGCACAATAAATCCGTCCGCGCCCGAACTTTCCGGCTACGCGCCAGTTCCAGCGTTTCGTGTCCAGTTCCCACAACTCGTCAAAGGGGTGCGAACGCGTGGGGAATCCCCATTCGGCAGTCAGCCCGCCAGCCACATAAAACTTATCGCCCAAGACCGCCGCCGTCAGATCGTGATTGCTGGCAGGCATGCGCGTGACAATCTTCCAGTCTTTTTGAGCAGCGACGCTGGTTGGAGCGAATGCCATTTCGCGCGCGCCTTCTTGTGGTTTGCGCGGATCGAAGCGCACCGTCCGCGCGCTTTGTGTCAACCAGACGAAACCGATTTCATCCGCGCGAATCGAAGCCCACGCGCCTGGTTCTGCCCCTTTGATATTCGGGTCAATCCACTTGGTCGGTTCCTGTGCAGGCAACACCAGCAATTTCCGTTGGCCTTTGTCAGCGGGCGCAAGCGTCCAGAAATTTGCGCAGGTATCACGCACAGCGGGCAACGATCCAACAGGAAGCTTGGAGTCAGGTGCGCGACCGAAGATGGGCGCAAACGAGTTCAAACGCTCCATACCGGTCGCGGTACCGACTCGGCATTGCTGCCCTACAAATGCGCCAACAACGGAGAGGAAAATCCACACGGCAATTGAACGCTTCATTTCTTCAACCTCCGCGCTTCGCCGCGCGCAACCCAGCCATACGCCGCAAGCGAATTTTTCCAGAAGTATTTTTCGGCGACTGTTTGGCCTTTCGCGCCAAAATAGTCCGCCACGATTTTGTGCAGGGTGGCATACGGCGCGACGCGATTGCTGACGGGCCAATTGCTGCCGAAAATCACACGATCCGCCCCAAACAATTCCCATAGCGCATCCAACGCGGGGCGATACGCTGACGGATCTTCAACCGCTTGGGCATTTACACGGCGCACGACGTTGGAAACTTTGGCAAACACTTGCGGCAACCCGGCAATTTCGGTCAGCGCCGTTCGCATCGCCGCCGGAGATTTATCCCAGGCTTCAAATGGCAAATGATCAATCACCACGCGCAGCTTCGGCGCGAGCTTTGCGACACGCGCAATGTTCGGCAGCACCCCGACGCCGCCAACCACATCCAACGTCAATGCGCGTTCGCCTAATCGTTGCAGATCGCTTTCAAATGCTTTTTGCCCCATTCCCTCGGCCAAAGCTTTTTCGCCAACACGCAACCCGCGAAAGATGGGATTTGCGGCAAATCGCTGTAACTGCGCAGCAAATTCCAGCTGGCCGAGTTTTAGATTGCCGATGAACCCGACGATGAACGGATCGTCTTTGGCTAAATCCAGAATCCACTGGTTGTCTTCAACCCAGGGGCTCGCTTCGACAACGACCGTGCCAACGACGCGCAATGGCTTTGTCAGCGTTTCAAATTCGCGCGGGTAATGCGGCTTGTACAACACCGTTTCGTTGGGTTGCGGCCAGGGTACACCTTGTTTGCGCGTCGGATCGTAAAAGTGTGTATGCGTATCAATTGCCGGCGGCAGAGTCGTTGCCGCTTCAAGTGGGGACGACGCAGTTCCCAGCGCCGCCGCAGCCAGCACCGAGTTCTGTAAAAACGATCTTCGGGAATGAGTCATGGATTGCTCCTGCAAATCTTCACACAATCACTGTTTGTCTTCGTGTGACTTCGTGGCAGAAAAAATCTTTACGGCAACGCAAAGACAAAGATCGCTGATTGCGAAGCGATGGCCACATACTGTTTGCCATTCACCGCATACGCCATCGGCGAAGCCACGATCCGCGCACCCGTGTAGTAATGCCACAGGTATTTTCCAGTACGGCTGTCCAGCGCGATCAGGTTGCCGTCGTTCGATGATGCGAATGTCACGCCGCCCGCCGTCGCCAACACACCGGTCGAAGACGCGCCGGTTTGCAGCGGGAAGTTCCATTTCACTGCGCCGGTCAACGCATCCAACGCACGCACCGAACCAGGCGCACCGTTGGCATCCACTTCGACACCGCCCCCTGTGTAGCCTTGGCCGGGCACAGGACTTTTGGTCACGCTGGTGTATGTTGCACAGGCTTCACGGACGGAAACCAGAAAGAATCCGGTCGCCGGATCGTACGAAGGCGATCCCCAATTGGCAGCGCCCGCCGCGTCAGGACAGACGTGGTTACCTTCCGGCGTAGGCGTCGTATTCGGCAACACAATTGGGCGGCCTTTGGCGTCCAGGCCCTTCGCCCAGGTTTGTTTGGCAAAAGCTTGGCCGGTGATGAACTCGCCGGTTTCCCGATCCAGCACGTAATAAAACGCATTGCGTTGCGCGGTGACCAGCAGCTTTCGTTTCTTCCCTTTCACAACTCCATCAATCAGCACAGGCGTTTCGTTCGCATCCCAATCGTGAACATCATGCGGCGTGAATTGAAACCACCACTTCATTCGCCCGGTTTCGGCATTGAGCGCGACCACGGAACACGAATACAGATTGTCTCCGCCGCGAACGGAACCGTCGTAATCCGGCCCTGGGTTTCCCGTCGTCCAAAAGATCGTTCTGGTTTCGCTATCGTATGTGCCGGTCGTCCAGGTCGGCGCGCCGCCTGTGTCAGCCGCACTTTCCGGTTCCCAGGATTTGCGATTGGGATCGCCTTTTTGCGGCGTGGTATAGATTCGCCAGAGTTTCTTTCCGGTTGCCGCGTCGAAAGCATCCACAAACCCTGTCAGCGCGCATTCGCCCGCCGTTACGCCGACAATGATTTTGCCGTCAATTGCCAGCGGCGCGTGTGTATTGGAAATGCCTTTGCGGTAATCGTCCTGTTCGACATCCCAAATGATGTTGCCGCTTTTGGCATCGAACGCGATCAAATGCATATCCAGCGTCGCCAGAAACAACCTGTCGCCCAGCACCGCCAAACCGCGATTGGTCATCACCGTGCAATGGCTGGCAACCGCTGGCAACCGGCGCGTGTATTTCCAGATGACTTGCCCGGTGCGCGCATCCATCGCCGTGACGTTGTTCAAGGGGCCGGTCACGAACATCATTCCGTCAACCACGATGGGCGTCGTTTCCACAGTCGTTCCGCCCAACTGTGCTGTCCAGGTGGCATTCAGTGATTTCACATTGAACGGTGTCACTTGCTTCAAGCCGGAAAAATGCGTGCCGCGCAAATCGCCCCAATACGACAGCCAGTTTTGCGGCTCGGCGCTGGCATTGTTCAGTCGCGCAAAGGTCACGTTGAAATCTGCCGTTGGTTTCCAGTTGGCGTCTGGCTCGTACACTTGCGGCGCGTTGACCAGAAAGGCCATCACATCGGCACGGTCTTGGGCGTTCAAGACCGGGTGGGGTTGTTCAGAAGTTTTGATGCTGATGTCGCGTTTGTTCAGAAAGTGCCATTTGCTATGTTCGTCCAGCAAATGCAGCGTGAAAGTATCTTCGTTTTTCTTGAATCCGCGCACCATCGCACCTGAAACCAAACGCGCATCGCTGATCTTGATCGGAGCCTGCATCTGTTTGGCAAGTTCCGGCAGGCGTCGGCGACTGCGCACATCAGTCAGATCAGCCGCCAGAATGTTGCCGCGTCCGCCAAACATGTGACACGCGCTGCATTGGGCTGCGCCGAAAAAGAGTTGCCGGCCATTGACGAAGTTGCCAGTGGCAATGTCGTTGCCGGGCTTGCCGGAAAGCGAGCGCAGAAAGGCGATGATCTTTTTTGCTTCGTTTTCAGACAGTGCAATGGCAGGCATTTGTGTCCCCGGAATGCCTTTGACGATGTTGCGCAGCAAGTCCGCGTCCGCACCGCCATGCTTCCATTGCCCGCTGGTCAGATCGGGCGCGCGTCCGCCTTTGCCGGTGTCGCCATGACAAGCCGAACAGTTTTGGGCAAACAACTTTGCGCCTTCGTTGATGGTGGGATCAGGGTGCTGTGTGAGTGCAAAGCCTCCGCAAAAAACCAGCAGAAATAACGACAAGAAAACTCGTTTCATATGAATTCAGTTCTTTTCGTTGGAGATGTTGATCTTGTATTCGCCGGAGTTGAGTTTGAATTCCCAGCGCCGACCGCCTTCGAGTTCGATGCGCATCGTAGCCTGTGAAGTCAGCGGATTACCGCCGTCCAGGACTACCAACGCCACACAATCTTCCGCCGTCGAACGGACACGCGCCGTGAAACTGGCCCAATTGCCAAACGCCTGAAGCAATCCGATTTCGATCAAGTGAAACTCTTCTTTGGTTTGCGGGTCGCTGAACTGCAATGTGCCCCGTGCTTTGCCGTTGGCCGCTTGGCTAAGTTGCGCCTTGAACCTTTTGATGTTGACTGACAATGACCGAGCTTGCCGCGACTTCATCGGACGGCTGAGCAAATCGGTTGTTCGCGCCAACACGCGTCCAGCTTTTTCTCCGGTCGCTTTGCCATCGCGCAAGGCAAACTTCCCGTTGACCAGCACATCGCGCATGCCATCGGACACCAGCGTCGGTTGTTCATATGTCGCGTGGTCAATAATCGTTTTGGGATCGAAGACGGCAATGTCCGCAACCATTCCCACCGCCAGAAAGCCGCGATCCGCCAAGCCAATGATATTGGCGGGCAAGCCGGTCATCTGGCGAATGGCAGCTTCGATTGTCATGGCTTTGGTTTCGCGCACGTAATGTCCGAGCACGCGCGGAAAGGTTCCGTAATAACGCGGATGCAATCCGGGGTTCGGTTCGGTTGCGCCGCAATCGCAAGAAACTGCACTGCCGGGAAACTTCAGCAGTTCGACCAAATCCGCTTCCAAGCCAAAGGTCATGATTGCCGTTGGGCTGCCCGCTTCCAACATACGCAGGATCGTCTCGCCAGCACCCGCGTTGTATTCGCGCATATATTCAATAAAAGGACGCCGAGCCGAAGACACATAAATGTTTTCCGGTTTGAGCACACGCGCTTTGAGCGCCGTTTCGATTTCCTGAGCAATGCGCGGGCGCAATGTTGGATCAGCAAACCGCTTCAGCATTTCGGCGCGCCCGCCTTCCACAGCCCAAGCTGGAACGAACAACGCCCCCAGCCCGGTTTGTCCGGCTAAATATGGATAAATATCCGCAACTGTCTCGTGCCCGCGCGCCGAAGCTGCGCGCATCATCGCCAAGGCTTTGGCAGCACTGCCTTGTTCGTGGCCTTGCACTTTCATGTGTGTGATGACGGGCATCACGCCGGTCTTTTCGCCGATCTCGATGGTTTCGCCGATGGCTTTCAGGCTGCTGAAATTCGACTCAGGCGTCAGACGGTCGTGATTAGGAAAGTTCGTGCGCCAAGGTTTTGCGGCTTGCATCACGGCAATGACTTCTTCGGTGCGAGCAAAATAGCCAGGCTTGTAATCCAACCCGGCGGAAACTCCCCACGCGCCTTGCTTCAAATTGTCGGTCAACAAGTCGCGCATCTTTTGAATTCCTACTGTGTCTGGGCGCCGGTCGCTCTGCCCAACCACCGAAGACCAAACGGAATTGAAGCCAACGTAAGCTCCCAAATTCAACGCCAAGCCCGCTGAGCTGAAATCGCTGAGTTGTTTGCTAATATTCAAACTGCCCGCGCCATCGGCGTTGATGATTTCCGTGGTCACGCCCTGCGTCAGCATATTGACTGCCGTCTTTACTCCGGCCAAAGTCGCGTGGCTGTGCAGATTGATAAAACCCGGCGCGACCACAAGACCGCTGACATCCAGTTCCACGCTGGCGTTGACGTCGCGCAGATTGCCAATCCGATAGATAAAGCCGTTTTTCAACGCAATATCAGCGCGGTAGGCTTTGGCTCCTGTACCATCAATGATGCTTCCATTTCGCAAGATTACGTCATAAGCTTCCGCAGCCTTTCCCACAGGCAGCGGAAACAGCGATATCGCAATGAGCAGCCAGAAGAAGATGCGCCTCATCAACAAGCCAGACAGGATGCCACACAATTGCTTCATTTGGTTTTTCCCTTGCTCTTGGTTTCGGTCATTGAATCTTTCCCGTCCGTCAACCATTCCAGATTAAAGCGCGCCAGCGTGAGAGTGTTGTTACGCCCTCGGTTAGTGGTCGGCGCGACAGTTTCAAACAGGCAATAAATCGTGCCGTCATTGCCTACGGCCAAATCACTGTACGCGCTCGCCCCCGGCTCTATGACTTTGTTGATCGGCCAGCTTGCACCTTCGTCATAACTCAATTTGACCGACAGGTTTTTGCGTTCGCGCGATTTGCCCGGCGTGGTGTCGCCGTCAACACGGGCTAGGTTGTGCGGATTGGCAAACAGAATACGATTTGCTCCAAGTCGCACCATGCTTGCCGCGCAGATTGGTTCCAGCAATTGATCGTGAAAGACAGGCTTCGTCCAGCCGGTTGCGCCGTTTGGGCTGTAACTGATTGCGCGCCGATTCGCGTCGGATTCACTGCGCGAATTGAACAGCACGCGTCCATCAGAGAGTTCCACCAACACAGCTTCGCTGGGATCAACCAATTCCGCCGAGTTACGTCCGACGAATTCGCCTGCCTTCCAGGTCTTGCCGTGATCGTCGCTGAACATGACCGCGTTGTCCGAGGGGTGATGCGCGCTTTTCCCCGTCGAAGTCGAAAGCCAGACCGGCACCACCAACCGCCCGCTCCGCAACTGAATCCCATGTGTCGGGCCAGTAGCAATGACCTTCCAATCGTACTTCTTTCGAAATTGCTCAAAGGCGTTGGTAATTTCAACCGGCGGCGAAAAAGTCGCGCCGTCGTCCGTGCTGCGCAGGTAAAAGCAGCGCGCGTATTCCAGGCAAAACAGAAAATGCACTGCGCCATTGCGGTCAGAAATGGCGACGGGATTGTTGTAAGTCAGGCCAGCCTGATTGACAGACGTTTCTCTTGCTGCCGCCGGATTCCGGCTGGCACCTGCAATCCCGGCAACCTTGCGTTGTTGCGTCCACGTTCGTCCCCCATCGGTCGAACGCTTGAGCATAATGTCAATCGCGTCCCAATCGCCTTTGCCAGTGCGCCGCGCTTCGCAATACGCCAGAAGCGTTCCGCGCCGAGTGACGGCCAATCCCGGAATCCTGTACGAAGCATAATCATTTGAATTGGCCGCGAACACTTCCTGCGTTTCAAACACAGGCGCTGAATCTGCGTATGTCCAATTCAACCCCGCCAGTGAGGCACCGCCAGCAGCGAGAAGAAGGTCACGGTGAAGCTGCGCATCGACACGGCGATCGACGACGCGTTCCTCGTGACCCTGTTCCAGATCCTCGTGGACACCCCGCGCATGACCGCCACCGAGGCGCTGATCCGGGCGCAGGAGAAGGGGATGCTGCTGACCCCGACGATGGGGCGCCAACAGTCCGAGGCGCTCGGGCCGCAGATCGAACGCGAACTCGACCTCCTGATGTTCCACCGCATCCTGCCGCCGATGCCGCCTGAACTCGTGGAGGCCGGGGGCGACTACGAGATCGTCTACGACTCCCCGATGTCCCGTATGGCCCGGGCCGAGGAGTTGGTCGGTGTGCAGCGCACCATGGAGTTGCTGGCCCCGTTTGCCCAGATCGACCCGAGCGTGCTCGACGTGTTCGACCGTGACGCACTGGCCCGCCTGACGGCCGAGGTCTCCGGCGTCCCGACGCCTGTGCTGCGCAGCCAGGATCAGGTCGACGCGATTCGGGCCCAGCGGGCCGAGCAGGAGCAGATGGCCGCGATGGTCCAGGCGGCGCAGCCGATCGCTGGTGCCATGAAGGACGCGGCGCAGGCGAACCAGTTACTTCAAGGAGCGTGATGATGACACATCGGTACATTGGGACAAAGGAAGTTGTCGCATGGTCGGCACAGAAGGATGGCAAGGATGGGTATGGCGTCAAATACGAGGATGGGTACATATCGTGGTCGCCGAAGGACACGTTTGAGAAGGCATACCGGACCAGCGAGCCGGGCATGTCGCAGTCGCTAACGTTCAGTGATGCGCTGCACTATCTCAAACTCGGTAATCGAGTTGCTCGTTATGGGTGGAACGGTAAGGGGTTGTGGCTGGAGATCCAGCGACCTGACACACACAGCAAAATGACACTACCGTACGTGTTCCTGAATTACCCGGACGATGTGCAAAACACACCCGGCGCTCGCGTCCCGTGGGTCGCCAGTCAGACAGATATGTTGGCCGAGGACTGGGCTGTTCTAGGTTCATGAATCTCAACCCCCTGACGCTCATCCGTGGCCGAGCCTACCGGGCCACGTTCAACAATCCACAAGGTCGTGCGGTTCTGGCCGACCTGAGGCGCTTTTGCCGGGCATCCGTGCCCACGGCAGACGTGAACAATGTCCAGACCACCTACCTCCTCGAAGGCAGGCGCGAAGTGTGGCTGAGGATAGTTGCACATTTGAACCTGACCGACGAGGACATCATCAACCTGATCGAGGAAGAAACCTGATGGAACGAATTGAATCACCCCGCACTAATGACAGCGCAATCGAGCAGGAAATCCGCGCCAAGGGGCTGACTGCGCCGCGTGTCACTCCAGCAGACATTGCCGCAAATATCAAGGGTATCGAGTACGTCAAACATGTATCCGCAGGCGGACAGATACTTCGATGGGCCGTCATTACCACCACCAGTGGTTATGCTGTGGTAGGACATCCGTCGGTTGCGGTAAGCCCTGAGAACGACGATGAGGAAATTGGCAAGAGGGTGGCAGTCGAGAACTCAAGGAACGCTTTGTGGCCTCTGATGGGCTACGCACTCAAAGAAAAACTCTCAACTTAACCAAGGATTCCCCAAATGAGTAATGCTGCTGCCGCCCTGTTGGGCGATAACGGTGGCGCTGGAGCCGGTGCCCCCGGTGCTGGTGCTGCGCCTGCTGGTGTCGCACCCACGGCACAACCGAGCCCCGGCTCAGTCTGGACCGCTGCGTTCGACGAGGACACGAATGCCTACGTGAGCAACAAGGGGTGGAAGGAACCCCAGGACCTGCTGATGTCGTACCGCAACCTGGAGAAGTTCGCTGGCGGCGCCAAGAACCTCTTGGAACTGCCGCCCGAGGACGCCGCACCCGAGGTGCTGGATGCCTTCTACTCCCGACTCGGCCGGCCGGCGAGCCCCGACGAGTACGGCATCCGTCCGCCCGAGGGTGCTGACCCGGAACTGACGAACTGGTTCAAGGGCACCGCGCACAAGCTGGGCCTGAGCGCCAAACAGGCGCAGGCACTCTACGGCGAGTGGAACGGCATGTCGGGCGCGATGCAGGAGAAACTCCAGGCGCAGCAGGCACAGGAGTCCGAGAAAGCCATCGGCTCGCTCAAGCAAGAGTGGGGTCAGGCATTCGACACGAACATCGGCGCGGGTCGCAGGGCCGTCGCTGCGCTGGGTCTGGACGCTGGAAAACTCGCGGCCTACGAGGAGAAACTCGGGACCGCCGAGATGCTCAAGTTGTTCGCCACTCTCGGGTCCAAGATGGGCGAGGACACCTTCGCCGGGGAGCGCGGGGAGGGTGGGTTCGGCACCACGCCGGCGCAGGCCAAGGCCCAGATCGCCGACCTAAAGCTGGACAAGGCGTTCATGGACAAGTACCTCTCGGGTGACAAGGATGCCGTGGGCAAGATGTCCCGGCTCATGGAGGCCGCGTATGCGGGCGGATGAGGTCCGCTTGCGTCTCATGGAGGTGCTGATCCCAGCGGCATCCAAGCATGGGATTTTCGGGGAAACGCAAACCATCGTGAACACTTGCACCCAACTCGAAAATTATGTGCTAGGATTACAACCAGCGGGGGAAGTACCGACCCCCGCTACCCGGAAAACACTGAGTCGGCCCGTCAGGACAACCGAGACTCAGATTCCCGGATTCCTTGACCCCACTCGTGGTGGATAAGTCGAACCAAGCCCTCGGTCACTTGTTTCAACTTTATTCGGAGTAACCACCATGAGTTTCCAAGTTACCACCGCATTCGTCCAGCAGTATTCGAGCAATGTCTCGTTGCTGCTGCAGCAGCGCGGTTCCAAGTTGCGCGATTGCGTGACAGTCGGTTCCTACACCGGCAAAGCAGCCAAGGCTGTCGAACAGATCGGCGCGGTGACGGCGCAAGCCCGAACCAGCCGCCACGCTGACACGCCCCTGATCAGCACCCCGCACGACGCCCGCTGGGTTTTCCCCACGGACTACGAGTGGGCCGACATGATCGACGATCAGGACAAGCTGCGCATGCTGATCGACCCCACGAGCCCCTACGCCATGAACGGCGCCTATGCGCTGGGTCGTGCCATGGACGACCTGATCATCTCGGCCGCCCTGGGCACCTCGATGACGGGTGAGAACGGCTCCACCAGCACCGCGTTTGCCACCGCCACCCAGCAGATCGCCGTCGGCGGCACCGGCATGACCGTTGCCAAGCTGCGTCAGGCCCGCCGCATCCTGTTGACCAATGAGGTCGATGTGGAGTCGGACCCCCTCTACATCGCGGTGACCGCGGTGCAGATGGACAACCTGCTGGGCACGACCGAGGTGACCTCCTCGGACTACAACAGTGTCAAGGCACTGGTGCAGGGCAACGTGGACACGTTCCTCGGCTTCAAGTTCATCCGCTCCGAGCGCCTGAGCCGCAACATTTCGACCGATGTTCGCACCTGCTTTGCGTGGCACAAGTCCGGCATCAAGTTTGCGGAAGGTGGTCGCAATGTCCACATGGACGTTCTGCCCGCGAAGCGTCACTGCCAGCAGATTCGCGGCGTTTATCGCTGCGGTGCTGTTCGCACGCAGAACGAAAAGGTCGTCCGCATCTATACGGACGAAAGCCCGTAACCCAATCTTGAGCGGGGGTCGCAAGGCTCCCGCTCTTTCCTCCCTCGTTTTAATCTTCATCTCCTCACGATTATGGCTAACGTCTTCACTGATTTTGCAACTGCTCAACTTGCGGCTGTCTCCGACATCTCGCAGGCTCCCAATCTCCGCTCCTACGGCGGCAACCTGAAAGTCATTCAGGTCACGAAATCCGCCTACACGGGCGCGACCGCTGACCCGCTCTTTCTGGTTCGCCTTCCTGCCGGTGCGCGTCTCATCCCTCAACTGTGCTCCGTCGATTACGGCGACCCCGGCGACGCCCTCACGGGCAAAATCGGCACCTTCACGGATGCCGAGACGCCCCAGGCGATTGACGATGACGTTTACGGCGCTGGTCTGGCGCTCGGCAATGCTGCCGGGCGGAAGGCCTTCACCGAAGCGGGCACCGTTGGCGCTGGCATCCTGACGTCTGCCGCTCTCACGCAGGACGCTTGGATTGTCGTCACCTGGACGACCGCAACCAACGCCGCGTCTCACACGCAGGTCTGGACGCTGGCCTATACGCTCGCGTAATCCCTCTCTCTTCCGTGGTGGTAGAGTCCTCGCCCTCGTCGCTCTCTCGCAGGGCGGCGGGGGTTCTCCTTTTTTGAGCCATGACCAAAACCGAAATCTGCAACTTGGCGCTCTCGATGCTTGGCGCGAACACCGCGACGGACATCGACACCGACACGACCCCACAAGCGGAGGCAACGCGGCGCTGGTTTGCTCCGGCCCGTGATGAGGCGCTGGCCTCGCATCCGTGGAACTTTGCCACAACACGCGCACGGCTGACGCTGACTTGGACGGACCTTGTTGGCGTGGCGCTGACTGACAACGGTAGCGGCTTGATTCGCGTCGCGCACACAGGGCACGGATACCAGACCGGCGAACGCACAACCTTCAAAGATGTCGAGGGCGTGAATGCGAACGGATCATGGTTCATCACGCGCATCGACAACGACACGTTCGACCTGCAAGATTCGGTGTTCAGCGGATCGCACACAAGTGGCACGGGTTCGTTCATCCGCGTGCCTCTGTTCGGCTGGGACTACCAGCACACGATGCCGGATGACTGCTTGCGCGTCGTCCGGTTCAACGGCCTCGAAGGCAACGAGGAAGACTCGCAGCCGTTCGTGGTCGAGGCTGACAAGCTACTGACCCACGCCGATGTGGTAGAACTTCGATACATCTACCAGCACACGACCGTTGCCGAGTGGCCTCAAGAGTTCATCAATGCTTTCGCGCTCTTGCTGGCATCGTATCTCGCTGCCGAGATTGTTGAAAGCAGCGGGCGGGCTGAAATGCTCCGCAAGCAATATGAGGGCATTGTGGCACCTCAGAAGCGCCGCAACGACGCACGGGCCGGAAAGGGCCGCGTTCTCCAGCCAACCTATGACTCCCAACTGGTCGCGGCTCGTCGCGGCTTCATCCCGTAATGCGATCCCTACACGTCAACTTTAACGGCGGCGTTTACACTCCATTGATGGAGGGGCGGGTTGATTTCGAGCAATACCGCTCCGGCTGCCTGCAAATGGAGAACTTCATTGTGCGGCCCTATGGCGGTGCCTTCAAGGCACCTGGGACGCAGTATGTTGGCG
>ERZ650309.1115-NODE-1115-length-12784-cov-5.207636_pt1 | contig 12784 bp, 10 predicted proteins | sample MGYA00376245_ERZ650309 | MGnify/ENA primary metagenome ERZ650309 (study PRJEB26733, sample SAMN07839294) | wastewater metagenome | biome: urban; feature: wastewater treatment plant; material: waste water | place: USA: North Carolina | collected 2016-04-26 ...
TAAGCACGTCTGCCTGACTCGTCACACAGGAATCGTCTTCAGATTCTTTTCAAGGTAAGCAGCGTAAAGTTCACAACGCATCTGCGCATTTCTAGCGGAATCACCGGTTAAGATACCTGCGCTCTTCAGCCGGTAAAACATTTCGTCGCTGGGAATCGGCTCTCCTCGAAGCAAGCCTCGAATGGATTGGCACAACGTTTGGTCCTGTGTGAGTGCGGTCAGCGTCCGCCGCAGGTGGTCACCGAATGGCCCGGCGTCATTAACGAGTTCAGCCTGCAAGCCGTCCAATGTGATGTCACGTCGCTTCATCTCATATAATCCACGTCTTACCAAATAGGGATTTCCCCCTACCAGTCGAAAGAATGTTGCCAGCTCTTTGCTGTTTCGCAGTGGCGTTCCACAGCGCCGATTAAGGTCGGCTACTTGCTCTTCCGTAAAGTCTGAAAGCGATAACCGAGTGCCAACATTAAAAGGAGATTGGTTCAAATCGCTGATGAACAAGTGCGCCTCAGTTGCGTAGGCCATGACCAGCGTTAGGTGAGACCAGGGGCCTTCTGGTTCCAGAGCACGTGCATTATGCCAGGATCGAAATAGCCCGAAGATATCCCCCGCGAATGGGAGGCCAAACAAGCGATCCACTTCATCCAGTCCCCACACTACAGGCTCGGACAGGCGACTCAGAGCCTCGTACCAGAACTGCTCGAAATTGAAATTTGGACTGTGGAGCGAATCCCAGATTTCGTGTGGCTTAAAATCCAATTGAAGGCGAGCCGCAATAAACTCCGCGATTGTTTGAAGGCATTGCTCTGCTGAGAGCAGGTCTGAGGCGTTAAGACGCTGCAAATCAGTTAAGACCACTTTGCTCCCGGTTTCCCGGGCTTGTTGCAGCCCTCTTGCCAGTAGAGAGCTTTTCCCGACTTGCCGAGGCCCTTTGAGAAGCACTGTACCATCCTGTCTTGAGATGGCTGCGCTAAACTCAGCATCAACGGAGCGTACAACATAGAAACCTGATTCGAGTGGCATCGCCCCACCAACGGGTTCCAGTGCTTCGTTCAGCGCACGGGCGCTAATCAATGCTTGATTACTTAATATCGTTTTCCTTCTGGATTGGGTGACGCTCGCAATAAACCGGTATCCGTGTCGTGGAACTGTCTGTATGTAATCTTGCGCGCTATCGAATTTAGCCAAGACTTTTCTCAAATCGGAGATGTTCTTCGCTAAATTCACCTCCTCCACAATATGGTCTGGCCATATCCGTTGCATCAAAACGTCTTTTTCCAGGTTATGTCCGGCTTCCAGAACTAGTGCCAATAAGGTATCGAAGACTTTCGGCGGGAGCGGGATATGCCGGTCTTTGTATAACAGAATGCGCTCCTCAGGATCCAAGTGGAAAGGGCCAAAATGATATTGACTGGCTGATTCAGAGATAAGATGCAAGACTCCCCCAAGACTTCCCCAGAACTTCCCCAAGACTTGGCGATAGTTCGTGCTTTATGTTGATTATCTCGATTAGACAGTGTCCGCAGCCTTATGGATTGATAACACCGACTTCACTCCACAAATTTGCCGGAAACGAGCAGATTTTAAATAGCGAAATCGGTAATTGCAATCAGCCTTTTTTTGTTTTAACAGGGCAGGTAAAACACTTGGTTTTTACCTGCCCTGTTTTATTTTGGACATCCTCTCAAGGTCTGTTGCGCCATTAGAGCGTGTTTTAAAAGTCCCCGGCCGACTTTGATAACATAGAGGAATGAGCTACCAACTCTTTCCAAGTGATCAAACCGACCGGGAATGGGAGTATATCAAATCGTTGATTCCTGCTGCTAAACCCGGCGGTCGAGAGCGATCAACAGATATGCGGCTTGTTCTCAACGCGATCTTTTACATCAATCGGACAGGCTGTCAGTGGCGCTATCTGCCTCGCGAGTACCCGCCTTGGCAAACCGTCTACGGCTACTTTCGTAGCTGGCGCAAAGATGGGACCTGGCAAGGCATCCACGATTGCTTGCGTGGCGATGTGCGCGAGCAGGAAGGCCGAGAACGTCAGCCCAGCGCTGCGATCATTGACTCACAAACGGTCAAGACGACTGATCGTGGCGGAGATGAACGTGGTTACGATGGCGGCAAGAAAACCTTTGGCCGCAAACGACATATTTTGGTTGACACGCTTGGCTTGCTGCTGCTGGTCGTCGTTCACTCGGCAGGTATTCAAGACCGTGACGGGGCGCGAAAAGTGCTGGCTCCGTTGGCCAATTGCTTTACCCGACTGCGGAAAATCTGGGCCGATGGCATCTACACCGGAGACTTAGCCGAGTGGATCAGAAAGCTGCGGACTCGCAATCGAATTGACTTCGAGATGGTTAAGCGCACTGATGAAATGAAGGGTTTTGTAGTGTTGCCTCGACGTTGGGTCGTCGAGCGTACTTTTGCCTGGCTCAGTTTCAATCGCCGTTTGAGCAAGGATTACGAGTACCTACCAGCGACGAGTGAGACGTTCATCTATATTTCAATGATCAAGCTCATGCTAGGCAGACTAACTTGAACGGTACTTTTAAAACACGCTCTGAGAAACATTTGCCATAACTGGAGCCACCGTACTTAAGCACTAAGGAGGATTGATGCGGGAATTATTTCTAAAAAGCTTGCTTGCGCTTTTGCTGCTGGCATTGATGGCACAATCGCAAAACCAAATAGTTATTCAAGGAGTTGCTTTTGGTCAGGATGTTGATACCCAGACAGCACCCGCAGCTCAGGCAATGTTAGCTGCTTACACCAAATGGCGCGATGAGACGTTGCGGAACTTTGCGCTGGGAGCATTAACCCCGCATTACGCTGTAGCCATTGTCGCACAGAGGTTAGATGACTCGACGGCGCAGGTCGAAGTGCTGATTGCCGCCGAGATGAAGCAGTTCACAATCTCAATCAAGCCGGTGACGCTGAATCGGTTGGCTTCGGGCGAAACCGAATCGAAGGCAGCGGGTAATGTGGTAATGATTGATCAGAAGGCGGGCGACACGTTCGACAAGGGCGCGGACAAGATTCGCATCGGGCAGACGACAACGACGGTTCCGATCAGCAAGGCGGCGCAGGCTCTGGAAATCATCTGGACTCCGAAGAACGACAACAAAGACGATTTCGCCAATACCTGCATCGTCCAGCTTGGCAAAGAGCCGACCGTGACGGTCAACGGCTACGTTCTCGGCGGGCCGGTGAGATAGGCTTTGCCAAAGAATGTATTTGCGGAGGAGAAAGTTCTTGTGAACAGTACGATTGGCTCACATTCATTTGATTGCACCTTTGTCCGTTGAGTTTTCCAAGAATGATGCTGTGGTTATCTGGTTTCAGCCGGCTTGCCGCCAGTCAGTCAAAATGAACGATGCCATTCTCGTATTGGAAAGCGGCGTCTCAACAACTTGTCTTGATATTTGAAGGTCGGCTAGCCTTTGTTTGCTAACCGGCCACGAAGAAGTTGATGCTCAACGCCGCTCACAAAAATTTGCCTATACGCTCAATCGCTTCCTTCTGCGTCGCCTTGCATGTATCCGGTTGAGCAAACCGCGTTTCTTCCTGAGCGGAATCACATTCTGCCAACCTGAATTATTCAATCGCCGAGCCATTTCAAGTTACTGACAGAGAGCGAGAGTCAGCAGGCACAAACTTGCTTGATTCGTTGACACTTTGAATAAGGTCGGAGTATTGTGCCTCTCGCTCAACCTTATCAATGTTTGGCTCACATTGCGTGAGTCTTGCATCAGCAGAGCTCATCAATAAATCTTCAGAAATGTCCGTAGCAGTCCACGCGGTCACAGCTTAGTGTTCTACGTTAGGAAAGAGTGATTGCCGTCCTAACGTCTATCTTCGTATTACCCCAAACAATGAGCTTAGCAATGTATTTGCAAAGCTACCGACTACTTCGATTGAGATTCGAGGAGACGAAATGAGCTATCTGGATTTTCCCCGCCTTCACTTCAGTGGGCTTTTTTATACCGGCCCAAGCACGATCAATAACATCACTCAAAATTACACGCCCAGTGTTCCGCTCGAAAGTGGACCCAATCAATACGACCCAAACGTAGCGTTATGGAATCCGATGGGCGTCGCTCAATGGTGGCTTGAAGAATGCACCGTGCTGAATGCTGTGGGACCGGAAGGCGCTCAGGTTCAAGCGACTGATGCCGTCATTGGCGCAGCCGTGCGGAGCCCCAGTTCCAAAACGCCAATGAGTGACGGGCAGGGCGGCTTTTATGACATCGCCAAGATGGTTGATCTGGATCCGGATCAGCAAGGACGCAGCGCCCTGTATGGCGTGCGAATTTCCGTTACCTTGCCCAACGGCGCTGGCTTGCAAGGATTGATGACGGTGGCCGAATTACGTCAGTTGAATGGGAGAATTCCAGTGCGTGGCGGAAGCTGGACGGCGGTGGGGAATTGGATGGGAACGCTTCAGGACGTTGTGTGGAGTGGCGATATTTCTGGCTCTCCGTTGTTGACTGCATTGAAGGCTGCCAGCGCGCGGGGGCTTGCCGTAAAGCTGACCGCTGATCTTCATCAAAACAATCCTGCAAACATTTTTACCTCTGGCGATCAGTTTTGTTATGGACGCGTTCTTGGTTCCATTGGGCCAGTGTTGGCAGGGGAACTCTCGCAAGTGGTTCCGGGGCGTTGTTTGCAAACGGCGGCCAGCCCGCCAACCGCAGCGGTGGCGGCGCCCGCTCAGGTCGGTAATAAACGGATGCAGGCTCGTGAGCGTGTTGTCGCGATGACGGCAGCCGTCGCCGACCAGAGAGAGGCTGCTGCGAATGTCGTGAATGCCGCAGCCGCCAAAAAGCCCGATCCCTGGAATGCTGCTTTTTCCATCATTTCCCAAACCAAACCACCGAACCCGCAAACAAAACCACAGACGCTGCTCAGTCTGGATATTGGCGGCTCGATTTATTTGAATTTCAAAAAGACAAGCAGCGGAGCGACATCCGACGGAACCTTTGAGGTTGATTCCGGGATTAGTGTTGGCGTGTTCGACCTCACGAATAAGAAGTTTGTCCCGTTTGCGAATGGTGCGCTCGCCTTTACAGATCAATATCAACCCTTGGTGTCCACTCCCAAGAATTGTGTTCTGGTGAAAAATAGCGGCGTGTTCGTCATTCCGCTTACTTCAGACGAGGAAACACTTTCCAGCACGAATCCGCTGGCCATTTCGGTCAATGGCGTCATCGTCGCTCAGGAATTAAGCAGCGGCTTGTGGATGGATGTGTCTGTTTCTTCCCAGAGAATTGAATGTGGCAGCGGGCAAACCGGTCAGGTTCAACTGATGGTTCGTCAATTTGGGAAACCGCTGGCCAACCAAGCACCTCCGGTCACAACGGATGTTCAACTCGTGCAGTGGATTTTGCAGGACGGTCAGTGGACGAATCCACAAACCTTGCCTACGTCCACTGATGTGGGCATCAGCATTGGCACTACAGATGAAAACGGTCTGGCTGAAATTACGACTACAGCCAATGTCCCAGATATTACTCTGCCAGGGATTCGGCAGCCTCTGGATAGTCAGGTCTATTACATTTCACTGGCTGATTCCGACGGAAACATCATCGGAGATCAGCAAGCCACCTTATCAGTTCTTCTTTGGACGGCGTTCCAGGCTCCGGCCAATCCGTCCTGGGCCGATATTGGAGCAGTTTTTGGCGCTTACGCCCGAATGTATCCCGGAATGAAAGCGCGTCTGGACATATCAGACCAACAAACTGTCGCGGGGTTTGCCCCAGTGGTTTTGTCGCATATGTCGAAACCGTTTAGCGATCCGGCTTATATGCCGGTCACTCGCGATCTGTCGCCCAGCAAGATGAACATGATCGTGTCCTGGCTTCAGAACCTGGTGCAAAAATCGGCCACTCCCAACGCGTAACCTGAGAGGAACATATGAATAGACCATCGCTCATTTTCTTACTCTTAAGCCCGTTATTCCTGCTGACGTTTGCCTGTGACGCCAAACCGAAACCTGTTAGCAGCGAAAACTCCACCTTGTTGACGAGCAACGCGCCAGCCGCTGCCATTCCATACAGCCTTGTGCTCGAAGGGTTTTCTGTTGCTGGTGTTCCTGGAATCCACTCGGCTGTTGTGGCAGGCGCTCCTGAAAAGCTTGTGCTGATCGGCGGACGGCGCAACGGTTTGCATGGCTTTCCGCCCAACCGCGAAGCTGCCAAAGGCCCGGCGTTTCCCAAGACGGAAGCGAACGATACGATTTACGTGCTTGATCTGACGAACAAAAAGCTGCTCGGCAGCGCGCCGGTTAGCTCCCTTCCGGCAAAAGTCGCAAATCAGTTCAAAGCCACCAACACGCAATCTCAACTCGTGAACGGATGGTTGTACATTATGGGCGGGTATGGTGCAGATTCGAGGACAGGCACGTTGAGCACGCTCGGTTATGTGACCGTTGTCAATTTTGCTGCGCTGGCGGATGCCGTCATTAACCATAAGCCGCTCGATGCCGCCTTTGCCTCCGCCAATATCGTTCAATTCGATCATCTGGCATTGGCCATCACCGGTGGTGATTTGGAGCTTCTGCCCGACGCTTCAGGTGCGACGGATTTCGTTCTGGCTTTCGGACAACAGTACGATGGCGAATACACGCCGGGCGGCGGTTTGGTGAATCAAACCTATAGCGATGGTGTGCGCGTGTTTCAGTTTGAATATCCACCCAACAGTGCCAAACCATCCAAGCTGAATTTCCTGACGGCTGTTCCGAACCCGGCGGGTGGACAAATGGATCCGGAAAATCCTTTTCATCGGCGCGATCTGACGATGAAACCGACGCTCGATGCTTCGGGCAAGCGGCGCTTGGTTGCTTACGGCGGCGTGTTCAAAGGTGGGCGAATGGAAGGGTTTGTGAATCCTGTGTTTGTCAGTTCCGGGGCGGGCACGGTCACACTCACACCCAACACCAGCACTTCTCAACTGCTAAGCCAGTACGATACCGCGTCCATTCAATTGTTCGACAGCCGCGCAGGAATCGTCTACACCACTTTTTTCGGAGGCATCAGTCAGTTTTATTGGGATGCAACGACTAGCACTCTGAAACATGACACGGTGAACCTGAGCCAGGGAATTGATGGACTGCCGTTTATCAACAGCATCTCTACCTTGAAAATGTCCACCAGCAACGATACGGGAAATCAGTATCTGCACGTTGGGCAAACGATGCCTCCGTCTGCGGCGGCTCCGTCTTGTTCTTCTTCGGCTGGAACTGTGCCTGCTGCGTATGGCGGAGCTGAAACCAAATTCGTCATCGCTTCGGGGCTGTCCCAGGCAACGCCGGGAGTGTTGCAACTCAGTTCTATTGCCTCTACTTCGGTGGTTGGGTACATGGTGGGCGGTATCGCAGCAACCGCACCATATCCAAACGGCGCTACTTGTGCTTGCAGTACGTTTTATCAAGTAACTCTCAACCCGGCTCAGCCGACCAATACGGTGCAACTTCAAATGCCAGCGGGACAATGATGCCAGGGGCTCTGAAGTGAATTGCTAAACCACCGTATGCCAAAACTCGGTCTAACTCGTCGGACAGCTCGCTTATGGGAACTTTGTTGCTGTTAGGATTTGTTCTGAGCCTGGATAGTTTTCGTGTTTCATTTGCCTTGGGAGCATTAAAGCTGTTGCCCCGGCGGCAAGCGCAGATCGCGCTCGCCTTCGGCTTGTGTGATGGAATCGCTCCACTGGTTGGGCTGCTGATCGGGCAATCCATCGTCACGCATATCGGTGGTTGGGTTGAACATCTTGGTCCATTCGTGCTTTGCGCCTATGGCGTGTATGTGATTTACGCTGCGCGACAACGCGAAGAAAATGAAGCAGAGGAAGAAAGCCATTGGATGGTGCTGGGGCTGCCGCTTTCGCTGAGTTTGGATAATCTGGTCGCCGGAGCCAGCCTGGGAATGATTGGCTTTCCCAAGCTGGTTTCGGCAGTTGTCATCGGAACCATGAGTGCGTTGATGGCGCTAACAGGTTTGATTCTGGGGAAAACGGCAGTCAAACACCTGACCCTGAAGTCAGAACTGTTAGGCGGCACGGCGTTAGTTCTGATCGCGCTGTTTATGGCGTATGAAAATCGCTAGGGCCCCTTGGACAAAAGACAAAAGCGTTCAGCTTACGGCGGGCAACCGTCGTTCATCCATTGCTGGAAAAGCTGGATTTGTTCCAGCGAAAGCGGATCAAATGGCGGTGGAGGCATGCCTCCACCATTGATGCGCCCGAAGATGATTGAAGCATTTGCCTTCACATGTTCATAGTTTGTCAGGTCGAACCGCCACATCATTTGTCCCTTGAACTGGTTAAAGAGAGGCATGATGTCATTCGCGAAAGATACAGCCATAGTCGTTCTCTCCCGTTTTGATTGGTTGGAATGCTAATTTGAATTCCGGTAACTCTCAGATTTAAGGCCGGGCGTTACGCTGCCGGAGGCGTCAAACCATAGATTTTCAACACTCCGCCGTCTCTGCCGAAAACGAGCGCTCCGGCCACGACGTAATCTTTCCAGATCGCTGGGCCAAGGCAGTAACCGTATCCGCCGTTGTAGCCGTCGGTTTGCGCTCCCAGATCATCCCACCAGAGCAGTTTGCCGTCGCGCACATCGAAAGCATAGATCGAGACTTTGCTGGTTGTGCAAAACACCACATCGTTTACGACAGCAGGGGAACTCAAACCGCACTCACCAGCGGCGGTGTACATTCCGGCATAAATGCCCATGGTGTCGTCAATGTGAGAACAGTTGAGGTATTTGCTCGGGTCGCCATTGTCCATCGGCCAGGCATCCGTCAGCGTGGCGGAATTGAAATCAATCGCGCGCATAAACGGCGTGGATTGGTAATCAATTCCCGGCGACGCGTTGTGGTAGTTCGGGCCTCCCATGCCGATGAAAAATCGCGGCGAAATTGTTTGCGGATCGTCGCTGGAACCCGGATACAGCGCCGCAGTGTTGAACACGCCGGAAAAGTTTTCGCCTGGCGTTGTGTTTGACTCTTCATTGCTGACATGCGGATTGAGCGCATTTTGGTCACGAGGATGCGCATCAACTGTCTCAATCCATGTGCCGTCGTTGTGGTAAGGCAGAAGCTGCCGCCACTTCACAATTTTCAATGTGTCTGCGTCCAGCACGAAAAAGCCGCCGTTCTTGCAAGTGATAATGACGACTTTGCGCGCGCCCAGATTGGTGACGACCGGCGCGCTGCCAATATCAATGTCGAAATCGGACACGCGATAGTTGCTCTCAAACGGCACCTGGAAAAATGCTTTGAACTCACCTGTTTGCGCATCCAGCGAAAGCAGCCCGTTGGAAAAGCCAGGACTTGGCAGTTCGGGTTTGACGGGGCCATCTGTCCAGTTGCCGTCCGGTTCCGGTTGTTGGTTGCCGGTCGGGCAATAAATGCGATTCAGGTCTTTGTCGTAAGCAATCGCTCCCCAGACAGAACAGCCCATGACGATCGGCTCGCCATTGAAAACGGTGAAACCCGACGGAGGCGGCAACGTCTGCACCGCTTGTGCAGGCAACACATTCGGTTGGTTGACTTTGCCAGTGCAATAGACGTTCGTGCAGTAAATCCAGTTGACGTTTCCGGTTGCCGGATCCAGGCAAAACACGAAGCTGTACATTTGCGGGTTCTCTCCTTCACCGCAAGCTACATAAAGCTTCTTGCCGTCAGAGGAAATTACCGGCGATGTCCAAATGACTGCCGCCGGATACCCGCTGCCAACGCCGTTGATGTTGGTGATGGGTTGGTTATGTGCCAGATCTTCGTTGCGCAGGTCGGTGACCCAAACCTGTTCCAGGGTGTCCTTGTTCAGGCAATAGAACTTTCCGTTGAAGGCTCCGAAATACACGTGATCGTTCGTCACCATCGGAGTGCAGCCCATGCCGGAAAAGCTGTGCGCGTCTTCATTATCGCTGCCCAGATTCCAGCTAAAGGTTTGGACGGTGGTTCCCGTCTGAATATCAATCTTGTGCAGCGCGCCGCCATTGCCTGTGCCGTCCGGCGTTTGGTGATAATTGGCTAGACCGACGTAAATGAAGCCATCGGCAATGGCTGGCACGGAAAGCACAGGCCCTCCAAGTTGCAGCGTAAAGAGCGCCGTCAGTGGACTCGTGCCCGTTTTCGGGTCGGGAGCGATCTTCGCAACCGTAAGGTCGCTGTCGGAAACGTAGCCGGTGTGTTCGGGATTGCCGTGATACATCCACCAGCCGGACGGAACCTGACCAGTCGCGGCTGGCACGGCCCCCGTTGTAACTGCAGCCTCTTCGGCTGGCGCAGCAGTTCTTCGTTTAAACAACGCAATTTCGGATTTCTTGTCCATTAGTGTGCCCTCCGGTTTAGGCCCCAGCTAAAATCAGATTGGCCTGCTCTGTAATGACAGCTCATGCAACTGTTGCCACCCGCTCCGGCGGCGTCGCTTTGGGTCTGAAAGTAAGTTTCCATGGTGATGTTGACCGCTCCGTTAACAGGGAATGCGCTGCCCGCGCCTTGCGGATATACGCCGCCATTTTGCATCAGCATGAACGGTCCGTTGCTGCCGATGCCAGGATTGAAAGGCCACTGCGTGACAACCAGTTGGTAATACTGCCACACCGTTCCTTTCAGAAGTTGTTGGTAATACGCATTGAAATCTCGCGTGGACGCGCCCGTCGGAGTATTGGGAATCGCATTGATTCGCGTCACTTGCACAGGTTTCGGGCATGGTTGAGAAGCATTACCAGGCGAAGGGCAAGGCGTCGGAGACAATGCGGGTTTGTAATTATAGCCGCCCGTCGTTTTGGGATTGTCCGTGCCGTTGTTGAACGAATAGCCAGCGGGCGGCGGGGTTGGTTGCGGCGAAATATCGCTGTCTGGTGGCACGTTGTCTACCTGTTCAAAGGTTGACCAAACCCATTCAGTGAAAGGGTCTATCTTGTGCGCGATGTGAAGTCCAACAAGCAGCACCGTGGCTGAGGCGCAGGACTTTGTCTGGGAGTTATATATCTGTGCGGCAGACGTGTAATAACGGCTGGCATCGTCTTTGTCCGTTTTGATGCGCCACGCTGCTTTCACCATGATCGAACCCAGTGTGTTGGTGGGAGTTGTGGTCGTCATCGGCATTTGCACGCCGAATTGCGCGTTTTCTTTTGGCGTCAGGTTTTTCAGCAGGTACAGCCACGAAGTCGGATCGTTATCCTGACCGCGCACAAAGTTGTATTGCGCCTGATTGTAACGAACGTCGTAATAGACCAGGTTGCTTCGCTGATCTATCAACGGGAAAGAAAACGCCTGGTTCGTTTGCATCAAGGCTGTGTCACCTTTGGTCGTGAACATCAGCACTTTCTGGCCGGCTGGCACGTTTGAACACGGAGTAATTGGGCTACTTGGCGAATCCCAGGAACTGGGCCGTTGATCCTTCTGTCCGAATAAGTCAAAAGAATCTTTGTAGGTTCCCCACACCACCGGAGTTCCGCTTGCGGCAGTGAGAAACACGCTCGGATTGTTCGGCTGGTTGGGAGTTCCGCGTGAGCTGGCAGATGCCGGCCAGTTCAACGCAATAAAGGATTGCCAGGAGAAATAATCAAAGTTCGGGCGAATCTGCAGCGGCGAGTTAATTGTTGTCGGCAGCGGGACTGCAAAAAGAAGGTTGCCGCTGATTGTTGCTGGCGGGACGCTGGATGGAAAACCGCTGGGCCAGGCCGGAACTGGAACCTGTGTCGGGCTTGGAGCCGCCGTTTGCGATAGTGGTTTGTTGTCCGTCGTGCTGGTTGAAGATTGGCAACCGTAATTCGTTACCGTGAAAAAAGCGATGGTTACAATAAGTACCATGCTTTTACTGCCGAGAACCGGGGTCTTACCCATGATTTGCTCCTCCTGTTTATTTTTGAGCGCCAGGCAAAGCCGAACCGTTATTCAGAGGTATTCAATAGCGGCGCGGATACTATGCCGATTCTGCTGTCGGGTCAATACATCAATTCCTGATTTTGAGTAATAAGCGAACAACTTGTGATGGTTTTAGGTAGCTTATGCTAACTTTCGAGTAACTTGTGATGCTCTGTGTCTGATTCAAGCTAGTGCTTTGGCGAGCATAATGCTTGCCCGCAGCTTCGCCTTCAGGTCAATATTGGTACCTGGCACGGATTACAAGCTAAGTTGTGTTCGAAATCTTCGGGGTGCGTGATAGCTGGCGATTACAGATTCCCGATAATTCCTTTATTTTACGCGTTGAAGAGTCCTTTTATAGGTTACTTGGTCGCCGATGATCAGAGTGTCTCCAATCAATTGATAAGGTCTGGCCTGTGCGCTTCCAACCTGTGTCGGGTCCCATGCGCCTTCGACTTGAACAGTGATGTTGACTTGGTCCACGGTGTAAGTTCCGTAATATGCGATGTAGTTATTAAAGATTGCCAGCGCCTGATCCGGTGTTGGGTTTGCGGTCGGAGGATTCCCCGTCGTATTGATCGTCTGTTTGGGCGTAGTCATAATTTGAATTGAAGCATGCCCCGTTGCGTCGTAAATGAAATACCCACTCGGAGGGTTTCCGAAGGTATAAGGCACCCATTGGCCGGTGTTAGGATCTACGTCTTCGGCTGAGATCAATTTCCAGGTTCCGGCAAGCTGTTGTTGCAGGTTTTCTAGAGATGTTATTTCATTGCAATCCATTTTGTTGCTCCCTTGGAAAGTAAAATGACCGTCTCAAACACAACCTAATGGTCTTTGAAAAATAAATGCACTCAGAAGAATCAACCTTAATTCCAGCGGCTTTGCCGCCCGATGTGCGGAAAGGC
>ERZ650309.1116-NODE-1116-length-12779-cov-6.354763_pt1 | contig 12779 bp, 19 predicted proteins | sample MGYA00376245_ERZ650309 | MGnify/ENA primary metagenome ERZ650309 (study PRJEB26733, sample SAMN07839294) | wastewater metagenome | biome: urban; feature: wastewater treatment plant; material: waste water | place: USA: North Carolina | collected 2016-04-26 ...
ATACGAGATATGCCTAAGTGACTGGAGTTCAGACGTGTGCTCTTCCGATCTAATGAATAATATTATAAATGATAATAATATTGAAAATATTAATGATATTATATACCGTAATGTACACCCTGATTGTGAATATATCGAATATACATTTACATATTTTAATACTAAAGAGTATATTAAATTTTTATTTTAAGGAATATATATATGAAGCAAACAATTTTTTATATTTGTCTTGAACCTTTAGAAGAAAGATATACTAAGCAATGGTACGATTTATTTCCTCAAGAATTTAGAAAACATGGCTTTGATGTTCAAGTTATTGACGGTAAATCACTAATTAATCACGTATCAGTTGGTACTTTTTTAGATATAAATAGCACTGTACATTATAAAAATTCACAAATGATGGAAATAGCTAAATTATTCCATGATAAGAAAGTAAAAAATAATGATATATTTTTTATAGCTGATACTGAATTTTGGGGACTGGAATCAATTAGATTATTAGCTCAAATGAATAATATAGATGTAAAAATAGTTTCTTTCTTACATGCTGCATCTTACACCATTGAAGATGCGTTTGCTATAGCAGAACCTTACCAAAAATATACAGAAATTGGATGGATAGCATCTTGTGATTTAGTATTTGTAGGTAGTGAATATCATAAAAATGCTGTAATTGAAAGACGAATTAATAAATTAGCAGAAGAAAGTGATAAACAGACACTAAAAGATAAAATAAAAGTAACAGGCAATCCTTTATTTAAATCAGAGTTTGTTGATTTTGATATTAAAAATAAAAAAAATCAAATTATAATTTCTAATAGATTTGATTGGGAAAAAAGACCTAATCTTTCTTTAGATATAGCATATCTATTAAAAAAAGAAATTCCTGATTTAGAAATAATCGTGACAACATCAAGACCTAAATTTAAATCTAATAAAGAGTGGCTTGTTAACTATGCTAGGGCATTAGAATCTGATGGTATTATAAAAATATATGAAGGTCTTTCTAAAAAAGAATACTATAAATTATTAGCAGAAAGTAAAATTATGTTGACTAATAGTATTGAAGAAAATTTTGGTTATTGTATAGTAGAAGCATTAGCATATAATACTTATCCATTAGCACCTTATGGATTATCACATACAGAATTATTATGTAATAATGATAAATTATTGTTTAATGATATTGATGATGCTATAATTAAAGCTAAGAATTTACTTACTTCTAATTTTAACTGTTCTGAATATGTAGGTAAATATTTTCATGCAATAGATGAAATGTGTAACTATATGAAAAAATTATAAAGGATTTATATGAAAAAAATAAGTGAAGTTATTAGAGAAAGAATTAAAGCTGACGGTGGTAATTATAATGCTAATGAAAATATATCAAAATATATTTATGCAAATGAATTAGATGAACTACAAGAAGAATTAGCAGAAAATTTACAGTCTGTTTTAAATACATTAATTATTGATACTGAAAATGACCATAATACACAAGAAACTGCTAAACGAGTAGCTAAAATGTATTTGAAAGAAGTTTTTAGTGGTAGGTATTTTGAAAGACCTACTGTAACAGATTTTCCTAATGCAAAAGAATTAGATGAAATTTATACATTAGGTCCTATTGATTTAAGAAGTGCATGTTCACATCATTTTGTTGAAATTGAAGGCTCAGTTTGGATTGGTATTTTACCAAGTGACCGAGTTATCGGTATCAGTAAATTTGCTAGACTATTAAATTGGATTGCGAATAGACCTCATATTCAAGAAGAAATGTCTATTATGCTTGCAGATGAATTAGAATCATTAATAAAACCTAAAGGTCTTGCTGTTGTCATTAAAGCAAAACATCATTGTATGACTTGGCGAGGAGTTAAAGAAAAAAATGTCACTATGGTTAATTCTGTTTTAAGAGGAGAATTTAGAGAAAATCCACAGTTGAAAAAAGAATTTTTTGATATAATTCGTGGACAAGGATTTGAGAATTAATATGTTTGAGTATGTAGCGTCAGGGTTGTCACATGCAGCCCTTAATAAAAAATATTTATCAGATGAAGTCGATAATAATTTGTACGGTGAATGTATCACTAATATTAACAATATGTTTAAAGCAATTAATCAAGACCACCATAGAGTGTCATTATTGTTTAACGCATATATTGAAAAGCATTATGGCGTTTTATTTAATAAATTATTTTATAAAAATACATTAAATAATATTTACTCAGATTCAGGTGGATTACAAATGATTACTTTAGGTCATACTTCTACTGATGAATTAAAAAATTCTGTATATGATATTCAATCTAATTTATCTACAGTAGGTATGTGTTTTGATGAAATTCCTGTAACAGTAAATGCTAATGAAAAAACTAGTACAACTAATATGAGTGCCCGTATTTATGATGTAAATGTTTTTGCACAAAAAGCTAAAGAAACAGGAATAAACTTAAAAAATCAAATAGAATATTTCAAAAATAATCCTAATAATATGTGTAAACCAATGATAATTTTACAAGGTAATTGCTTTGATACATATCAACAATGGACAGATATAGTTTTAAATGAAATTGGTCATAGTAATTGGAAGTATATTGACGGTATTGCATTGGGGGGTGCTGCATTAGGACAAGGGGTATATGAGGATTTACAACGTAATTTTTATTGTACTCATGTAGAATTACCTTCAGAGATAAAAATTAAACACTATCATTTATTAGGAGTAGGGTCCCTATTTCGTATGCTACCTATGATGGCATTAATAAGAGATAAAAAAATAGATGCACATATTAGTTATGACTCTACAACACATACAGGTGGTATATCAAGAGGTAATTATTTTATATCAGATGTTCCTACTAACTTTCCACAATATAAAGATAAGTATTTTTATATTGTGTTAGATGATATTCATAAAAATATGAAAAAATTAAATTTAAATATTAATATTACTGAATCTATGATTTATGACCGTATATCTATTCCTTCTAATTGGAAAAAAGGTAACTATACTATTACAGATGAATATAATACTTTACTAGCATATTTAATTTCATCTATATATAATTTTATGTGTTCTGTTGATAAATTATATGAAGATGATTCTTATTATGAAGAATATGCACATCATAAAGGATTATTAATACCACTAAATGCGTATAGTAAATGTTCAGATAGAAAAGACTTTGAAGAATGGATGAAATGTTTTAAATCTATATTATATTCTAATCCTGTATCTTTAAAACAAAATAATGATTTATCATTGTATTTTTGAGGTAAATATGAAGTATTCAGTTGTAGTAACGTTTAGTATAGAAGGTATGCACTGTTGGCCTGAAGCAGAAAAATTTTTTCCCGAAGTTAGCTTTTTAGCTAGTCCTCATAGACATCTGTTTGGCTTTAAATGTTATTCAGAGGTGACACATACTGATAGAGACGTAGAATTTATTTTATTAAAACGTAAATTAATAGATTTTCTTAAAACAAAATTTGCTATTAATGATATTTTAAATTTTGGCGGTTTAAGTTGTGAATCAATTGCACAATTTTTATTAGAGAATATCCCTGAATTATATAAAGTAGAAGTTTGGGAAGATTGGGAAAATGGTGCAGTAGTAGAAAGATGAAAATAGAAAAAATTAACTTAAATAAACAAAACAGAATGATAAGAATAGGACTAGGATACCATGAATCAATCTTTTTTATTAGAGTTGATTTATGGTATTTCGGAGTACGTTTTAAAAATGAATGATTTAGAAAATGACCCTATTGTTCACTTATGTAGGTTTCTTGCTGAAACAATTATAGAAACTGAGCTAGTACAACAAAAAATAATAAGTATATCATCAGATTTTGATACTGATATTATGAAAATATTAGTAGATGAATGGCCTAGATTACAAGGTATATCATCAAGAAATATGCTATATAATATCAGTAAACAAGATATTGATTTAAAAAAAGTAGCAGAAGGTCTTAAAATACTTGCAAATAAATAAAAAATAATATATAATAATGTTTCAACTTAAAAGGAATTAAAATTATGACAAATCCATTATCAGAACAAAATGTACCTGAATCTTTAAAAAATATTGAAACAGGTACAAAACCATCAAAAACTGTAAAACAAGACGTAAAACAAGACGTAAAAAATGAATCAGCTAAAGATTATACTGTAGTATCATCAGAGGACTTAAAAAATAAAGTTTCTGATGTAGAAGTTTACGGAAATCCTGATTTGTTTGTGTGTATCTCTAAAGCGTCTTCTAAATCAGGTAGATGGATGAAATCTACTAAAGTTATGGAAGTACCTGGTGGTTGTGTATTACAAGTTACTACTCAACAAGGTGATAATATTGCAGAAGCAGTAACATTTGTTCCAGGAACAATGTTAGAAAAAGATACTAATGGTAACTATAAATTAGTACAATATCGTAGAGCAAACTAATGACTGACTTAGTAAAGCGTTTCACATTGTATGGTAAAGAAATAGAAGTTGTAGGATTAGACTGCAACTTCTATCCACATGAAGATTCATGTCTTGTTATCGTTGATTTTACTGAGCATAAATTAAAATATTCAAAAGCAGAAATTAATGTTGCATTGATGGAAATGTTAAAAACTTTAAATGTAACTTTTAAACTAGCTATAGATTTTTTTATTGTACCTCTATTTCATCAAAAATTATCTGATGCACAACTATCATTCATGGATGAATTGAAAAAAGAAACAGATATGAAATATCTAGTAATAAATCAATCAGTAGTAAAAGATAAAACTTATTTAGGTTGGGATATTGTAGATTTATTACCATCAAAATATGTTATAGGGTCAGACCCAAATACACTAATTATACCTGTGTAATTTTACACAGGTTCTTTTTTTAGTATGTTAATATGTGAAGGATGTATAGCAATAATGCTATCACCCCTACCTTCGTGATTATTTCTATATACAACCCCATCATATCCTTTTTCTAATAATTTATTACGAATAATTTGATTGTACTCTTTTCTATATTCGTGTGCATCATCTTCGCTAAATTGCCTGAAAAGTTCTTTATCTATAACATTTTTTTTATATAATTGGTCAGCTATACAATCAGCATGAAAACATCCGACATCTTTTAAACGAAGTGGGTTATATATTGACAAATTTACAGTAATTAGCTTATGATTACCATTGCGTCTAAGCCTATTATTTAACACATAATTTGCTTGTTGCAAATTACCGAAGTGAGAACCTAAATCACTTTTTGTTACATCAAATGTGTCAAAATCATTTGATGTAGCATGAAACCATTTTTTTAAATAAGATTCTAGGAGATATTCTATGAACATAAATTTACCTATACTATATGTTGATATGGACGATACCATAAATTTATACACAACTCATTTTACAAAATTACGGGAGCATCAATATCACTATCCCCAAGCAAAAGAGGGGTTTTATATTGATATTCCTCCTAATGAAGATGCAATAAAATATGTTAAGTTATTATCTAGTATTTATGACATTTATTTTTTAACTGCGCCTTCTTTAAAAAATCCTCATTCGTATAGTGAAAAGAGATTATGGATTGAAAAATACTTTGGTTTTGACTGGGTTACTAAATTAATCATATGTAATCATAAAAATTTACTTATGGGTGATTATTTAATTGATGATTTAGATTGTGGTAAAGGTCAAGAAGGATTTACAGGAGAGTTAATACAATATACCTCTTCTAAATTCCCAACATGGGAAGTTATATATGAATATTTAACAAAAAAACAACAACAAATTAAAGATTATGAAAAACTTGAAAATGAAGTTATATCAATGTTATTTCCTGATGGATGGTTAAATTCATAACATAGTATTGACTTTTTAAAAATATAGTATATAATATATACACTTTGTAATAATAGTGCATTCCTTTTGTCACTAACAAAGGTACTAAAATATGAAAAAATCTATTATAAGTATTTTATTAATGTTAAGTTTCACTATGCCTTCATATGCGAAACAAAATTTTAATAAAAACAATAATATTACTAATCATGTTGTAGAAGCAAAGGAATGTAATACGCATAAAAGTAAAAATAAGGGTGGTAAAAAGAAAACTGGTAAGACAAAACCAAAATTCATTAAACCACAAACAATTATAGTGAAGCATAGTCATCAACAAGGTTATGCTTCATGGTATGGTGGTAAATTTATAGGACGAAAAACAGCCTCAGGTGAAATATTTTCAGCTAATAAATTAACTGCTGCACATAAAACACTTCCATTAGGAAGTGTTGTTAAAGTCACTAACATTAAAACTAACGAACAAGTCGTTGTTAAAATTAATGATAGAGGACCGTTCAAACCAAATCGTATTGTAGATTTATCTCCATCTGCTGCTCGTAAAATTGGTTTACAAAAAGTTGGTATTATGCCAATAAAACTAGAAGTAATTTCTACCCCAAGATAAACTTTTAAGTATATCTCAATATTAACAACATTAGGAATGCACTTTTAATACAAAGAACAAAATTTAAACAGTAAATATAAGCATAATATAACGTTTTATTTTTTAAGGAGTTTTTATGCCATTTGCTGCTCGAATAGGTGATATGGGTTCGGGACATGGTTGCTTCCCCCCTCACATGATTATTACAGGTAATCCAAAAGTAATTATACAAGGAATGCCTGCTGCAACTATTTCAGATATGTTATTACCCCATGTTTGCGGACTGTTAATACATCCAGGTAATATAGCATCAGGTTCAAGTAAAGTACATATATCAGGTCGTCCTGCTGCACGTATAGGTGATATAGTGTCATGTGGTTCGGTTATTATGACTGGTTCTGTCAAAGTTAATATAGGTGGTTAATATGGATATTAAAACACCATCAGGAGAACGTGCTGATATTTATAAGGCTATATTGTCAGGTAAAGGATTTTTAAATCCTATGACTAATTATATAATTTCATTAAAACATAGTTTGATATTATTATCTCAGTATTTAGATGATAATGTCATTAAGCTTGAAATCGAGGCTACACTAGATACAGTAGAATCATTTAAAAATCATACTGATAATATTTCGGGATTAAATTTAAATTCGTCTAAAAAAATTTATGAAATACTAGATGTAATAGAAAAATTAAAACCTTATAATGCGTCTTTTATTAACTATTATAAACTTTGTTTAGGTTCAATATTAAATAATGATAATATAAAGAAAAATATAACTGAATTTAATTACTATATATTTTCAATTTTATTAGAAAAGGAAAATAAAGATTATAAAAAAATATCTTCTAAGTTAAATAAAATAAATAATATGATAAAAGAACAAATATTTTCAGATAACTTAGTATTTGAAAATATTAAATTAGAATTATCAATTAGGTCATTAAATTGTTCATTATCTAGTATGTTATATAAAACAAAACAAAATATAATATTAAGTGATAAACACGATTGTCCAACATTTAATGATTTACTTATTGATTAGTATATTAACAAGGAGCTACAATGACATTAACAGAATTTATTAATAGTAATTTAATACCAAATAAAAATTATAATTTAGATTTTAATAGAACTGAATTACCACAATTAAAAACAGATGAGTTTTTAAATGATTTAACTAATAATAATATTAATTATCATATTACGACAGTTAATCCTAAAGATTTAATACCCACCCAAAATGAATATAATAATGATAAAATTAAAAGTTTAATACTGTCATTAAGAGCAGGTGCTGATAATAAACCAATTATGGTTAGTAATGATAATTACATTTTAGATGGTCATCATAGATGGGCTGCTTGCGCTCATATAGGATGTGAACAGCCAATATACTATATAGATAAAGGAATACATGATATTATGAATTTTGTAAAGGATAAAGAATATGCGTTGTATAAAAATATCAATGAATCTATAAATGAAGATTCTACTAATAATGTAGGTATTAGTGAAATTGATAATATGAAAAGACAGTTAGTTGATTTATTACGTATTAGAATACAAAACATTACACCCACCCCTACTCCAAAAGAATTTTCTGATATTTTAGCAAGATACAGTGTAGCTATTTTAAAATCTAGTCCTGATAGTGTTAAAAATGATTATAATCAACAAATTATTAATAATAAAATATTACCTTTAAATTTAAATTCAAATTTAAATGAAGATATTTTTTTTAAAGCCCCTGATGTATCAAAATTAAAAACAGAACAAGATTATATAAAAGCACATGCTTATTATAGAGGTAGAGAATTAGATAACAATTATAAAGAATTATTAGCTAAAACATCAAATACAGTTTTTACAAAATTAGCTACTAGTAATAACTATAAAGATAGAGTAAATGTTGCTAAATACGGTCCTCCTCACTTAAAGCCATTATTACTAACTGATAATAATGAAAATGTAAGAGCAGAAGTAGCTAAAGATAAAGGATACCATGCGTTATTAATGCATGATACAAGTAAAAAAGTTAAAAATACTTTAATTGACAATACACAATTTAGTAATGTATTATTGCATCTTGCACGTGATAAAGATACTGATATATCAACTCGTGCTAAAGAAAAAATACAATCCCTCCCATATGTGTCAAATAATATAAAACAAGAATATAAGTAAAAAAATATTGACTTATAGTTCAAATTAAAATATAATGAGTTTCTTACTTGGAGACTCATTATGATTACACATACATTAAATAGTATTCCTAAAACTTCAAACGATATTATTATAACTACTCATTGTATCGAACAAGTATTTTCAAGGTTTAAATTATTTATTCCTAAAAATTTTCATAATAGTAAAGATTTACCAGTGTATGTAAAAGACTGTATTTTAAAAGGTAGTATTAATCGCAAATTTGAATTTTCTCCTTTTTATGTTAATAAATGTAAATCAAAATTTGAGGAAACTATTATTATTAATACAAAATTATGTGTATTCATTGCACGATGGGATAAAAAAAATAAAAATAAATTAGTTGTAAAAACCGCAGTAAAAAGACCGTAGGATATAAATTATGTTTAATTGCTTTTTTAGTAGTGATTATCATTTTTTTCATAAAAATATTATAACATATCAAAATCGTCCGTTCGTAGATATTGATAATATGAATGAAATGCTAATCGAAAATCACAATTCTATTGTAAACCCTCGTGATACTATTTATATGTTAGGTGATATTGCTATAGGTGCTACTGGTATTGAAATGTCTAAAATATTAAATAGAATGAATGGGCGTAAAATATTAATTATAGGTAATCACGATGTACCATTTTTAAATGATGTAGATTTTACATCTTGCTTTAAAGAATTACATCATTTATTATCTATTAAAATTAATAAACAATATATGCAATTGTGTCATTTTCCTATTGAAATATGGGATAGAGCGCATTATGGTAGCTGGATGCTTCACGGTCATTGTGTAGATATGAACACAGAAATATTAACATTAGATGGGTGGAAGTTTCGCTCACAGCTAACAGAAAATGATAAAATTTATAATATTAATAGACATACAGGACTAATAGAAGTTGATACTATAAAAATTATAGATAATATTTATACCGGTACTGTAATTAACTTTAATGGAAAATCAGTTAATTTAAGAGTAACAGATAATCATACATTTGTGGGATATGATATAAACAATAAATGGTTAGAAATAAGTGCTAAAAATATTTATAATACACATTGTTTAAAATTTATTAGAAGCTCGTATTTTAATAATGTTGGTATCAACTTAAATGACGAATTATTAAGGCTTTATGTTTATTGTACAGCAGACGGAAGCTTAAAAAAAGAAACAAATCTTTGGAGAATACGAATAAAAAAGGAACATAAAAAACAAGAAGTAAAAAGATGTTTAACTGCATTACAAATAGATTATAAAGAATATATAAATGATGATTATGTATCTTTTAATTTTTATACTCCTAAAGAACTATTAGAATACTCGCATAAAGGCTTAGATAAAAAATTATTTAATATGAATACTAATCAATTTAAAATTTTTTTAGATGCATATTCTCTATCAGATGGTAATAAAAATGGCAATGGTGTATTAGTATATACAGCTAAAAAAGAAGAAATGGACATTATATCTCACCTTTCTATAATTAATGGCTATGGATGTACTATTACTGAAACAGCAGGGGGATATACAAATAGTTTAAATTATCAACTATCTATTTATCCTAAAACAACGTCTTTAGTAAAAGATAATAAAGAAAGATTTGTAAAAGAATATGTTAATAACGAACATTTTTGGTGTGTTACTACTAACAACGGTAATTTTTTTATGAGAAGAAATGGTAAAATTCATTTAACAGGTAATTGTCATGGTAATAAACCCGATAATATTAATCAATTAAAAATTGATGTAGGTGTTGATTGCCATAATTATAGTCCTATTTCTTTTGAAGATATACAATCAATTATGAGCAAGAAGGAGTATATTCAATATGTCAGACCCCATAAACGTAACAATAACAATCAGTCCTAATAATGATAAAGCATTCATTATAAATGGTGGTAAATTAAATACTTTAGAATTTACTTGGGATAATTTTGAGTTCAAAGAAGACAATTTGCTTTGCTATGACTATGAAATTCTAAAAATACCTGATAATTATAAATTTGAAGATATTAAACTAGAATTTGAAAAATTACTAGAAGTAACAATTGTTGATTTACTTACTAAAGCAAGTAATAAAGAATATAATGAATTTATCAAGCAATTAAAATAAAATAAGTGTCACAAGGACGTGATATGACAAAAAAAAGTTTAGACTTTGAATTAAAAGTTGTAGATGGGTTGAAAATATTATTACCAAATAGTAATATTATACATACAGGTAATAATAGTCAAACATCAGATATTAATTTAATATATAACGGATATAGTACCTTTATAGAAGCAAAAATAAGTGGTGGTCAATTTGGATGTCCAAGACTAAAATATATTGATAACACATGGAAAGGTGTCACTGAAAATCCTATATCAAATTCTGTATCATATATTCTAAATAATGACCCACACGCATATAGTTTCATGGAATATGCAAAAACATTATATCAATATAAACAGTACAAGCATATAATGCCTTCGTATAGTGTATTTCAACAAGAACCTGATGAATATTTTAATTATAATTCATTATCAGATATTATAAAAAATGTGGGTAATCAATACATATATAAAAGTAGAGAAAATACACAATTATTAAATATAATAGTTGAATATTATACATTAAAAAAAGTTGATTATATACAAATAAGTGATAATTTTTATCAAATAAATAAAAATAATCTTACTGATATTCCTAATATAACTGCTGATGTTGAATTAACAGTACGATTAGTTAATAGAAGAACAAAAAAATGGTTTGAAGTAATCCCTACTTTAAAATTAAAAAATATGGTAGAATCTAATTTTAGCATTTTACTTAATACAAAAAAATTAAATCCGTTTAAAAATATATAGGAGGATGCTATGTCATCGCTAAACGCAATTGGTTGATTAATGAATATAAAAATTTTTGTCAAAATAAAAAAATAATTTTCGATATACACGAAGATATATTAAGCCCTGATAGTACCACGTTATTCATGTCAAGTGGTATGCAAAGATACAAACATTTATCATTCACTCCGAAAGACCCCTTGCTTTAGCTAGGGGTGGATGTCAAAAAGAAACTATGGGTTTTGATATAGAGCATTTAGATTACTATAAACAATTAGAGGGTAAACATGAAAAGTCTTAAACAATATGAATTTAGTGAATTTTATGATTTGTGGGATGCTGATAAGATAGACCCAACTAATCACTATAAAGAAATAGAGGCTTTAACATTCAATGATTTAGAAAATGCAATTAAATGTGTAGCTAGATATGGTGTTGAAATTTCAGAAAGATTATTAAAGAATATTTTACATAAAAGAATAGACCTTGCGTATGAAGTAATAAACAAAGGTATTACTGATACATGCCAACGTGAAAAATTATATGATGCTATTTGTTTAGAAGTGGATTTACCATCTCCTCCTTGCTATGGTTCTACTCAAGAATATAAAGATAATTTTTATAATTTAGCTAGAAATGTAAATCCAATTTTAGGAGTAAAATTTAATGTCTAATACAGTAAATTATGTTGTTGTAGATGCTAACACAATTGAAGTAAATTATTATGATACAAATTATGATGTTTTTATACCTAATAAAATATTAACTACAATTGATGAAGTTATTAATTATTTATCATTAGAAGATATTTATGTTACAAAAGATAACATTGATTTCAGAAATTGTTAAACAATTTAAAGTAATAGTGTAATAAAAATGTGTTATCTTAGATATATATTATTATGAGATAACACAAATGAAAAAAATTTTTAATCATTATATCATTAATACTAATTCCTTCTTTTACTTTTGCGATGGAAGAATTAAGTGATTTTGAAATGTCAGATACACATGCAGGTACAGAATTATCAAATGATATTAATTTGTCTATATTAAATAATAAAGCTAACATCGCAAGCTTTATTTCGCGCTTTTCAATTTTCTTTCCTAAATATTCCGGTGTTCTGCCGACCATCAAACCAGCTAAAAAAACCGTTAAAATAACATACATCAACAGTCCAACAAGACCTACTCCAACTCCTCCAAAGATAATTTCACCAGATAAAATGTTTAATAATGCAATCCCTCCTGTGATAGGATTGAGGCTTGAGATCATGGCATTAACGGAA
>ERZ650309.1117-NODE-1117-length-12775-cov-5.146462_pt1 | contig 12775 bp, 7 predicted proteins | sample MGYA00376245_ERZ650309 | MGnify/ENA primary metagenome ERZ650309 (study PRJEB26733, sample SAMN07839294) | wastewater metagenome | biome: urban; feature: wastewater treatment plant; material: waste water | place: USA: North Carolina | collected 2016-04-26 ...
GCGGCAGCGGAACTCGGCGTCACTGTCAACACCATCCTGTTTCACGTCAAAAGCATCTACGACAAATTGCACGTCCATTCCAAATCCGCCGCCGTCGCCAAAGCGTTACGCGAACATCTGTTGGATTGAGCGATCCTTCACGTCGGCGCAACCTTTGGGCACGCCCGACAAAGCCACTTCACCAAAGTCTTCCGCGAAGCCACTGGCGCGAAGTCACCGAAATGACGCCGCACGCTTTTCGGCAAGCCGCGATTCCTTGACTTCTTAAACACTGATGGACTACACCGGCTGCGCGTTAAAGTTGTTGCTCTCTCCGCATCCGACAATCACTGTGGAATTCTGTTCATCGTCATTATCGTGAGTTTGCTATGAAACCTTTGAAACTCTGCGTGAGTTTGCTGCTGGTTGGGTTCGCGATTGGTTTCGGCTGGCCTGTATCGCGTCCAGTGACCGCGGCTCAAGACGTTCAGTTCAATCGCGACATTCGCCCGTTGCTTTCGGACAAATGTTTTTTCTGCCACGGGCCGGATGAAAAGAATCGTAAGGCCGGGTTGCGCCTGGATACTTTTGAAGGCGCAACCAAAGATCGAGGAGGCTATCGAGCGATTTCGCCGGGCAAACCGGATGAGAGCGAATTGCTCAAACGCATTACTTCGCACGAAGCAGACGTGATGATGCCGCCCGCGTCGGCCAAAAAAGCTCCAGTTACGCCGGAAGAAGTCGCGTTATTGCGGCGCTGGATCGAACAAGGCGCGAAGTATCAGGGACACTGGGCATTTCAACCGCTAGCCAAACTTCAGCCGCCCGTCGTCAAAAATCTCCAATGGGTTCGCAACGACATTGACCGATTCATTCTGGCGCGGCTGGAAAGCGCTGGGCTTCAGCCTTCGCCGCAAGCCGATGCGCGGACGTTGATTCGTCGCCTGTCGCTGGATTTGGTCGGATTGTTGCCGCAACCGGCGGAAGTCGAAGAGTTCGCCAGGGCATTTAGTCAAAATCAGGATGCGGCTTACAACGCACTGGTCGAACGCCTGCTCGCCAGTCCGCATTACGGCGAACGTTGGGGCAGGCATTGGCTGGATCAGGCGCGTTATGCTGATTCCAACGGCTACACGATTGACGGCGAACGCGTCATGTGGCCGTACCGCGATTGGGTTATCAATGCGCTCAACGAAGACAAGCCCTTCGATCAATTCACTATCGAACAACTGGCGGGTGACTTGTTGCCAAATCCTTCAGACCCGCAGAAGGCGAAATCTCAACTCGTTGCCACGGGCTTTCACCGTAATACGGTCATCAACGAAGAAGGCGGCGTTGACCCCGAACAAGCGCGCGTCGAACAGGTTATGGATCGTCTGCATACGACCGGCGCGGTTTGGCTGGGGTTGACCGTCGGTTGCGCGCAATGCCATTCGCACAAATTCGATCCCATCCCGCACAAAGAGTATTACCAAATGCTGGCGTTCTTTAACTCGACGATTGACGTGAACAACCAGGGCCCAGTCGTGCCTGTCACTCGCGGCGAGTTGTTCGGCAAACCGGAAAGTTCCGAACCAACGGTTGCCAGCCAAGGCCGGATGCCTCGCGGAGAGTTGACGCAAGACGAATGGGAACGTTCAGAAATCGCAAGGCTGGAAAAGAGTCCGGCGGTGATGGCTCCGAACAAAGCGGTCGAATGGGTTTCGTTTGATCCAGTCAAATTCGACACCGAAGCCGCAGGCAAATTGCAGCGTCTGGAAGACGGATCGTTTTTGATCACGTCAAACGCCGCGGTCAACGACGCGTACCGCATTCTGGTCAGGATTGCTTCGCCGCGTGTTGCCGCTGTGCGGTTGCGCGTGCTGCCGCACGAAGCTCTGCCGAAAAATGGCCCAGGTTTGGCGGCGGACGGTTCATTTGCTCTGAGCGAGTTTTATATTGATAGCGAAGGCGGGCGTCATGGGTTCAATGACGCTTTTGCTTCTACGGATGGAGACGAACAACGCGATTACCCAGCCCGCGCAGCCAGCGATGGCGACCGTCGCACAAGCTGGTCAATTCACGTTGGGAACAACCAGCCGCACGAAGCCGTGTTTGTTTATGCTCAACCGAAAACCTTTGCCAGCCGCCAAATCCAATTCGTGCTGCGGCACGAAGCCGAAACCGGACGCGGCATAGGCCATTTCAAACTCGAAATCGCCACGGAAACTCCGCACGATGCGCGCGGAGCCGCTTTGCTGGCGGCGCTGAAAACCGAAGCGAAGGGCCGGACGCCAGAACAGCAAGCTCGAATCAATGCCGCGTTTGCTTCGGCGCGTGTTGTCCGGGAAAAACAGTCCGGCAATGCCGTGATGGCGATGATCATGCGCGACATCAATGTGCCGCGAGAGTCATACATTTTCACGCGAGGCGATTTCACGCGGCCTGACAAAGCGGTCGGCTTGTTGCAGCCGGGCGTACTCAGCGCAGTTGGGCCAGCGTTGCCAGAAACCGCCAAGCCGCGCACGCGCCTTGATCTGGCCAGATGGCTGGTTGATCCGGCGAATCCATTGACGCCGCGCGTGACAATGAACCGCATCTGGATGCGTTATTTCGGACGAGGCATTGTCGAAACCGAAGAAGATTTCGGGACACAAGGCTCGCTGCCCACGCATCCCGAATTGCTGGATTGGCTTGCTGCCACGTTCCGCGACGGAACTGCGGATTGCGGTTTGCGGATTGCGGATTCCAAAATGCCGTGTTCGTCTGCAAAGCCGTGGAGCTTAAAGGCCATGCACCGTTTGATCGTGACATCCGCAACATATCGCCAGTCTTCCGAATTCAATCCGCAATCCGCAATCCGCAATCCGCAATCAGAAGACCCCAGAAACCTGCTGCTTTCGCGCCAGGAACGCTTCCGCGTCGAAGCCGAAATCGTGCGCGATGCCGCCTTGAGCGCGAGCGGTTTGCTGAATCCGAAAATCGGCGGCCCCAGCGTGCGTCCACCGCAACCCGAAGGCGTGTACGCCTTCACGCAGAACAAAAAGAACTGGGTCGCGGCATCGGGAGCCGACCGGTTTCGCCGCGCTTTGTATACGCAGTTTTATCGCAGCGCGCCGTATCCGTTGTTTACGACCTTTGATTCACCGGATTTTCAACAAGTCTGCACGCGGCGCTTTCGCTCAAACACTCCCTTGCAATCGTTGACGCTGGCGAACGACCCGGCCTTTCTGGAAATTGCCCAGGGCTTGGCGGCTCGACTGGTGCGCGAAGTGCCGGGCGAATTTACCGCGATGCTGGATGCGCGGTTGCGGCATGCGTTTGCGTTGTGTTTCAGCCGTTCGCCCAGCGCCACGGAACTTACCGCTTTGCGCAGCTACGTCGAACGGCAAGAGCAGTGCGTTGCCAAAGAACCTGCTTCTGCCAAATCGTTGGCAAGCCAGGAATTGACCAAAGCCGGATTGACCGAAGCTCAAGCGGCTGCGCTGACAGCGGCGGCGCGGGTGCTGTTCAATACGGACAACTTCATCACACGAGAGTAAATGGCAAAATTTTTTAGTAACTGGTTTTCTGGAATCTGCCTTTTAGTTTGCCTGTTTGCCTGTTCCTCATATGGACAAGTTAAAGCTGACCGGCAGCAGATGGATTATTACGGGTTGGTTAAAACTGTTCGTACAGAAACCGTTGAGTATTCCTTCGAAGACGGTAAACCCAAACATAGCAAACGAAAGCTTGATTCAATAGAACAATTTGACCATCACGGCAGGCTTCTTGAAGAAATGCATTATGGTTCTGACGGCAAAATTCTTTGGCGCGAGCAACACGCGTACTCATCCGGGCGCTTAATCGAAACTACTGTAAAGCATGACAAATTTATATTTCTGCCTGATAGGCGTGTTTATAAATACGACACAAGACAGAATCTGATTGAAGAGAATGGGTATGATCTAAGCGGAAAGCTTGTAAACCAATCTACCTATGTTTATGACACAAACAATCGGAAGATTCAGTGGACATCTGTGAGCTTTCACCCAGAAGAACATTCGACACCACACAGATGGACGTATTCATATGATGAACAAGGGCGGTTGAAAGAAGAAAAGGCTTTTTCCGATGAGGGAAACGGATTTATACCTGTTGATTCATTGGGTGCGCCACACAAAAGAGTGTTGGGTTATCAAAATGGAGACAAATGGAATGCTGCACTGTATTTCGATGTAACCGGCGCGCTTGTGAGAATGACGCTACTAACCTACGACCAAAAAGAAAATGAGATTGAAGACATTGAATATAATCAGGATCTAAATTTGAAAAAGAAAATTCGCTATGAATACAAATTCGATAAACACGAAAATTGGGTAAAGATGAAAACTTATGTATGGAAGGCAAAAGACAGCAGGGCTTTTTACCAGCTCGATGAAGTTACTTATCAAGTTATTACATACTATAAAAACTAACCCGGTGACTAACAACTCACGGCTAAATTTAAAGTGTCGCTACGCGACAAAGAGCAAGTGGTTACAATAAGGCTAAATTCAAACGTCGCGGAGCGATGAAGAAGCGCGAAAGCGCATAAAGGAGAGGAGATCAAATGTTACTGAAATGGTTAGATGTGTTGCGGATGGCCAGAATTTCAAACCTGCCTCCAGACCAAAAAATCGCCAAATCTGATGCGGAATGGCAGGCGCAATTAACGCCGGAGCAATACTACGTCACGCGCCAGCACGGAACGGAAAGCCCCTTTAGTTCGGAAATGTGCAGCCTGTTCGAATCGGGGTTGTATGCATGTGTCTGTTGCGACACGTTGTTGTTCGATGCCAGCGAAAAGTTTGAAAGCGGAACGGGCTGGCCGTCGTTCACGCAACCGATCAAGGAAAACGCGATTGCCTATCACGAAGACACCAGCTACGGCATGTCCAGAGTCGAAACGCTGTGCAATACCTGTGATGCGCATCTGGGCCATGTGTTTCCCGACGGGCCTCCGCCCAGCGGGTTGCGCTATTGCATGAATGCTGTCGCGCTGAAAAAGATCAAAGGAGACGCGAGTTGATACAAGGATTCTTTCACCAAGCGGTTTGGATTGCGTTATCCGCGACAGCGGCTGTAGCTGGAACGGCGATGGCTTTACCCGGACAGCCGACTGCCATCGTTTACGTCAGCAATTGCGAAAGCAATGATATTTTTGTGTGGCAACTCAACCGGCAAACGGGAGAGTTGATATTGGTCGAAACGGTTGCCATTCCCGGTATTGTGAAATCCGGGATGGCTACGCCAATGACGGTCAGCCCGGATCGTCGCTTTTTGTTTGTGGCGACGCGCGGCGAACCGCAGAGCGTTTTCACCTTCGCGATAGATCCAAAGAGCGGCAAGCTCAAGCTGGTTGGCAGCGGTCCATTGGTGGACAGCATGCCGTACATTTCGACCGACCATACCGGGCGCTTTCTGTTTGCGGCTTCGTATCAAGGCCACAAGTTTACCGTCAGCCCGATTGGCGTGAACGGAGTGATCGGGGCGACGCAACAAGTGTTAGAGAATCACACCAATTCGCATTCGATTTTGCCGGATGCGAAAAACCGATATGTGCTGGCGGCGACGCTGGGCAACGATTTGGTCAATGTGTTCAAGTTCGATGCGAAGACGGGGAGGCTTGAACCAAACACGCCGCCATCCGTCGCCGTTAAAGCCAAGACCGGCCCGCGTCACCTGATCTTTCATCCCAACGGCAAGCTTGTGTACGTGCTCGGCGAACTGGATGGCGCGGTTCACGTGTTTGATTACGACGCCGCCCAAGGGCAACTGAAAGAGAAACAATCGGCCAACGCTTTGCCGCCCGGTGTCACGGGCAGAATTGCTGCCGCAGATTTGCACATCACGCCCGATGGCAAATTCCTCTACAGTTCAGACCGCACGTCGAACACGCTTGCGGCATTCAAAGTCAATCCGGCGGATGGCACATTGACGCTGATCGAAATCATTCCGACCGAATCAATGCCGCGCAGTTTCAGCATTGATTCCTCAGGCCGTTTTTTGTTTTTGGTCGGGATGCGTTCGCACCGGATGTCGAGTTACCAGATTGATGCCGCCACAGGGAAACTGACCAAGCTCAAGGAATACGCACTGGGCAAGATTCCCAATTGGGTCGAGATCGTAGACCTTCCGGCAAAATAAAGGATGGAAACGATGAACTCTCCGCAATCAAACGAATTGCAAGACTCCACGCGTCGTCACTTTTTCGGTCAGTGCGCCGTTGGCTTAGGTTCCATCGCGCTGAACGCTTTGCTTGCGCGCGATGGTTTGAGCGCCGAACCGCAAAAACCACAGATTGATCCGACGAATCCGCTGGCACCGCGCAAGTCGCCGCTGCCAGCCAAAGCCAAGCGCGTGATTTATCTGTTTATGGCGGGCGCGCCTTCGCAATTGGAGTTGTTTTCCGACAAACCGAAGTTGCGGGAATTGACGGGACAACCGCCGCCTCCGAGTTTGATGAAAGGTCGCCGCTTCGCATTTCTGAAAGGCAATGAAACGTTGCTGGGCACGAAACGCAAGTTTGCTCAATATGGGCAAAGCGGGATGACCCTGAGCGAATTATTGCCGCATCATCGCAAGATCGTGGACGAAGTTTGCTGGCTGCGCGGAATGGCTACTGATGTGTTCAATCACGGCCCGGCGAAGCTGTTTATGAACACCGGCTTTCAGATTCCTGGACGCCCCAGCTTTGGCGCGTGGGTGACCTATGGGTTGGGCAGCGAATCGAAAGACCTGCCCGGCTTTGTCGTATTGCAAAGCGGTCGGCGCGGCCCGCGCGGAGGCGCTACGTTGTGGAGCAGCGGCTTTTTGCCGACGTCGTTTCAAGGGGTGCCGTTTCGTGGGCAGGGCGATCCGATTCTAAACTTGCAAAGCCCGGCGGGACTTGGACGCGAACAGGAGCGGGATTTTTACGACACCGTTGGTGCTTTGAATAAAGCGCGATTCGAAACGACGGGCGACCCCGAAATCATGACGCGACTCAACGCATACGAAATGGCCTTTCGCATGCAAACCAGCGCGCCGGAATTGATGGATTTGAGCAAGGAATCGGCGGCGACGTTGGCGCTCTATGGCGTGAAGCCGGGCGACGGAGGCTTTGCGGCCAATGCTTTGCTGGCGCGGCGAATGATCGAACGCGGCGTGCGCTTTGTGCAGTTGTATCACACCGACTGGGATCATCACGGCGAACGCGGTAACAACCTGGACGGTGACATCGAAAACCGTTGCCGCGAAGTGGATCAAGCCAGTGCCGCATTGGTGCTCGACCTGAAACAGCGCGGCTTGCTGGAAGACACCATCGTCGTCTGGGGCGGAGAATTCGGGCGAACGCCAATGGGCGAAGTCCGCGAAACGACGGGGCGCGACCATCACATAGAAGGCTTCACGATATGGGTGGCGGGCGGTGGATTTAAACCCGGTTACCTGCACGGCGAAACGGATGAACTCGGCTTTGGCGTGACGGAAGGCGGCATGCACGTTCACGATTTGCACGCGACATTGCTAAACCAACTGGGCTTCGATCACCAGCGATTGACCTATCGGTTCCAAGGCCGAGACTTCCGGCTGACGGATGTCCACGGTATAGTGCAGCGAAATTTACTGACCTAAACGATTGACTGAATAAGCGACGAATCATACCAAGCTTTGCTGGCAGGCCATTACACAACGCAAAAGAACAATCGCAGTTAACCTCATCCACGACAGTGGATTTTTCAGGAGACAATCAAATGAAAAGTGTAACCACACCGATGGGCAGAGCATCGGCAAAGCTCATGGTTTTAGGGGTGATGGCATTGTTGCTGATTAGTGCCGCTCAGCAATCAGCCCAAGCCCAAGTGCTGTATGGTTCTCTGGTTGGGCGAGTTGAAGATCAATCTGGCGCGGTTTTGCCCGGAGCCAAAGTTACTGTGACCAACAAAGCGACCGGGCAGCAACGCGAAGCTTCCTCCGATGAAAGCGGCGCGTTTGCGTTTCGCGATTTGCAGGTGGGCGTGTATGACCTGACCATTTCTCAAAGCGGATTTAAGTCTTACACCAAAGCTGGCATCAACGTTTCGCTTAACAACGTTGTGCGTGAAGACGTGCAAATGACGGTTGGCGGAGCGGCTGAAACCGTCACCATCACTGCGGCGGCTCCCATCTTGCAAACTGACCGAGCCGACGTCAGCAATCAACTTGATAAAGCGCAAATTACCAATTTGCCCATTGGCGCAGGGCGCAATTTTCAGCAGCTTTACAAACTAATTCCGGGCGCGTCCGCTCCTGCCGATGCGCACTCGGATGCAGGCAATCCACAGCGCGCGCTGGTCACGAATTTCAACGGAGCGTCCTATTCTAACAACAACACGCGGCTGGACGGCGCAACGGTCAGTTATCCGTGGCTGCCGCACATTGTGGCTTATGTGCCGCCGCAAGATGCCGTCGAAACGGTCAACATCGTGACCAACAGTTTCGACGCTGAACAGGGAATGGCAGGCGGCGCGGCGGTCAACGTCCAGATCAAATCCGGCGCAAACCAGTTTCATGGCAGCGCGCATGAATTTCACACTAATAGCCGGTTGAAAGCGCGCAACTATTTTTATTACCAGCCCGGCACTCTGCCGAAAAACATCTTTAACCAGTTCGGCGGCACCTTCGGCGGGCCGATCATCAAAAACAAACTCTTCTTTTTCGGTTCGTGGGAACGCACGGTGCGTCGGCAAAATGCCTCGGCGTTTCGCACCTTGCCGACAGCGGCATTGCGGCAAGGCGATTTCAGCGGCACGGGCGCGCAAATTTATGACCCGGCAACGGGCAACGCCAACGGTTCCGGCAGAACGCTGTTTGCGAATAACAAAATCCCGACAAACCGGATTGACCCGATTGCGTTGAAATTGATTGGGCTGATTCCGGCTCCGAATCTGGTGACAAACACTCCTGCCAACAATTACTTCGCCAGCGGGACGTATGAATTCAACCGCGACAATTACGATTTCAAGGTCAATTACAATCCCAACGAAAAATCCACCATGTTCGTGCGGTATTCGATTTCGCCGAGCCAGATTTTCGATCCTCCATCGCTGGGAGCGGCGGGCGGTGACGCTCTAGCGGGCGGGCAGCCCGGCAACGCGCCGGGTCGAGTGCAAAGCACGGCCATCGGCGGAACTTACACGATTTCGCCGCGCTTGCTGCTGGACGGCAACATCGGATTCACACGCCAACGGCTGGGCGCACAGAACGTGGATATTGATAAGAATTACGGTTTGGATGAACTGGGAATTCCAGGAACGAACGGGCCGGATAAATTGCAGGGCGGCTATCCGCGTTTCACCATCAGCGGATTTTCTTCCATCGGCAATCCGAACGTTTCTAATCCGTTCCTGTTTCGCGACAATCAGTACGTAGCGGCAGGAAACCTGAGCTGGCTGCGCGGGGCGCACAGTTTGCGCTTCGGCGGCGAATACACGTATTACACGATCAACCACTTCCAACCACAGGCGGCCTTTGGCCCACGCGGCGGATTCAATTTCAGCGGCGGTTTGACCGCGTTGCAGGGCGGAGCTGCGCCAACGCTTTACAACGGCTGGGCGGATTTTCTGCTCGGATTGCCGCAAAGCATGGGCAAGGATCTGCAGAACATCAATCCGGCGGCTGTGCGCATGCCAGGATGGGGCGTTTACGCTCGCGATCAATGGCAGGTGACGCGCAACCTGACCGTCAATTTCGGCACGCGCTTCGAACGATATCCGTTTGCCACGCGCGACCATCGCGGCGCAGAACGTTACGATCCAATCCTGGATAAAGTATTGATTGGCGGATTGGGCAGCACTCCAAACGATACTGGCGTAGACGTCGGTTTCGGACAGTTCGCGCCACGATTAGGTATCGCCTATCGCATGACCGAAAAAACAGTGGTGCGCGCCGGATACGGAATTAGCGTTGATCCGAATTCGTTCCGCAACATGCGCGATGCGTACCCGGCGACCATTTCCCTGCAACTTTCTGGCGCGTCTTCGCTGCAAGCCGCAGGAACTCTGAAAGCCGGATTGCCTGCCATTGTATCGCCGGACATTTCCTCTGGTTCCATCGTGTTGCCTGCCGCTATCGGCACCCAGACGTTTCCGCAAGTGTTCAATCGCGGATACATCCAATCTTTTAACCTGACAGTGCAGCGTGACATCGGCTGGGGATTCACGGCGCAGGCCGGTTACGTCGGTTCGCGAGCCATACGCCAAACGGCCAACGTCAACATCAACGCGGGCGAAGTCGGTTTGGGCAATGCCGGACGCGCGCTGGCGAAATTCGGACGCATTGCTAACATCAACATGCTGGTTCCGTTCAACACTGCCACTTACGATTCGCTGCAAACGCAGTTGAATCGCCGGTTGAACCCCAGCGCCCAAATTGGCCTGACCTACACGTTTTCCAAAGCAATCGGTTACGCGGATCAGAGCGATTCCGGACTGACGTTCAACTCCGTTTCGCAGTGGGCGCGCAACCGTGCGTTGGCGGGGTTTGACCGCACACACAACCTGCAAATTTATGGCGTGTATGAACTGCCTTTTGGCAAAGGCAAGCGCTGGGCAGGGAGTGGACCGGCATCGTGGGTGGTTGGAGGATGGCAGTTCAACGGCGTCATGAGCAAAATGAGCGGAACGCCGTTCACCGTGACTTCTTCGGGGACTTCGTTGAATGCGCCGGGCAATACACAAACCGCCGATCAGGTTAAAGCGGACGTTCAGATTCTGGGCAAAATCGGACGTGGCGAAAGCTACTTCGATCCGGCGGCGTTTGCGCCTGTCACCGCTGCGCGGTACGGAACCGTTGGCCGTAATACTTTGCGCGGCCCGGGAGTGTTCAACATAGACGCGAGCCTGTTCCGCAATTTCAAATTGACAGAGCGGTTTTCGCTACAATTCCGCAGCGAGGTGTTTAACCTGACCAACACACCGGCGTTCAACAACCCCGGCGCGAATGTTTCTTCACCGACGCGGAACGCGGACGGTTCCATCATCAATTTGAACGGGTATACCGAAATCACTTCGGCGCAGGGAACGGAACGACAGTTCCGGTTTGCGTTAAAGCTCTTGTTCTAGGTCGGATTTCAATTGCCTGTATGGGAAATTCAACCACGGGGCACACGGGGAAAAACAAAACCTTTTTTCCAAATACTTCCCCGTGCTGCCCGTGGTTCAAATCCGTATACGCATCTGCAAATTGAACTAATTGAAGTCAATTTTCTTAGCGGGCTGTTGGCGGCACATTTCCCCAACGCGAGTGCAGTGTACTGCTTTGGGGTGAGTGTTCAGACGGCCCGCTTTCTTTTTTCTTTTTGCTTTCTTTGGCTGTAGCATTGCCGCCCATCAACGACTTACACAAGCATAAAAACTCAATCTGACTCGGAGGGCATCTTATGGTTTTCGCTCGTTTAACGCTGTTTGCTTTGCTGGTTTTGATTCTTCCGTCCGCGCCGCAACAATCGGTTTCGCCCGCGTCCCAACTGGACTGGGCAAAGATTGAAGAAGAAACCATGCGCCATTTCCAGGCGATCTTGCGCCTGGACACCAGCAATCCGCCGGGCAACGAAAGCCAGGTCGTTGCTTATTTGAAATCGGTTCTTGATGCCGAAGGCATTGAAACCAAAGTTTTCGCCAACGATCCCAAACGCGCCAATCTGGTCGCACGGCTGCGCGGCAACGGCAAGAAGCGGCCTGTGCTGATTATGGGCCACACCGATGTCGTCACGGTTGATCCGGCGAAATGGAAACATCCGGCGTTTTCAGCGACGCGCGAAGGTGGCTACGTCTACGGGCGCGGTGCGACCGACGACAAAGACAATGTCACCGCCTGTTTGATGGTGATGCTCTTGCTTAAACGCGCGAATGTGCCGCTCGACCGCGACGTGATCTTTTTGGCTGAATCAGAAGAGGAAGGCGGCGGCCCCGACGGCATCGGCTTTATGGTCAAAGAGCATTTCACCGACATTGACGCCGAGTTTTGTTTTGCCGAAGGCGGCGGCGTCACGCGTACGGGCGGCAAGATTCAATACGCCGGCGTGGCGACGACCGAGACGTCGGACGTGGTGATCGACGGCGGGGCCGTGTTCGTTGGGGTGCAGCCGGCAAGGGTGACGGCGAACCCGCTGAGGACAGTGGCAATTGTTGTGAACGTTCTCCAGCGCATGACGTGAACGTACCTCGCACCATGTGGCGGCAGCAAGTGATTCGCGTGGGCATTTGCCCTGATTCGGGCGGGTTTCCCTGCTCAGGGCTGGGGCGGCGGATCCTCGCCACGAGGCACACCCGTGGGGTGTTCCGGCTCCTCGCCTCGCAGCTCGGCCACGAGCTCGATCAGCTCAGCCATCGTCGAATCGGCAATCTCGCGGACCACCTCCGGCGGCGGGTCGGTCACCCCGCCGGCGAGGCCGAGGACATCGATCGGCGCACCGATCCGCACCTCGACGCGCGGACGGCGGAGCACGTTCGCCATCAGCCGCAGCAGGATCCGCCGCCGACCGACCACCTCGTGCGCGCCGACCATCGCGACCGGCACGATCGGCGCACCCCTCCGCAACGCCAACCGGACCGCACCCGTCTTCGCCCGCTCCGGCCACATCGCCGGGTCACGCGTGAGCCGACCCTCGGGGTACAGGCCGACGGCCTCGCCGTGCGACAACGCCTCAACCGCGGCGTCGAGTGAACCCGCCGCGTCCTTCGTGCCGCGCGACACCGGGATGAAGCCGAGACGTCGACCGAGCCACCCGACGACGGGCACCTTGAACACACCTGCCGTCGCCAACATCCGCAACGAC
>ERZ650309.1118-NODE-1118-length-12755-cov-3.903071_pt1 | contig 12755 bp, 15 predicted proteins | sample MGYA00376245_ERZ650309 | MGnify/ENA primary metagenome ERZ650309 (study PRJEB26733, sample SAMN07839294) | wastewater metagenome | biome: urban; feature: wastewater treatment plant; material: waste water | place: USA: North Carolina | collected 2016-04-26 ...
AGCGTTGTTGATAATGTGCCAAAATAGTCGGCATCCGTTGTCGTATTTTGTCGCACTCTACATCAATAGCCTCAAGACGTTGAGCAATAAATACACTTAATGCCTGACCTTCGCGCTCACGCATGGCCACAAAATCGCTTAATGTTTGTGTAAATAAAGTATTGGTGGCGGTAATTAATTGCTGTTGATTAGGCTCGGTTACACATACCACACCTGGCAGGCGCAAAATATCTGCCGCATTAAGTGGTGCAGCATGACGCGCTAATTTGTCAATTTGGCTTGCGGCTTCGACCAATCGTTCGGCTAACACTTGGTTAATATGAATATTAGATAAGTTGCTTTCAATAGCTTCGTGTTTAATCCATACATCCACTTTGCCGCGGCTTAATTGTTTGCGTAATTGTTCGCGTAGGGGCATTTCTAATTCACGCACCGCATCGGCTAATCTAAAATTAGGTTCTAAATAGCGATGATTAACAGAGCGAATCTCGCATACTAATAAGCCAAAATCGCCCCTTAACTCGCGGCGAGCAAAGGCAGTCATGCTATAAATCATAAAAACACCTCTTTAAGACTCATGCGATTATCACTTATTTATTAAGATAGATACATTTTAAACACATCTATAGTTCACAAAACGCGCTAATTGCAGTGCAATATGTAAGTCTTACGATTAAATTAAATTTTTCTGTCAATCTTAAGCTTAGATTGTAGCCGCTTGAGGGTATAATTTCTGTTATTAAACTTATGTACCCAGAGAACAACGCCATTATGAGTAATTTACAGCAAGCCTTAGCAACTTCTATTCCTAAAGACATGACTTTTAAGCGTAGCGGTGGCCGTGATGCCAGTGACTTACGCCAAATTAAAATTACCCGCAATTACACCAAACACGCCGAAGGCTCAGTGTTGGTAGAATTTGGCGAAACCAAAGTGTTATGTACCGCTTCGGTAGACTCTGGTGTGCCTCGTTTTTTAAAAGGTAAAGGTGAGGGCTGGATTACTGCCGAATATGGTATGTTGCCGCGCGCTACTCATACCCGTAATGACCGCGAAGCCGCTAAGGGTAAGCAAAGTGGTCGTACTTTAGAAATTCAGCGTTTAATTGGTCGTAGCTTGCGCGCGATGGTTGACTTAAAAAAACTTGGCGAAAATACCATTGTGATTGACTGTGATGTGATTCAGGCTGATGGTGGCACACGTACTGCTTCTATTACGGGTGGTGCTGTTGCCTTAGTTGACGCATTGACTTATATGCTTAACAAAAAAATGATAAAACAAGACCCTATCAAACATTTGATTGCGGCTATCTCGGTAGGTATGGTTAAAGGCCAAGCAGTATTAGATTTAGATTATGACGAAGACTCTAACTGCGATACCGACATGAATGTGGTAATGACACAATTAGGTGGTTTTGTTGAAGTGCAAGGCACAGCCGAAGGCAAAGCGTTTACCCGTGAACAGGCAGATGCCATGTTGGCCTTAGCCGAAAAAGGCATTCAAGACCTTATTCAGCAGCAACAATTAGCCTTAGGTTGGTAACCCCAATGGGTGCGTTGCCAAAGTAGGGCAACGCCCCATGCTCAAAAATGTGATGCGATTGGCATTAGCGAATATAATGTCTTGTGAAGTTGTAAAAAATACTATAATCATAAAAAATCGCGTCATGTTATTTTTCCCCCAGCGTTGGGGTGTGTGGATCATAAAATAACGATAAGTCGCTTTGTATGCTTGCTATCAATCAAAATAGTCTAAAAAAATTAGATCAGTCAGTGCTAATCAATCTCGGTGGCGCAGCAGGGTTATCGTCGCCATTAATAAAGCGTGTTATTACGCTTTACCAGCAAGATGCTAATCAAATGGTTAATGGAATTAGTCATGCTTTATCTGTAATGGACTTTGAGCAGGCCTTTAGACTGGCTCACTCGCTCAAATCATCTTCGGCAACCATTGGGGCTTATGTGGTTGCGGAGATAGCCAAGCAAATTGAAAGTGCGCTTAAGCAGCAGCAATATACACAGCTTTCAAGTTTGGTAGAGATTTTGCATATAGAGTATCAGCATTTAATGGCAGAGTTTGCCACCATAGTGTTTGAGTAAATTTTTGGACTGGCGTAACGCTGATTTTGTTACGTCCTGTGTCTTGTTGACTAATTTTTACATATTTAACTGTGTTAGGTGTTGCACGCAAAGGGTGCGTCTTGCGGATGAAAAGGTTGGCAAGTAAGCAATAACCTCCTGAGTAGTATGTAAAAAATTAGCATCAGAATTAAAACGCGCCTAGTTATTTTCTTAACAGGCGTAAGTCATGTTTTTTGTTTTTTAGGTAGAGATGGTTATGATACAAAAGAAAGTTCTTCTTATTGATGACGATAGAGTCATTTGCGAAGTTGCCGCACAAATGTTGTCAGAAGAAGGATTTACTGTCATTACCGCTCAAACAGCCACTTTAGGCTTAGAGGCAGTAGTTCAACATAAACCCGATTTAGTCTTGCTTGATGTGGTATTGCCTGACCTAAATGGTTATCAGGTTTGTGAGCAATTACGTCAAATATCGCAACACTTACCTATTATCATGCTAACTGGTTTAGATGATAATGAGTCGATTGTTCAAGCCTATGAGCATGGTGCAACAGACTTTTTTGCTACACCAATTCAATGGAAATTATTGGGTTATCGCATTCACTATATTTTACGTGCTAGTCGTACCTTAGAGCAGCTTACCCATAGTGAGGCTGCCTTAGCGAATGTGCAGCGTTTAGCGCATTTGGGCAGTTGGGAGTGGTATCCCGAACAAGATATTACCGAGCGTTCGGATGAATATTATCGTATTTATGGGGCAGATAAAGCCCTATTAGCACCTTCAATGTCAGCGATTTTGCCGCAAGTTCATATTGAAGACCAAGCGCGAGTTAAAAAAGCCTTAGAGCAAGCTCAAAAGCAAGGTCTGCCTTATCAGCAAGAGTTTAGAATATCCGCTCCACACAATGGAATGCGCGTTTTACACGAACAAGCACGTGTATTTAAAACACCCAAAGGAAATATTGATTATATCGAAGGCATTACCCAAGATATTACCGAATTAGTGGATGCTCAAAAGCGCATTCGCAGCTTAGCTTATTACGATAATTTAACGGGTTTGGCTAATCGTCAATTATTTAGAGAATTGTTACAACATGAGCTGCAACGTGCTTTGCGTCAAAACACCCAATGCGCTTTGTTGTTTATAGATTTAGACCGCTTTAAACGTATTAATGATACTTTGGGTCAACCTGCGGGCGATCTTGTTTTACAAACTATTGGCAATCGCATTAATTCGTGTATTCGAGGCTGTGATGTCGCCGCGTTGCATTATGAAGATGACCAAAAATCAGAACAAGTTGCCCGTTTAGGCAGTGATGAGTTTACTGTTATTTTGACCGATATTGAGCAGCCCGAAGATGCAGCACAAATTGTACAGCGTATTTTAGAAGCAATTGCTCAACCGATTGATGGTTTAGGGCAAGAAGTATTGGTCTCGGCCAGTATTGGTATTGCTTTAGGGCCTCAAGACGGATCAGACGTAGAAACACTGATTAAAAATGCCGATTTAGCGATGTATGCCGCTAAAGATAAAGGCCGTAATACCTATCAGTTTTTTGATAAAACCATGAATGATGTGGTGTTAGATAAATTTGCACTCGAAAATGATTTGCGTAAAGCCATCGAACAAGACCAATTAGAACTTTATTTTCAGCCCAAAATCAACCCGATGACAGGTGAGATTGTTGGGGCAGAAGTGTTATTACGTTGGAAGCATCCGCTACGTGGTATGGTTTCGCCCATGACCTTTATTCCTATTGCCGAAGAATCTGGTTTTATTATTGAATTAGGCACATGGGTATTACAACAAGCGTGTCAAATTAACCACGATTGGCAAGCCAGAGGAATGCCGATTGTGCCGTTAGCCATTAATTTATCGGCGGCTAACTTTAATCATCCTAATTTATTGCCTGATATTCGTCGTACCTTGTCTGAGTTGTCATTAAGCCCTAGTTTTTTGGTGATAGAACTTACCGAAGGTATTTTAATGACCGATGCTAAAGAAACCATCGAAACGCTTACTGCTTTAAAAGATATGGGTATTTATTTGTCGGTTGATGACTTTGGTACAGGTTATTCTTCATTAAGTTATTTAAAGCGTTTTCCTTTAGACGAATTAAAAATCGACAAAGGTTTTGTGCAAGATATTATCAATGACCCTAACGATGCTGCGATTACTGCCGCGATTATTGGTCTAGCTCAAAACTTAAAGTTAAATGTAGTTGCCGAAGGCGTAGAAACCACCGAGCAGGCCGACTTTTTGTTGCGTCGAGGTTGTAATACCATGCAAGGTTATTTGTTTGCTAGACCCATGCCTCGACTTGATTTTGAAGTGTTGTTGCAAGCTGGTATAGATATGCGTGATATGCAGGCTGTGTTTATGGTGGATTACTGACAGTTAGCAGTTAGGTCGGGTTTTTAACCCGACTCTATCAATACTGTTGAGAATTGAAGTGTGATAGCTAAAGCTAGCGTTTTTCGGCCATTGCAATAGTGTAAGTTTTGCCTTGTTTTAACTTGCTGTAGTTGCCAAACACTTCTTTAAAAGTTCGTGAAATAAAGTCACGTAAGCCGTTAATTGTCACAACATAAAAACGACCGCCCACTTCTAAATGTTCAAAGGCATCATATAAATATAAATAATGCTGCTCTTTGCTCACCTTGGCAGGTAAGTTAGACAAAATAATGTCAAACTTACGCGCACCAACTGCACCAAAACCGTTGCTTAATAACACTTCTGTATTATGTAGTTTATTAATCGCGCAATTTTTACGTGCATAATCTACCGCCACAAAATCTTTATCGACTAAAACGCTAGTGCCTTGAGGTGCTTTTTTAGCGCAGACCATACCTAATATGCCATAGCCACAGCCTACATCTAGGCAATTGTCGGTTGGCTTAAATTCAACGTGGTCTAAAAGTAATAATGAGCCTTCATCCAAATTTTCGGGCGAAAATATGCCCCATGTTGAGTGAAAGGTGTAATCATCGCCTAATACATTGTCTTTAAAAACAATGTCTTGCCGCCAACGAGCGAGTGTGGCGGCATCAAGTGCAGGTTTGGTCATGGTGTTGTGGGAGCTGTTGGTGTTGGTAAAGGAACTGGATTGGCGCGTAAGGTCTCATAAGAGCTTTCGGCATCTGCCATTTCTCTTTTGCCATCGGCAATAAGAGTCGTGCCATCTTGAATCATCTTTTCGCCTTTAGCAATCATCGCTTGGCCATCAGTGATGTTTTTTTGGCCTTTAGTTTTCATATTCTCGCCTTTATTAACCATGTTTTGGCCAGAATCCCATTTTTTAGCAATGCTTTGTGCTTGGCCACCTTGAACCATCAGGCGTGAGGCAAACGTATCGCCTTTAGGTGCAGTGCTACAAGCGGTTAGGGCGGCTACAAAGCTAAGCGGTAATAAAAGTAATGTTTTTTTCATGGTACAACCTTTTTATAGTGAATTTGCCTAAATCAATATTTAGACATTAGGAAAATACAGCATTATAAATACCTTATTGTCTTATGCTACGTCAAATTGATAGTCAATAATTAAAGGCGCATGGTCAGATAGCCGAGTTTCTTTATACACACTCGCTGCGGTAATTTTAGCTGCTAAATCAGGACTAACTACTTGATAATCAATCCGCCAACCGACGTTATTTTGCCAAGCCTGTCCGCGATTAGACCACCATGTATAAGCATTTGCTTCTTCTTGAGGGTGCAGTTGTCTATACGCATCTACATAACCTACGTCATTAAACAATGTGTCGAGCCAAGCACGTTCGTGGGGCAAAAAGCCTGAATTTTTTTGATTGCCGCGCCAATTTTTTAAATCAATATTTTTATGGGCAATGTTCCAATCGCCACACACAATGATTGATTTTCTTTCATCAAGCCATTGCTGCATGAGCGGCATAAATTGCGCCAAAAAATCATCTTTTTTGGCTTGCGCCTCATCAGAGCTAGAACCAGACGGTAAATATAATGAGGCAATGGTTAAATCACCAAAACGAGCCGCGATATATCGTCCCTCATCATCACACAAACTAAAACCTAAGCCTTGTTCAATGGCATCGGGTTTTTGGCGTGAGTAAATCGCGGTGCCAGCATAACCAGCCTTTTGTGCAGGAAAAAAATACACATACCAACCTTCGGGCTGATGCTCAAAACTTAATTGATGTGCTTGAATCCTAATCTCTTGCAAACACACCACATCGGCTTGACTTTGTTCAAGCCACTCAAAAAAGCCCTTATTGGTGGCCGAACGTAAGCCATTCACGTTAACAGAAATCACCCGCATTACAGTTTGCCTTGCTTAAATACCACAGAGACAAATATCATAACCGCATCTTGAGTCTCCTAAGAAGTTTTTATCATGAAAGAATATCAACGCGCCTTTATTAAACTCGCCATGAATCGTGAAGTATTACGTTTTGGTTTGTTTACCTTAAAGTCTGGTCGTAAAAGCCCGTATTTTTTTAATGCAGGGTTATTTCAGGATGGATTAGCGTTGTCGGCTTTAGGGCGGTGTTATGCCGAAGCGATTCAACGCTCCAAAATCGAATACGATGTGATTTTTGGCCCAGCCTATAAAGGTATTCCAATTGCTAGTGCTACAGCGATTCAATTACATGACCAATTTCATGTTAATAAACCGTGGTGTTTTAATCGTAAAGAAGCCAAAGATCATGGCGAGGGCGGTAATTTAGTTGGGGCAGCTTTACAAGGAAAGCGCGTATTAATTATTGATGATGTGATTACCGCAGGCACAGCTATTCGAGAAGTGTTAGCGATTATTGAGGCGCAAGGTGCAACGGCCGCAGGGATTGTTGTCGCTTTAGATAGACAAGAGCGCGGTGCATCAGGCGAGCTTTCTGCCATTCAAGAAATTGTGCAACAACATCATATTCCTGTGGTTTCTATTATTAAATTAGATTTAATAGTGGAGTATTTGCGCGAGCAGGGCGGACATGATGAATTAGTACAAGCCATGTCGGGTTATCGTGCTAAATATGGTGCACGTGACTTAGACGAATGGGCGGAGGGTATTTAATGACTATTAAACTATTGATTGTGATGGATGATATTCGTCATATCAACATCAAAAAAGACTCGAGTATTGCTATGTTGTGGGCGGCAGCGCGACGTGGTTATGAGCTGTATTATGCACAACAAGATGATTTATTTATTCAAGATGGCCAAGCCTATGGGCAGCTTAAACCGTTGCAAGTGTTTGAAGATTATCAATCTTGGCATACGCTAGGCGAGGCAAAAACGGTCGCATTAGCCAATATGAATGTGATTTTAATGCGTAAAGATCCGCCGTTTGATATGCGTTTTATTTATAGCACCTATATTTTAGAACGTGCCGAACAAGAAGGCGTGTTAGTAGTTAATAAACCGCAGTCTTTGCGCGACTGTAACGAAAAACTGTTTGCCACACAGTTTGCTCATTGCATGACACCGACCTTAGTTAGCAGTCAAATGAGCTTGATAAGAGCGTTTATTACTCAGCATCAAGACGTAATTGTTAAACCCTTAGATGGCATGGGTGGCACGGGTATTTTTAGGCTGCAACATGACGGTTTAAACATAGGTGCAACCCTCGAAACCCTGACTCAAAATGGCACGTTGCCGATTATGGCGCAGCGTTATATTCCACAAATTGTTAAAGGTGATAAGCGTATTTTGGTGATTGATGGTGAGGCTGTGCCATACTGTTTGGCGCGTATTCCATCAGAGGGCGAAACGCGTGGCAATTTGGCCGCAGGCGGTAGCGGTGTGCCACAGTTGTTGAGTCCGCACGATTATTGGTTAGTGGCACAAGTAAGCGCAGAGCTAAAAAAACGCGGCTTATTATTTGTGGGGCTTGATGTGATTGGTGATTATATTACCGAAATTAACGTCACTAGCCCAACGTGTATCAGAGAGATTGATGCACGTTTTAACTTTGGTATTGCCGATAGACTGATGACTGTGATAGAAAAGAAACTAAAGGCATAATTTTTGTATGGTTATTTTGTTTATGCTACAAAGCGACAAATTGTCGCATAGGCAACGTTAAATAACGGCTTATAATCAAACGGTGTATTTTAGAAGTTGGAGTGATAAACGATGAAAAAGATGATGTTAGTGCTTGCCAGCGTTGGTGTTTTTGCAAGCCAAGCCAGTTTTGCGGCTGCCGACCGCAAAGGTGAAGATGTGTTTAAAGCAACCTGTACCATGTGTCATGGCGCAGGTATTGCGGGTGCGCCAAAGTTTGGCGATAAAGCCGCATGGAAAGCCCGTATTGCTCAGGGAATGCCTACGCTATATACCAATGCTTTAAAAGGTATTCGTGCGATGCCTGCTAAAGGCACTTGTGCAACCTGTACCGACAAAGAAATTAAAAACGCGGTTGATTATATGGTTAGTAAAGCTAAGTAATCGTGGTTTTAAACCCGTGGTATAGCCCGCACTCTCATGCGGGTTATGCTTATTAAACCTATCTTCCCATCATCTTGCTTACCGCCCACGTCATGGTTTTACGCGGCACCAAACGATTAATCATCGGCAAAGGTTTGTTCATTAGACCTGTCACCACCACAGTTTTGCCATTGTTTAAGGCTTTGTAGGCTTCTTCGGCTACCATTAACGGGCTTTCTGCCATTTTGTCCACCAAGCTACCTTTGGTATTTGCCACGGTATGAAACCCTGTTGCTGTCGAACCAGGACAAACCGCTGTGACCAATATGCCACGACCACGCACTTCTTCGGCTAAGGCTTCGGTAAAGGACAATACATAGGCTTTAGTTGCCGCATAAACCGCAAAATAGGGGCAAGCCTGAAAAGCCACCACCGACGCAATATTCATAATACGGCCATGACCGCGTTCTAACATCGCAGGCAGTGCCATGTGAGTTAATTCGGTGAGTGCCACCATATTTAATTGCATCATGCCCGATGTTTTAGCCGCATCGGCTTTAGCAAAAGGCGCACTAATCCCAAAACCTGCATTATTAACTAAGGTATCTACCGTTAATTTAAGATTAGAAATTTCGTTCATTAACGCAGCAGCAGCACCTGCCTGTTCTAAGTCTTGAACAATGACGTGTACTTTAATGCCATGTTTACTGTTAAGTTCTTTGGCAAGGGCATCTAGCTTATCTTTACTACGCGCTACTAATACTAAGGCTTGTTGTTCGGGGGCAAATAAATGGGCAAGGGCTTCGCCTATACCACCCGATGCACCTGTAATTACTGTGGCTAGGGTTGTCATTGTGTTGTATCTCTTAAAAATAAAGCCTCAACTTAAAGCACTGTTCAACCATTCGTCAATGACTTCGTAAACTTAATCTGTTGTAGTAAAAAATACTTGCCTTATTAAGCATTGACCCCAATACTCATAATACTATGACATTACCTAATACGAATTTTACTCATCACTGCCTAATAGCCATGCCCGACATGGAAGACACCCGTTTTTCTGAAGCTGTCACCTATATTGTGAAGCATGATGAAGAGGGGGCGGTAGGTTTAGTGATTAACAAGCCACTTGATTTATCTTTAACAAAACTGTTAGAGGAAATTCGCTTACCTATGCTAAAGCCCTTAGCCGACCCCGAAATGCCTGTTTTATTCGGTGGGCCCGTAAGCAGCGAAGCAGGTTTTGTGCTTCATAAAGACAAAGGCGAATGGAACTCCAGTTTAGAGATTGAAGGCGGCTTATGTGTCACTAGCTCGCGTGATATTTTAGATGCTATTTCGCAAGGTAAAGGGCCGCGTGAATATTTAGTGGTCTTGGGTTATGCAGGTTGGTCAGCAGGTCAGCTCGAAAAAGAAATGGCCGATAACGCATGGCTGATGTGTCCTGCCGATGAAAACCTACTTTTTGAATTACCCTATGAAGGCCGTTGGCAAGCAGCAGCTCACAAAATTGGGGTGAATTTACACTTATTAACCAGTCAGGTTGGTCATGCTTGACCAAATACACACCGTATTAGGTTTTGATTTTGGTACCAAAAAAACAGGCGTAGCGACAGGTCAGCGTATTACTGCCACCGCCGCACCGCTTGCCCCTATCGCCATGCGTGATGGCATTCCCGATTGGCAAATCATCGAACGCTTACTTAACCAATGGCAACCTCATGCGGTATTGGTGGGTTTGCCACTCAATATGGACGATTCTGAGTCTGATATTTGCCATTTAGCGCGTAAATTTGCACGTCGCATCGAAGGCCGTTTTAAAGTTAAGGTGTTAATGGTGGACGAGCGTTTAACCAGTCGTGCCGCGCGTGAGTTGCTTATCGAAATTGGCGATAGACGCAAAGGCAAATTACCTTCGTTAGACTCAACCGCCGCCGTGCTAATGGTCGAAGGTTGGTTGGCTCAACCCGATAGTGGTCTTGTGCCATAATCTCTGATGATTCTCCTATCCTTTGGGCTAGTTTATGGTTGATGTATTTTGTTATAGTATTCGATATATTCAATTGTATATATCGAAAGGTGATTGATGCGTGTTATATGGCTAATCATGCTCTGTTTGTTAGGTATAGCGCGCGCCAATGCCGATACTTTATATATCGCGGCGGCCTCTAATTTGGTTTATTGTTTAGAGGTGCTTAATAAACAGTTTACGCAACAAAATCCTCAACTAAACCTTAAATTAGTCACAGGCTCATCGGGTAATTTATTTTCTCAAATTCAACAAGATGCGCCTTTTGAGGTGTTTTTATCTGCCGATGTACTGCACCCACAACAACTCGTACAACAGCAACAAGCCGACGCTAACAGTTTGGCCATTTATAGCAAAGGTCAAATAGCCTTATGGACAAATAATCCTAATATAGACCTAAAAAAAGGCTTTTCGGTATTATTAAAACCCAATATTAAACGTATTGCCATTGCCAATCCTCAACACGCGCCTTATGGCCAAGCCGCGCAAGCCGCTTTACAAAAGCAACAGGTTTGGCAGCCAATACAAAGCAAATTAGTGTTAGGCGAAAATATCGCGCAAACCCTGCAATTTGTACAAACGCGCAATGCCCAAGTAGGTATTGTGGCCATGTCTTTATTACGCGCACCACCATTAGCAGGGCAGGGGCAATATTGGCTTATTCCACAACATTTATATCCTCCCTTAGAGCAAGCAATGGTGGTTACCAAACGGGGGCAAGCTAATCCTTGGGCGTATCGTTATTTACAGTTTTTACAGTCGCCTAGCGCACAAGCTATTTTTAGTGACTATGGCTTTTTGTTACCTGCTAAGTCTACATAATGCAAATTACCGCCGAGTTGTTTTATGCCTTGTGGCTTACCGTTAAATTGGCTTTTGTGTCAACGTTGGTGCTATTGCTTATTTGTGTGCCGTTAGCGCATTGGGTTAATAATACCCGTTCTAAATGGGGTGTTGTGGTTGAGTTATTAGTCACCTTGCCTATTGTGTTGCCGCCCACCGTGATTGGTTTTTATTTGCTGTTATTGTTTTCGCCACAATATGTATTAGGCCAAACATGGTTATATGTGTTTGATAGCAGCTTGGTGTTTTCGTTTACAGGTTTAGTTATTGGTTCAGTCATTTATAGCCTGCCTTTTGCGTTGCAGCCGATTCAAACCGCGTTTAAGCAAGTAGATGATAATTTATTAGAAGCCGCGACTGCCTTAGGCGCAACGCCTAAACAAGTATTTTGGACGGTGATTGTGCCTACGGCGCGTTATGGTATTTTGAGTGGAGCGTTGTTGAGTTTTGCGCATACTATGGGTGAGTTTGGCGTGGTGTTAATGTTGGGCGGTAGTATTCCGCACGAAACCAAAGTCGCCTCGATTGCTTTGTATGATGAGGTGCAAAAACTTAATTATGTGGTGGCGCATCAGTTTGCCTTGTTGTTATTGTTGTTGTCGGCATTAATGTTAGCGTTGATTATTGGCATACAGCGCGTTAAGGCACAAAAACCGCGTATTAGGTTGTTTTAATTAAAAGGATAAAAAATGCGTTATTTGGCTTACCTTATGTTGTCGCTGTCGTTAGCGTCGTGCGGCATTATTTCATCAACCCCTATTTTAAATGATGTATTAGCCAGTAAAGGCGATACCCGACCCTTTGAAACGCCGTTGCCTGTTAATACGGCACATAAAAAGTTAGCCATTGGTTATATGACGACTGTTGGGGTTAAAGAAGATGGCACGGTGTGGAGTTGGGGCAGTGACTATGATGGCAGCTTAGGCAATGGTAGAAAACCTACTCAACAATATATCCCAAAACCCATAGAAGGCATGACCGATTTTATAGAAGTGGCAGGCACAGGCAGTCATTTTTTGGCCTTGCGTAAAGATGGTACGGTATGGAGTTGGGGCAGTAATGAGTATGGGCAATTGGGCTACTCAACGACTAAAAACTATTCTGCTACGCCGCAGCAAGTGGTGGGCTTAAAAGATATTGTGAGTGTGGCAACAGGGTATGATTTTTCTTTAGCACTTGATAAACAAGGCACAGTTTATATGTCGGGCGTGAGTAAATTATGGAAGATTAATGTAGATAAAACCAAAGAGCAATTAAATACACTTGGTTTTATACCCATCACTCAACATACAAATGCCATTAAAATCATAACAAATGCTGCATCTGCAATTCTAATGAAAGCAGATGGAGGGCTTGTATCGTGTTGTGACGGCACGGTAAAAGAATTTCCTAAAAATGTTGTTGAT
>ERZ650309.1119-NODE-1119-length-12749-cov-3.435718_pt1 | contig 12749 bp, 10 predicted proteins | sample MGYA00376245_ERZ650309 | MGnify/ENA primary metagenome ERZ650309 (study PRJEB26733, sample SAMN07839294) | wastewater metagenome | biome: urban; feature: wastewater treatment plant; material: waste water | place: USA: North Carolina | collected 2016-04-26 ...
GTGATAAGTTATAAGTTTCTTTTGTGTTTAGCCTGTCTTTTTTATATTGTTTTTTCAGGAAGCTTATTAAGTAGTAAGTAACCTTATTACTTACTACTTTCTACTTACTACTCTTTTCTACATTCTTTCAGGTACATCAATTCCGACAATTGCAAAACTTTGTTTGATAATATTTCCTGTTTGTTCAGTTAGTAACAAGCGGAAATGTTTCTCTTCTTCTGTTTCGGCGGCTAAGATAGAACAATCATTGTAAAATTTATTATAAGTTTTTGCAACCTCGTACGAATAGTCAATTAATTTCGCAGGATTCATTTCTCTGCAGCTGTCTGCCAATACGATTGGGTACTTGTATAAAGTCTTAATCAATTCTTTTTCTGTCGGATGAAGCATATAGTTAACTGTCGACAGTCGACAGTCGACTGTCGACTGTCGACTTGCTTTACGTAAGATACTTCTTGTACGTGCATACGTGTATTGTACAAATGGTCCCGTGTAACCGTGCAGGTCGATACTTTCTTTCGGGTCAAATAAAATTCTTTTTTTTGGGTCAACACGCAATAAGAAAAATTTGAGCGCTCCCAAGCCAATCGTTTTGAATAAGGCTGTTTTTTCTTCTTCCGTAAAATCGTCAATCTTGCCTAAAGCTTCGGTTTGTTCTTTAGCTGATGCAATCATATCGTCAATCAAATCATCCGCATCCACTACGGTGCCTTCACGCGATTTCATTTTACCGCTCGGTAAATCCACCATACCGTAAGAAAAATGCTGAATGCCATTGGCGTAAGGTTTGCCCAGTTTCTGTAAGATTAACTTGAGCACTTTGAAATGATAATCCTGTTCGTTGCCCACCACATAAATGGATTGATCCATTTTGAAGTCTTTGTATTTCAAATCGGCAGTACCAATATCCTGTGTGATGTAAACAGAAGTGCCATCTGCACGTAAGACTATTTTTTGATCTAAGCCATCCGCAGTTAAATCAATCCAGACACTGCCGTCTTCTTTTTTGAAAAAAACATTGTTCTGTAATCCTTCTTCCACAATATCTTTTCCTAATAAATACGTATCGGATTCGTAGTAAAATTTATCAAAGTCAACACCCAGGTTTTTATAGGTTACCTCAAACCCTGCATATACCCAGGAGTTCATCGTTTTCCAGAGTTCAATAGTTGCGGCATCTCCGTTTTCCCATTTTAGCAGCATTTCCTGCGCTTCTTTCATTATTGCAGTTTTGGACTTAGCTGCGTCAATAATTTTATCTCTTAATTCATCAATCTTATTTTCTATTTCAATTAAAGGTTTTAGAAGTTTTTGTATCTCCAATACTTGCTTTTCTAATACTTTGTCATTTTGGTCAATATCACCATATTTCTTAGGTATATCTTTCCATTTTAGTTCACCATTTTTAGCTAAAACAATTAGTTCTTCGTAGTAACCTCTAAATGTTGCAGATTTTACTGGATCCATTTTATCCCATTCAGCTAATAATTTTGGTTCAAGTTCTTCAATCTTATCAAGAGTTATTATTAATAATTCTTGCTCTTTTTTACTGAAATCGCTAAATATTCTTTTTTCAATATCTATTTTAATAGGTTTTAATTGTATTTGTAATTCTTTCTCAAAACTTACATAATATTTACCAACTAAATGGTCACCTTTTTTGCATTTTATATCATTTGTACTCTCCGGTGTTTCACCGTTTCCGAATTTCTGCCAGGCCAGCATGCTTTTACAAATATGAATTCCTCTGTCGTTGATTAAATTAGCTTTAATTACTTCATGTCCGTTGGCTTTGTATATACCAGCTAATGCAAATCCCAACACATTATTTCTGACATGCCCTAAATGCAAAGGTTTATTGGTATTAGGAGAGGAGTATTCTATTAAAATTTTTTCTTTTTGCTGAGTATCACTTGAAGGCTGCTGTCCGTTTATTGCGAAATCAACCCAGTATGCATGATTCATCTCCAGATTCAGGAATCCTTTGATAATGTTATAGGCAACTATATTTTTGTTATTGGCCACCAGATATTCTCCGATTGTTTTGGCGGATTCTTCGGGATTTTTTTTAGTGAGTTTTAATAAAGGAAATACCACCAGCGTAATGTCGCCGCTGAACTCTTTGGGAGTTTCATTGATGGTTATCTTATTCAATTCCACTTCGCTGCCAAAAAGAGCCGGAAATGCCTGTTGTACCTGTTGCTGTATTTCTTGAAATATGTTCATCCTAAAAACAAAATTATATCGTTCAAAGTTATTACTTTTGAGGTGATAATGAAAATTCAGTAATTCAACAATTCATTAACTCTGTAATTTACGATGAGAGACCGTTATATTGACCTTATAGAACAGACCTATTATTTTCCACAAGATGGATTTGATTTGGAAGATAACTGGCTGCGTTTCCATAAAATTGATTTAAAACATGTGATTGAACAGCATGGTGCTCCCTTGAAGATTACGTATTTGCCAAAAATTGGTGAAAATATCAATCGTGCACGCCGCTGGTTTCAGGAAGCTTTTGAGAGTGTGGGCTATAACGGGCATTATTATTACTGCTATTGTACTAAAAGTAATCACTTCTCTCATGTCCTGGATGAAGTGTTGAAGAATAACGCGCAACTGGAAACATCGAGTGCGTACGATATTGATTTGATTCGTTCTTTGCACAAGAAGAAGAAAATTGACAAAAAAATCAGAATCATCTGCAATGGTTTCAAACCAAAGAAATATACAGATTCTTTATTGAGTTTAGTGAAAGATGGTTTTTCGAATGTGGTGCCGGTTTTGGATAATATGGACGAGTTTGAAGCGTACCAGAATTTCGAAAAAGATTTGAATATAGGTGTGCGCATAGCTGCGGAAGAAGAACCTAAATATCAGTTTTACACGTCACGATTAGGTATTCGTCAACGCGACGTAATTCCATTTTACATAGAAAAAATAAAACCTCGTGCAAATGTGAAGTTGCGCATGCTGCACTTTTTCATTGATTCCGGAATTAAAGACTCTGCCTATTACTGGAGTGAGCTGAATAAGTGTTTAAGCATGTATGTGGATTTAAAACAGGTTTGTCCTGAATTAAACAGCATCAATATCGGCGGTGGTATGCCTATTCGTTACTCTTTAGGTTCTAAATATGATTATGCTTATCTGATTGAGGAGATTGTTACTAAAATCAAAAACTTCTGCGACGAAGCGGAAATCGATCATCCCAATATTTATACGGAGTTTGGTAACTTTACGGTAGGCGAGAGTGGTTGTACCATTTTTGAAGTAATTGGCCAGAAGAAACAAAATGATAGCGAGCTATGGTACATGATCAACGGCTCCTTAATGACTACCATTCCGGATATCTGGGGCATGAACCAGCGCTTTATTTTGCTGCCCATCAACAACTGGAATCAGGCGTACCAGCGAACGATTATCGGAGGATTGAGTTGTGATGTAAGTGATTATTATAACTCGGAAGTAGATATTAATCAGGTGTACATGCCGAAAATTATCGGCGACCAGAAATTGTACATCGGATTTTTCCATACCGGCGCTTATCAGGATTCTTTGAGCGGATATGGTGGCACCAAGCATTGTCTGATTCCTTCTCCTAAAAAAATAATTATTGACAAAGATGCCAACGGTAAACTTACCTACGAGGTATTCGCTGAAGAGCAAGGCGCAGATGCCATGTTGAAAGTATTGGGGTATTAAAACCCTGTTTGTTACGCAACTATTTCGCTTGGTTTACCAAAAATGTTTGTCATTTAATTTCAGAAATCTTCTGATACTTTAATTTCTATTTAATTTATTTTAACATAACTGTATGCTAATCAATATGTAGTCTCAATTTTTCGAACATTAAAAACATTATAAAAATAAAAATGTGAATTATTTTTCGTTAAATTACCATTAAGCTATACTTTTTAGTTAAAATATTTAAAAATTATTCAATTACTTAGCGAAATAGATTTTTAACCAACTAAATTTTTAAACTATGGCAATGCGTAAAAAGTATTTACTCCCGGCAATCATCTTCTTAGGATTGGTAATTGCAGGAGCGTTCAATCCCGGACAAGTTCTCACAGGTAATAGTGCCGGTGGTTTTAATGCAAGTGATACAGCTTGGATGTTAATCGCTTCAGCTCTTGTATTAATTATGACACCAGCATTAGGTTTCTTTTATGGTGGTATGGCAAACCGAAAAAACATCATTTCTACAGTATTTCAAAGTGTAATTTGTTTAGGTTTTATGAGTGTTATATGGGTAGCATTTGGATTTAGTTTGTGTTTTGGAGATGATTTAGGCGGATTGGGTATTATTGGAAATCCAATGACATTCTTTATGTTTAAAAATGTAACACTTCATGCTGCAACAGAAAAAATGGAATTATTCGGCGTTGCTCCGTCTATGGCTGGCTTGCCACTTATTATTTTTGCTATGTTTCAATTAAAATTTGCAATTATTACACCGGCGTTAATTACCGGTTCATTTGCACAACGTGTAAAATTTTCAGGATACCTGATTTTTATTTTTTTATTTTTTGTGGTGATTTATGCACCTATTTGCCACATGACTTGGCATCCAAAAGGATTGCTGTTTAACTATGGTATTTTAGATTTTGCCGGCGGAACGGTCGTTCACATGAGTGCAGGTTTTGCTGCATTGGCAGGTGCTTTATTTATGGGGCCAAGAACAGAAAGTGAGCGTACGCATGAATTTGCTAATGTACCTTATGTGATTATTGGTACTGGTTTATTATGGTTTGGTTGGTTTGGTTTCAATGCAGGTTCCGCGCTTGGAGTAAACGCAAAAGCAGTAAACGCTTTTGCTACTACTAATACAGCAGCTGCAGCAGCTATGGTTGCGTGGGTTTTAATGGATGCAATGCGTGGCCATAAGATTTCATCAATTGGTGCATGTATTGGTGCAGTAGTTGGTTTAGTTGCCATAACACCTGCCTGCGGTTTTGTAAATGTAGGAGAGAGTATTGCTATAGGTGCTATCGCAGCAGTTTGCAGTAATATGGCTGTTCACTTCAAAAATAAATCTACATTAGATGATACTTTAGATGTATTCCCTTGTCATGGCGTAGGTGGTATGGTTGGTATGATTATGACTGGTATTTTTGCAGCAGATTATGGAACCGGTATTACTGACTGGGGTTTGGCATACGGACAATATAAAACATTTACACACCACATGATTGGATTGGTAGGTATTGCAGCTTTTGCATTCATCGGTTCTTATGCGCTTTATTATATTACAAATATGATTGAGCCAATGCGTGTAACAAAAGAAGAAGAAGAATTAGGTCTGGATATCACACAACATGGTGAATCTTACCAAACATTGAGAATTGACTTGTAACTAGCCATTTGAATTATTTATAGCGGCTCACCCGAAAGGGTGAGCTTTTTTTATTTTAATTCAGTACGTAAAATTAAAACCAACCCTGAATAAGTCTATTCTCTGTGCCGCAACTGCTGCAGTTAACCGGCTTTGCGGGATTATCTGGAACCGTATTTTCATTGCCACATGCAGTGCAGTTAAATACTGTTTTTATGGAATTGATTTTATGACAATGTTCACAGTAAACTTTATAAGAGCCTTTAGGCACAAATAAAGTATGGTGACAGTGCTGACAAGATTGTTTGTCGCCTTCGGGTAATACTACGTCGGTATATTCTGTGTTGAAATTTGTTTGCGTTAACAGTTTTTTTTCGTCTTGCTCAGTAAGATATGGAATCCACGCCTGTACAAACATGGATAGTTTCATTTTCAAATGCACATCAGGTGGCAGCAATTCATGCATGATATAATATTTCGGATTGTCATAAAAATCTTTAAAAGAGTCCTTTATGTATCCGATGAAAAAATCAGCCAGCTTAAAAAAGGCGACACTATCTGCATACGTTTTTCCATCTTTTGCATAATAGGTAACTGCTTGCTGCAATAAGGCTTGTTCTCCGGCTTTTTTTGCCCAAGATTCATCAAATGCATATTCCGCACTTGAAATTGCACACACGTCTAAATACAAGTTGTATTTTTCTTCAGTATTTACAGAAGGCGGTAAATATTCGGGATATATTTTATAATATAAATCCCAGTATGCATGTTGTACTTTCTGATAATTTTCTTTATCACCCTTTCCTAAAAGCTGAGCCAGTTTTTGTTCAAACTCAATTTTTGCCATGCTGTATTTTTCTGTACGTTTCGGGTCTTTGTTCCATGCTTCCAGGCCAACGGCAAAATCTACATCTGTAAATGAACCGCAGAAATCGCAAACAATATAAGGTGAGAGATACGGATTGATTTTAGGCGCACCGCACTGCATGCAGGTGAATTTTTTAATCTTCATAGAATAGTTTTTGGTCGTTTATTTATGCAGCTTCATCAGCCGTTCCACATATTTGCCAATGATATCAAACTCTATGTTTACCTGCGTCCCTGTTTTATATCCGGAAAAGATAGTATGCTCAAATGTATAGGGAATAATAGAAACGGAAAAGTTTTTTCCTTTAGATTTTACAACGGTCAGACTGGTGCCGTCAATACAAACAGAGCCTTTGTTCACCAGTGAAAAATGCGGTTTCTTGTCAAACTCAAAATGAAAATTCCAGCTGCCGTTTTGCGCTTCTATTTTAGTAACTATAGCCGTTTGGTCTACATGTCCCTGTACCATATGTCCGTCAAGGCGCGCACCTGCCTGCATGGCTCTTTCCAGGTTTATTTTACTTCCTTTTTTTAGTTGTGATAAAGTAGTAATGTCTAATGTCTCTTTAATAGCAGTGACAGTATGGGAGGCTGTATCTTTTTTAACCACCGTTAAACACACACCATTATGAGAAACGCTCTGATCTATTTTTAAGGATTTAGAAAGTTTGCTCTTTACCGTAAAATGAACATTTGTGCCGTCTTTTTTGATAGCTGTAATTTCTCCAATTTCTTCAACAATTCCTGTAAACATATTACTCTCTGAATAAGTGAATGTATCCGCTCAGCGGTTTTGCTGTTTTTTGTACACCATCAATTGTTTGGTAGTAAACATCACAAAGATAATAGTAAACGCCGGTAAATAAAGGCTTGCCGGTTTTGTAATCATTTCCGTTCCAGTTGATATCCGGATTGGCTGTTTCAAAAACCAGGTTTCCCCAGCGGTTGTAAATTTTCATGTCTATTTTTTCTACAAAACGATACGGATAAATAGGGGTATACAAATCATTCTGTCCATTATTATTTGGTGTGAATGTATTTGGTAAATTGTAAATCGGACAATTGTCCACACATAACTTATCGGATAGGATACTTGCATTTCCGTTTTTTCGAATTGCCTGTAAAGCATAGCATGCGGCTAAGCTTCGGCTATTTAAAATATGCGTGTAATTATTAAATACACTACCGGCAATACTGTCAATTTGCTTCAAGGTATCAGCGGATGTTTTTGCGTAGAAAATTCTGATCTTCGTGATGTCATCTACGATGCAATTTCCAGTTTGTTTGAAAGTCCAGCTTAAGTAATTTTTATATTCGGATGTATCTAATCTGCTGTCTGAACAAAAGTTATTTACAGTCAGCACAGGTGTACAAGGCAATGTGGTATCACTTGGACGTGCGCAAACTTCCTGCGAGTAATTAATCAGTGGTGATTTTAAACCAACAATGGAATAACTGCCGATTGCTTTTATTTTGTAGCAATACAAACTGTCGTTCTCCAGATTAATATCTCTATACGATTTTGCAGAGACAGTTGTCAGTGAATCAAAAGTGGAACCACCAGGGAGTTTTCTGTAAATAACATAAGAATTGTTTACCCACGCAACATTAAAATTCCAGGATAGATTAAGCGCTTCAAAAGCAGGTGCAACGGTAAGAAATACGGATGAAGCAAGTTCGCTACTACCTAAACTATCCGTTGTTCTGGCATAAAACACCAGTTTGTAATTGTAGGCATTTGCAACTGTATTTAATCCGATATCTAAAAACGAAGTATCTGTGATTGCCGAGAAAGTAGCTGCGTTAACGGTTTTTACCAAGGTGTAATTCGTGCCAGCCAACCCGGTTGCTCTAAACAGTTTTAATACATATGGTCCGGGATTGGTGATCGTATCTAATTTATCTGCAAACGGTTTGGACCATTCCACATAAATTTGTCCGTTAGTTTCGTCTGTTGTTCTTACATCTACATTATAGATGACCGGAATATCTGCCGGAATAATTACACAAGATTCAATAGAAGCCAATCCGGTAAACCTGTTCAGAATTAATCCTGCGTTGCTTCTGTCGCCAAAATCAGCCACGACTCTGTAACTGTATTGATTACCGGATTTAATAGTATTATCGATAAAAGAGTAATTATTTGTTGTGCCGATTCTTTCATAACCTAAAGCGGCTAAATCAGGGCTGCAGGTATCTATTGCATTGTTACAACCTTTCTTTCTCCAAACAGAAAAATTTCTGAATTTTGCATTGCCTGCACAAACGTATAAGCTGTCCCATCGCAGAGTAACTGTTTTATTAATAACATTTAAAGTAGCTGTAAAATTCTTTGGTGGAGGTGCCAGTAATTTTATAGACAATGTTTTTGAATCTGTTAATGGCGGACTGTCAAAATTATCCACCGCATTAAATACTACTAAGTAATCATTCTTTAGCAAATGATCGCAGGTGGTATTCCACTTAAACAAACCACTCACCGGATTTGCCGGAACACCTGCCGTAAAGGTAGCAGGGCTGCTGCTTACAATAAACGGTGCACCGTTGGCTTTCAGCGTTACTTTGTCCTGTGAATTAGGATCAAAAGCAGTTGCCGTAAAGGAAATGGTATCGCCAATGACTTTACAGATTTGCAATGGTACGGTGAGGCGAGGAGGAAGATTATTGGTTGCGTCTATAATAATTTGTAAATCGCGAATAACAGTGCCAATTAAAATACCGTTTCTGAATTCACGAATTACAATCACAATATTGTAAATACCGGCTAGTTGAGGAGTAATCCAGATAAACTCACCGGTACGCTGGTTAATTGAAATCTGATTGTCTGGACCAGGATTTATTAAGTTTGGAGGAGAATAACCGCCAACAGGAGTGCCAAGCGCTCTTAGCGGAGAAGAAATATAAAATGATAAACTATCACCATCCGGGTCAAAAGCATTTGGATTGTGAATGAAGGTCTGATCAACATTCCCATATTCAATAGGAGGATTTAATAATTGAGGAGAACTATTAAAACCAATGATATTCGGGTCTAAAATCTTTACCGTATCTTCTATATAAAATTCGGTATTTACTGCATTGTTAATATTGATAATCCCGGCGATTCTGTTTGGATCCTGTACTCCAACAATATACGTAAACGGACCCGAATAGGTATGAATCCCGATATATTTATTTTGTTTGATATCTGCAGCTAAAAAAACCTCAGAAGTTCTGTCCAGTGAATCAAAGGTTCCATCGCCCCAGGAGATGCCTAAACGGGTACGGTCGGCATCTGCACTTACGCCGCTTACTTTGGTATAAGTGGTAATTGTAAATTCGTATGTAAAGCCTGAAATATGTTTATAGGTGATTTCACCGGCACGGTTATGAGTAGCAAAACCTTGCACCGCAAAAAGTAAAAAACAAAGGCTTAAAAGTATTTTATAAACTGACTTCATGAAATATAAAGATAACTGAATTTACTAACATCGTAAATATAAATAGGTTTACGGTAAAACAAGAGATTTTAACTTATTTTTCTTTATAATAAGTACCAAAAAGGATATCAAAAATAGGGTAGGTGATATTGAAATTATATTTAGTCATCAGCTTTGTATCGTGGTGCGTATGGTGCAGTCTTCTTAAGGTGCTTATAAATGGCAGTTTTGCCACAAAGTGTGTTTCGGGCAAATGATAAGCGAAATGCAGCCACTCATAATTTAGGTAATAAGCAAATACGGTAACAACAAATAGTAAAGCTGCATTTTCAGACCATATAAAATAAAATAAAGCGGCAACGGGAAGTGTAAATGCAAAGAAGAAAAACAATAACAAAACAGGAGGAAATAAAACAGCTTTCACATCCTGCGCAGAGTCGAAGCTGAAATTGTCGTAGGTGAAAAAGCGATGATGCTGCATCGTGTGCCGTTTAAATACTTTGTCCAGTTTTTCCTTTCTGTGATGCATTGGTCCTTTATGTCCCATATATTCTACAAAATTGATATATAAGAAACCAATCGGAACAATCAACAACTCTTTCCATGTTGGGTGATGTATCAGTAAAATGCAGGTTGTAATCAATGCCAGACACCAGATGGTGGTAAACCAAAAGTGCAGTTTTCCCGAATAATTGCTGCCTATTTCTTCTTTTCGGTATTCATTTCTGAAGGCTATGGTGTCGTTTGTTTCCATCGTTAAACTGATATATTTCAGAATTTATGTTTAATTTAGTAAAAATTATTGATATGGCAGAGCAAATACCTGTAAATACTTCCGGACAAACACCTGTTGCGAAAACTACACATCCTGTTGTCAGGTTTTTCAGAAAAGTAATGCTGTTTTTTGTTTTACTGTCTGTACTTGTTTTAACAGGTATCTATCTGTACTTTAATTATACTTATAGTGAAGGAAGCCGTGCCGGCATGCTAATGAAATTTTCCAGTAAAGGCTATGTTTTCAAAACCTATGAAGGTGAATTAAACTTGGGCGGCATCAATCCGCTGCCGGGTAATACCATTGCCAATAATATCTGGAAGTTTTCTGTAAAAGATGATTCCATAGGAAACTTGCTGAAAAGCAAAGAAGGGCAAATGTTGAGATTGCACTATAAAGAAAAGGTAAGAAATATGCCTTGGCAGGGTGACACGAAATTCTTTGTGGATGGCGTAGATGTTGTCAAATAGAAATACTATTTTTCCATAAATTTCTGAACCAGAAACTTAGCTGCATTTACAGCTGTTATCTCGTTGTTTTTAATTTTTTCTTTTAAAGATGTTTTCACTGATTGTATCGAAGTATTTTGTGAAAATAAATGCTGTAGTTCCTGCAAAATTGTTTCTTCAAACCAGAATAAATCCTGCTGGTTTCTGTTGTGTTTCAAAAAACCGGTAGATTCCATTTTTAAAAAATAGCTGTCGATTTCTTTTTGCAGTGTATCAAGTCCTTTTTTTTCAAGAGAAGATATATTCAGTACCTGTGTTATCCATTCTTTTTCCGATGCTGAAAATAAATGCAGAGAATGTTTTACCTGAGTGGCTGCGATTTTTGCCGCTACATTATTTTCTCCATCTGATTTATTGATTAAAATAATATCGGCCATTTCCATAATGCCGCGCTTTATGCCCTGCAATTCATCACCCGAGTTGGGCAAGAGCAAAAGCATAAATAAATCAGTCATGTTTTTTACCAGTGTTTCCGATTGCCCCACGCCAACCGTTTCCACAAAAATATAATCAAAACCAAATGCTTCACAAAGTAGAATGGTTTCTCGTGTGGTGCGCCCAACACCACCCAAATGGTTGTTGCTTGCCGTGGGTCTGATAAAACAATGTTCATTGCTCACCAAATCTTCCATGCGTGTTTTATCGCCCAAAATACTGCCTTTGCTGATGGTGCTGGATGGATCGATAGCTAATACCGCCAGAGATTTCTTGTTGTCTAAAAGTAATTTTCCGAATGCATTGATGAAGGTGCTTTTCCCGGCACCGGGCGAACCCGTGATAGCAAGTCGTTTACTGGTATTTTTTGTTTTTAAGCAGGCTTGCAATACTGTGTCTGCAATTGCCTCGTCTTCTTTTTTAGTGCTTTCAATTAAGGTAATTGCTTTGCTTAAAATAATTCTGTCTTTTTGCAGGATGCCTTTAATATAATCTTCCGGTGACAAAATTGTTTGCATACCTAAATGTATTAAAATAAATGTTTTTTAACAACAGAGAATTAAAAGTTACAATTGTTATTAGTTATTGGCAAAAAATTGAATGGCTGGTGCCGTTGCACCTGAAGTGCCTGAAAGTCCTTTTAAGAACAGCGTATACACCTTGCCGCTGTTTAAGGAGACATTATTAATTTGCGCAACCACCGTTTGTGTGCCTGTTAATTTTGCTCTGATATCATAGGTTTTTCCATCGATTGCTAATAAATCAGGAGTTTGTCTGAATGTCTTATTGGAAATGGCAATGGAATCTGCGCCGCTTCTGAAAATAAAATCGACAGCAGTCGTATTGGGAGATAAATGCATCATGCGAAAATTAGTTTTTCCGCTAGCCGGAGCGGGAGAATTGTCTTCTAGCTGTAAGATTTTAGCCTGTGAAGTATAATCCGTAATAAAGATGGTGTACTTCTTGTTTTCCGAAACATTAAAAGAACTGCTGCTGCATAAAGTGGCAGCAGAGGGATTTTCTTTAAATGTGAAAACTTTATTCTCGGTTGGAACAGATAAATAATTGGTAATTCCACCATAAGGTATTGGTGATGGATTTATTTGTGTGGTTCCTGAAAAAGCATCAACGAAAGCAACATCTGGAGATGCATTTACAAGCATAATATTTGCGGTTGCATTGCTGCCTGTATTATCTTTTGCACAACTGATAATTAAAAAAGAAATGAATAGTATAGTGATTGAAATTTTTTCTGTTTTTCTCATAAAAGCTTTATTAGATATACAAAGTAACTAAATTATAAGCTTTGTCTATGATTTACAGGCACAAAAAATAATCAGAGGACATAAAAAAAGTTCCGTGTTAGTACACGGAACTTTTCTAAAATGAACAGTAAAGAC
>ERZ650309.1120-NODE-1120-length-12747-cov-5.539080_pt1 | contig 12747 bp, 10 predicted proteins | sample MGYA00376245_ERZ650309 | MGnify/ENA primary metagenome ERZ650309 (study PRJEB26733, sample SAMN07839294) | wastewater metagenome | biome: urban; feature: wastewater treatment plant; material: waste water | place: USA: North Carolina | collected 2016-04-26 ...
CGAGCGCGGCGCCAACGTCGAAGACAGCCGCATGGCCGTCCTCGGCGCCGGCCGGGAAACGGACCTCGCGGTCGGCATCCAGCCAGTCGGCGAGCGCCGGGGCCAGATCGGCCGGCAGCTCGAGCAAGGCCAGCAGGCGTTCGAACAGCGCGTACTGCAGCGCATCGATGCTGCCGTCGGCACGGCGCAGGTTGTTGAGGTTGTAGCGGCCATCGAGTGCGACCAGCCGGCCTTCCAGCGTGCCGCCGTCGATGTCGAGGCGCACCGGCGCAAACAGCGCCGGGTCCAGTGCCGGCTGCCGGCGGTCGCGGGCGGCGCGCAGCTCACGCTGCAGGCGCACGCGCATCCAGCTTTCCATGCCCAGCGCGTAGGCGCGCGCCTGTCGCAGCCGGGCCGCCGTCTCCAGCCGGCGCAGATCGAGCTGCAGCGTCAGCAGCAGCCCCGACACCAGCGTCGTGGCCACGGCCAGCACCACGAGTACGCTGATCAGCGCCACACCCCGGGACCGCCTCATGGCCCCCGTCCCGCCCCGGCCACCGGTACCCGCCGGGTCAGGGTGCCGAAGTCGTCGAGTTCGAGCGTGAATTCGATGGCGCCCGGCAGCAGTCCGGCCCGGCCGGGGTCGTCGGCCGCTTCGCGCGGCGGCCAGTCCGGCAGCCAGCCACGCTGCGGATCGAAAAAGCGCACGTCGATGCGGGTGACGGCATCGAGGAGCGGGGTCCGGGTCGGCGCGCTGGCGTCGACCCGGTCGAGCGCCGGCCAGTCCAGCCGCGCCAGCTGCCGGCCATGCCAGTCGTAGCCGATGCGGCGCAGTCCCGGGCGGGGCAGGGCGCGGGGATTGGCCCAGCCCGTGCGCGTGAACTCCAGCCAGGGCTGGCGCACGGCAGCGCCGAGCAGGGCCGGCTGCACGCGCCCGAGCGCATCGCGCACCGGGCGGTCGACGATCTGGAACAGATCGAGCGCCATCAGATCGAGCGCGCGCCGTACCTCGACCAGCCGCCGGGCCCGGGCATCGAGCTCGGCGCGCTGGCGCAGCAGACCGTGCAGGCCGCTATAGGCCGCCGCGCCGATCACGGCGAAGATCGCCAGCGCGACCAGCAGTTCGAGCAGCGTGAAACCGCGGGCGCGTATCACGGGGCACCCCGGAAGCCGGTCAGCCCGACCGCGACCGGTGTGGTCACGTCGAGTGCGCGCACGCTCACTTCGAGCCGGCGCAGCTGCGGATCGCTGGTCGCCAGGGTCTGCAGGCGCCAGTGCCAGCGCCGGTCGGCAAAGCGGGTTTCGCCGTCGGTTTCCCCGAGCTCCGGCCAGTGCGGCGCGAGCAGGACATCGGTCAGCACGTTCTCGGCCACCCAGCCGGCCAGCGTGCGCTCGCGGTGTTCGGCCAGCGTGCGGCTGGCGAGCGCCAGCGCCCGCAGGCTGGCGCCGAGCACGATGGCGAGCACGGCCAGCGCGACCAGTACTTCGACCAGCGTGAAGCCGCCTGGGCGCCGCTTCATGCCGGCGGTGCCAGCGGTGCGGCCTGCAGCCGGCCGAGACCGTCACCGCGCAGGCGGTAGACCGGCACGCCCCGATGCAGGATGTCGAGCGTGAACGGACTGGCTTCTCCGTCCGGCCACCAGAAGAGCTGCGGCGCGCCCGGCTGCGCCGGGTCTGGCGTGTCGGCGCTGCCCAGCTGCAGCGTGCAGTCCTCAGGCAGTTCGAGCGGCGGCCAGCGCCGCACATCGAGCGCCTGCCAGCCGCCGCGGCCGTCTTCGGCGTACGGCCGGTAATGCGCCGGGTCGATGCGCAGGGCGCGGGCGGTGGCGCTCTGCTCGGCCTGTTCGTGCAGCAGCGCCAGTTGCGCCTGCAGCTGCTGCGCAAAGCGTCCGGCCCGCTCGACGGGATCGGCCGTGCGCAGCCCGAGCACGGCCGCGCCGGTCAGCACACCGATCAGCACCAGCACCACCATCAGTTCGAGCAGCGTGAAGCCGCGGCTGCCGGGCCGCGGTTCAGTCGTGCGCATTCCAGTTGCCCAGGTCGGCATCCACGCCTTCGCCGCCCGGCTGGCCGTCGGCGCCGAGCGACCACAGATCGAACTCGCCGTGGCGCCCGGGCGCCAGGTACTGGTAGGTGCGGCCCCACGGGTCCACGGGCAGACGGTCGAGGTAGCCGCCGCTCTTCCAGTGTGCCGGTAGCGGCGCCAGCGTTGGTTTCGTCACCAGCGCTTCGAGTCCCTGGTCGGTGCTCGGGTAGCGGAAGTTGTCGAGCTTGTAGAGATCGAGCGCGCTCTGCACGAGGCGCAGGTCCTGGCGGGCCCGCACCTGCCGGGCCTGGTCCGGGCGGTCCATGATGCGCGGCACGACGATGGCGGCAAGCACGCCGAGGATGACGACGACGATCATGACCTCGATCAGCGTGAAGCCGCGTTGCGGGCGGGACGGGCGAGGCATGGCGGGGCGCTCCCTGGGCGTTCAGTGGACGAGCTGGTTCAGGTCGAAGATCGGCAGCAGGATGGCGAGCACGATCGCGAGCACGACCACGCCCATGACCAGGATCAGCGCCGGCTCGAACACGCCGAGCAGCACGGCGATGCGGGTTTCGGCCTCGCGCTCCTGCTGGATCGCGGCGCGCTCGAGCAGCACGCCGAGCTGGCCGCTGGCTTCGCCGCTGGCGATCAGCTGCAGGGTCAGCGCCGGAAACAGGCCGCTGTCGGCCAGCGCCCGATGGATGGACTGGCCTTCACGCACGCGCCCGGCCGTGGTCTCGACCGCCGCGCGCATGGCGCGGTTGACGATGACCGGCGCGCTGATGCGCAGCGCCTCCAGCACCGGCACGCTGCTGGCGACGAGGATGCTGAAGGTGCGGGTGTAGCGGGCGGCATCGAGGCCGCAGAGCAGCCGCCCGAGCAGCGGCAGGCGCAGCAGCGCGGCATCGCAGCGCCGGCGCCAGTGCGGCCGGCGCCACAGCAGGTACAGCCCGAGGCCGCCCGTCAGCAGTCCGAGTGCCAGCCAGCCGCCGTACTCGCGCAGGAAGCCGCTGACGGCGATCAGCGCCAGCGTGATCGACGGCAGCTGCTGACCGATGCCGTCGAACACCTGCACGATCTGCGGCACGACCCAGGTCAGCAGACCGGTCACCACGGCAACGGCCAGCGTCGTCAGGATCGCCGGATACAGCAGCGCCAGCAGCACGCGCCGGCGCAGCGCCTGACGGGCCTCGGCGTAGTCGGCGAGGCGCTCGAACACGTCGGCGAGATGCCCGGAGCGTTCGCCGGCGGCGACGGTGGCCCGGTAGATATCGGGAAACACCTGCGGATAGCCGCCCATGGCCGCCGCCAGCGAATGACCTTCGGCGATGTCGGCGCGCAGCGCCATCATCAGGGGGGCCGTCGCGCTGCCCGCTGCACCAGCGCCGACGCCGGCGAGTGCCCGCTCTATCGGCAGACCGGCCGCGATCAGCGTTGCCAGCTGGCGCGTCAGCAGGGCCAGCTCGGTGGCCGACAGATGCAGCAGCCGCCGGCCCGCTGCCGGTGCCGTGCCGCTGCGGGCGCCGGCCGGCTCGACTTCGATCGGGATCAGGCCGCGCTCGCGCAGCAGGCTGCGCGCCTGGCGCGGCGATTCGGCATCGATCAGCCCGCGGCTGAGGCGCTGGCCGGTACCGATGGCCAGATACTGGAACGCGGCCATCGCCTCAGGCCTCCCGGGTGACGCGCAGCAGTTCCTCGAAGCTGGTCTCGCCGGCCAGCACCCGTGCCCGTCCGTCGGCATGCAGCGACGCCGTGCGCTGGCGGGCACTGGCGGCCAGGACCGGTTCGGCCGCGCCTTCGTGGATCAGGCCGATCAGCGTCTCGTCGATATCGACGAGTTCGAAGATGCCGAAGCGCCCGCGGTAGCCGGTGTGCCGGCAGGCCGAACAGCCGCTGGCCGCGTACAGCATCGGTGCCGCTGCGGCGGCGACGCCGAGCCGCTCACAGGTGCCGGCATCGGCGCGGTAGCCCTGCCGGCAGTCCGGGCAGAGCCGGCGCACCAGCCGCTGCGCCAGCACGCCGATCAGCGACGAGGCGAGCAGGAAGGGCTCGACGCCCATGTCGCGCAGCCGCGTGACCGCACCGAGGGCGCTGTTGGTGTGCAGCGTCGAGAGCACCAGATGCCCGGTCAGCGAGGCCTGCACGGCGATCTCGGCGGTTTCGAGGTCGCGGATCTCGCCGACCATGATCACGTCCGGGTCCTGGCGCAGAATCGCGCGCAGGCCACGCGCGAAGCTCATGTCGACGCGGGCGTTGACCTGGGTCTGGCTGACGCCGTCGAGGTAGTACTCGATCGGGTCCTCGATGGTGAGGATGTTGCGGCCGATGTCGTTGAGGCGTTCGAGCACGCTGTAGAGCGTCGTCGTCTTGCCCGAGCCGGTCGGGCCGGTGACCAGCAGGATGCCGTGCGGGCGCTGGATCAGCGCCTCCAGCGCCGCCAGCGGCTGCGGCGCCAGCCCGCAGGCAGCCAGATCGAGGCGCCCGCGCTGCTTGTCGAGCAGGCGCAGCACGACGCGCTCGCCGTGCCCGGACGGCAGCGTCGAGACGCGCACGTCCACGGCCCGGCCGGCGATGCGCAGCGAGATGCGGCCGTCCTGCGGCACGCGCTTCTCGGCGATGTCGAGGCTCGCCATGACCTTCACGCGCGACACCAGCAGCGGACCGAGCGCCGTCGGCGGACGGATGACCTCGCGCAGCACGCCGTCGATGCGAAAGCGCACGCGCAGCTGGTTTTCGAAGCATTCGAGGTGGATGTCGGAGGCGTTCTCGCGGATCGCCTCGGTGAACAGCGCATTGATCAGCCGGATGATCGGCGCCTCGTCGGCGGATTCGAGCAGATCCTCGGGCTCGGGCAGGGCGGCGGTGGCGATGGCCAGTTCGTGGTCGCCGTCGAGGTGCTCGACGATGCGCGCCGAAGCGCTGTCTCCGGCGTCGTAGTAACGGGCCAGCAGCGCGTTGAAGGCTTCCTCGCCGAGCGCCTCGAACTGCAGCGGGCCGTCGTACAGGCGCAGCAACTCCAGACTGAGCGCACTGCCGGGCTGCTGACGGCAGGCCACGCACAGCCGGCCGTCCTGCACCGCGAGCGGCAGCACGCCGTGGCGTTTGGCAAACGCATAAGGCAGCGCCAGCGGGGCATCGGTCGACGACATGCCGGCACTCACGGCGGGCTGCCCGGTGCCGGCAGCGCTTCCCGGGTTTCGAAGCTCCAGCGCGGCTGCAGCGAGAGTGCCGGGGCCGACCAGTCGGTCGGCGGGTCCGAAAAAACCGGAGGCAGCACCGCAGCCCGGGTGCCACCGTCCGTTGTCGTGCGGGCCTGCAGCTGTGCGGCACGCATGGCTTCGTAGCGCAACGCCGACTGCGTCGTGCCGCTGGCGGCATCGCGCAGGATCACCGGGTGCAGGAACACCATCAGGTTGCGCTTGGTTTTCTTCGCGGTGTCGTGGCGGAACAGGCCGCCGAGCAGCGGCAGGTCACCAAGCAGCGGTACACGGTCCTCGCCGTTCGTGGTGTTGTCGTCGATCAGACCGCCGAGCACGAGGATCTGGTCGTTCTCGACCAGCACGCTGGTCTTGAGCGCGCGCTTGTTGGTCGTCGGTCCCTGCGACGGCGAGATCGATGCGACGCTGGAGACTTCCTGCTGCAGTTCAAGGCGCACGGCGCTGCCGGCATTGATCTGCGGCTTGATCTTCAGCGACAGACCGACGTCCTGGCGCTGGATGGTCTGAAACGGATTGCCGGTCAGGCCGGTGCCGGTGCCGGTGCCGGTGCCGCCGGTGACACTGGTCGTGAAGCTGCCGGTCACGAACGGCACGTTCTGGCCGACGATGATCTCGGCCTCTTCGTTGTCGAGGCTGACCAGCGTCGGCGTCGACAGCACGTTGGTATCGCCCTGGCTCTGCAGCGCGCTGATCAGCGCCCCGAAGCGCACCGAGCCGGCCTGCACGCCGACGCCGATCTGCGCGCCCGAGGGCAGACTGGTCGGCAGCGTGCGATCGAGCGCGGCATTGCCGAGCGTCAGCAGCAGGTTGTCGAAGTTGACGACACCGATCGCCCCGCCGTTGCTGGCATCGACGAGCCACTGCACGCCGAGCTCGCTGGAGCGCTCGACGGACAGCTCGGCGATCACCGCCTCGACCATCACCTGCGCCCGGCGCACATCGAGCTGCGCGATCATCGCGCGCAGCGTGCGCAGCAGCGTCGGCGGCGCGTTGAGCAGCAGCGCGTTGTTGGCCTCGTCGGCCTGCACGCTGAATCCGGTGCCGGAGCCGGTGGCGGCGGCCGACGGTGCCGCGGCGACCCCGGCGGGGGCCGTCGCATCACTGCTGCGTCCGAAGCTCTGCAGGATGGCCGCCAGATCCTTGGCTTTGGCAAAGCGCAGGAATACGACCTGGGCGTTGCCGGAGGTGTCGTACGGCCGGTCGAGGCGTGCAAGCAGCGCCCGTGCACGGGCCAGTTCCTCGCGGTCACCGGTGATCAGGACGCTGTTGGTGCGTTCGTCGGCCTGCACACGCAGTGTCTTGGAGGCATCGGCGGCGGCAACCGGCGGGGCCGTGCCTTCGAGCAAGCGCACGACGCTGGCAGCCGCAGCGTGCTGCAGTGCGACGACTTCGGTTTCCGGCGCATTCGGCACGTCGACGCGTGCCACCAGTTCGGCGATGCGCTCGACGTTGGCGGCCCGGTCGGAGATCACCAGCGCATTGCTACCGGCCACCGCCAGATGGCCCTGCGCCGGCACTAGCGGTCGCAGGATCGCCAGCAGCTGGGCAACCGAGGCATGGCGCACCGTGAGGATGCGGGTGACCACCTGATCGCCGTCGGCGTCCTGCGGCTTTTCGACCGTCGGGATCTGATCGGTCTTGGCGTTGGCCTCCGGGACGATCTTGACGAAGCGCTCGCCCGGCACGGCCGCCAGACCGTGTACCGACAGGATCGACAGGAACAATGCGTAGAGATCGGCCTCTTCCATCGGCTTGGCCGAGATGACGGTGACGCGGGCCTTGACGCGCGGATCGATCACGAAGGTCTTGCCGGTGACCTGCGAAACGGCCGCCGCGAGCGCGGTCAGGTCTGCATCCTTGAGGTTCAGCGTCACCGGCTGGGCCGACAGCGGCACGGAGGCGACGGTCAGCGCCAACACCAGCCCTCCGGCTACCGGATTTCGCCATCGGCTACCGGCTGCGCGCAGGAAACTCGGGTACGACATTTACGATTCCGTTCTGGAGGAAGCCGACGGCCAGGCCCGCCATGCTACCGGCTGTGGCAGCAGACGTCAGCTTCACTGCTGCGTCGTGTTGTCGGATGAATAGACGGCGGGCGGCGCCACTTCGGTGACTCCTGACTGCAATAGGTCACCACCGGCGTTGTGCGTGCTCTCCCATTCTATCCGGATGATTTGCGAAACACTGCCCAGGCCGATCTGCACGGCGTTGTCCATCACGGATTCGAGTCTGGCGCCGCCGGGCAGTATTTCACCTACCCGATACATCTGCTCGCGGCCGCCTTGATCCCGCATCACCGCCATGCCGTTTTCACCACTGAGCACGCCGATCAGCCCGAACCTGGGCATCGACGGCATCGGCGACGGCGCGATTAGAGGAGCTGTCATGATTTCAGGTTGAACGTCCGGAACCTGCACACCGAACAACTCCCCGTATATGCCGGAGACATCTTCAGAATTCGTTAATATTCTTGCAGCCGGCAACAAAACCTCGGTTGCGTACTGACGGAAAAAAGGTACCGAGGCTCTATAATCGTATACTAGTTCAGTAACTGCAAGCAACGACAGCCCAAACGCGACGGCCGCGACTATTGCGCTGGCGTGTATTTTATTTGCGAATTTAAGCATACGATTTTTTAAAAATCCATTTACAGCGTTTATTAACTACCATCGACACAATATCCACAACACATGAATTAATCCGGACAATAATTTCCCGCGATGATTTTCACTGCCCAAATCAAGGCATGCTGCAAGCCTTTAACCGACTCTACAAACAATCTGTTATTCTAAAAATCCAGCAAACCCTTTTAGCGAAAATCAAGGGAGTAGACTTTCATGATCTATCTCCACTTGATCCGCGTAAAGATATAATTGTAGACCATGCAATTTAAGCGCAATTGCTGCTGTAAATTTAATCAAAGTTATTTTTGTCAATGAAAATCAGCAATCAGCCATGCGATCTTTGTGAGCAAAGTAATTTACAAACGACGACGCAGCTTCTTTCAGCATCCTAGCAAGGTATATTTATTATGTAAAACAACGATGGCGCGTCACATGCACCATCAGAAATAATTAAGAAAATTTAACGCAAAGTCAATCATGCCATTGACAACCATCTTGCACAGCTTGATTTCAGCATTAAGAAGCGAAATTTCATAATTTTCACAACAACTTAGACACAAAACCTGCCGCGCAGCACCTGCAAAAGACATGCTTGTTTGGCATAACTGTAGAAGAATATTGTTTGTACACAGCCATCTTAATAACATTGACGCTTTAAACATTCAATGCTACTTAAAATCCCAAGTCTTTTAAAATCAAAAACCAACATGCCTCAAAGCATATTCAAAATTTCTGGACATGCGAGCAGAAAGCTGGTCAGAAAATAATCAACCAGAAAGCCAGCAAATAAAAGCTAGATATGATCAGGAAATTGTTAATGATCTCTGAACAACTCGCATTAATTACAAACACAGACTGCTCCAGTTTTCCTTAAGCAAAACCATTGACAGCCACCCTTTTATCGATCGAGAGCCGCAACAAATGATATTGCGCACAAAAACAGTAAATTCTCAACAGCTCGCAAAGTTTTTTATATCCGCACTCGTCACAATTTCCGCTGCATCACAAGCGGCCGAATTCAATACCCCGCCCCCAAATGATGGAAGACTGCTTGCTTCTAAATCACAGACAGAGAGGCCAAATATATCAGATGAAGCTCGATTGCGAACGCTAAAAGAACTGGCAGCAGGGGCGGTAGGATGGACCGTCAGCCACATCGGACCCATCCGCTCTGTGAAAATGGAACAACTGCGTGAAGCTTTCAGCAAGACCACCAAGGATGACATCCCGCTTCTCATTTACTTACTATCGGACAAAACCTTGAGTGAATCTGCGCATCAGACAGTCAAGTATCTGATCGCAATGCATGGCCAAGCTGCGTCAGACGAAATTGACCGAACTGCTGCCGCGCTGCCAGCGTTAAAAGCAGATTACGCAGACATCCGAGAGTACATGAAGAGCCAACCTTGGCAGCAAGGAGAAAAATAGGCATATACATTAATTTATAAGCAGGACGAACCACGGCTATTTCACCTATTTATAGGGAGCAAATATCATGAAAAAAAATTTCATTGCCGCCACAGCAATTCCAATTTTTTTGCTAATTTCTGGGACCACTAGCGCATTCGTACCCGGCCCGCCACGCTCTGCTGCCACTGGAGGCAAGACCCATCAAGACATCACAGAGGAGGCACTCGACCAGATTTATGCCCTGTATGGCTATGGCCCAAAAGGCATCAAATCATACACAAGCGCCATAAAAGCCGCACGCAAGAGCTTGGCCTACTGGAATGCGTGGGTCGACTACCACGAAGATAAAGACGCTTTCTCACATTGCGACGGTGAACGTTTGCAGGAATGTAGCGATCGCGTACAGAAGAGAATTTCTGAAGGCGTAGATGCACTCAAAGCCGACAATGCTGACGATGCGCGCTCATTAATAGGCAAGTCGTTTCATACGCTGCAGGATTTCTATTCTCACTCCAACTGGGTCGAGCTTGGCCATGGAGAGCCAAATCCAAACATGGGGGTTGGGGTAATTTCCGGGATCGCTGCGCCCGAAAGTAACACGTGCATCGATGCTCCAGCGTTGCATTTTTGCTTTGCAGAAAACATTATCACTTCGAATCTTACAAGCGGTTATTTCGGCGGCAGCTCCGGCGCGCCACCTACTGGGGTACGCAAGTGCTACCACGGCGGCTCGTTCGACACACTCGGCCGCGACGGCATCAATAAGGATTCAACCACATGCATTCTAGGCGTGCCATCCATTCTAGGCGTACCATACGCAAGCATTATTTCACCACACGACGAACTGCACCCCGCAGCCGCAGCAGTAGCGATTAAGGCTACGGTGCAGGCACTAAAAGACATCAAAAGCCGCGTAACTGATCAAGAGATGAAGAATCTTCTCGGGATTGGACCATCGATCGGTTTTGCCATCGACACCACGGGCAGCATGGGCTCGGTTATTTCCGCTGTGCGGGCACAGGTGATTTCAATCGTGAACTCTCGCCTCGGCACGGACGAACAACCATCGCGCTACATTTTGTCTCCGTTCAATGACCCCGGCATAGGCCCCATCACTATAACCGGCGACATCAGCACCTTCAAAAGCAGCGTGAACGCGCTGTTTGCTAACGGCGGTGGCGATTGTCCGGAGCTGTCGATGACAGGCTTATTCGCCGCTGTAGCCGCTTCAGATAACAATGGGGTTGTATTTTTGTTTACCGACGCGAGCGCGAAAGATGCGAGATTATCTGGCCTCGTGTACGGGCTCGCTGAACGCAAAAGGGTCGCAATCTACCCATCCATATTTGGAAGCTGCTCGCCATACGACCCTGCGTATTTCCAGCTTGCGGAGCGCACCGGAGGCCAAGTGTTCATTCTCAACAGAACTGAAGCTGGCGCCGTAACTCAACTCGCCGGATTGCTCGCCAAGAGCAATACTGTGAATATCCTCTCCATCGCAGGCGCATTGTCATCAACCCCGGTCGAGCACGTGTTTCCCGTCGACTCCACAACTAACTCCATCACCATTTCCGCAAGCATAAACGGCTCGGCTTCCGTGGCAATCACACGCCCAGACGGCAGCGTAGTACAGAAGACAGACCCCGGCGTTACTGTCGTTCCACTCGCGGCGGCTCTCGTCTACTCGATTAAAACACCAGTGGTTGGGAATTGGCGCATCACAGCATCTGGCTCCGGCACCTACTCAGCGAACGTAAACGGCGAAAGTGTGCTGTCGTTCGACGACTTCGAATTCGTGGCTCTAGGTGGCCGGCCCGGCCATACCGGCTACTATGAAATAACTGGCCGCCCTGTTGTAGGTACACCGCAGACGGCATTGGCAAACATTTCCGGCAAACCGCTCACAGTTCAGTTTGAATTTCGTACCAGATCCGGCGCTTTGATCCATGGATTTACCCTTCCAGTAAACGATCCCGACAACAGCGAGTTTATCGGCGAGGTAAGCTTGCCAACGCAGGCATTCGTTGTTTATGCCTTGGGGCAGGACTCGATAGGGCAACCATTTCAACGCGTCATCGGCAGTCAGATCACACCGCAACTTGTATCTATAGTACCGCCCAGCGCTGTTGATCTCGGTCGAGGTCAGGACACCAGCTACTTCTTTCAGGTCAAGAACGAGGGTCCGAGCGATACCTTTTCATTCTCCGCCTTAGATGATCGCAATTACGTGACTGGCGTCACACCAGCCAGCGCCACCTTGGCGACAGGAGCCACTGTAAACGTGAAGGTCGTTATTCAACCAGCCTCAACGAGCTCTGCAGGTACGCTGGACACTCTGACCTTCAGCGCGGCCAGCACGACTCAAAGCGACGTCAGCAACTCGGCCATTCTCATAAGCCGAGTAGTTGATCCGGTCATCCTCGGCGATGTCAACCGCGATGGCTTAGTTAATTGCGAGGACCTGAACTTGGTAAAGGCGTCATTCGGCAAAAAAGTCGGACAACCCGCATTCAACCCGGCGGTCGATCTCGACACGAACGGCATCGTCGATATCCGGGATCTCTCAGTCGTGGCGCGGCAAGTTTCTGCCGTTACTAAGTGCAACTAATCAAGGAGAGAAACCATGAAATGCATTAACATTATTTGGCCTCGACTGATCGCCGCTACGGCGCTGTTTCTTGCCATGAGCGCACCGGTGAGTGCAATAGCAGTTCTGGATTTCTTGCCGACTGCTACCTCGACATCCGTGGGCCAATTGATCACGCTCGACGTGCGCGGCTCCGCACTCTCCGATCTGTATGGCTACCAGTTCTCCATCACCTACGATCACACCGTCCTCAAAGCAATAAATATCATTGAGGGACCTTTTTTGGCAATCGGTGGCAGTACTTTCTTCATTCCCGGATCAATCGACAATACGGCGGGTATTGTTTCATTCACTGGAAACACACTGATCGGTGCAATCCCTGGCGTCAGTGGAGGCGGCATCCTAGCTTCGCTAACGTTCGAAAGTATCGGTGTCGGATCTAGCGGCCTAGGATTTCAGGACGTCTTGCTTCTTGACTCTTCTATCAATCTGGCCGACGTCAACACATATTCCGGGCTGATAAGTATCGTAACGAACACAGTGCCTGAGCCAAATGGATTAGCGCTACTGACCATAGGTAGCCTCGCATTGCTTGGCGCATTCCACATTCCCGGAATAAAAAAATAAAACTAAGGAACTTCTTATTAGCAAAATCTCCACCTTCCCGGCTTCCGAGCCGATCAGTCGTCATGCGTCCGCTTGAAAATACGCGGACACCATCGCCCTTAAGGAACCTCTGATCAAATCCGGCCAGACCGCCGAGTCCTTGACGTAAACTACCCCGACCATTGAGCCCAGCTCCCGAGCCCTATCGTCCCATGAAACAGCTGACCTTCGCCGGCGCCAGCTTCACGGCCAAAAAGCGCCAGACGCGGCGCGAGAAGTTTCTGTTCGAGATGG
>ERZ650309.1121-NODE-1121-length-12743-cov-5.800047_pt1 | contig 12743 bp, 12 predicted proteins | sample MGYA00376245_ERZ650309 | MGnify/ENA primary metagenome ERZ650309 (study PRJEB26733, sample SAMN07839294) | wastewater metagenome | biome: urban; feature: wastewater treatment plant; material: waste water | place: USA: North Carolina | collected 2016-04-26 ...
CAGACGTGTGCTCTTCCGATCTCAATTGAGCACACAAATCATCCGATCAGAGATATTGAACAGGTTCTAACACTGGAACATCGAGTAATAACCTTAGTTTTGGGTTTTTCAGGCGGATAAATAAAAGGAACCTCCTATACCTCAAAAACAAATTTTCACAGAAAATAAAGGTCACAAACAACATATTGTACCAGATATTCCAAATCTGAGCTGTCCCCTAATAAAAAATTCTTAAATTACCATTCTCGTCTATAGTAGTTAAATTTTCGGTTTCAATATCTTTTAGCTTAAAATATTTTAGAGGGTCATCTATTTTTTTATCTATTGCGTCATCAACAAATATATCAAAATTAAAACCGTTCTTATCACATTTTTCATCAAAATCTATAATTTTATTAGTATTTTTTAATTTTAATAATATATTGTAGTATTTTTCTCTATCATAGTTAATAGGTAATTCTGTAATTTTATAAATTATTTTTTTACCCTTTATTTCTTTTTCTATAATACCCTCTGTTTGATATTTATTTTCTTCTAGTTTAACGATTTCACCATCAAATTTAGGATATTCAATTCTAATATTTTGTGTAATATTACTAGTATTTAAATATTCAATACAAGCTAATACAATATCATTAACATTTCTAGGTAAAATATTTGTTGCAAATCCAATCGCCATTCCACTAATACCATTTACTAATGACATTGGTATAATTGGTAAATAATTAACAGGTTCAGGATTATCTTCTTTTTCTTCACATACTTCAAAATCATCAAAGAATTTTTTAAAATTTTCAGACAATTTAACATAAATATATCTTGATGCAGCAGGCTCTTGTACAATACGAGAGCCAAAATTACCATGTTCTTCAAATAAAGGCATATTATTTGACCAAGATGCTGTCATCTTAGTCAACGCATCTTGTGCTGATACTTCACCATGTAAGTATTCATACGAACTTAGTGCAGAACCTAATTCAGCAACTTTTATTTTTTTAGTGTGTGCCATATCTAAAGCAGCACATATTAATTTTCTTTGTACTACTTTAAATCCATCAATATATGAGGGTATCGCTCTTTGTTTCAAAACATACAAACAATACTCTTTATATGAATTATTAATAAAGTCATTAATACTTAATGGTTCGTCATATTGAATATTAATATCTTTTTCAACGTTTTTCTTTTTTGCCATAATAAATCCAAAATTATTGTATTACTGAATATTCGATAGATTTCACCATGATATTTGCTAAGTTTTCACATTTAACCCACTTAGCATCTGAACCATCTTGATTACAAACTTTAATTTCTACATACACACTTTCATATGGTTTAACTTTAGCTATAGTAATATCAGAAGGTCCTTCTGAAAACAATCCATGATGTTCATATGATAAGGGAATATCTAATTCTTTATTAATGCGAACACCCACAATTTTCTTATATAAAAAGTCTTCTTTATATGGCATTTTTTCTTTTGTGTAAATTAAAAAATGATTATATTTAGTAATTGAAAGCATACTTACGATTTTATCATATAATTCATATTTATTTTGATGATAATTAATAACATGCGAAACTTGTGGTATAAATGCGACAGTTTCAGACGTATCTTCGGAATTTTCCTCAAACTCTGTAAAAAAGTTATCAGGTACTAATGTGTTAGTTTTTGAATTGTTATTTTCTTCATTATTAGTTGTTGTCATTTTATTATCCTTTTTATTAGTTGTTGTCATTTTATTATCCTTTTTATTAGTTGTTTAAAAGCCATTTTTTACGTAAATTAGGGTCATCGCCAAAAGCCATATCAAGTGATACTTGGTCTTCATTATTATTAAATGTAATAGGTATCAATTTAGGATTATTAATACATTCATCATATACATCTACAGGCATTGTCCCTAAACCTTTAAAATATGTAATTTCATATCCTTTTAAAGATTTACTTTCTTTATTAAATTCATCAAATGTATAAAATAACTTTGTATCATTATTTTTTTTCGCCATTAGTAATGGGGTTTTAATAATAAAAATTCTATTTTGTTTATATAGTTCATCACCCCATAAATTAAAAAATTTAAATAATAAGCCTCTAATAGAGATACCATCTACATCAGCATCAGTCATTAAAACGATTTTACCATAATTTAAATTTGTGGGAGTTTTTCCTAATTCTAATCCAATAATGGACATTAACTCGCTGATAATTTCATTTTTCATAATATCAAGAAAAGACATACCGTCAACATTTAATATTTTACCTCGTAGAGGATAACCTCCTATTTTTGTTGATTGTCTTACATTTAATAAAGGACCTATTGCAGATAAACCTTCAGTAAGAAATAATAATCTTTCTTCGGGGTCGCTATATGTTGCTTGTATATGATTTACTATTTCTAATTTTTTTGTTTTCTTTTGTTGTCTAGCTAATTCTAACCTTTCTGCTAATTCTTTTTTATATAATATAGCAGTAATAATAGGGTCAATGATATTGGGTGTATTTATAATATCTTTAGCTATTTTTTCAAAATTTATATTATTTTCATTAAAATAATTTTGTACTTCCTGTTTACTATTAGTTATTTTCTCTTTGGTTTGTGAGTCAAATTTTAAATTACTGAATTTAGTTACATAAATAGCTAATAATAAATTATTTTTAATTTGACTATTAGTTACTGTTATTTTATGTTTTTTAGTAATTAATGGTTGTAAAGCTGATGCGATTTCATTAGAAACATAATCAACAATAGAACCACCATAGGGATTATGTAAACCATTAGTATATGCATGAAATCTAAACTCATTATCAGGTGCAGTAGAACCAACAATTATAGAATAATTATTATTTTTACTTTGATAAATTAATCCCTCTTTATAAAATTTACTAGTTAACTCTTTAATATCTACATTTATTTTTTCAGTATTAAAGTAAAAACTAATATCAGGATAACAAACTGATAAATTAATTAATCTTTGTTTTAAGTATTCAAAATGATTTTTAAAATCAAATACACCATTATTAAATAATGAAATATCAGGCTGAAATGTTACTTCTGTAAAATTTTTTGTACTATCTTTAACAGTTACTTCTTTAGTTATTTTATTAAAAACTAATGATTTTTTACTATCATGTGTTTCACCTATAAATGATTCTGAAAACACATATGTTGCAAAACTACCTACCCCATTAGCACCTAATGTAACTCTATCTTTTTCAAATGATGTACCTGACCTTGCTTTTGTCCAAGCTAACACAGGTTGATAATCATCACTACCGTTAGGTTTAATAACAGGTATTCCTCTACCATTATCTTTTACTGATACTTCTAAACCATCAATTGTATTATTAATATTAACGTATATTTTATTAGCAAACTTTCCATTAGTACGGATATTTTCATCAACACTATTATCAATAATTTCATTAATTATTTTTAATAAACCAGGAATAATATTAATAGATTTATATTCTATAGTATCATTAATAAAATAACTATTAATATTGGCTTCATCTACTGAGCCAATATACATCGAAGGTCTAATCTTTAAATGTTCTTCATCACTTAAAACTTTAAATTCCATTACTAATCATCCCTAAATATGTAGAAAATGTAAAAGTATTTGTATAACGAACTAATTTTGGTGATTGCATAGTTCCTGAGGCTGACATTTGTACTTTTTCATATGTTATCATAACTCTTGGTAAATTATCAATAGTTACAAACTCTACATCTATAATTTTATCATTATTTTTTTCAATATTCATATAATATCCTTAAAATTTTAAATTAGTTTTTAATGTTGGTTTATTATTTAATGATGGTGTAGCTAATGGTTTATTATTAGTATTATTATTTTGTTGACTAGTAATTTGTCTATTATCAATTTCTTCTTGTTCAGTTTTAGTCCCTACTAAAATTTTTGTTTGAGGCATATCAACATCAAATAAAGTCATTTTAGCTCTAGCAATACCGACAAGAAATGAAGCAGGCATATAAATACTATTAAACCTATTTTTTAATTGTTTTATACGTAAGTGTCCTAATTGTTCTAATTCAGGTGTTGATATTAAACCAAACATTAAATCTGATGTTACTGCAATACCATGACTTTCACCTACTTCATTCAATTCAAAATCAGTTGCATTTTGTCCGCTACGATTTGTTTGAGTGGGACTAATAACTGCTACATTATTTTGCATAGCTAAACCACGTAATTCTTCTGTTACTGCTTTAATATAAGCGTAACCGCCTACATTTAACCCTACTCGATAACTACTTGCTAAATTTAAATAATCTATCATAATAACATCAGGAGTAAAATTCTTTTTAGTTTTTAATTCCTTCATTAAGTGTCTAATATGATTAGCATTACAAACACCAGGCTGAAATTCTTTAACAAAAATTTTACCCAAAGTTTTACGTTTTAATACTTTAAACTTATTCATAAACGCTTCTTTAGACATAGTTTGTAACTCGTCTATAGTCACATTTAATAATTTAGCATCTATACGTTCTGCAATTCTTTCTTCTGCCATTTCTAATGTAACATATAATATATTATATCCATTTTGTATTAATTCTGCTGCCCAATTAGTCATAAACACAGATTTACCTACGCCTGTTGGTGCTACAGGTACAGTTAATGTTTTACGAGGACATCCACCTTTAGTTATAAAATCTAACATAGATAAATAAAATGGTATTCTCTGCACTTTACTATGATAAAATTCATATCTTTTTTCTATATCATCTAAATAACTATGTCCTATTTCAGTATCAAATGAAATAGATAATGCAGAATTAAGTATTTCAGGTATAGCGTCTCTTTTTAGTTTTTTATTTTCTCCGCTTATAATTGAATGTGATTCATACACAGCTAATTCACATGCTCTATCAACGATATAATTTTCAGATGTATTAAGTATCCAGTCTGAATCTTGTGCTTTAATACCATTGATAAACTTTTCACTATACAATTTAGATATTAATTCTTTACTTTCTTGATATTGTTTTTCAGTTAAACCTATTTTATTATCTAATTCTATTTCTAATGTTTCTAATGTAGGTAATTTGTTATATGTATTATTATATTCTTGTATTAATTTAAATACTTCTTCTGTGCTTTTTTCTGTGAAGTATTCATGCTTGACGTATGGTAAAACTTTACCTTGATATTCAGGTAAGTGTAATAACCCACCTATGATTAAGGTTTCAATTCCCGACATATAATATCCTTATTAAAAATTTAAGAAGATGATGACGAGTTAAATCTCGTCATCAATATTAATACGATTTAAGTCTTCAATAGACTCTTGAATATCATCATCTGATATTAATTTTGCAGTGCCTAATGAATACTTTTTATGACAAACTTCTTTAAAGTCAGTATTTTCAAAAATAGGTTTCCAAAATGCACCTGTATTTGTATCTTTAGCTCGCCATGATTTATCATCTTCTACACATGGTCTAGTGTACCATCCTTGTTTTGGTTTAATAACATGACCTGTTTCTAACGCAATATCTAATAAACCTGAGAAAATATTAACCCCCTTTTCATATGTTACAATGAATGGGAATTTTGCTTTTTCTTTTACAAATCTTGATTTTTCGATATTAAGTGTAAACTTATACCCTGCAATTTCATTATCTTCTTTCTCTTGGGATTTACCAATAATAAAAATAGTGTTGGAGGAATATACTCCACCTGTGCCTCCACTTACTACTGTTTTAGAATTATGTGCAATAATACCATTTTCTAATTGGAAGCAATGGTCATCTTGTACTGTAATATCATATATAGGAAATTCATTTACTATTTCTATTTTACTTGCTTTCATTATTTAATCCTTTAAATTTACAATTATCAAAGTGCCAACGTTTAAATGAAGATGGCTTTTTATTACTTTCTTTTTTACAATGTGGACATATTATAATATCATAATGTTTATCTTCATATTGAGGATAAACACATTTTTCTCTATTTGTTAAAAACATTTCATTGATATATTCTTTACTTAATTTATTTTTTTTACAAAATATTTTAAAATCTTGTAATGTGTACTCTTTACCAAACCATAACACAATTTTAGCGTTTGGATTACCTAATCCCAATCTTTCTACGGACATTTTTTCAAAAAGATAGTCGTGTTTTCCTGATGCGTATGCTTCTTGTATTTTCAACTTTCTTTGATTTTTTTTATCAGGCGATAAATTAATTCTACTTTGACTTATTTTATCACTCATAATTTTTCTTTCATCCAGTGATAAATTATTCATATAGTTTGTGCTATTTATTTTTTGATTTAAACAATAAGTAATATATTTTTCTGATTCTTTATCTTTAAAAAATAATTTTGCCTTTTCACGTATTGGTGCAGTATATTCAATTCTGCTTTCTAAGGGAATGTTTGACCAATAAATTAATTTTTTTTCTGATATTTTTTTACAAATAATTTCACTACCTTCTTTTTTTGTCCAATGATTATCAGTTATGGTTTTAGCCCTTCTTGTAATTATTTCTTTTTTACGTACATCATCTACATATTCCCAAAAAATTTCTACATTTGGCTTACCATAATTGCCATTATCATACCCATTTTCAGGTATGATATTAGCAAAATTTTTATTATTAGCCACATCAAACAATTTACTATAAAATTGAGTAACTTCTAAGAAGTCAGTATAATCATTTGAATTATATAATAACATAGTATTAAAAAGACTACCATATTTTTTTAATATAGCATTCCAATATACTCCGCTTCCCGTATAATTTTTCCAATCTTTACGCTTTGTTATACATAAATAATTCATATCAATTATATTATGTGTTTTAATCATTAAATAATACATTACATAAACTCATCATCTAATGTTATTGTTTTTGCTTCTTTCCATTCACCATTCTTCATTAAAAATTTATGTGTATCTGTACAGTTAACATAAGACCCATCTTCAAATGTAATTTTCATATAATTTTTAGGTATCGGTAAATCTTTAGGACAATACTTATTAATAACTGGCTTTAACCCTGATAATGAATATACATTATCACCTATATTAATATCCTTTAACATTTTAATACCATGTTCTGTTTTAATACGTGTTTCACCGTCCAAGCAAAACATTTCTTGCGTCTCATATGTATGGTTGATTACAACACAAGGAATATCATGTATAGTTAAATATGGTGTAACCATACGCCATAGTGATTTTAATTGTTTTGCTCTAGTCATATCAGCAACAGATTTTTCATTAATTGCGTCTTCTACTTCTTTTTTAGATGCTAGATTACCTACAGAGTCAATAAATATGATAACTTTATCGCCCTTTTTAATTTGTTGTAATTGTTGAATTACGTCAAATTTCAATTCTTCAATATTCATAATTGGCACATGTAATACTCTTTCAGGGTCGATTCCTGCTGCTTGTATATATTCAGGTGTACAGCCAAACTCTGAGTCATAATACAAGCAAATTGCGTCTTGATAAGTTTTAAGATATGCCTTTACTGTTAATAACCCTAAATTTGATTTAAAGTGTTTAGAAGGACCTGCAAACATAATTAGACCTGAGCCAAATCCTTTGTTAAAATGTCCTGAAAATGCTAAATTAATAATAGGTACATCAACTGCAATATTATCACGTTGAGTAAAGAGAGAAGATTTATCTAATGTTGTTGTGTGTTTTAAATTAGATGCTGATTTTAATTTTTTCATTAATTCATTCATATTAAATCCTTTTAATAATTGTGTGTAAATGTATTTTGTTTGATAATTGTAATATATGTTAATGAAATAGTCAATCTATTTCATTAAGCATACATATTTACTTAGAAGAAATCATCAATATTAATTTGTTTATTAGGTGTCCATTTTAGAACTTTTAATATATTTTCTAAAGGTGATATAAATGAATCATTAAATAATCCTTCTTTATCAATATATTTTTCTAATACAAATTCAGGAGGTATTTTATCAACTATTGAAATTTTATCATTTTTAAATGGGTTAGGAGTTTTTAAATTAAAAACTTTAACTTTATCCCCACTATTAATTTTATAATATTTTTCAGTAATACCATATAATTCTAATGCTCTATTATATGTTAACGCACTTTTTACACCTGCAGGTGTACCTTTTTCAAAAAATCCCAACTCTTTACTATTATTATCATATTCAGATAAACCATTAACACCCGCAGGTTTTGCAATATTTAATATAGGTAATTTAAAAAATTCTTCTTTTATTTTTCTAATTTCATGCTGTACTTCATCTTGTGTATTATTATACATCATTTCATAAATTACTTTTAATTTATCTCTAAAATATTTTGGAGTTGATGAACGAACAGCCTCTAATCCTGTTATTTTTAATTTAGGCTTAGGGTATCTAACTCCTTCATTATCATATACAAGCATAGTATAACGCTTTTTCTGAACAAATATACCTGACCCTATCGCTTCACGTTTCATAGAAATACAATTATCAAAACTATTTAAATTTGATAATAAATCTTTAAATGTTTTATCTAATACTTTATCTATACGTAGGGTGCAAAATTTATCTAGTAAATCTACTATTTCATTAGTTGACTTATTAGCCCAACCTGATGTAGGCATATTAACAATATCAGTAAGGTCAACATAATTTGAGTTATGTACTAAAATGTCATTCGCAAAAAAATTGTGGTTATCCTCTACTTCAATATCATATACATAGTCATCAACTTCACCTAAACATTCTACTGTAAATTGATTTGTAGTTATAAAATTAAATTCATTTGATTGGTTCATTACTAATTACCTCTAGTAAATCATTAATTACTTTTTCTTTATTTTCTTTGTACTCTGATTCCCATACAACTAATACTTTATATCCAGCATCTTCTGCAAATTTATTTTTAATTATATCATATTCCCATATATCTTTAACTGTAGATTTTTTATATCGTAAATTTACTATATCATCTTTACTATACTTATTTGGATTTGCATGAAATAAATCACCATTAAATTCAATAATTATTTTTTTATCTTCTATACAAAAGTCATATTTATATGATTTTTTTAAATTATATAAGTATTTTTCATAATTTAATCTTGCATAAAAACAATTATCAGGAGATACTTTTAATTTATCATATAATATGTCAAATAATTCTTGTGATACAGAAGAATATAAATTCCTAGAATTAGAAAGATACAATTCCCATTTAATAGTACCTTCAATCTCTCCATATTTTCTGATAAAATTTTCATATGATAATACTTTTTGTTTATTAACATCATTATATTTTTTTATACCATCTATCTCACCATATTTTTCAATAAAATATTCTATTTTACATCCTGCATATGATTGACGGGCTACATATGTATTCCATTTTTCAATGCCTAATTTTTCACCATGTCTTTTTATTAAATTTTCTTTAGTAACAGCACGAGATAAATTATATTCTGTAAATTCTGATTCTGTCATACCATATTTCGCAGACTTATACTCTAATGAATTAGTTTCTGATTGTTTTTTACAATATGCTTTCCATCTGACTTCACCTTCATTATCTCCATATTTTAATTTGAGCTTTGTTATAGTAACACCTCTACCTAGCTTGCAAAACTCATAATATCTATTGATAAAATAATTATAGTCATTTATTACATTATATGTTGCATACGGGATTAAAAAATTTTCACATAATCCAAAAATATCTTGTTTACCAACTTTATTAGTAGTTATCAGTATATTTTCTAAATAATTGTAAAAATCATCTGATAATATAATATTAAACTTTTCACATTGGAATTTTATTTTATTTGCTATAGTTGTTTTTGCAACCATTATTTAATATCCTTTATAATTTTAATAATACGATGTTTTGTATTATCCATATCTTTAGGTTTAATAGATAACATATTATTATTATCATCTAATACAATTACAGAGTGGTCTTCTGTAACAGTAACGGACTTATCACCAACAGTTATTTTATATAATTTCTTTTTAACTTTATGTCGCATAACATAAGTGACTTTTTTATTTTCGATATTTGTACCATTAAAACTTAATGATACGTCATTATTAGTAACTTTTTTAATTTCTTTACTATTATCGACAATATTATCATCACTTATATAATTATAATAATCACCTATCATTATTTCTTTGTTATTAATATATATACTACTATAATACGTTAGGCTATCAGTATCAACACCCACAATTCTATCTTTTGTTATACCTGTAATTTTTATTAAATCATCATTAATAGCTTTAGCAGATGTTTGAATAATTGCTTGACCTGTTAATGTAATTGCCTCTGCAATAAACACATTAAAGAACCTAGAATAAGGGGAGCCTAAATAACCATATAAAGAATTAATAAGAATTTTAATAGCTTGCTCAATATTTTTTTGTATGATTGCTTGGCTACTATATAAATTATATAAATTAATTAATTCATCATCAGATAAATTATTTAATTCTTCTACACTTAAAATTTCAGTCATTTCATATCCTTGAAAATGGAAAATTATTATGGAAAATATATATTATCACGGAACATTTTGTACTACACCAATTAAAAACTTCAAATATAATGATGATATTGGTTTTCATTTTGGTACACTTAAACAAGCACAAGAACGTATTTATGATAAAAATAATATTAAACAAGGATTTATATATAAATACCATTTAAATATTAAAAATTCAATCAGGTTACCTGATTTAAGTAATTTTAATTATAAAACAATATTACATTCATTACTAGATATTAATTTTAAAAATATAAAAAATAATATTAAATCAAATAATGATATGCGTAAGTTTTTTACATTACATAATATAGATTCTATAATTTATTTAAATGAAAAAGAAGTATTTGAAGCAAGAGATTTAATAAAAGAAAATAATGATTTATTTAATAATATTTCTAAAGATAAAAATTTTAGCTTCACTACACATCCATTATTTAAACAGTATAAAATAGTAAATCATCGTTTAAATCTAGTAACACAACAATTTGCAGAGGATAGTATCCTCGTTTTAAATCCTCTGCAAATTAAATTATGTAGTTAAATATTTACACCTCTTGCTGCTAATATACTAGAAATACTAGCAGCAGCTTTTTCATATTTTTTACCTAATGATTTTTCAATAACCCTTTCATTAAAATATTTTTCATTTAATGCAGGTATAATACCTTGAAATTCATTACTAAATAATGCACCATTCGCAGCTAAACTTGCATTTTTTTGTTTAGCATTTTCTTTAGCCGCTTTATATAATGGTGTTTCATTTAGAATATCATTAGGTGTTATTTTAATAAAATCACTTACTGCTAATATGGTTTCGGGTGAAGTATTTAACGTTCTTTCTATACTAGGATACAATGACGTAGCATCAATAGATAATAACCATTTATAGAATCCTACTAATGGGTCTTTTACATAACCTCCACCATAACTACCTGCTCCACTATTATCACTTAAATATGTAGGAACATATTTATTTAATGTTAACGCATAATTAGTGATAATAACATCCCAAATACGTACTGTGGTAAAAACGTCTTGGGAGGTAACTTTTGCTCTATATAACATAGTACATGCTAACGCAATAAATCCTAGTTTCTTTTCTAATTTACCCACTAATCTTACGTCATGTATATTATACTTAGTAAACAAGTCATAGTATTTTGTATATAAATCTCTAAAACTACAATCATATTCTACTTTTTTATCGTTTAATTCAGATAAAGCGACATAATCTAATTTATATGATTCAGATTCATTAGCAGAGAATTTTTTATATAATTCAAGAAAGTCAAATGAATTAATACCAACAATATCAAATGTAGTAACTTCTTTACCATAATCATTTTTAGATGTTTTAGGTATCACTAATCGCCAGGGTGATAAATTTTTAACATAGTCTTCACCTAATACTTGTGTAATTCTTTTTATAATATATGGTAAGTCAAAGTTTTGGGAGTTCCAACCTGATATAATATCTATGTCAAGAGTCATCCAATACTCTACGAATAATTTTAACAACTCATGTTCATCTGTACAGTAAACATATTCAGTATCTTTAGAATCTTCTTCATCTAATTTAACATCTTTAGTACCAAATGTTTTAATAAAAAAATCGTTATTATGTTTATTAGACGGACCTTTAATAGATAAAGAGATTAAATTAATTTCTTCATTTGCTAACTCATGGTCAGGCCAACCACCTGGAGGATAATAAATAGAATTTTCATATTTAACCCAATCTTCTTCTTGCATAACAAGTAAATTTTCTGCACTACCTTCATTTATTCTTCTTTCAAAATCTTTTACAGACATTTTATCTATAGTGCCTGTAATTGTATTTTTTGTTGATAACATAAACGTTAAAGGATATACTCTACCTTCTGCTTTAGTTTCAATATCAACTACTGAAACATTGAAATTTTTGATATTAAATACTTTAGATAAATCACCCGGATATAATTCATTTATCTGTATATATTCATGGTGTGGAAATCCAAATATATTCTTTTTTTGTGTTTTATATGTTTCTAACCATTCTCTAGCTTCATATTGATTTTCAAAATCAAGTTTTATTAAATTATCACCATAGATTGATTTAAATTTACTAGGTTTATCAGTAACAAAATAATAACTTGGTTTGATAGGTAATTTATACTTACTAACAATACCATCGTTTAATTCTCTTACTAATAATGTAT
>ERZ650309.1122-NODE-1122-length-12741-cov-5.565978_pt1 | contig 12741 bp, 12 predicted proteins | sample MGYA00376245_ERZ650309 | MGnify/ENA primary metagenome ERZ650309 (study PRJEB26733, sample SAMN07839294) | wastewater metagenome | biome: urban; feature: wastewater treatment plant; material: waste water | place: USA: North Carolina | collected 2016-04-26 ...
ACACCATGACGGACGACTTCCAGACCGGCATCCCCGACATGGACAAGATGTCCGCGCTGACGAAGCAGATGGTCCAGGTCATGCCCCCGCAGATCGAGACCATGAAGAACATGAAGAAGTACATGCAGATGATGTACGCCACCCAGAAGGGACAGCTGGATCAGCAGGCCGAGGGCCAGAAGAACTCCAGCGCCATGGGTGAGGCCTTCGACAAGGCCAAGAACGACGACTCGTTCTACCTGCCGCCGGAGGCCTTCGAGAACGCCGACTTCAAACGCGGCATGAAGAACTTCATCTCCCCTGACGGCAAAGCGGTGCGTTTCATCGTCCAGCACGAGGGCAATCCGATGACGCCTGAAGGCATCGAGAAGATCAATGCCATCAAGCAGGCCGCCAAGGAAGCCATCAAGGGCACACCGTTCGAAGGGGCGAAGATCTACCTCGCCGGCAGTGCGGCCACCTTCAGGGATATGGCCGACGGCTCCCAGTACGACCTGATGGTCGCCGGAATCTCTGCTCTCGCATTGATCTTCATCATCATGCTGATCATCACCAGGTCGGTGGTGGCCGCTGCGGTGATCGTCGCGACGGTGGTGATCTCGCTCGGCGCGTCATTCGGGCTGTCGGTACTGATCTGGCAGCATCTGGTCGGCCTCGAACTGCACTGGATGGTGCTGGCCATGTCGGTGATCATCCTGTTGGCCGTGGGCGCGGACTACAACCTGCTGCTGGTGTCCCGCTTCAAGGAAGAGATCCACACAGGCCTGAACACCGGCATCATCCGGGCCATGGGTGGCACCGGGTCCGTGGTGACCTCGGCCGGCCTGGTGTTCGCATTCACCATGATGTCGATGGTGGTCAGCCAGCTACACGTGATCGGTCAGGTCGGTACGACCATCGGCCTGGGCCTGCTGTTCGACACCCTGGTGGTGCGGTCGTTCATGACACCGTCCATCGCAGCCCTGCTCGGTAAGTGGTTCTGGTGGCCGCAGATCGTCCGGCAGCGCCCGGTGCCGTCGCCGTGGCCGAAGGTGCCGGCCGAGCCTGCGCAGGTTTAGCGTTTCAGGCAGCCGCCGGAAATAGGCACAAACAAAAACGCCGACGCTACGGGTCTGATACCAGAACCCGTAGCGTCGGCGAATTGAAGAATTAGAAGCCGCGCCCCGCCGACCACGCGAAGACTGCGTATGCCGCGGAATGCGACAACCGCTGCACATCCATCTCGGAACCACCCAACTGACGTATCCGGTCAGCAAACGTCGAAGAGATGATGTCGGAACACGCCGAGATCATTTCTGACATTGATGCGCTGGCCGCGTCGGGGTGCTGAATCGACCGGTCTGACAACTTGACTACTGCTCCCACGATCACTCCTGACCGAACTTCGGATCTCGTTACCAGATAATTTTATGTGCTAATTACCTTGCTTGACGAGCGTGTATGCCGGTGACATTCATCAGGATACATAACCAAGTGTGGAATACGTCACATCAACGGCCAAATGTTGACCACAATATGATCACGGCGGCCGGTCACCATTGATCCCATGGGACACTCCAGTCCCCGTTCTGCCACAACTGCAACGGCTTACCACCCGTGTGGCGAACTTCTACAACGTCGCCGGGTACCGAGAAGTTGTAATACCACTTCGCGTTCTCGCCATTCAGATTCAGGCATCCGTGGCTGGTGTTGGTGTTGCCCTGCGCTGACACCGTGGCGTCGAGTTCATGCAAATAGATGCCATCGGTGCTGATCCGCACGGCGTAGGGAATGGTCTCCTTGTAGCCCAGGTGCGAATTGATCGGTAGCCCATAGGTGGACGAATCCATGATGACCGGGTTGCTCTTGTCCAACACCGTGTACGTTCCCGGCTGCGTCCAGAAAGTCAGCGTTTTGCCGTTGATCGTCTCGCTACCACCCCGCCCCATCGACGTCGGCATGGTTCGCACCAACTTGCCGCCGTCGAAAACGGTGACCTGCTTGGTGTTGTCGTCGGCGATGGCGATGTGCGAGGCGCCGATGGTGAACGTCGGCCCCGACGCGATCGACACCACGGTTCCCGGCTCCCAGTACTGCGGAGGACGCCAGTGCGCGGTCTGGTTGTTGACCCAGTGCCACGAACCGGCCACCGGCGGGTTGGCTTGGACAGCTACCGATTGTTCGGCTTCGGCGCGATTACCGACAGGCGACGCAAAGTGGGCCACGATGACCGTTCCCACGCCGTAGACGGCACCGTCACGAATCGGCGCCCCCGAGGTCATCGCGAAGGACGCCGGCGGCGGACCGGCAGGTGGCGGTACGTCGTCGTCGGCCGCAGCCACCCCCACTGGCGCCCAGAAAGCGACGAACAGGACCACAGCCAAAGCACGTAACAGCATGCGGTCAGGGTACCGATCACCGCTGACGACGAGCCGACACCACGGCACCGGTTTCGCAGACCAGCCGCGGAGTCGGCCGGCCGGGCTGTGAATCACTCAGTGATTCAACATGATTGGAGCTACCATCGACCTGATGACCCAGCATCCCACCGACGATCCCCCGGTCAAACGCGCTGACCTGGTGCTGTCCGGCGGTGGCGTCAAGGGAGTCGGCCTGGTCGGCGCGGTCGTGGCATTGCTGGACGCCGGCTACCAGGTCCGCCGCATTTCCGGGACGTCAGCCGGATCATTGGTCGGTGCCATCGTGGCCGCCGGCGCGGGCCGGCTCACCGGGGCCGACCTCAAGCGGCTGGCAATGTCCTTGCCCTACAAGAAATTTCTCGATCCAGATCCCACAACCAAGGTGCGTTACCTCGGTCCCGCATGGGCAGCACTGCGCGGGCGCGGCATGTACCGGGGTGACTTCATCCACCAGTGGGTGGCCGCCGAATTGGGCGCGCTCGGGGTGAGGACCTTCGGCGACCTCGCGCTCGATGATCCCGAGCTACCGCCCGAGCAGCGCTACCGCCTTGTGGTGACGGTGGCCGATGTCACCCGCGGACATTTGGTGCGCCTGCCGTGGGATTACCAGCGGCTGTACGGATTGGATGCCGACGAGCAGCCCGTGGCCGACGCCGTGCGTGCATCGATGGCGATTCCGTTCTTTTTTCGCCCGGTGACCATCACCAGCACCTCGGGCGTCACGTCGACGCTGATCGACGGCGGCCTGCTGTCGAATTTTCCGATGTACTCACTGGACCGCATCGACGGTAAGCCACCGCGGTGGCCCAGTTTCGGCATCACCGTCACTGCGCAGCGCCCGGCCGAGGGTGACAACGAACCGGGACTCGCGCCGATGATCGACCTGCCCGGCGCGCCCGGGCTACTCGAAGGACTGATCAACACCGCACTACTGGGCCACGACCAGACGTACCTCAGCCAACCGTCGGTCTCCGCGCGGACCATCGCGGTGGATTCGGCGGGTATCGGCTATCTGAACTTCGACATCACTGCTGAACAACGAGAAACCTTGTACGCCAACGGCTATCAGGGCGCCCAGGAATTCCTCAGCAGGTGGGATTGGCAGGCGTACCTACGGCGGTTCCACCCGGCGCCGGCGACCTGAAGCCCTAGGTCAGATGTGGCACACCGTCCGGACCTATGGTCAGGCCCGGGCACAGGTAGGTCATCGCAGAATTCATCACGGTTGTCGCGGAGGCTGGATTGAGCTTGAGCGACCTGCCGATGTCCGCCGACGCCTGCGTGGTGTTCTGCCCTGCGTAGATGAACATGTTGCAGGTGCGGCGACCCGCCGCAAGCAGGTCTGCATCGGTGTTCTTGACGACAGGGTGAAGGTTGGTCAGAAAGTCGACCTCGGATGCCGTCGCCGGCGCCTGGACGGGCACGCACGACAACGGATCGTTGCGCTGAACACACGAGCCGAGGAGACCGGGATCCGAATCAGCGGTGGCGATTCCAGCGCCGTACACGGTCGAGGCAGCCAGCGTCGCAAGCAACGGACCGGCAATAGTTCGGATGAGCATCTTGCCGCCCCCTTTCACTGTCACTAAGCCCCGACCACATACCGCAGAGATTCGCACAGGCAGATGTTCTGCCATACCAAAATGATAAAGATTCCGGAGCGAATGCGATATCTGAACGGGCGAACCTTAATACAACCGTCCACTGACGACTGCGTCAGTTACGGTGCGGTTCAACCCCGTCCGAGTCGGCCCGACTCTGCGAGCACGTTTGCCACGACTCCCGCAGCCATCTTGCCCAGCACACCCGAGGGGTCAAGCGAATCCGGCCAGGGACCGGCGAATTGCGTCACCGCAACGTCCTTTTGGACCATGGCCCGCTGCACTGCCCGTAAATCAACGGCAAAAGCCGACGGACAGGCCCCGTCGACCTCGAACCGCTCCACGGCGGCGAGCAACGTCGGATGCACTGGGCGGCTCAACTCGACCCCACCGATGATTCCGCTGCGCCCGATCCATGTTGCTGCGACCTCTTCGCCCAACCCGTCCACCACTTCTGCGAACGCGGACAGTTCGACGGCAGCAAGATCGCGGCCACTCGATTCGATCCGAGTGGGTCGGAGGATCTCGATGGTGGCGTTTCCGTTACGGCCGATGGGATCAAAGCGCAGGTAACGTCTACCACCGGCCGTTGCCAGGGACTGACGCCGGGGATCGACCACCGCGTCGTCGGGTTGGGTGGTGTCGAACAGCCACCTCAGGCCGGCGAGCACCGCGGGTAGATGCATCGTCGCCGCCACAATGTCCGTGCGCTTACGACGGTCTGGACGCAGGCATTGGCGCACGGGGGCGTGCCCGTACGGGTTTTGCGCCATATCCGAATCACCTTCCCTCAACGCCGAATCGTCGGAGAGTCGACCGGCCCACACATCCGCGGGCACCCAGCCGGCCAGGCGACAGTGTCGCCACGCCTCCAGCAAATTCAGCACCGAATGGATATCAACCCGATGCCACAGCGTTGAGCACTATCAATATCAACACATTCGTCAATATTAGCTACTCTGGCAAATATCTTCAATCGGTAGTTTCACTCTACATGATCTGGATCACATCAGGCCAACAACGGCCCCTTGCGTCGGCGTTTCGCGACAAAACACGCAGCTTAACCTGTGTTTAGTTAGTCTAGTAAAGAATTCCACGCACCCTTTCACCACTGTTTATGCCGATTGAATATCGCTACCGCGCGACTTGAATTTAACGCCCAGCAAATTATTTAGAAACGCAAGTGGCCAGTGTGGTCAAAGCGGAGAAGTGCGACAGAATTGACCTTGTGTGGTGCCTCAGCAAATATCACAGCGACCTCGCAGGGTTCGCTCGCCGCACGTCGCCGCGATGCACCGCAACGCCGGCGTTCACCGCCCGGACAAGACGTGTTACGCGCAACGACACCGAAAGTTCTTCAACGCCAACCACTTCCACGTCGGCTATCGGTATCGGAGGACTCCGCAGTGTTGCAGGATAGCTCCGTGCCCGACCCGGATTTCACCCTTCTCGACGTTCCGCGCAGCACCGCACTGCAGCCGCTGGCATACCTGCGCGCGGCGATGGCCTGGCACTTCGGCACGGACACCGGTTCCCCGTTCTGGCTACGGGCCGCGGCCGGACTGGACTTCGACCCGCTGACCGACGTTCAGACATTCGCCGACCTGCGCAAATTCCCCAATCTGGTGGATGACCTCCGCGACGTCCCGATCGAAGACCTGATCCCAGCCGGTTACGGATCACCCGCACCGATTCCACGGATCTTCGAATCCGGTGGCACCACGGGCGCTCCCAAGCGCACCGCGCAACTCCCCGACTGGCTCGAGCAGGTCGCCCGCTGGCAGGTCGAAGACTTCAGCGACGGCGGCTTCGTCGTGAACCGGGGGCTGCTGTGCCTCATGCCCAGCGGGCCACACGGTGTGGGGTACTTCGACCAGACCGTGGCCGAGCGGCTCGGCTCGGCTTTTCATGCCATCGACCTCGATCCGCGCTGGGTCAAGAAGATCGTGTCGCGTGGCGAAACCGATCAGGTGAACGCCTACCTCGACCACGTGCTCGACCAGGCCCGATTCGTCCTGCAGACCCAGAACGTGGCCAACCTGCACGCCACCCCGCCCATGGTCGAGGCGATGGCCGCCGACGACGCCTTCGTCGACCTGGTCAATGACAAGATCCGCTACCTGCTGCTCAGCGGTGCGCACGTCGACCCCGACACCCTCGACGTGATGCGGAACATCTTCCCCGACACCAAGATTGCGGTGGTATTCGGTTCGACCATGATCCTGTCGCAGGCCGCCACCCGCATCGTCGACCACACGGCGGTCTTCGATCCGCGGTCGCCCTATGTGGTGTTCTGGGTCGTCGATCCCGAGACAGGCGAGCCCGTGCCGTACGGGGAACGCGGCCAGGTGGTGATGAACCACCTCAGCAAGGGCATGTTCATCCCCAACAACCTCGAACGCGACACGGCGATCAGGTGGCCGGGACCAGAAGGGCAACAAGGGGATTCGATCAGCGACGTGGCACCGGTTGCGGTGTTCGACGGCGAGCCGGTGATCGAGGGCGTGTACTGAATTGGTTGACATCGCCGCACTCGGGCCCGACGGGGAATACCGTACCCACCGCCGAGAGATCATCTATGACACCGGCGGCGCACCGGTAGCCGAGATGAGTCTGGTACCAAAGATTTTCATCACGCGAACCATCGCTGCGCAGCGCCGGACGGTACCGCTGTCCATCGAGGCCCGGAGAAAAGCCTTGGACAGCGCCGCAACGATTTTCACCACCGAGAAGCTGGGCGGCCTGAGCTACGACCGGTATCTGGACCTCACCTGCCGGATCTCGGGACTCCCGACATCCGTGGCCGCGGCCGGTGCCCAGGCCGCGGCAGCCGGACTGGGCACCGCGTTCGACGCCGTCGAGGCGGCCGAACCCCGTGGCGCAACAGCGGATTGGCGCGACCAACAGGCCGGATCGCTCTGGACCCGACGTGGCGAGGTACTCGCCGTACACGCGCCCGGCAATGCACCCGGTGTACACGGACTGTGGCCGCAGGCGCTGGCGTTGGGCCTGCGCGTAGCCATCCGGCCGTCACGACGAGAACCGCTGACCGCCAACAGGATGGTTCTTGCCCTGCGGCAAGCCGGCTTCCGCGATGCCGACGTAGCCTTCCTGCCGACCGATCACGCCTCGGCCGACCAGTTGATCGCAGCGGCCGATCTGGCCTTGGTCTACGGCGGCCAGGACGTCGTCGAGCGTTACCTGCACAACCCGCGCGTGCTGACCAACGGGCCGGGCCGGACCAAGATTCTCATCACCGCAGAACAGGATTGGCGGCCTTTCCTCGACACCATCGTCGACTCGATCGCCGGTCTGGCCGGCATGGCCTGCGTCAATGCCACCGCTGTGCTCTACGAGGGCGACGCAGGAGAACTCGCGAACGCCATCGCCCAGCGGCTCGCCGCAATTCCCATCGACGCACTGCCCAGTAGCCCGCACGCCACTGCCGACCAGTTGATCCGGCTTCTGCGCAACAAGGCCGTGGGCTGCACCCCGCTGCTCGGCGCCGACCAGGTGCTGCACGACCGCGGCGACGGCTACGCGGTGCTCCGGCCCGCACTACATCTGGCCACGACGCCCGACCCGGCGATCATCAACGTCGAACTGCCGTTCCCGTGTGCCTGGGTGGCGTCGTGGCGGCGGACCGACGGTCTGGCCCCGCTACGGAACTCCTTGTTGCTCAACGTGATCACCGATGACCAAGACCTGGTCGACCAGATCGTCACCGAACCCACCATCACCAACGTGTACCTGGGACCGGTGGCCACCCATCGCAGCGCACCGCAGGTCCCGCACGACGGATTCCTGGCGGACTTCCTGATGCGCAACATGGGATTCATCCGGTCCTAACCTGGGCGCCGACTCCGGGACGCCTGGACGGGGTGGACTTCCTCTATGCCTGATGCAGACACCCTCACCGCCACATCCCAAGTCATCCGCGACGAGCCCGTCGACGTCACCGCTGAGGTAGTCAGCATCGACGTGACCGACGAGCCTGCTGAACCCAAGCGCTCCCTGGCCATCCGCCAGGTCCTGACCCGCCAGCTCGACGCGAGCCAGGGACTCACCGGCGAACTGCTGGGCGCCGCCACCGAGATCTCGACCCTGCTGGCCCACTCACCTGCCACCGTGATCAGCGAAATCCAGGACGGTGCAACGCTTCCCGAGGCGCTGCAGACCACCCGTGACGGTCTCGCCGAAGATCTGGGCACCGCCGGAAACCGCATCCGCAGCGCCGTCGGCAAGTATGTCAACGGCCAGGCGGTGCTGCCTAACACGGTCGTCATCGGCGGCTCCGATGTCGCCGGCGCGGTACTGCGCGCCCGCGGTTCTGTCGTCGACGCCGCGGTGGACGCAGCGTTCAACCTCGCCCGCATCGCGACCCAGGGCGGCGACGTCCGCGAGGGACTGACCCGCGAACGCGAAGGCGTTTCCGAGCGTCTGACGGCCGCTCGCGCCGACATCGATGCCGTGGTGAGCCAGGCCCGCCAGGAGATCTCCGACGCTGCCGCACCGCTGTACACCTACGACACCGCAGTTCCTGCTGTCGCTGAGTAGTCGGTAGCTCGGACCTGCCCGTCACGGTGGCGCGGTACCGCTGTGAGTGACACACTCACCCGGGTGCAAGCACTTTCGCGCCGCAGCTTTCTGGCGCTGACGGCAGGTACCGCGCTATTGGCCGCGTGCACCAAGCCGCAGCCGTCCGGCAGCGTCGCCCAGGACGGCTCGGTCACCATCGATCACGCCTTCGGCCAGACCAAGATCACCGCGGCCCCCAAGCGGGTCGTCAGCGCGGGATTCACCGGGCAGGACGACCTGCTGGCCGTCGGCGTCGTGCCGATCGCGGTGACCGAGTGGTTCGGCAACCAGCCATTCGCGGTGTGGCCCTGGGCCAAACCCAAACTCGGGGACGCCCAACCCGTCGTGCTGAGCCTGGACAACGGTGTTGCGGTCGACAAGATCGCCGAGCTCAAGCCCGATCTGATCGTCGCCACGAACGCCGGCCTGGACGCGGACACCTACAAGCAGCTGTCCGCCATTGCACCGACCATTCCGCAGTCCGGCCAGGACGCCTTCTTCGAACCGTGGAAAGACCAGGCCACAGTGATCGGCCAGGCAGTGTTCAAAGCCGACCAGATGAAGCAGCTCATCGCCGACGTCGACACCAAGTTCACCTCCGCCGCAAAGGCTTACCCGAGCCTGGACGGGCGCAAGGTGTTTCTGATCAGCGGTCCGCCGACCTCGGCCGGCGTGACAGTGATCCCGGCGGGCTGGCGGACGGAGTTCCTCGGTCAACTCGGCCTGGGCATCGCCGACGGCCTGGACAAGTACGTCCAGGGCCAGCACGCCGTCGTGCCGCGCGACCAGATGGCGTCGGTGCTCGACGAGGCCGACGCGTTGATCTGGACGGTCGACGACGACCAGCAACCGGGATCCATCCTGGCCGATCCGACGGTGGCGAAGCTGCGCGCAGCCAAGAGCAACCGGATCGTCATTCCCAACAAGGATCTTTCGGCGGCCATCACGTTCGCGTCGGTGTTGTCCTACCCTGCCGTAGCTGATCAGCTACCACCGCTGTTGGCCAAGGCACTCGGTTAGTTCACAGGTAGCCGCTCGGTCGTGCCCGCACACTGATCACCTGCCAGGATGATCGGCGTGACAGAACCCGACACCTCGCAGCAGCAGGTCCGTTTCGCCAACATCGGATCGGCCTATTACCCGGTGCTGGTCGCGGTATTCACCGCGCTGGTGATCATCTCCAACGTGACCGCCACCAAAGGCGTGGCGTTCGGGCCGATCATCACCGATGGCGGGTTCATCGTCTTCCCGTTGACCTACATCATCGGCGACGTGCTGTCCGAGGTATACGGTTTCAAGGCCGCGCGCCGGGCCATCTACCTCGGCTTCGCTATGAATATCCTTGCTGCCCTGACCTTTTGGGCCACGGTGTACCTACCGGCCGCGGATTTCTATCCGAATCAGGCCCATTTCGAGAACGTGGTATCGGCCTATACCCAATTGATCGTGGCGGGGTTGGCGGGCTTCATCGTCGGGCAGACCATCAATGCCTGGGTGGTCGTGGCGATCAAGGAACGCACCAAGGAGAAGCACCTGTGGGCTCGGTTGGTGGGCTCGACGTTCGCCGGACAACTCGGTGACACACTCGTGTTCTGCACCATCGCCGCGCACGCCATCGGCATCACCACGTTCCACGATTTCGCCGTCTACACCGCCCAGGGATGGCTGTACAAGACCGCTGTGGAGGTTGTCTTCCTGCCCATCACGTACCAGTTGATCGCCTACATCAAGCGCAACGAACCGACGTATGGCCTCGCCGGTTGAACGTTTGCTAAGACTGTTCTGGCGGGTGGCTAAAGACGTGTCAGGATTGGTTACTGGCGCGTAGGTTCGAGTGATGACCGTCACAGTGGAGAAAACAGACGCGACGATGCTCAGCACTGTCCGCGACTATGGCGACCACGCACTGCTGCTCGAATTGAACAGCACTGCCGAGGTGTTGGCGTGGACCGACACGCTTCGCGAAACCGGCATTCCCGGCGTTCTCGACATCGTCCCCGCGTCGCAGACAATCCTGCTGAAGCTCGTCGCGCCACGCTTCCAGGAGCCGACGCGGCAGCGCCTGGCCCGATTGCATGCCGACTGGTTCACCGACCAGTCCACCGGTCCGAGTGAGCCTGACCTGGTGCTCGATGTGCGGTACGACGGCGAGGACCTGGCCGAGGTCGCGGACTACGCGGGTCTGAGCATCGACGACGTGGTCGCGGCCCACACCGGATCCCTCTGGCGCGTCGCATTCGGTGGATTCACACCAGGGTTCGCGTACCTGGTCGGTGGGGACCCGCGGCTCCAGGTGCCGCGGCGCAGCGAACCGCGCACTCGTGTGCCCGCCGGCTCGGTCGCACTGGCTGGCGAGTTCAGTGGCATGTATCCGCGGGAGACTCCGGGCGGCTGGCAACTGATTGGACGTACCGACGTGGCGTTGTGGGACCTACACCGGCCGCAACCCGCACTCCTGATTCCCGGCATGACAGTGCAGTTCCGAGCCATCGGAGGTACGCGATGACCACCACCCTCGAAATCCTCAAAACCGGCCCGTTGGCACTGGTCGAGGACCTCGGCCGGCCCGGCCTCGCCCACATGGGCGTGTCCCGTTCCGGTGCCGCCGACCGTCGCGCACACACCTTGGCCAACCGACTGGTGGCTAACCCCAATGACCGGGCAACCATCGAGGTGACGTTCGGCGGGTTCTCGGCGCGGGTCCGCGGCGGGGATGTTGCGATCGCCGTCACCGGCGCCGACGCCGATCCCTCCGTCAACGGAATCCCGTTCGGCACCAACAGCATTCATTACGCCCACGACGGCGAAGTGGTCTCGCTCGGGGCCCCGCACACCGGGCTGCGCAGCTATGTCGCGGTGCGCGGTGGCATCTCGATCGACCCGGTGCTGGGCTCGCGCAGCTACGACGTGATGTCGGCGATCGGTCCGCGCCCCCTGCAACCCGGCGATGTACTGGCCATCGGCGAGCACACTGCCGAGTTCCCGGAACTCGATCAGGCTCCCGTGGCGGCCATCGCCGCGGACCAACTGGAACTGCTGATCGTGCCGGGGCCGCGTGACGACTGGTTCATCGACCCCGACGCCCTGGTGCACACCGAGTGGGTGGTCACCAACCGCAGCGACCGCGTGGGCATGCGCTTGACCGGTCGCCCGCTGCAGTACCGCTGGCCTGACCGGCAACTGCCCAGCGAGGGTGCAACCCGAGGCGCAATCCAGGTGCCGCCCAACGGCTTACCCGTGATCCTCGGTCCGGATCACCCGGTCACCGGCGGTTACCCGGTGATCGGCGTGGTGGCTGACAAGGACATCGACAAGGTTGCCCAGGTCCGGCCCGGACAGCACGTCCGCATGCACTGGTCACGTCCACGGGCACCGTTCGGCGGGTAATTTTCGCGGCGACCCTGGCAGCGCACGGACGCCAAGTTTGGTAGAACGAAGGGGTGCCTACCCAGGACGCACCGCGCGTGCGTGAAACCCGCCCCGAGCCCGGGGCGGGCGGGGGATTCGGAGGCGCCGGCTCCGACCCCCACTCCCGGCGGCCCCCTGAGCGTGCTTTCCAAGCGGAGAGCCGGGGCCGCCTCCCTATTTCGGATCGCTTGCGATCCGGCGGGCGCCGCCGCAGTGACGGCGAACGCAACCGGTTCATCCCCGGAGTTTTCAGGAGTACAGCATCATGGCCAACATCACGTTCACGTCGCCGCGCATGAAGAAGGACGTCACCGTCTATGCCACGGCGGGCGACACCCAGTCGCTGCTGGCGGTTGCCAAGGTCAGGGCGGCATACGCGAGCATCTTGCCATCGCGCCCGAATAACACCAACGCCAACGCCAGCGCAATGGACCCCGCTACAAAGTTGAAGGCGCACTGGTGCCAGAAGGCAACCGAACGGTTCGACCGGCGGATCAGTAGCCGGCTCGCAGCGGTCAGCAGCACCGCAACGCCCAGCGGGCGCAAAGAAGTTCAGCAGGTGCAGGATGAAATCGAATGTACCCATGGGAAGCCGGCGGGCTCCGAAAAAGGAAGAAGCCCAAAGGGCGTTTAGGACTTTGACCAAGTCAATTTTATAATCGGCCGATGGCAGTCTGGGCTTTAGGCATCAATCACACAACCGCGCCGCTGGATCTGCGCGGCCGTTTTGCCTTTGCCATCGACCAGATCGCGCC
>ERZ650309.1123-NODE-1123-length-12740-cov-5.135909_pt1 | contig 12740 bp, 7 predicted proteins | sample MGYA00376245_ERZ650309 | MGnify/ENA primary metagenome ERZ650309 (study PRJEB26733, sample SAMN07839294) | wastewater metagenome | biome: urban; feature: wastewater treatment plant; material: waste water | place: USA: North Carolina | collected 2016-04-26 ...
GGTGAAGGTGCTTTCGACGCCGTACTTGGTGTCGTTGCGATATTTGTCTTCGCCTGTGCCCTTGCCCAGAACGCTGGCGACAAAGGTCGCGGCTTCCTGATCGTAATGCTTGTCGTCGTTGCCTTCGTATTTGTAAATCGGCGCAGGATTCGGGTCTTTGCGAGTAGACAAAGCTTCAATGCGAACGCCGCCGGTTCCGCCTTTGCCCGCTGTGGTTGTGAACGTGCCTTTCGTGCCGCGAATGGTTTCGGACACGTCGCCGACGACTCCATCCACCTGCACGCAAGTGTCCGATGATAGAACTCCGTTGGCGTATTCGTAATTGACGGCAAAATGGTCGTGGATGTCGCCCAGCCCATCGCGTTTGTCGAAGACAGCGCTGATGCCTGCGGCGCGCACCGGGTGGTCATTCATGAACCAATTGATGACATCAATATTGTGGATGTTCTGTTCGACGATGTGATCGCCACACAGCCATTTGAAGAAGTACCAGTGCTGGATTTCAAAATCCAACTGTGATTTCCAATCGGCGCGTTTGCCGCGACGTTCGCCCCAGATTCTGGCTTGATCCCAAGCGGAATGCGCCATCACCGCCTGCCCCATCGCGCCTTGATCAAGCAGCGCTTTGGCTGCGCGGTAGGCTTTGGAATAACGGCGCTGCAACCCGATAACGACCGTCAAGTTTTGCATCTTGGCTTTGTCGCCTGCTTCCAGCACAGTGTGACAACCAGGAGCGTCAACGGCCACCGGCTTTTCGGCGTACACGTGTTTTTTGGCTGCGACGGCGGCCTTGAAATGTTCGGGACGAAAACCCGGCGGCGTCGTCAACAACACGGCGTCCACTTTGGAGCCGATGACTTCTTTGTACGCATCAATGCCGACGTGAATGCGTTTGGCGTCCACGCTGAATTTGGAAGCAGCTTTATCAGCCTGGCCTTTGAAATAATCGCCGACGGCAACGATCTTGGCTTCTTTGGTTTGTTCGAGTAATTGAGCGTCACGAGTTCCCTGTCCGCCATTGCCAACCCAGCCGATTTCGACCATTGAATTGGCTGCGGTGCCGCGAACGGATTCCGCTTTGACGATGGTGAACGTTGAAGCGGCGGCAGTCACGGCCGCGCCTTTGATAATTGTTCTGCGCGAAACTAAGCCTTGCTTTTCCATAAATCTCCCTTTGCTTGGTGTGGACGAAGCACTGGGCTTCGTTCAGAGTTCTTCCCGATGGATTTCACGAGTGATGAAAAGTGAATGCAATTGATTGCTGGAGTGCAGCGCCGTTGCCGATCAGCAACGACGTGTGAATTTTAGTCAACCCGCCCCAATTTGGCAAAACTTGGTCCGCTTACCTTTGCCTAACCGCCAAAGTGACGATTTGGATTAATTCCTACGGGCCGAGACTAAAGTGATCTTGTTGATTTTGCCTGCAACTGCAAGAATCCAGAAATGATAAATTGACAAGGCATAGATGAGAAAAGATAATTAGTTGCCTTTGCAAGCAACTTGCATCTGGCCACGCGAAAATGTCATTGCCCCCATCGTGGCAGGAAAAATTACTGACAGAGAGTTGTTGAATGATTGTTGTGCGCTCGCCTCAGGCCCAGGGCAAGGATGCAAAGCGACTCAAGTGGAATCGTCAGCTTCCCAAAGCTGCCAATTCATACCCGACATTCACGCAGCAAACGCTGCAAACCGATACATTGCCCGTTCATTAGCGCCCGTTGTAAAGCGGAGGTAGCACAGTGTCTGAAGAGAATAATATTTCATCGAATCAACAAGATGCATCAGGATGGGAATCGCAGCTTCTGGCTCGCGCAAACGAATTTTTCAATCAGCGCGTCGGCTCGCTCAAATCCGAGATCGAACGCCTGCAATCAACCATCGGCGAAATCAACTCAAAGCTAACTGAACAATCGCAACCTGTCGCCACGGAAACGGAATCCGCCGGGCTGTTGGATTTCGTCAAAGAATGGTTCAACGATTCCACGACCAAAGCAGAGCAGGAATTCGAATCCCGGTTGGCCACAGCTCGCGCGGAATGGGAATCCACTGCCCAGCAAGCCAGCGAAGCGGAATTTCAAAAACGACTGGAACAAGCCTGCGCTGAAGCGTCGGCAGTCGCTCGCCAGCAAGCTGAAGCACAAGTTGAGGATTTGCGCGAGCAGTTGGAAGCCAGCCGCAAAGCACTGACGCTGGCCGTCTCTTCGACTCAAACAGCAGCGGCGCAAGCGTCGAGTTATGACAACCTGAAATCCTCCATCGAAGACATTGACGCCCAACGCACCCAATCCGATACCTTGGCTGCTCTGGTTCGCCGTGCATCACAATTTGCGCCGCGAATTGTGTTCTTCGTCGTCAAAGGAAATGAAGCCGTCGGTTGGAAAGCCAGCGGTTTTGATAACGGCTTGAACGATGAAACCGTTCGGTTGCTTTCGGTTTCAACGCAGAATCAAACCTTGCTGCGAGAAGCGCTGACAACATTCAACACCGCAGCAGCGCGCTCGTCATCACCCGGCGAAAATTCCGCAGTGCTGGGACTTTACGGTTCGCCTGCGCCCGAAACTGCGTTGGCGATCCCGTTGGTTGTTCGCGGCAAAGCAGCAGCAATTCTTTACGCCGATTCAGGCACGCAATCTGAAAACGCCATCGTTGGCACTGCGCTGGAAACGTTGATGCATGTGGCAAGCATGGGCATCGAATTGCTGCCTTCGCGGCGCGGCGTAGAGCCACCCAAACCCAATGTCGCTCCTGCTCAACTGAGCACAACCAGTTCATCTTCCTCCGCAGCGGCAGCGCCTGCGCCGGAAAAAGCGCCGGAAGTCGTTGCCGCACCAACAGTTGCGGCGGCAACTCCGCCTGAGCCAGAACCTCCGGCAATCGTGACTGAAGCGACGTCAGCATCTAAAGCGGCAGATGAAGCCGTTGAAATGGCTGCTGAAATGGCTGCGCCAAAGAGAATCACCGAAGAGTTGCCACCTCCGGATGGTGAAGAGCCGGTGGTACCGCAAGCGGCCGCACTGCATTTCGCAAAGACTGAACCCGACATTGAAGTGGCTGCCCCCGAACAAATCGCAGAACCAGCCGGAGTTCCCGTGGCTGAGGCGCCAACACCGACTTTCGATCAAAGAATCTTCGAGCCGGTCATTCCGCCACCGCCGCCACCGCCGCCGATTTTCCTTTCTTCGCAACCACAGAATGATCTGCCGGTTCCAGTCGCCATCGACGCGCCCGTTGTAGAAGCGCCAGCAATTGAAGCACCGGCGTTTACTTCACCCGTGGTTGAGCCGCCGCGTCCGGCTCAGCCTGTGCCTGCGCCCTCCGTCCCGATTCCCACCAGCGAAACGGAACAGCGCGCTCACAATGACGCAAGACGATTTGCGCGGTTGTTGGTGTCGGAAATCAAGCTTTACAACGCGGCAAAGGTCAACGAAGGCCGTCGCAGTTTTGACCTGTACCAACGCCTGAAAGACGAAATTGATCGCAGCCGCAAGGTTTACGACAAGCGCGTGTCACCAGCCGTCGCCACCAAGTTCGATTACTTTTATGACGAATTGGTGCAAACTCTGGCTGAAGGCGACGCCGCCAAATTGGGGGCGAACTGTCCAGGGCCGGTCGTAATTGGATCGTGATTTGAAAAGACAGAAGGGTGGAGTGAAAGAGGGACGGAGCAAGTGAAATGGCTCAGTCCCTCTTTCCCTACTCTCTCATTTCCGTTTTACCGACAACCATCGTCTCGCCCAGGTTTCGCCTGAACGCCGCCCCCTTTGGCTGAAGCATTTCAAAGGAGTACACGTATGAAGGCCTTCCCCGGAATTTTTTCTCTGCCGCATCGCAGCAAATTTCTGACGCAGATTCTGATTCTGGCATTTCTGCTGAATGCGCCTGACAAGATCATCGTGGCGCAAATTCGCAGTGGTGGCGTCCAACTGCGCACGGCCGTCGCGTCGAATTCCGATGCGGAATTGCAAAAGGTTGAAGCTTCGATGGCCGGCACGGAATCCGGCGCCTTAGCGCGGTTGTTGCGCGGGTATCTTCGTTTGCAGGCAAAAGATTATCCGGCGGCGATCAGCTTGCTCAGCGATCCGAACTTGGCGCAACTGACCTTCCTGGGAGATTACGTTGCTTTTTTCCGCAGCCAGGCCGTTGCCGGAACAGGACGCAACGATGACGCTGAACGGGAGCTTCGCCGTCTGGCGCAAACCTATCCGACTTCTCTGCTGGCGCGCGAAGCCGTTTTGCAAGCTGCTAGTTCGGCAATGGCTCGCAGCGATTATCAAACCGCAATTGATACGGTTGAACTGTTGGCCGAAAAAGATGATGGCGCAGCCTTGAAGCTTCGGGCTGATGGACTGGAAAAGCTGGGCCGCAAAAACGAAGCGATCCTGACGCTGCGCAAACTCTATTTCGACGCCCCGCAATCCCAGGAAGCAGAAACAATTGGCGAACGGTTAACGGCGCTTGGCGGTTCGACTGCTGCGGGCGACATTTCCATGCTTCGCCGCCGCGCAGACAAACTTTACGATGCGCGGCTGTACGCGTTGGCGGCAACTGCGTTTGAACAGATCGCGCGTCAATTTCCGAACGCATCAAACGATGACATCTGGCTTCTGGCGGGCATCAGCTATTACAAAGCCGATTCGTTCAAACAATCCGCTGACGCGCTGACGAAAGTTCGTGCGCGCACTCCGAAGATGGCGGCGGATGCGTTGTGTTATCTGGGACTGGCGCAACTTGCCCTGAAAACCGACGCGGCGGCAGTTCAGACTTTGGTTTCCCTTCGCAAGGCTTCGCCGTCCAGCGAACGCGTTGCCGAATTGCTGTATGCGATTGGCCATTTTTACGAAAAGCGTGATCGCGACGACCAAACCGCTCCGTTTTACAGCCAGCTGATTCGCCAGTTTCCACAAGACGACAAAGCTGACGATGCGCATTTCTGGCTGGCGTGGCGCGCGCACGAAGCAAAGGATTACGCCAACGCCTCGCGATTGCTGACCGAACATCTGGCCAATTATGGCAGCGTCACTGAAAACCGTGGCAAAGCCGCTTTCTGGGGAGCAGTGGATTCCGAACGCGCTGGCGATAAAGCTCGCGCAATGACGATTTATCAGGGAATGCTCAAACGTTATGGCGCGGGATGGTTTGGCCTGAATGCCGAACGGCGCATTGAACGGTTGAAGCGTGAAGGAGTTCGCCCCGTAAACATTGATTCCGATCTGATGTTGCGCCGAGCCGTTGAAGGCCTTCAGACGATCCGGCTTCCACAGGAATCCATCAGGCCGAATGGCTTTGAACGAGTTCGCAAAGCCGAACAGTTGATGCAAATTGCGCTGAATCAACAAGCGCTGGCGGAACTGGAATCCGCTCGCGAAACCGCGCCGAATTCGCCGCTGGTCAATTTACGAATTGCGCAAGTCTTCCGCGCTCAGGGCGAAAACGTCGCAGCAATCAACACCTTGAAACGGTCATTCCCTGATTACGGCCAGGCGCTGCCCGAAGAAATGTCGCGCGAAATCTGGGATGTTTTTTACCCGTTGAAATGGTGGCCGAATATCAAGGAAGAAGCCAAACGCCACAACCTTGACCCGTATCAAATTGCCGGACTGATTCGTCAGGAAACAGTTTTCAACCCGATGGCAAAAAGCCGCGCCAACGCGCTCGGTCTGATGCAACTGCTGCCTTCGACCGCCAAAGCCGTTGCGCGATCCAATAACATTGGCAGCATTACGCCCAACGACCTGTTCAATCCGAACCTGAACATTCAACTGGGCGTGGCGTACGTCAAGCAATTGCAAAACGAGTTCGGACGTTTTGAATACGTTGCCGCTGCTTACAATGGCGGCGAAACCCGGGTTCGTCGCTGGGTCAGAGAATCGCCCAACCAGGAGATCGAAGAATGGGTGGAAGCGATTCCCCTGAGCGAAACACGTTTGTACGTGCAAGGCGTTTACCGCAACGCGCGAATTTACCAGCGGTTGTACGACGATCAAGGCCGCTTCCGTGCCAACGTGCCGGAGCGATAAATTTGGCTTTCGCCAAGACTGAACTAAAAAGGGGAGAAGCTTTTGATAGCCTCTCCCCTTTTTAGTTTTTTTTCGCGGCGATAAATTACGCCTCGATGCCATGGCACTTCTTGAACTTCTTGCCTGAGCCACAAAAACACGGATCATTGCGACCAACTTTGGGCATGGTGTTGACCACTGTGCGCGGCTTTCCCTCTTCGTCGCCCGCCATTGAGGCAGTCGCATTGGCTTTCGTGAACGTCACCTGCCCGCGTCGCGGACGGCGCTGAATTCTTTCTTCAGGCGGCTGTTCAACCGAAACCTGCAAGTGATAAAGCGCGCGAACCGTATCCATATCAATTCGATCCAGCATCTCTTCGAACATTTCGAAAGACTGTTTCTTGTATTCGACCAGCGGATCTTTCTGGGCATACCCGACTTGATTGATCCATTCTTTCAAATGGTCAATCGCCAGCAAGTGGTCTTTCCACTGCACGTCAACGATGTTCAATCGAATGATGCGCTCGTAATAACGCATGGCTTCAGCGCCGACCTGAGCTTCTTTTTCGGCGTACATTTCCTGAAGTTTCTGCCAAATCCGATTCCTGATTTCGTCGCGTTCCAACGCTTCCAGGTCAATTGCTGCCTCTTCGAGGTCCAACCCAATCTGGAATTCAAGCTGAACTTTGAACGTCTTGAAATCCCATTCATCGGGCATGACGTCCAGGCTCAGGTAATCATCCATCAACATATCCAGAACGGCTTGCGCCATGGTCTGGATTTCTTCCCGCTGATCGGTTTGTTCCAGCAACTGACGACGCAGTGAATAAATCGTCGAGCGCTGTTTATTCATCACATCGTCGTATTCCAGCAGATGTTTGCGGATGGTGAAATTGTGGTCTTCAACGTTTTTCTGGGCAGATTCGATGCGTTTGCTAACCATCTTGGATTCGATGGCGACGCCCTGTTCCATGCCCAACCGTTGCATAATCGCCTTGACGCGATCCCCTGCGAAAATTCGCATCAGGTCGTCTTCCAGCGACAAGTAAAAGCGTGACGAACCAGGGTCGCCTTGACGACCGGCGCGTCCACGTAACTGGTTGTCAATGCGGCGCGATTCGTGGCGTTCGGTGCCCAGAATGTGCAACCCGCCAAGGCTTTTTACTTCTTCGTGTTCAGCATCAATCGAAGGTTTCACTTTGCGGGCCGCTTCTTCAAGCTGTTCCGGCGTGGCTTCATCCGGATTGATCTCCTGCTTCTTCAGAAGCTCTTTCGCCAAAAATTCTGTGTTGCCGCCGAGCAAAATATCCGTTCCGCGACCGGCCATGTTGGTGGCAATGGTCACCGCGCCTTTTCGTCCGGCCTGAGCAACAATTTCGGCTTCGCGCCCGGCATTTTCCGGCTTGGCGTTCAGCACGTTATGTTTGACTCCGGCGCGTTTAAGCTGATGCGAAATCAGCTCCGAGTTTTCAACCGACACCGTTCCGACCAATACCGGCTGGCCTTTTTCATGAAGCTGTTTGATTTCCTCGACCACCGCTTCCCATTTTTCGTCAAGCGTTCGATAAATCACATCCGAATTATCAATACGAACCATCTCGCGGTGAGTCGGAATCGAAGCGACTTCCAGGTCATAAATCTTGGCAAACTCCGCGGCTTCCGTTTCAGCGGTACCGGTCATGCCTCCCAGCTTCTGATACATACGGAAATAGTTTTGCAGTGTGATCGTCGCCAGCGTCTGCGTTTCACGCTCGATCTTCACGCCTTCCTTGGCTTCAACCGCCTGGTGCAAACCATCCGACCATCGTCGCCCGGTCATAATGCGTCCGGTGAATTCATCAACGATAACGACTTCGCCGTCGCGAACGATGTACTGTTTGTCCAGCGTATACAGCGTGTGAGCAACCAGTGCCTGATTCAAACAATGCAGCATTTCCATGTTCGACGGATCGAACAGGTTGCCATAACCGAGCATTCTTTCGGCTTTTTCAATGCCCGATTCGGTCAAGATGGCGCGATGTTGCTTTTCGTCCACCTGATAATCTACTTCGGCAGTCAATTTCGGAATGACTTCATTGGCTTCGTAATACTTGCTGGTCGAATCGTCCGACGCGCCGGAGATAATCAACGGCGTTCGCGCTTCGTCAATCAGAATGGAGTCCACTTCGTCCACGATGGCGTAATAATGGCCGCGCTGCACACAAGTCGAAATTTCGAACTTCATGTTGTCGCGCAGGTAATCGAAGCCGAATTCGTTATTCGTGCCGTATGTGATGTCGCATTTGTACGCTTCCTGTCGTTCGAAATCGTCCAAATCGTTTTGAATCACGCCGACGGTCATGCCCAGAAACTTGTAAATCTTGCCCATCCAATCCGCGTCGCGTCTGGCCAGATAATCGTTGACGGTGATGACGTGAACGCCTTTGCCCAGCAAGGCATTCAGATAGACAGCCAACGTGGCAACCAGCGTTTTGCCTTCGCCGGTTCGCATTTCAGCGATGCGCCCGCTATGCAAAACCATTCCGCCGATCAATTGCACATCGAAATGCCGCATTCCTGTTGACCGCAGAGAAGCTTCCCGCACACAGGCAAACGCTTCCGGCAGAATTTCATCCAGAGCTTCCTGTTCAAGCTGTTTGCGCGCCGCAGCTTCCAATTCGGTCGAACCTTCCAGCCGTTCGGCCAGTCGCGTTCTAAATTCTTCGGTCTTTCCACGCAGCTCTTCGTCTGACAACTGCTTGATTTCCGGTTCCAGCGAGTTGATTTCGATAACAACCGGCCAAAGCTTTTTCAGCAACCGTTCATTGGCGGAGCCGAAAATTTTAGTAAGTGCTTTATTGAAGGCGTTCATGGCTTTTTGCGTTTTACCTCAAGGTTAGTGACATCAGAGATGGTCAGCATTATGTAAGCGATTGGAAATTCTAGTTGACCGTCAGCATGAGCGTCAAGCATACCGTTTTCATTGGTTTATGTGCTGCCGACTCGCAAAATCAGTAGCTTGACACCACTTCTGGCCGTTCCTATAATGCGCCCGGTTTTACGAACGCATCTCAATTTTGTTAATCAAAGAATCGTTTCGAGCTTGAAGGAGCGACCTAATGATCAAGCTAGACATCATCAACAACGTCTCTGAGAAAACCGGTGTTTCAAAAATGAAAGCTGAAACTGCGGTTGAGGCTCTCTTTGAAGCCATGAAAGATGCCATGCGACGCGGCGAACGCATTGAGCTTCGAGGCTTCGGCGTATTTGTCGTCAAACCTCGCAAGCGCGGCATTGGCCGCAACCCGCGCACAGGCACTCAAGTCGCCATCCCGGAAGGTAAAACGATTCGTTTCAAACCGGGGAAAGAACTGCAATCATAATTTTTGCGCCTCCATCTCACTTTCACTCCTTGACTGAATTGGCGGCTTTGGGTTTCCAAAGCCGCTATTTTTATCTTCAAAAATAAGTAGAGCAGGTTTTTCAAACTGCTCAGACTCTCGTAAATTCACGAACAATTTGCGTAGGTGACTGAACAACCTGCTCAAGCCTTGGCAGCCATTGCCAGCACACCCGCTTCAGACAAAACCTGCTCCAACTTGGCCCGATTGGCCTGGCTAATCTGCGTCAACGGTAATCTATAAACTTCTTCAATCATTCCGGTCATCGCCAACGCAGCCTTGACCGGAATCGGGTTGCTTTCGATGAACATCGCCTTGAAGATCGGCGTCAATTGGCGATTCAGCTTCCGCGCTTCGTCCAACCGATTTTCAATGCTGGCGCGGCAAAGATCGCTGACCAGCCGCGGCAGCAAATTTGAAGCGACAGAAATAACACCCACGCCACCCAGCGCAGCAACTGGCAACACGACACTGTCGTCACCTGCAAAAATCTTAAAGCTTTCGTCTACCAGCGAAGCAATCTCAGCGATTTGCGAAATATTGCCGGAAGCTTCTTTGATTGCCACGATATTTTTGATTTCAGCCAACCGAGCCACCGTCGCCGGTTCCAGATTGACTCCAGTTCGTCCCTGCACGCTGTACAAAATAATTGGCAACGAAGTGGCGGCCGCAATGGCTTTGTAATGCTGGTACAACCCTTCCTGCATCGGTTTGTTGTAATACGGCGTGACAGACAAAATCGCGCCTACGCCGAGCTTTTCGTACCGATGAATTTTCTCAATGACTTCGCGGGTGTTGTATCCGCCCGCTCCTGCGACAACGGGAACCCGACCAGCGGCGTATTCAACCGTTAGCGCCACCACGCGATCCTGTTCGTCTTCGGTCATCGTGACGCTTTCGCCCGTCGTTCCGCAGGCGACCAGAAAATCCACGCCACCCGTGATCTGAAATTCGACAAAGCGGCGAAACGCAGCCTCGTCAATAGATTCGTCGCGGCGAAATGGAGTGATCAGCGCTGTCCCACAGCCTTTCAGTTGATTCAAATTTGCCATCGCTTCTCCTTATTTGGCTGCAAAAAGCAGCTCAGGGAATTCGTACATGCCTTGTTTGCCAACGATTCGTTCCGCAGCCAGCACGGCTCCGGCTCCAAACCCTTCACGGTTGCGCGCGGTGTGCGTCAGCGTAATTGTGTCGGCTTCAGAATCGAATCCGATTTCGTGTGTGCCAGGAATGTGCCCTGCCCGAACACTGACGGCTTCCGGCGTTCGGTCGCCATAAGCGTCGCGCATCGCCCGCGCCGTGATCAGCGCAGTTCCCGACGGAGCATCTTTTTTGAACTTGTGATGAAATTCGAGCAAAAACGGATCGTATTGATTGTACTGTGCGAACAGCGCCGAAGCATCCTGTACAAGTTTGAAAAACAAATTGACGCCGATGGAAAAGTTCGCTCCCCACACAAGTGCGGCGCTGTTGGAATCAACAAGCCGTCGAACGTCATCAAGCTGATCATACCAGCCTGTCGTGCCAACCACCGTTGGAACCCGCAAACTGACCAAACGGCGAATATTGGCCAACGCAGCTTCGGGCGTTGAAAATTCAATCGCCGCGTCCACATTCACCAGACTTTCCGCTGTCAAGCCTTCGCCGTTGACGTTGTTGTCCACATCGAAGCGGGCAACAACGGAATGCCCGCACTCTAGCGCAATGCGTTCGATGATCTTTCCCATTTTGCCGTAACCGACAATTGCAATGTTCATCGTGTCCTCTTACGCTGCCGCGCGCGCCGCAGCCACGACTTCAAACGTCGCTGCATCCAGTTCGCTGAAAAATTCCGTGTGCAATGCTTTGACAGCACGTTCGACGTCTTTATCCGCGACGATAAAACTGACGTTGATTGCTGAAGCTCCGTGCGAAATCATCGAAACATTGACGTCCTTGATGCTCGAAAAAATTCGCGCCGCAATTCCCGGCGTAAACTTCAGCGTTTCGCCAACCAGACAAATCAGCGCCTGATCGCGCTCAACGGTGACATCGCCAAACTGCTGCAAATCGGCGACAAGCTGATCTAAATGGCGAGTGTCATCCAATGTGACGGAAACGCTGACTTCCGAAGTCGCCACCATATCCACAGACGTTTGGTGCAAAGCAAATACATCAAACAGTCGCGCCAAAAATCCATACGCCATCAACATTCTGTCAGACGTTATGTTCACAACAGTGAGGCCGCGTTTGAAGGCAATGGCTTTGACCGGCGCTTTCGATGATGGAGCATTGCGGACAATCGCCGTGCCTTCGTTGGCCGGATTGCGCGAATTGCAAACACGAACCGGAATTTCCTTGGCCATTGCGGGCAGCAAAGTGCTGGGATGCAATACTTTTGCGCCGAAATACGCCAGCTCTGACGCTTCGGCAAAGGAAATGGTTTTTACCTTGGCGGCTTCGGCAACGATGCGCGGGTCCGTCGTCAAAATCCCGTCCACGTCTGTCCAGATTTGAATTTCTTCTGCGTCCAGCGCCGCACCGATGATCGCTGCGGAATAATCCGAGCCGCCGCGACCGATGGTGGTCGTGACGCCTTCTGCTGTCGAACCAATGAAGCCTTGCGTAACAGGCAATCCGCCGTTGGCCAGCGCCGCGCTGAACCCTTCTTTCAGCTTTGGATTGGCTTCGTCGAATTGAACGGCGGCGCGCATGAAATCGTCGTTGGTGCGCATCAGCGGGCGAACATCCACCCAAACGCCTTTAATTCCTTCGGCGCGAAACGCAGCAGCGACAATCGTCGAAGACAGCAATTCTCCGTTTGCGGAAATCGCGTCGGAAAGTCGCGGCGTTACTTCGCCAGCCTGCTGGATTTCTTCCAACATTTTGCGGATGCCATCAAAGCGATTGGCCAACGCCAATCGCAGCAAACTTTTTTCTTCAGGCAAGGCCAGTTGTTCGGCGGTTTTGAAATGATGTTCAGCGATGGTTTCCAGTTTCGCATGTGCTGCGACCAAATCGCCCGCCGCAGATAGCCGCGAAGCTTCCAACAAACCGTTGGTGGTTTTGCCCATTGCCGAAACGGCAACGATGGGTTGGCGCTGAATTTGTGTTTTGACAATGGAGATGAGGCGGCGAATGGCGATGTCGCTTTCCACAGATGTGCCGCCGAATTTCATGACGATCATATTGATTGCTCCAAACTTCCTTCTCGAAAAATAAAAACGGGTTAGCAGTGACAGTGCCTGCTAACCCGTGATCTTTGGAGCGCAACGTAAATTTCAGCGCGAAATTCGAAGACGAAGGTTACCGAGAGCACTTCACCGCAAATGCGATGACAGCCTCAGGGATTTAGCCCTGACAGCCAACCGGTTGCGACAATCGA
>ERZ650309.1125-NODE-1125-length-12729-cov-4.754852_pt1 | contig 12729 bp, 12 predicted proteins | sample MGYA00376245_ERZ650309 | MGnify/ENA primary metagenome ERZ650309 (study PRJEB26733, sample SAMN07839294) | wastewater metagenome | biome: urban; feature: wastewater treatment plant; material: waste water | place: USA: North Carolina | collected 2016-04-26 ...
GCCTTCGAGCGGCACGCAGATGTGTTGCCCGGTGAAGGTGCCACCCTTGGAAATGGCCTCAGGGAAGCCATCGATGAACACGCGCTGATTGGGCAATTCGCGCGCGCCCTTGCTCGCGTAGACGAACAACGTGGAGATGCCGCCGTCGATGTCCACCCAGGAATCGGCCTTGGTGGCGCCGGTCAGCGATTCGTCGGGCCCAAACAGAGCGCGGGAGTTATTGCGGATCGGCGGGCCGCGGCGGGGGTTTACGTACGTGTGGGATCAGGCGTCGTACAACCCGATCACGGGCGAGAAGACCAACCACATTCACTTTGAGTTCCGCAAGGGGCCGCCGATGATGCGGGCGTTCACGTACCACTGGCGGCTGTGGTAGCTGGTGGAGGTGCAGGAGCTGCTACGCGAGGCGGGGTTCCGCAACGTCAGCGTGTACTGGGAGGGCGACGACGAGCACGGCGACGCTCATCGCCACGATGTCGGCACCGTTGGGGAGCCTCGTCCGCGGCCCGGAGTACGCGGGCGCGCTGTCGTACGTGGTGTGCGTGAGCACCCCGGCGAGGTGCTCACCGTCGTTGGTCCAACCGAGGATCATCCCCGGCTGGGTGGTGGTGATCGTGACCGCCGTGGTCAGACGCCCCTCGGTGTCTCCCCGGCTGCAACACGAGTCCAGTGGCTCGGGGCAGGCTTCACACGTGGCCTCGCCCAGGACGACGACCGGTGACGCGGGTACGCTCAGATCGGGTGCGGCGGCGGACACGTCGTAGGTGGCCAGCAGGCCATCTCCCCCTTGACCGAGATCTCCGAAGACCGACACCTCGTCGGCGCCGCTGGCGACCGCCGCAGCGAACGTGTCGGCGAGGGCTGCCTCGGCGAGGCGGGCGGCCTGGTCGGGGCTGCAGGGTGGGCACAGCCGGGTCTTCACCCGACCGGGTTTCGGCTCCTTTGCCAACACGATGACCTTCATGGATTCGAACTTACGATGCGGATGTCCATTCGACGGCCGTACCCCGCTTACGGAAATCGAAACACTCGGACGGGGGGTCGCGTCGAAACGTCGGTACGGAGGGCGCGGGCGTACGCTGACCCGATGCAACCCGACCCGGACCGGATCCTCGTCGTCGACGACGACCCGAACGTCGCCGAAGTGCTCACGCGGTACCTGCAACTGGCTGGGTACCGCGTCGAGGCGGTGGGGGACGGTGCCGTCGCGCTGGACCGGGCCATCGCCGACCCGCCGATGCTCGTCATCCTCGATTTGATGCTCCCCGGGATGGACGGACTCGAGGTCTGCCGTCGGCTCCGAGCGGCGGCACCGACGCCGGTGATCATGCTCACGGCCAAGGGCGGGGAGTCCGACCGCGTCATCGGCCTCGAGCTCGGTGCCGACGACTACGTCGCCAAGCCCTTCTCGGCGAAGGAACTCACCGCTCGGGTCAAGGCCGTGCTCCGGCGGGCTGCCGGTCCGCTGGCGGGCGCCGTTCCCGGCACGCCGGTGGAGCTCAGCGACGGTGACCTGGTGGTCGACGTGCCCGGCCGGCAGGTGTCGCGTGACGGTGCTTCGATCGCGTTGACGGCCCGCGAGTTCGAGTTGCTGGTGTTCCTCATGCGCCACCCCGGTCGGGCGTTCCGGCGCGAGGACCTGCTGCAGCACGTCTGGGGGTACTCGTTCGGTGATTCGTCCACCGTCACCGTCCACGTCCGCCGCCTCCGCGAGAAGATCGAGGACGACGCGAGTCACCCCGACCGGATCACGACCGTTTGGGGTGTGGGCTACCGGTGGGTCGGCTCCTCGATGAACGACGTCGACCGGGCGACGGCATGAGGGCGCTGTCGGGGGTTGTTGCCGGCGTGACGGCGCTCGGGCTTGCGGCGGCCGCGGGCGTCGCCGCCGCGGCCGGCATCCCTGCTGCTGACGCTGTCGAGCTGATCGGCACGTCGTTCGGCGTGGCGCTCGTGTGCGCGCTGGTCGGACTCCTGGTGGTCGCCCCGATGCGAGCCGGGGGCACCCCGGGCCGGGCCCTTCGGGTCCGCGCTGCGGTCGTCGCGGTCACGCCGGCGCTGTGTCTCGGGCTCGGATCGTGGGCCGCGGCGCGAGCGATGTTCGTGTCGCCCCACGACCTCAGCGCGTTGGGCGTCATCGTCTGCGCCGCCGGGGTGGTCGGGGTGATCGTCACGTTGCTGCTCGTCGACGAGTTGGAACGCCGACGCCGCATGATCGCCGACGGTCACGCCCGCCAGGAAGCCCTGGAGCGGTCGCGGCGTGAGTTGGTGGCGTGGGTGAGCCACGACCTGAGGACCCCGCTCGCCGGCATCAGGGTCATGGCCGAAGCCCTCTCCGACGGTGTCGTCGACGAACCGGACACCATCGCCAACTACCACTCCCGAATCCAGGTCGAGTCGGAGCGGCTCGCCCAACTCGTCGACGACCTGTTCGAACTCTCCCGTCTCCAGGTCGAACAGGTGAGCCTCGCCGTCGAACGCATCTCCCTCGGCGATCTCGTGTCGGACGCGGTGGCGTCGGCGGCGCCTGCAGCGGGGGCGAAGGGTGTGCAGATCACCGGTGAGATGGTCGGTGCCGCGCCCGAGCTCGACGTGTCGTCGCCCGAGATGCTGCGGGTCGTGCACAACCTGCTCGACAACGCGATCCGGCACACCCCCTCCGGTGGCCAGGTGCGCGTCGAGGTGCGCGCCGCGGACGATCACGCCGAACTGATCGTGCAGGATGGCTGCGGCGGCATTCCCCACGCCGAGATCGACCGAGTCTTCGACCTCGCCTATCGCGGCGACGCCGCCCGCACCCCGGCGTCCGAACGGGGCGGTGGCGGTCTCGGGCTCGCCATTGCCCGTGGGCTCGTCGAGGCCCACTCGGGAGCGATCGACGTGCGCAACGTCCACGGCGGCTGCGTGTTCACGGTGCGGCTGCCCCTGCCGGCACCCTGAGCCCGAGGCGGCCTATCGCAGCGGTGCGGTCACGAACTCGGCCATGCCCTCGGCGAACGTCACGGTGGACGCGACACCCAGCGCTTCCTCGAGGCGACGCGCCGAGGCGACGACGTGGCGAACGTCGCCGAGACGGTGCCCACCGACGACGTCGGGTGCCGGGGCACCCGGACCGCTCGCGACGCAGAGCGCCTCGGCCAGGTCGAGCACGGTGTGCGGCGAGCCGCTCGCGACGTTGAGGGCACCGTCGTAGGGTTCGCCGTCGAGCAGCGCGGCGACGTTGGCGCGGGCGACGTCGGCGACGTGCACGAAGTCGCGCATCTGGCCGCCGTCCTCGAACACCCGTGGCGCCTCGCCGCGTTCGAGCGCGCTTCGGAAGATCGAGGCCACGCCGGCGTAGGGAGTGTCCTTCGGCATCCGGGGCCCGTACACGTTGTGGTAGCGGAACGCTGTCACCGCGATGCCGTGCTCGCGTCCGAACGCTGCGCACAGGTGTTCCTGATGGAGCTTGGTGGCGGCGTAGACGTTGCGTGGGTCGGTGGGGGCGGACTCGTCGACCAGCGCCCAGGCGAGTGATCGACCGCAGCGCGGGCACGGCGGTTCGTAGTTGCCGTCATCGAGGTCGGATCGTCGCCGGGGACCGGGTCGGACATCGCCGTGCTCCTCGCAGCGGTACCTGCCCTCTCCGTACACCACCATCGACGACGCGAGGACCAGGCGACCATCGAACCCGATGTCGTGCAGGACGCCCAGCCCGACCGCCGTGCCGACGTCGTTGTCGCCGACGTACCGACCGACGTCGCCGAAGTCCTCGCCGAGTCCGACCCGCGCCGCCTGGTGGCACACCGCGTCGACACCGTCGAGGGCTGAGCGCCACGCTGCGGCGTCGACAACGTCCGCCTCGACGTAACGGACCTCGCTACGGAGGTAGTCGGGGCGCCTCGGATGGACGTCGGGCGCAAGGTTGTCGAGCACCACCACGTCGACACCGCGGTCGACGAACAACTGCTGGGCGACGATGTCGACGTCAGAGCCGGGGTATTCGCGGTTCGGCCCCTTGGTGCCCGCGGCGTATTCGCCGCCGGGTGCGCCGTACCAATCCATCTCGTAGTCCGGGAAGCCGCGGCTGCGGAATGGTTCCCGCATGAAGTTCTCCCGCAAGTCCTTGTTGGACTGGCAGAAGACATGCACGCTGGCGTCGATGACAGGCGTCATCGTCCCGTCACTGAGTTCTTTCACGAATGCGTCCTCCAAGCCTGGTCTTTCCTCAGTGTAGATCCTTGTTCTTCATTAGCAAGAATATTGTTCTCATTCGTGGTTACTCGCGATTGTGCTGGTAGACGTGTGTGCTGGTCAGTCGCGTAGCGTCGGCCGGTTGAAAGTGGATAACCCGTTTGGGAGAGGGTGGGCATCCATTTACGAGAATGCTATTCTCGTCGGGTTGTTGCGGGATCTCGCACGGTTTCAAGGAGGTGGCCTCGGTGCTACTCGAGTTCGACGCTGATCAGCGGCTATGGCAGGAAACGGTGCGCGACGCCGTGACCAAGCAGTGCCCTGCCACTCTGATTCGCAGCATTGCGGAGGAGGGGGTGGACCCGTCCGGACTGTGGCAGACCTACCTCGAAGCGGGTTGGACCGAGCTGACCGAGTCGGAGAATGCGGTCGAGCTCGCCATCGCGCTGGAGGAGCTGGGCCGCGTCACCGACCCGACCCCGTTCCTGGCCACCATGAGTCAGTACGCGCCGTTGGTCGGTGACCGGTTCGACGCTCAGCAGTCGGGTACTGCCGTGTACTCCGGCATCACTGCGGTGCGCGACGCCGAGGGGTGGCGCCTCGATGGCACCGCGCGTTTCGTGCTCGACGGTGACCGTGCGCAGAACTTGGCTGTGGTCACCGCGGCGGGCGTGTTCCAGATCGACCCGGCGGCGCACGGCGACGCGATCGTGCGCCGCCGTAGTTCGACGTTCGACCCGGTGCTGCATGTCGCCGATCTGAGCTTCGTCGGCGTGCAGGTACCCGATTCCGACCGGATCGATGTCGACACCGAGAAGGCGCATCACGTCGCACTGACCGGGATGGCAGTGCACATGGTCGGTGCGTGCCAACGGATTCTGGATCTGGCGCTCGAACATGTGAAGAGCCGCTATCAGTTCGGTGTGCCCATCGGATCGTTCCAGGCGGTGCAGCACAAGGCGGCCGATATGCACGTCGCGATCGAACGTGCGCGTGCCCTTTCGTATTTCGCGGCGCTGACGATCGCTGCCGACGACCCGCGTCGTCGGCTGGCTGCGGCGATGGCGAAGGCCTCGGCCGGCGAATGCCAATCGCTGGTGTTCCGTCACGGCCTGCAACTGTTCGGTGCCATGGGATTCACCTGGGAGAACGACCTGCAGTTCGCGCTCAAGCGCGCCAAGGCGGGCGAACTGTTGCTCGGTGGCGCCGCCGAGCACCGGTCAGTGGTAGTCGACGAATACGCGAAGGTGTGACATGCAGCTGACTTTTGACTCCGACGTCGAGGAGTTTCGCGCCGAGTTCGTCGCATTCCTGGAAGCCAACTTACCAACGGCCGCAGAGACTTTGGAGCGTCCGCGCTCGGTCTCGCACATGCCGCAGTGGGCCCGGGACTGGCAGCGACTGCTGTTCGACAACGGCTGGCTGCTGCCGGCTCAGCCGCCGGAGTTCGGCGGCCGTAACGCGTCGGTGCTGCAGCAGTATGTCCACCTCGAAGAGCTGTGCAAGCGCCGCATCTACCACAGCTTCAACCCGCAGGGCGTGAACATCATTGCGGCGTCACTGCTCACGTTCGGCACCGAAGAACAGAAGCATCGCTGGGCTGTGCCGGTGCTGCGGGGCGAGCAGACTGCATCCCTGGGCATGAGCGAGCCGAGTGCCGGCTCCGACCTGGCCTCACTGCGCACCCGCGCTGAGTTTCATGAAGGCTGTGACGAGCCCTACTTCGTCGTCAACGGGCAGAAGGTGTGGACCTCGGGTGCGCACGACGCGGATTTCCTGCTGACGTTCGTACGTACCGATCCGGATGCGCCCAAGCACAAAGGCATTTCGGTGTTGGTCATTCCGACCGATACCCCCGGTGTCGTCCGTCGCCCCTTCGCTGACTTGTGCGGTGAAGAGAACAAGGACTTCAACGAGGTCTTCTTCACCGACGCGCGGGTGCCGGCCGAGAACCTCGTCGGGCCGTTGAACGGCGGCTGGGGCGTGGCCAACGGCTCGCTGGGCCACGAGCGGACCATGATGTGGCTCGGATTCGCCGACCGGATCGACAACCTGATCACGGACTTCAATCCGGTCACCCCGTTGGAGCGCGATCAGTACGCCTCGACGATCATGGACTACCAGGCATTGCGCGCACTGGGATCGATCTCCTTGGCGCGCGCCGCGCGGGGGGAGCGGGACACGGCGTCGGTGTCGGTGCTCAAACTCCTTGGCTCAGAAGCGGAAATGCATGCCATGGAACGAGCTTTGGACGCGGCGGGCTCCGATGGGTTGATCCACCCGTCGACCACCGGCCCCTACGCGCACATGAATCTCGATCACTATTTCGCGTCGTGGTTCGAGCGGTATGCGCGCAGTTTCTCGGGCACCATCGCCGGTGGAACCTCGGAGATTCAGCGCAACATCATCGCCACCGCGGTGTTGGGACTGCCACGCGGCTGAGGTCGGGCACCGGTGCTCGACCTGACGGCGTGCCTTGCCGGGCGTGTCGTTCTGAGTTGTCAGACATGCGATGTGGATCGGTCAACTTTCCCTGACGCTGTCAGGGAAAGTTGACGAGTCCCGGCGAAAGTATCCGAGGCAGACCGGTGCTGACGGTGCAGCCGTGGCTGCGGTGGCACTCAGTCGTCCGTCATCGCGGCAAGGAAGCCGGGCCAATCGGGAAACAGTGCGCGGTCGACGATTTCGACGCGCAATCCCGTCGGGCTGAGGTAGTACGCGAACGACGATAGTTGCGGACCGGCGGGCCGGGCCTCGCAACGGTAGCCGGCGTTCTCCAATCCTTGTGCGGCCGTTGCCAGATCGTCGACCCAGTAACCGAGATGATGTGCCGCACCGTCTTTCGGCGCCGCCCAGATGGTGTCGGGCACCTCCTGGATCAGCTCCAGGTGTGGGGCCTCGATCGAATAGACGAAGCGGAACGGCATCTCGACATCGCCGTGGGTGGTCGTGACGCGCAGCGTTGCCTCGATGGGCCTGGTCCAGGTGTAGCCGCCCGCGGCGGTCATCGCAGTGACCGCCGCGTCGAGATCGGGCACGATCAGGCCCACGTGATAGTGGTCCGCGGGGGACAACGGGGTCATCGGAACGAGGTTTCGGTCACTAGATGACGACAGCGTCCTTGTGTTCGGTGATCGGCCGCGCGGGGAGCTGTTCGTCGCAGATGCGCTGCAGCTTGACCAGCGTCTCGTCGAGGCCGGGCCCCAAGCGCTTGCCGGGGGTGAACGTGGCCGGCAGATTCCGCATGCCCTGGATGACGCCGATGGTGTCGTAGTGGACCGCGCCTTCGGGATCGCACACGTAGTCGGGCATCCGGTCCAGCACCGCAGTGAGCATGGACTTGAACACCGTGCGAGCCACGTTCGAGCCGACACAGCGATGCACGCCGATGCCGAAGCTGAAGTGCCGGTTGCCTTTTCGATCCATGAGGAGCTCGTTCGGCTGATCGAACACCGAAGGATCGCGGTTGGCCATCGCCCAGGACAGCCACAGTCGCTCGAACTGCTTGAACTGTTGACCTTCGACCTCGACATCCTCGGAGAACGTACGGCCGTCACCCGGAGCGGGGGTGAAGAACCGCAGGAACTCCTCGGTGGCCGGGTCGAGCAGCGTCGCGCGCTCGTCGCTGAGCCGAGTGCGCTCAGCAGGGTTCTGTCCCAGCCATTCGAGGGCGTGCGCCGTGAGCGCTGTGGTGGTGTCGAACCCACCACCGATGACCAGACCCAGGTTGCCCAGGATCTCGATATCGGGTGCCGGCTCGCCGTCGATGCGCAACTGCAGCATGGCGTTGACGAGTCCGGGCCGCGGGGTCTGGCGGATCTCCATCATGTTGTTGATGATGTCGATGCCCATTTCGCGGTGCTGCTCGTTGATCTTCTCGCGATCGGGGGAGTGCTCCGGGGTGTACACCGAGGCGTGGGTGGGCTCGCTGTAGACGTTCCACTTCTTGAGCTCGATGCCCATCATCGCCAGGGTGAAGACCGCGGGTACCACGTTGGCCAGGTGCTCGACGAAGTCGATCTGCCCGGATTCGATGTGCTCATCGATTGCGGCACGGGTGATTTCGTCGACGAACGGCACCCAGCGCTTGATCGCGGCAGGCGACAGGTACGGGTTCAGGGCACCGCGGTAGGCGCTGTGCTCGGGCTCGTCCATCTCCAGGATGCCGCCGCGCACGACCGTCGCACGGCTGGCCTTCGGGATCGTGATGCCCTGGAAAGGTGTTTCGCCGCTGATGTCATGGTGATTGGAGACCACGGGGCAGCGGGCAAGCTCGAACACGTGCTTGCTGTCCGCGGCGACCCAATGCCCGTTGTAGGTCGGGCTCCACGCCATCGGGCACTTTTCGTGCATCTCGGTGGTGATCTGATCGAACTGCTCGCGGTACTCCGAGGTATGCCGATCGAAGACGAAGGTGTTCTTCTTCCGGTCGTCTTCGGCGGTGTCCGCCACGAAATCGTCGACGCTCAAAGGGGTACTCCCTACTCAGTCCTCGATGAGGATGGCTTGTTCGGGGCAGGAGTGAGCGGCCTCGCGCACGGCGTCCTCCTGATCGGCCGGAACCAACTCGGACACCGGCGACGAACTACCGTCGATGTCGCTGAGCACAAAGGAATCCGGGGCGATCATCGAGCACAGCGTGTGACCCTGGCAGCGCTGCCCGTCAACTGAAACCTTCACTGTCTCACTCCTTTCGGGGCTGTGATTTGTGCACGATTTTCCGCGTTGACCGCGGAAAATCGTGCACAAATCACGAGGGGGCTTAGATGTGGTAGTCGTACCACTTGAGGTAGCCGCCGGCGTCGACGCGCAGCTGCATGCCGGTGACGAAGCGCGCCTCGTCGGAGGCCAGCCACAGCACGGCGTTGCTGATGTCGACGGGCTCGACCCACGGCACCTTCATGGCCTGCTGTACGTAGAACGCGGGCTGGGCGTCCTTGAGCTCGGGGTTCGGCAGGTCGGGACGGAACGAGCGGTACATCGGCTCGCTCTGCAGCATGTCGGTGTTGCAGTTGGTCGGGTGGATGACGTTGACGCGGATGCCGCGCGGCGCCAATTCCGTTGCCACGTCATGTGCGTACTGCGAGATGAGGCGCTTGGAGGTCATGTACGCCATGCCGCCCGGGTCGGCGCCGGGGTTCGGCTTGTTGTGGGCATCCATGAGGGCGGCGGCCGAGGCGGTCGCCACGATCGAGGCGCCTTCCTTCAGGTGTGGCAGCGCGACCTGGATGGCGTTGATGGTGCCGACCAGGTTGACGTTGATGACGTCGGTCCAGGCCTGCAGCGGGGGCTGACCCTTCATGCCGGCGATACCGGCTTGTGCCACAACGATATCCACCTTGCCGAGCTCGGCGATGCCGGCCTCCAGCGCGGTCTGCAGCGCCGCGGCGTCACGGACGTCTGCCTGTGCGGTGAAGCAGCGTTGGCCGGTCTTCTCGACGAAGTTCTTGGTCTCTTCGAGGTCGTCGAGGGTGGCCATCTTGTAGCCGATGGTCTCGAAGTCGGTGCAGTAGTCGACGGCGATGATGTCGGCGCCTTCTTCAGCCAGCCGGATGGCGTGACTGCGGCCCTGTCCGCGGGCGGCGCCGGTGATGAAGGCGACCTTCCCGGCTACCCTGCCTGAAGCACTTCCCATGTTGTTGTCCCTTCGGTTCTAGTTGGTCCGGCCGCCGGTGACGGAGAGAATCTGTCCGGTGATGTAGCTGGCTTCTTCGGAGACGAAGAAAGAGCACGCTGCTGCGATGTCTTCGGGCTTGCCCATACGGCGAACGGGCGTCTTCTTGATCTGTTCGTCGGTATCGCCGAGGAAGCCGCGATCCTCGGCCTTGCGCAGCATCGGGGTGTCGATGAAGCCCGGCGGTACGGCGTTCACCGTGATGCCCGCCGGCCCGTACTCCTGAGAGAGCGTCATGGTCAGGCCGTTGACTGCGGACTTGGCCGCCACATAAGGCGCCATGTATGGCTGCCCCGAACGAGTGCTCGACGACGAGATGTTGACGATGCGTCCCCAGCCGGCCTCGATCATGTCCGGCAACGCGGCCTGGATGGTGTGGAAGACACCGTTGAGGTTGACGTTGATCACGCGCTGCCAGTGCTCGAACGAGGTGTCCGTGAACTTCTTGAAACTGTCCAGGCCGGCCGCGTTCACCAGTACGGTGATCGGACCCAGCTGCGAGCGGATGGCGTCGAAGGCCGTGTCGATCGCAGCCCGGTCGGTGACGTCGGCCTGAAAGATCAGCGGATCGTCCGACGGGTTGAGATCGAGGGCGGCCACCTGGAGGCCGTCTTTGCGGAGGCGCTGCACGATGGCTGCGCCGATACCCGAGCCGCCACCTGTCACTACGGCGGTTCTTGCCGAATCAGTCACTAAGAATCATCCTTCCGAATATGAGAACCGTACTCTCGCATTAGGCAACACCGCAAGACGCCCAGTCTCCTTTTGTTATAGGTGTTTCTAGGTGTGTTCCGCGTGGCCACCCCATATGACTAGGTCATCTAGCCTAGGTTGTGTTCTCTCGGAGCGAATGTATGATTCGCCGGTGATGAGAATGAAATTTCCATCACACTGGGCAACACCAGTGTCACACCCGCGCCGCAGCAAGGAGGACCGATGAGCCAGGCCACCGAAGCCCCCATTACTGCAGGGGCCGCGACCACTGCAGGTGATCAGGTGGGCGTCGACCGACGCATGCTGATCAACGGTGAGCTCGTCGCGACCGCCGCCCGGCACCCGTCGATCAACCCGGCCACCGAAGAGGTCTTCGGTTACGCACCGGAGGCCACCGTCGCCGACGCCGAGGCTGCGATCAGCGCCGCACGCAAGGCCTTCGACGAAACGGATTGGGCCACCAACGTCGAGCTGCGCATCCGCTGCATGGATCAGTTCCACCAGGCCTTGATCGAGCACCGCGACGAGCTCGCCGCACTGACCATTCAAGAAGTCGGTGCGACGCCCGCGCTGACCCTCGGTGCTCAGCTGGACCAGCCGATCGCCATCGTGCGGTACTACGCAGATCTGCTGAAGACCTTCGAGATGACCGAAGACCTCGGCAACGTCGAGGTGCGCGGGGCCCAGCACCACCGCTGGGTGGAGAAGGAAGCCGCCGGCGTCGTCGCCGCGATCATTGCCTACAACTACCCGAACCAGCTGGCGCTGGCCAAGCTCGCGCCGGCGCTGGCCGCCGGTTGCACCGTCGTCCTCAAGGCCGCACCGGACACGCCACTGATCACCCTCGCGCTCGGCGAGTTGATCGCCAACCACACCGACATCCCGGCCGGCGTCGTCAACATCATCAGCAGCTCCGACCCGCAGGTCGGTGTCGCGATGACCACGAGCCCCGACGTCGACGCGGTGACCTTCACCGGCTCCACCCCGGTCGGCCGCGCCATCATGGCCGCCGCCAGCGGCACCCTCAAGCGGGTGTTCCTGGAACTGGGCGGCAAGAGCGCGGCCATCATCCTCGACGACGCCGACTTTGGTATGGCCGCAGTGTTTTCCGCGTTCAGCATGGTCACGCATGCGGGCCAGGGCTGCGCACTGACCAGCCGCCTGCTGGTGCCGCGCAAGCATCACGACGAGATCGTCGAGATGATCAAGACCAACTTCTCGCACGTGCGGTGGGGCGACCCCAATGACCCGAAGACCTACATGGGCCCGCTGATCAGTGAGAAGCAGCGCGACAAGGTCGACGCCATGGTGCAGCGCGCCGTCGAGGCCGGCGCAACGCTGGTGACCGGTGGCGAGAAGAAGGGCCCCGGCTACTTCTACACGCCGACCCTGCTGACGGGCGTCGACCCCGACAGCGAGATTGCGCAGGAAGAGGTCTTCGGGCCGGTCCTGGCCGTCATCGCCTATGACGACGACGACCACGCCGTCGAGATCGCCAACAACTCCATCTACGGACTGTCCGGCGCGGTGTTCGGCGGCCAGGAGCGGGCCATCGGCTTGGCCCGCCGGATCCGCACCGGCACCTTCTCGATCAACGGCGGCAACTACTTCAGCCCGGACAGCCCGTTCGGCGGATACAAGCAGTCGGGCATCGGCCGGGAGATGGGCGCGGCCGGACTCGAAGAGTTCTTGGAGCGCAAGACTTTTGCCGTGCCGGTGGCCGGGTGACGGGGGGACAGCACCGATGAGCAAGCCGCTGGAGGGAATTCGCGTCCTCGAGGTCGCCATGTACGGCTTCGTCCCGTCGGCCGGCGCCGTGCTGGCCGAGTGGGGCGCGGACGTCATCAAGGTCGAGCACGCTGTCACCGGTGACCCGCAGCGCGGTCTGCGCCAGACCGGCCCACTGCGGGTCGAGGGTGACCCCAACCCCAATATCGAGCACGCCAACCGCGGCAAGCGCAGCATCGGACTCGATGTGTCCCTGCCCGAGGGCCGCGAGGTGCTGCTCGAATTGGCAAAACGCGCAGATGTTTTCCTGACCAGCTTCCTGCCGGGACACCGCAAGAAGTTCGGGATGGACGTCGAGGACATCCGTGCGGTCAACCCGACGATCGTCTACGCGCGCGGCAGCGCCCTGGGCCCCCGCGGCCTGGAAGCCGAAAAAGGCG
>ERZ650309.1127-NODE-1127-length-12728-cov-4.195376_pt1 | contig 12728 bp, 11 predicted proteins | sample MGYA00376245_ERZ650309 | MGnify/ENA primary metagenome ERZ650309 (study PRJEB26733, sample SAMN07839294) | wastewater metagenome | biome: urban; feature: wastewater treatment plant; material: waste water | place: USA: North Carolina | collected 2016-04-26 ...
CAACGTTGGAAATCATATCGTTCCGAGGTACACTTCGGAGTGGGACCCAGCAATTTTCTGGGTGAATTGGGCGGTGCCGACCAAATTGGTACCAACTACTTCAAAGATCTGGAGTTTTCGGAGACAAGGCTCGCTATATCAGCGGGTTTGCGTTACAAACTCAGCCAGATGTTCTCATTGAACACCCATCTCACCTATGGTAAGGTTTCGGGTAGCGACAATCTGACAAAAGAGTTTTTCAGGAACTATAGAAACCTCGATTTCAAAACCAATATCTGGGAAGCCAATACCAATCTCGAGTTTGCCTTCATCCGCGAACAGGTGGGTCACCGTTACCGTTTGAAAGGTGTGCGTGGTCAGCGTGGTTTTGAAATGTCGGCTTACGGCTTCGTTGGAGTGGGAGTTTTTTACTTCAACCCCAAAGGATCTTATGGTGATCAGTTTGTGAAATTGCAATCATTAGGTACTGAGGGACAAGGAATTAGCAGTACACGTAAGAAGTACAGCAAAGTTCAGCTTTGCATTCCATTAGGAATTGGGTTCAAATACAGTTTCGACCGCAGATGGGGAATCGGACTGGAGTATGGTATTCGTAAGACCTTCACCGATTACATCGATGATGCCAGCAAAACCTACTATGATAACAACGCGATTTTAGCTCAAAGTGGTGCTGTTGCAGCTGCAATGGCTGACAAATCGGATAAGGAATTTCCATACATCACTGCTGCCGGTCAGCAAAGAGGCGACCCACGTGATAAGGATACTTACATGTTTGCGATTATCAGCATCAACTATAAAATCCGTACCGGACGTTCAGCATTTCCAATGTTCTGATGTTGAATACTATTTGACTCTTTCCGGCGTTGATGATCAATTGAAGGGGAAGATACGAGATGCGGTTTAGCTTTTTAGGTGTTATCATTTTATTGCTCTTTTCTGCAGGCAGAGTAGAAGCTCAAAGTTCCGAGTTTGGAATTTTTCTGGGCACTGCAACCTATAAGGGTGAAATCAGCAATTCTCTCTTTAAAATTCAGGCTTTAAAGCCGGCAGTCGGAATTCTTTATCGAAGGAATTTCAACAACCATTGGTCGTATCGACTGGGCCTTTCTTATGGAAGTCCCAATGCCGATGATGCCAATTCTGTTGATGACTATCAAAATCGAAGGAATCTCAGTTTTCGCTCACGCACTTTTGACGGGCATGCATTAATTGAATTTAACTTTTTGCCTTATCAGATTGCCAACCCGGAATCCCGATTTACACCATTCATTTTTGGGGGATTATCGTTGTACCGCTTCAATCCGCAGGCTCAATCGGGTGGCGACTGGTACAATTTGCAACCCTTAGGTACAGAGGGGCAGGGCACCTCGGCATATCCTGACCGTGACAAATACAAAAGATTGCAACTGGCCATTCCTTTCGGGGGAGGATTCAAGTTCAAGTTTTCCAGGAGATTTGGAATGACAGTAGAAATGGGGGTGCGAAGACTTTACACCGACTACTTTGATGATGTGAGTACCACCTATGCCGACAAGGATGTTTTGCTGGCTGAAAACGGTGAACTCTCTGTCCTTTTTTCAGATAGGAGTCTGGATGGTCAGGCCCTCACCAACACCGACAGGCAAAGGGGGAATGCCTCTGACAGGGACTGGTACATGTTTTCGGGTATAACCATCAATTATACCCTTTCCAAAAGGTACAACGACAACTGCACGCCGTTCAGAACGAAACTGCGGTAAAAGGGAAGGCTTGTTGCTTATTTTATTACCTTTGCCCCTTCTTTTAATTCGATGAATTTCAAAGATCAAATCAACTCTGAAAAGCTCCCTTTGCATGTGGCCATCATTATGGATGGGAACGGCAGGTGGGCCAAGAAACAGGGGAAAATCAGGACTTTTGGACACAAGAACGGGGTCCTGGCAGTACGTGATACCGTTGAAGGAGCTGCCGAAATCGGGGTTAAATACCTGTCACTATACGCCTTTTCAACGGAAAACTGGAAACGGCCAAGATGGGAAGTAGACGCCCTTATGGAGTTGTTGATAGACACCATCAGCAAGGAGACTAAAACATTGATGGACAACAACATAAGCCTCCAGGCCATTGGTGATTTTGACAGTTTACCAAAAGGTTGCCGTAAGCAATTGCAGGACACGATAAATATTACTTCAGGTAATACACGAATGACGTTGATTCTTGCGTTAAGTTATAGTTCCCGTTGGGAAATTACGCATGCTGCACGTCAGATAGCAGGGCAGGTAGCTGCGGGCACCATGAAACCGGAAGATATAACCGATGAGGTTTTCGCCCGACATTTATGTACCTCTTTTTGCCCTGATCCGGAGTTATTGATCCGCACCAGTGGTGAACATCGAATCAGTAACTTTATGCTGTGGCAAATTGCTTATGCAGAATTATTTTTTACAGAAAAATTATGGCCCGATTTCAGAAGGGAAGATTTTTTTGAAGCCATTGTTGATTTCCAGAAACGCGACCGCAGGTATGGCATGGTCAATGAACCCAACTCAAATGATAGGCATGCTTAAACGAATCCTGTTTGCACTGATTTTTATTCTTTCACTTTCATTCAGGGGTTTCTCGCAGGTAGTAGTGGGAGGCGAAAATGAACAGCTGATTGATTACGGCAATCCAAAAGATTATGAAATCGCAGGAATCACTGTTACCGGTGTAAAGTATCTCGATGAAAACGTTCTCAGAACATTGTCGGGTCTTTCTGTTGGCGATAAAATCAGGGTTCCCGGTGATAAAATTACCAAAGCCATTGAGAATCTTTGGAAACAGGGATTGCTTTCAGATATTAAAGTAGTGGCAACACGTATTCAGGACAACAAAATATTTCTCGAGCTGCGTCTTCAGGAACGTCCCCGTTTGTCGCGTTTTTCATTTACCGGAGTAAGTAAGTCGGATGCCGATAAACTGCGTGAAAAAATTAAACTGGTAACAGGTAAGATCATCACTGAAAATCTCATTCAGACCACACAAAACGAAGTTACCAAACATTTCGTCGACAAAGGTTTTCTGAATGCGAAAACAGTCATTGATGTGAAAGATGAAACCAATACTCCCAACAACCAGATTCTGGTCATCAATGTCATCAAGGGTTCACGTGTGAAAATTCAGAGTCTCGGTTTTGAAGGTGTTACTCAATTCAAAGAAGCGAAATTAAGAAGGACCATGAAAGACACTAAGGTGAAGCACTGGTACCGGCTTTTTTCAACTTCCAAATTTATTGAAGAAAATTACGAAGCAGATCAGGTCAAGGTGATTGAAAAATATACTGAGAAAGGATACCGTGATGCGAAAATTGTTTCTGATACTGTTTATCCCTATAATGAGAAGGCTGTTGCCATTCGCATGAAAGTTGACGAGGGTCCTCGTTACTACATTCGTAACATCAGCTGGATCGGTAACACCAAGTATGCTGCACGTGACCTTGACCGTATTCTGAACATTAAGAAAGGTGAGGTCTTCAATCAAAAGAAACTTGATGAAGCCCTCTTCGGAAGTCAGTCGGGCCGTGACATCACTTCATTATACATGGACAATGGTTACTTGTTTTTTTCTGTGACACCTGTTGAGGTTTCAGTTACAGGCGACAGTATCGATTACGAAATGCGCATCTATGAAGGTAAGCAGGCTACGGTAAACAAAGTTACTGTTGTGGGTAATACGAAAACAAACGATAAGGTGATCCTGAGAGAGATTCGTACCAAACCCGGTCAGCTTTTCTCCAGAAATGATATTATCAGAACGCAGCGCGAATTAGCTCAGCTTGGATATTTTGATCAGGAAAAACTGGGAGTAAATCCTAAACCAAATCCTGAAGATGGAACAGTCGACATTGAATATGTTGTGGAAGAACGTCCATCCGATCAGGTGGAACTTTCAGGAGGATGGGGTGCAGGGCAAATTGTAGGAACACTGGGTGTGACTTTCAATAACTTTTCGGCAAGGAACATTCTTAACGGCTCGTCATGGCAACCGTTACCTTCAGGCGACGGACAACGATTGAGTCTGCGGGCACAAACAAATGGTAAATATTATCAATCCTACAGTGCATCATTTACCGAGCCCTGGTTAGGTGGTAAAAAACCCAACTCATTAAGTATTTCATTATTCAGGTCGGTGCAAACCAATGGCAGGAAAAAGTCAGATGAGGACCGCCAGGCGATTGCCATCAATGGATTGTCGGTAGGATTAGGACAACGATTGAAGAAACCCGATGATTACTTTAACATTTACCACGAAGCCAATTTCCAGCATTACGAGCTCGACAACTATAGTTCTACCTTCCTGTTCAGTGATGGTTATGCCAACAACATCAACTTCCAGGAAACCATCTCAAGGAATTCGGTAGATGCGCCTATTTATCCCCGTATCGGTTCACAATTCTCGTTCACGATGCAATTGACGCCTCCGTATTCGTTGTTCTCCAACAAAGATTATTCTACAGCTACCGATCAGGAAAAATATAAATTCATTGAGTACCATAAATGGAAATTCGGAGCATCATGGTTTACGCCACTTGCATGGAATAAGCTGGTGCTGAATGTGAAGGCCAACTATGGTTTTCTGGGATATTATAACAAAGATATCGGCCAGTCGCCGTTCGAGCGGTTTTACCTTGGTGGCGACGGATTGTCGGGATTTTCACTTGATGGCAGGGAGATCATAGCACAAAGGGGATACCCTAACAATTCGCTGAATCCAAACGGAGGTGGCACAATTTATGATAAGTACACAATTGAAGTCAGATATCCATTGTCGTTGAACCCATCGGCAACCATCTATGCACTGGGATTTCTGGAAGCCGGCAACGCATTTAACCGGTTCAGGGATTTTAGTCCGTTTGATGTAAAAAGGGCTGCAGGAGGAGGAATCCGGATCTTCCTTCCAATGTTCGGATTGCTGGGTCTCGACTGGGGATATGGCTTCGACAGTTTACCGGGAACCACAGGTCGCAATGGAGGGGAATTCCACTTCACCATTGGCCAGCAGTTCTAAAATATTGTTAATTTTGCTAACCTTAAAACCCAGTTCCGTATGAAAAAGTTAACCGTGCTGTTCACCGTTCTGGCCACTCTGATGTCGGCCGGTTCATTCGCTCAGAAGTATTGTTTCGTAGATACCCAATATATCCTCGATAACATTACTGAATACAAAGCAGCTCAGCAGCAACTCGATCAGTTGTCAGTCAATTGGCAAAAAGAAATTGAAGCGAAATATGCATTCATTGATAAGCTTTACAAAGATTTTCAGGCAGAGCAAATTTTGCTGACCGATGAAATGAAACGTAAGCGCGAAGGCGAAATCGTTCAGAAAGAAAAAGAAGTTAAAGATTTTCAAAAGCAAAAATTCGGCTACGAAGGTGAGTTGTTTAAGAAAAAACAAGAGCTGGTGAAGCCGATACAGGACAAAATTTACAATGCGATTAAGAAGATGGCTACCGATCAGAGCTATGCGGTTGTTTTCGATAAATCATCTGACCTGATCATGTTGTATGCGAATCCTAAATACGACAAGAGTGATGACATTCTGAACGCATTAGGTTACAAAGCATCTCCTAAAGAGGGTGGCAGCGGTTCAGGTGGAGCAAAACCATCGGGCAGCGGCAGCGGTACATCAACATCTCCAAAGTCGGCTCCTCCAACACGCGAAGTGCCTGCTTCCGACAGCGACAATTCAACAATCAAACCTAAGTAATAAATCAACCCACTAAGTACGTTCAAAAATAAGACTATGAGAAAACCCATTCAACTGCTCGCTATCCTATTGTTAATCGCAGCAGGTTCTGTTCAGGCACAAACTTTAAAATTCGGCCATATCAATTCAACACAGTTGCTGACTATGATGCCTGAAACCAAAAATGCCGATTCTACACTTCAGAAATTCGGAACATCGCTGGAGGCACAGCTCAAAACGATGACCAATGAATATCAAAGTAAAGTGAGTGATTTCAGAGCTACTGAGGCTACCATGTCGGAGCCTATTAAAGAAGCAAAGGCAAAAGAAATCAATGATCTGGAAACCAGAATTCAGGATTTTCAGGAGTCAGCTCAAACATCTCTGCAAAAGAAAAAAGAGGAGATTTATACTCCAATCATTAAAAAGGCAGAAGATGCCATTAAGGGAATCGCTAAAGAAAAAGGGTATTCCTATATTTTTGATACCAGTGTAGGAGTAGTATTGTTTGCTCAGGAATCAGACGATATCATGCCAATGGTGAAAACCAAGCTGGGCATAAAATAATAGGCTCATCTGTTGAAATAACAAAAAGGTCATCTGTTTCAGATGGCCTTTTTTATTGGAAAGAATGGTCGGAAATAAGATGTTTCTTAAATTAGCATCGTGAAGAAGAAAATAAAAAACGAAGACCGCCCCATCGGCATTTTTGATTCGGGAATTGGTGGTCTGACTGTTGCCGATGCCATCCACCGGCTGCTGCCCTCAGAGACACTGATTTATTTTGGCGATACTGCCCACTTGCCTTATGGCGACAAGGCTCCGGAGTCGATTCGAGGGTACTCGGAAAAAATTGCCGACTTCCTGCTTGCCAACGGTTGTAAAATGATTGTGATTGCCTGTAACACGGCATCCAGTATCGCCTTTGAAACGGTTAAGGCACATGTTGGCGACCGTGCTCTGGTTGTTGATGTGATCAATCCTGTGGTTGCTGAAGTAAGTGCCATGAAGAAAGTGAAACGGGTAGGAGTGATCGGCACCAGAGCCACTATTAAAAGTAATGCTTACGCTCATCGTATTACCAACAAAAATCCTGCAATGGAAGTAGTTTCGCTGGCCACTCCTTTGTTGGCACCCATGATTGAAGAGGGTTTTTTCAACAACAAAATAAGCAGAACCATTATCAACAGTTATCTCAGCAGACCAAAAATCAAAAAAATTGATGCACTCATTTTGGCCTGTACCCATTATCCGCTCATAAAAAAAGAAATCACTGAGTATTACAAGGGCGATATCAACATTGTTGATTCCGCAGATATTGTTGCCCGCTTTGTAAGGAATGCGCTTGGCAAAAAGAAGCTCCTTCATTCAGGAAAAGCCGGTCGCCACCGGTTTTATATTTCCGATTACACGAAATCATTCGAACAAAGTACCAGAATATTTTTCAGGGACCAGATTAAGCTGGAACATAAAAATCTCTGGAACCCTTAATTCTTTTCAGAAGAAAATAAAGAGGAGTATCAGAATAATAAATGATGTTATTCCCAGGGAAATGATATAAGAAATAAATAGAAAAATCGATTTGAAAATAGTTTTCGCAGTACTGTTTCCGTAAACTCTTTTCAAGGCTAACACGGAATAAACTATAACTATCGGAAAAAATACCAGAGCCAATCCCCAACCGGTGATCATCTCTATCAAAACACTAATACAACTCATCAGAAAAATGAATGAATGTAGGTGGCAGGAAAACATGAGGTGATCGATATAAAAATACTTTGACTTGTAGAAGAAAGCCATTAACAAAAGTGCGAATACAGGCATCACTGCAAAAACCATCCAGGCTAGTTTCGATTTCACATAGTGTTGAAATTCATCTCCGTTTAGGTTGATGGTTTTAATGACCTGAGAGTAGTACAACTTGTTCCAGAAGGTTTTTTCTTTGCCGAGCGAATCGAGTATTTGTTCAACATCGGTAATGCCCTTTTCGGCTAAATCTGTTATTTTTGAATAGTGATCATCATCTGAACTATCAGAGGCTGAAGTGTCGCCGGTCTTAATGGTAAAATCAATTGGGATATTGCCAAATTGAATTGTTGTATCGCCAGCAGCAAGTTTCTCTTTGATCTCTTTGGGAGAACTCACATGCTCTTTATCTTTGCCGGATATTTTATCTGACAATGTAGATAGCAAAAAATAGGCAATCACAACAGAAAAGAACATTCTTATTGGGTCGAGGTAAGATTTCCTTTTACCATTGAGAAATTCACGAGTCAGAAAACCAGGTTTAAACAGCAGGGGTTTGACAGTCAGAAGCACTTTAGAATCGATATGCAAAATCGTTTCAAGGGTGTGCACTACCACATGAGAAAACGATTGTCTTTTGTTGTCGTTCTCCTGACCACAATCGGGGCAATAATTTTCCTGCTGAGGCAGTTGGCGGCCACAATTGGTACAATGATCTGATTTGATGCGCTGCTTTTTCAAAGGCTGAGGCTATTGAAGGGTTCGAAAGCTTCCGGTTATTTGTCGGTGTACCATTTGGAATAAAAGAGGTAGTTTTTGGAGATTCTTTCATTGAACTCCCTAAAATGTTCGGGAGTCATTTGTTTCACCTTTTTAGCCGGTACCCCTGCCCAGATGCTGCCCGGTTCAACGATGGTGTTTTCAAGTACCACAGCACCGGCGGCTATCATGGAATTTTCTCCGATCACCGCATGATCCATTACAATGGCGCCCATTCCAACCAAAACATTGTCGTGGAGGGTACACCCGTGAACAATAGCGGCATGACCAATTGAAACATTGTTGCCGATAACGGTAGGTGCTTTCTGGTAGGTACAATGAATGACAGCCTGATCCTGAATGTTTACACGGTTGCCAATGGTAATAGAATGTACGTCGCCCCTTACCACGGCATTGAACCAAACGGAGCACTCATCGCCCATCACCACCTCGCCCGTAATTGTTGCATTTTCAGCCAGGTAGCAATCTTTACCAAATACTGGCATAATTCCTCTGACCGGTATAATAAGTGCCATAATTTTGCGGTTATTACGGTCCGAAGATAGCCACATTTGGTCAAATTTTATTAACTTTACGGTGCTATGTTTAGAAAGAGTTTTGCCTGGTTGTTTGCATTTATGGCTGCGGTCTCTGTTTTCTGGGGCTGTAAAAAGGAAGATTCCTATTCCAAAATTCCTGAAATTAAATTCGTTTCACTGGAGAAATTCGACTATACCACTCCGTTTGATTCTGTGGTACTCACTTTTTCATTCACCGATGGTGATGGCGATATAGGAGTGGCTTCAACAGATACTGCTACACGTGATGTTTTTGCCAAACTCTATGAACTTAAAAACGGGAACTATGAAGAATGGGTAATAGGTACTCCGATACTGCAATATGCCATGCCTTATATGGAGCCTCGGGGCAGCAATGAATCGCTGAAAGGTGAAATATCAATCGCTATCAACTACAACATTCTTCAGCCGAATGATACCATCCGCTATGAAGTGTATATTTTTGACAGAGCCGGAAACAAAAGCAACACCATCACTACCAGTTCTATTGTAACTTCGGTGCAGTAGCCCTACATCCACCGTTTGTACCATTGCTGGAAAACAAAAATTTCCCAAATACGGTCAAAGCACTCTTCATTTCCTGCCATATAGTATTCGTAAAGCGACCTTACTTTCCTCACCGAAAATATTTTTTGTTTTTTCAGGAACGCTTCATCAAAGTATTCCTCGAACACGGGCTTAAGTTCTTTTAATCCCCAGGTGCTTATGGGTAATCCGAATCCTTGTTTTGGCCGGTCGACCAGATCCTTGGGAATATGTCGGTGAACCACATTTCTGAGAATTGCCTTTCCTGTTCCATTTCTCATTTTGTAGTCTGCCGGTAATTGTGCCGCAAATTCAGCTACCCTGTGATCGAGTAATGGCTCACGTCCCTCGAGGCTAACTGATGAGGTGGCTCTGTCTACTTTTTGCAAAATATCATCAACCAGATAAGTCTGATAATCGATGGCAATTACACGATCGATTTCTTCATTGTTTTTATTCAGAAGATGACCATTCATGAAGTGATTGTAAAGATGCGAAGTCTTCATCTTCATAAAAGTCATTATCTCATGCTCGGTAAATGTCTGGTTCAGTCTGTGTAACATCATGGCGCCGTCTTTCGCATTCAGATAACTTTGAATGCGACTCAGCCGGTCGAATTTATATAGAGGTCTTTCCCGAAAGAGGTTCAGGAAGCCAATAGCTTTAGAGCCCATTCGTTTAGCGACATCGGGAAGTTTCCTGTAACGATCTATTTGACGTCGTGCTTCAAAATATTTGGTATAACCGGCAAAAACTTCATCACCACCATCGGCACTCAGCACTACCTTAACATCTCGCGCTGCCATTTTGCATACAAGAATATTAGGAATGGCTCCTCCATCGGCTAATGGTTCGTCATATACATCAGGCAATTCATGTATGATATCGGTAGCCTCTTTTTCACTGCATAAATACTGAGTGTGATCGGTGCCTAAATATTCAGCAACACCTTTCGCAAACCGCGATTCATCAAACATCTGATTTTCGAAACCAATTGTGAAAGTTTTCAGTTTTTGTGATTGATTCTGCTGAATCATCGCTGTAACCACACTACTGTCGTATCCACCACTCAGAAAAACGCCAACAGGAACATCTGAAATCATCCGGTATGAAAATGCAGATGAAAGTAATTTTTCCAGCTCATCGGTGGCTTCTTCAAATGTGAGTTTTAATTTTGGTTTGTTGAAGGCATCAAGAATGGACCAATAAGGTGTTACTGAAATATCCTTTGACCGCAAATTGAATTGCAGAATGTTTCCGGGTGATAATTTGTTGGTATGATTAAAAATGCAGTACGGTGCCGGAATGTACCCATGGTGAAAAAATAATGCCAGGGCATCAAAATTGATTTGTTTTTTGAAGGAAGGATGCTGGTGAAAGGCTTTTAGTTCAGAAGCAAACATAAACAGTTGTCCATCCCAGTAATAGTAAAATGGTTTTACTCCTGCTCTGTCGCGAATACAAACCACCCTGTTACCGGCAGGGTTATAAATTACAATGGCAAACATGCCAATGAACTTATCGACACATGCAGTACCCCATGCCTGAAAGGCACGCAGCACCACTTCAGTATCTGTTTTACTCTTGAAGGTATGACCGGCTTCAATAAGTTCCTGCCTTATTTCGGCAAAGTTGTACACTTCACCGTTGAAGACCAGGATGTCGCCATTTTGCTCATTGATCATTGGCTGGTGACCGGCAGAAGAGAGATCGATTACCGATAACCTTCTGAAACCCAATCCAACGGTGGCATCACCGAAATAGCGAATTTCAGAACCGGAATCATCGGGTCCCCGGTGCGCAATGGCACCGGTCATTCGTTCCAAAATTTCTGGAGAAGATGACCTTGAAAAATCAATAAAACCGGCTATTCCACACATAAATACCTTTACTGAATTTGAGAAGGCAAAGTTTCAACTTTTAGCCTGAATTTATGTGTGAGGATCAGAATGTTGTAAACAGCGACCTCTAAATTTATAATTGCTTGAATATAAAATAATTAGGAGCAATTCCAACCTCCATTGAATCAATCAAAACTCCATTTGGCTGATATCTGAAAATCATTCCGTTTTGAGTAAATCCCGGAACATAGCCGCCATAAATGATTCCGGAAGCTATATCTACATTGAAACCATAAAATGATTTGCTGATAAATGGTGCCGAGTTGAGATTCGGATTCACCACTGAGGCTGTATAAACGCTGCCGGTGTATCCATCGGAACCTTTCAGATAATACAGGTAGTTGGCGGCTCCGTTAATGGCCAGTCGCGATGGGTGATCTCCCTGTTGCATCGGATACGATTGTTCTACAACCAGTGAAACAGGATCTATTTTCCATAATGATCCGCCAATATCATCGGCAGTTCCGCCGGTAAAATCAGGACCTAAAGAGCCCCCGCAAAGGACCCATAATTTATTATTGTTGTCGAGTTTCAGACTATTGGGGTTGGTTCCAATCTGAATGGTGGCCAATACTGTTTCACTGTTAAGATTGATGACCGTAACTGTTGTTTCATTACCGAAGCCACCAACGTTGGCTACAAACAGTTTTTGATTAAAAATTAACATTTGTTCGGGACCGTTTCCTGTTGGAATTGTATTGATGATGGTGTTGGTTGAAAGGTCGATAACTTTAATGTTATTATCGAACCAATCGCTCACATATCCTTTGGTTCCACGGGTTATCATGTAACGCGGACTTTGAAATCCGGATATGGTTGCAATGTTATTCATATTTGAAATATCGACTACTTCAACTTTTTGAGAATTATTTACAACAATGTATCCTTTGCCATCTGAAATTGTCATCGATTGAGCTACATCTCCGAGAGGGAACCCATTCGTAGATTCAAAAACATTATTCGACATCGTTTGATTATTCAGATTCAGGTAGGAGATTGAACTGTTCCCTGCATTAAATGAACCTTCATTCACGATAAAGACTCCTTCAGAAATGTAATTGGGAACAATGGTCTCATTTTCACTCTTTAAACAACCAGTAAACAAAACAGCAAGTGTGAATGCGCAACAGAGGTAGCCGGCAGTTTTGAATAATTTTGAATTGATGTTCATGATTTTGGAATTTAGGTTTTGGTGATTTGTATGTTTAATCCGGCCATGAACCATCTTCCCGGCATGGGGCGATAAGCAATGACCTGATAATTGGTGTCAAATAGATTCATGACATTCAGAAATGCCGTGCTGTTGCAGTTTCTGATTTTAATGCTTTTACTGCAGCCTGCATTGGCAATATGATAGGAGGGAATGGCACTTGTATTATCGGTAGTTGTGAAGGTAATCCCAGTTAATGAATGCTGATAAAATAAGGTGAACCCGTGATAACTTAAAATCAGATTTCCATTCAGGCAGATCGGAAGAGCGTCGTGTAGGGAAAGAGTGTCTTCGCCTGTGTAGATC